>Ga0073934_10008482_pt1 | contig 13677 bp, 12 predicted proteins | sample LarsenN4metaG_FD_76834 | JGI IMG/M metagenome (GOLD analysis project Ga0073934, IMG submission 76834) | Hot spring sediment bacterial and archeal communities from British Columbia, Canada, to study Microbial Dark Matter (Phase II) - Larsen... ...
ATATAGATAACTATCTGAAGTGAGAATAACCTCCTTGTCGAATTTTTTTATATAATGAAACTGACGTCGTTATCATGCTTTAAAAAGCTATCTGGAATGAAAGGCGAGTTGAAGCAGGTCAGTATGCTCAGGGGTTCGTTGTGAAAGGTACTGCAAAAAGCACGGTTTTATCATATCTCAATCCTATGACATTTCTATTCAAACTCCGTAGGTTCAAATCTCTCCCGGCCCACTCCCCGATGGGTTCAAGTCCCCCGAAACTTTAGCTAGTGAGAACCATACATGTGGCTGAAAAAAGTAAAACTAGACTCACCAAGAGGAGGAACCGTAGCGAATACAAGCATCTTCTAGATGATGAATTCGATTTTATAAGTACCTTGAACTACTGAACTATCGACAGTTTCACTCAATATAACATTATAGCTGTATTCATTTTGTGCCAGAGATGTCCCGATATTATCGCCTACAGTTATTTTCTCTAGCAAGTTTGTGTGTCATCTCTGGCACCTTGATTCTGTGTGTTGAGATTGTCCATCAGGTAACATACTCCTAATGAGCATGCATTCTGAATAAAATTTGAAAAAATAGGAGGAAAGATAACTATTAGGTACGTGTTTAGGTCGTGTGTGAATTCCAAGGCTACTTGACAAAATTCGTGTGTAAAACTGCGTTTGACCTAAACACATACATTAATTCATTCATTCATTTGACCTTCTCGTAAACTATTTCGTCCAGCCGTTTTACATAGACGATCCTGCTTGCAGGTATGGTCTGAAAGTCTTCCGAGAGCCGTAGAAATTCCTGAAGCGAGACTTCCCTCAGTTCGTTAAAGTCCCTGTATGCTACGGTGTACAATCTTGGATTATCTGCATGAAGCGCCCTGCTCATTATCTCTTGAAGCTTGCCCTTTCTGACCATTCCATTCCTTCTTTATACTGGAAGGCTGACCGTTAAGTACACTACATCGAATAAAAAATGGTTGGTGCTTCTGCTTATCTTCTATCCCAGTATGTATGTCATTGTCACAGTAGCTGTGACCTGCTGCTCGCCTGGCAGTACTGGTGGAGGAGGAATATACGCCGCCGATTGTAGTTGAGCCTGCCCTGCATAGACAGGACTGATCCCTGATACCGCTCTCTCGAGATATGCTATGGGATAGCCGCCAAAGCTTATCGATGTGCTCTTTACACCCTTTATGCTGTGAGCCGTTCCTGCAAGCACTGTATTTGCCGTCTCTTCCGCATCCTTCTTGGCCATCTCTATAACTTCATTTCTCAGATTCTTCTGGGCCTCTGTAGATAATGAGAAGTACGGACCGTCTACTCTGTTGGCCCCTGCCGATATTGCATTGTCAATTATCTCTGCGGTCCTATCCGCCTTCTTGGTGAGTATATTCACGTTATTGCTTGCTTGGTAGCCGCTTATCGTCGGGGCGTTCTTGCCCTCTGGATCATAAGTGTACTGCGGATACACGCTGAAGTATGATGTCTTTACCTCCTTCTCCTCCAGTCCTAACGTCTTTAAGGATTCCAGTATCTTGTTCATCGTCTCTGTATTCTTCTGCACAGCTTCTTGCGCAGTTGGTGCGATGGTATCGAAACCAAGGTTTAGGGATACCATGTCTGGGGCTAAAGTCACAGAACCTAATCCGGCTACGGTCAACGTGCTCTCTTCACTTGTGGTATCTGTCGCGCTATCTGACAAAGATTCCGCTATGGTGCTTGTCTGGGTCGATATGGACTGTGCCACTGAACTTGTCTGCGTGGCCACAGAAGCCATCGAACTCTGCGCCGAGACCGAAGAATAAGCGGCTATGGCTGCAGCAAATACAGCAACCGCAAGAACAACATACACAATTCCTCTTTGACTTTGACTTGTTTCGGACATCTTCTTCACTGAACACTATTAGAAAGATGGGTAATATAAGGAACATCTTGGAACACTTTTCATGATTCTGTTCTAACTTTTGAACTAAGTTAAGTGCATAAAATATGACTATACTATCGGGAAGTGGATTTCAGGAGATGTATCTGATCTGGTATTGCTTGAACCTGAATCACTAGCAAGTTACAGCCGAATCCTGTCTTGCTAGCGATAACTATAGACATAATTCTTGCACTCTACAACTAGGGGATGAAGTAATTTCAGGATAACAGATTTTCTAAAAAATAGGTAAAGTAAAATATCAAAAAATCATCAGATATGTTTAATGGAGCAGATTTTCTGCATCGCTATTTTGTCAATTCTAATTCTTAACCTGCAGTATCCTGTCAATGTTCTTGCAGCCGATAACGCGACAGAATGGAATGTAGAGCATGTTACTGGCGAGTTTCTTTATTCAGATCCTCCAAAACCAGATCAGGTCTTTAATTTTTATTATAGAGCGATAAATGGTATAATTGAAAGTATAACCATCGAACAGGAAGAAGGGTACACAGCTAAAGTACACAGCACTGGTCAAGGGATATTCGAATTGAGGGTTCCGAAAAATTATCCTATCACCAATGTCCCACTAGGGGCTCGTCCTTTTACAGATGTTATGGTGGATGACTTGAGCATAAAGCCGCGAGAGTATATGTTTGTAGCTACCGAATGTTTCTTTGAGTACTCAATCCCATTTTCAGGAGACACTACTGTACATGTTGGGATCCCACAATACACAGAAACAATTCCTTGGCATGGAAAGAGAGTCCCTTTTCACTGCCTTGAAGAAACAATATACAATTTCACTATGACTGAACGCCCTAGAGCTCTAGAACAGATACGAACTGGAACCATGCCAGAAGATGTTATATGTGATGATAGATCAACATTAGTTATCAAAAGAGAGGGAAATTCTGCTGCCTGTGTCTTTCCAGAATCGGCATCTAAACTGGTGTTGTTGGGTTGGGCAGAGAACCCACTATCTGAATTTTTCACTCCAAATGTGACTGATGATCAAAGAAATAGAATCTTTTATGATATGATGAATCATCCAAAGCTCAAAGAATGGTCACCAACTGGATGGACCTTCAGTATGATAGTGGGTAGCTTTGGATCTCTTGAAGAAAATATTCGCAGAGTGACTGTTGAATTATATCTTCCACCAAACGGGGGTGATCCAAAGGTGGAATGTGAATATGGATGGTATGCAGAGCTTACAATCAATACAAATACAGAAGCGCTTCAGGTCGAAGATGCAATATACCCAGAGCCTGACAATTGCACAAAGCAATTCCAGATACTTGGACCTCTAGGTGTTGCTAGTTAATCAGTTAACAATATGTGAAGAAAAGATCAAAACCCAGTACAGACAGTAAGGCGTGCATGCTAGTTGGTCTAAACGTACACAAGAACTACATACAGGCTGCTGTTATGAATGAAGAAGGAAGGCTGCTGAAGGAGGATAGGTTCGGGAACGATCTACGTAGATGCCCCCACTGACTACCATAGTAACTTTAAGCTTCCTGCGGGATATTTATCGCTTCCATAGGTGTGTTGATCACACTTTGCGAAGGTGTTGTCTTCACAACATCTATCATATAACCTTGGAAGTTGCTCCTAACACTTTCAAGGTGGCTCAACAATATTATCCTGCTAAATTCCTTCGTTAAATTATGTATAACACCCATAGCTTCTCTTACACCCGATTCATCAAGGTTTCCAAAATCGCCCTCATCAATGAAGAGTGTTTGCATCGTTGCTAAAGCATGTTCTTCCGTGTGCGGTATCTTGCTCAATATTCTCGATATAGCTATGCGTAATGCCATGTTTATCCTTGTTTGCTGACCACCAGAGAAGTACTGTATGGGTCTAACCTCCCCGCCCATTGTTGCTCCTATGTCAAGAGTTTGATTATCGATGTTTATTGCTGTGATTGCCCCTTCCGATAATTCATTGATTACAGACGTGCTCTCCTTTTCTACATGAGGAATAAGCCTCTTCAAAATACTTTCAGGAATATCCTTGAATATCATCATTAACTCCTCCAATGTAGAGGTCTCTGCTCGCAACTTCTCAATTTCATCTTCATTTGCCTGCAATTTCTTCTCCTTTTTCTGCAACTCCGTACGTTGCTTTATCAGAGAATTATAGTTGGCCTGTTCCTTCGTCAGTGTAACGACATTCTGATCATGAGCAGTCTCCGCAGAGTCAAGTTCGTCTTTCACAGCATTGAACCTATTCTCTATATCCCTGAACTTCTTAATTTGTGAAAGCAGTTTATTTCTTTCACTTACCAGTTTTGATAGGTTCGCAGCCATGGTCTTTACCTCATTCTCTATCTTTGCAAGCCTTCTCAATTGTGTCTGTGCGCCAGAGAACTTTTCCGCAACCTTCTGTTGTCCCAAGGCGAAAAGTTCCTTTTCCAATCTGTTATACTCTTCCGCATTAAAGCGTAAAGATTTGCTCTGTTTACGATATTGTTCAATCTCCTTACCAATACGAATGATATCATTCTTTATCATATCTCTCCTATTGTTCAAAAGATCCAGTTTCTTCAACTCATCCACAAGTTCGCCTTGCTTACTGTAGATCCCTTCCAGCCTAACCTTTGATGTTTCCACTGTTGCAAGTCTCTGATCTATCTTGCGCGATGCTATCAATATGGATCTCAATCTACTTTGTTTAATTGCGATATCAGTACCAAGGGACTTTATTTCCGTCAGGTAATGTTTCAATACACTCTTAGCATTAGGTATATTTTGTGTGCATATCGGGCATTTATGCTTACGCTTGATCCGACTCATACCACTCCTTAATTCATTCAAGGTATTTTGCGCAATGTGGAGTAAGGCACTCAATTGATACTTGTTTTCCTCAAGTTCAACTTTTTTTCGCTCAAGCGCTGCCATCTTCTCCCTCACAGCCTTGATTTCCTTTGAGGCTGGTATCTGCCCCTTTAACCTATTAATTGCATTCTCCGTTACTTCCGCTTCCTTCCGCACCTCTACCAGCTTCACTTTCTTATCAATAAGCATATTTTGTAACGATGATAACTTGCTGTACAACTTGTCATATTTTGATTTCAAAGGTTTCATCTTTGATAATGATTTCGTTAGCAACACAAGTTCATCGTAGGATCTTTTGATTGAAGGGAAGGATTTCTTCAGTTCGACAAGTTCCTTTTGCTCGCCTTTCTTTGCTTCCAATGTTTTTTCAATTCCTGCTATCTGCTTGGCTATTCCGTCTATCCTTCCATTCAACTTTATATATATATTGTAATCTCTCTCCAGATTCTTTCTAAGTTTTGTTAATTGCATAACACGCTTGCCCGAGGCAGCCTTCTGTTTCTCCAGCTTTGCAATAGTTTTGAACAAGTTTTTGATTGAATTTTCCACCTGAGGCAGCTTTGCAACTTCGTTGTTAAGAACTTCATTTGAAGCCTCCAGTTCTTTAACATATGTGCTCTTCTTCTCTATTTCCGCTTTAACAACGCTCTCATATCGATTGTACTTATCGAGCGCGAAGAGTTTCACTAATGCATCCTTTCTGGTTGCTGGAAGCGCATCCGTAAGTGTATTCATCTCTCCCTGTAGTATCACAGTAGATTTGGTGAATCCTTCCCAGTCCAGACCCAACGCTTTTCTGGTAACATAATCGAATACCGCATCATCCTTTGCCTTCACCTCTCCATCCTCAAGTAATTCACCGCTAGAACCGGTTCTGTTTATCTCACGTCTTACCACAAATGTATGCGCATAGTTTTCAAACTCCAGATGTATCGATGCTTTCGTTGACTCATGGTTCACCAGATCAGATATGCTCATAAAACCTCCTGCTCCATCCATGGATGTTCTGAAGGTTCTACCATAAAGCCCTATACAGATAGCATCCAGAAGAGATGTTTTACCGGCACCGTTTTCGCCAAATATCAATGTGACCTGATTCTCGGGAAAGGTTAACTCCTGCTGTTCCTTGAAACGCATGAAACCCTTTACAAGTAATTTTTTCATCTTCATTTTTTCTCTGCCCTCTTTATCATATCACCGCCCAGTTGCAGGAGTTTATCGGCACTCTTTGCATACTTGCGCCTGCTCTTGATGTAAAGTTCCAACTCCTTTGTTGGTGGAAGAATGTATTGTTCATCAAGTGAAGCTACTGTAGGTACTGAAACAATGGTTCTTGCCTGTACCTTGTAATCAAATACCTTATACTCTTCCAATTTATCTGTTATAGCTTCCCAGTCTATCGTTTTGTTTTCATGCATATCCACATTTTCCAGTTTGATTCTTGCTAGTGCATTCTTGAGTTCCTTTCCCCGCAATTCAATTGAATCCAGAATGAATTTCTCTATTTTTGATCCAGCGGAGCCTGAGCAATCAAAATCAATCACAGTTATCATCTTCCTTATTGGTAACCTAACAGGTTTTACCTTGATTCCCTCTTCCAGCTCTACAAGCAATGCGTATTTGTCATCTGCCTCTTCTCCAAAATCGAATCGCTCGGAGGAGCCAGAATAAAACATGGGCAACCCACCTTGGATCTGCTGGAACTTGTGCATGTGACCTAAAACAACATATGAAAATCTACTTGGAATTTGATCGGGTTTCACATACTCGCCTGCAAAAGGCTCCACCAACTGCTCAGAACCCTGCTGAGCACCCTCAACAGGTGCATGTGCAACCAGTATCTTCCTATCAGAGGTTGATTTCTCCAGTGCAACATCAAGCAATGAGGGAAATTTTTTGCTCACTTCATCAAACTTTGAAGGCGCTGGCACGCATACAAAGTCATAGTTCCCTAGAATGAAGGTGCTGGGCTCTGTGGCAACAAAAACATTGTCTATTTCACTTAGGATTGCAAGGGGATTAAGCCCCGATGGCGTCTTTGGTGTTTCACGGTTACCGCTTACAATAAGGGTCATGATGCCAGCCTTGGAGATGCGCTTCAAAAGGCGTGTGACCTCGAGCACGTAGTATGGATGGGGGGTGGCACTGGCAAATAAATCGCCAGCGATAACAAATACATCTACCCGCTCTGTAAGAGCCGTCCTAGCTACGCTCCTGAAGGCATTTAAATAGTCAAGGCCACGGGCGTTAAGACCCGTTGCAGGGTCAATCTTTGAGTATGCCATCTGACCCAAATGATTATCAGAAGTTTGAAGTATTCGCATCCTAGCCCCACACTATCTTTTTATATTTATTTTCACTGCTTTATAAGGAATCCACATCGTCACATTTAATTTTTATCACATATGTAGGATAGTTGTGATGTGGGTTCAGAGGATCTTGCGCTGAAAGCTATTGATCATGCAAGAAGTTTGGGAGCGTCTTATGCTGATGCACGTTTGGAGGTGCGAGCCGATAAAGAGTTGCTTCTGGAAAATGGCTCAATAGAGCATGTAGCAGCAACACAGAACTCGGGAATAGGCATACGTGTCTTGGTTGACGGAGCTTGGGGATTCTATGCACTTTCAAATCCTACTAGCATAAATGATTCGAAGATTGCTGCCGAACAGGCATTCAAACTGGCAAAAAGTTCCAGCATGCACACCAAAAGCAAAATCACCCTTGCGGATACAAAGGCATTCGTAGATAGGGTAGTCTATAGTTGGAAGAGAGACCCTAGGGATGCGATGGAAGAGCTTGTGCAAATAGCAAAGGAATGTGATAAGATAATTAGAGGAACAAGCAGTAGGATTAACAAATCATCTGTCGCCGTTGGTTATATACATGTTGAAAAATGGTTCGTTAACAGTGATGGTGCAAAGATCCTGCAGGAGTATATTGATACCATAGCAAACCTTTCTGCAACTGCCCATGAATCCGATCTTACACAAAATGTGTCTGGCACAGAGGGCGGTAGAGGAGGAATTGAGATGCTCACAGAACATGCGGATGTTCACAAGGCTGCTGAAGATATCGCACAAAAATCTGCCCAATTGATAGATGCCAAACCTGTGAAGGAAAGGAAGGCGCAGGTTGTTATGAATCCTGATTTTGTCGCACTGCTTACACATGAGATTTTGGGGCATCCTTCTGAGGCTGATAGAGTGCTGGGATATGAGATGGCGTGGGCAGGAGGTGCATGGTGGGCAGGTAAGCTTGGACAGAAGGTTGGCTCTGATGCACTAACGGTGTATGATAATCCAACTGTAGAAAGAAGTCTTGGACACTACAAGTATGATGATGAAGGTGTAAGATCAAAGGAAAAATTACTAATAAAAAATGGTATGTTGCATGATCACATGCATAGCAGAGAAACGGCCGCGCAATTTAGTGTAGAACCTAATTCTGGCATGCGAGCAACTGGTTACGAGTTTATGCCTTTGATTAGAATGGCATGCACATACATTGGAGCAGGAGACTGGAATTATGAAGAGATGATCAAGGAAGTTAAGGATGGATATCTAATCTGTAATATGAAAGTTCCATCTATAGATATGATGCGGTACAACTGGAGCATTTCCTGCCAGTATGCATATGAAATTAAAAACGGTGAAGTAAGAGATCTGTTGCGTGACATAATAGTTATGGGAATTGCTCCAGAATTCTTCAATTCAATTGATGCATGCAGTAAGCAGTTTGAGATCAGACCTATATTGAATTGCGGTAAAGGAGATCCTATGCAAACTATGAGGATGGGTAATGGTGGGCCATATGTTAGAGGAGTCGCAACAGTGAAAAGTGTAGAGCAATAATAATTTCAATTACTTAATATGCATATAATCAATGAACAGTGACAGGTAACAGATGATTGATACATTAGAAATAATTGCAGATGAGGTAAGGAAGTGCTTATTATGCAGGTTATGCGAGAGTAGGAAAAATGCGGTTCCGGGAGAGGGTAGCAAATCTGCTAAGATCATGTTCATTGGTGAGGCCCCAGGAAGGAATGAGGATGAGCAGGGAAGGCCATTTGTAGGTGCGGCAGGGAAACTATTAACAGAAGCGCTGGAAGGGGCAGGACTCTCAAGAAATGAGGTTTTCATTACAAATGTGGTGAAGTGTAGACCACCAAATAACAGAGTACCAACGGATCAGGAGAGAGCCTCCTGCAGGCCATATCTTGAACGCCAGATCAAATTGATTAATCCAAAGATTATCTGTATTTTAGGACGAACTGCATTCGAGTCATTGCTTGGAGGTGGTTCCATAACCTCCAACAGAGGCAAACTGATAGAGTATGAAAAAAGATTTTACTTTTTAACTGTGCATCCTGCCGCGGTGATTTATAACCCACAATTAAAATCATTATTCAGTAAAGATATGGTTAATTTAGTTGATTTACTGAAAAAACTAGAGTCTAAGAAAGGTTCGCTGGAGGAATATCTATGAAACTGATCCCGAGAGAATTTTACAATCGTGATACTGTAAATGTTGCGAAGGATATGCTGGGGAAAATATTGGTTCGTGTTATTACTGGAAGAATTTTATCTGGAGTTATAGTTGAAACTGAAGCCTACAGATCGACAGATGACCCTGCAAGCCATTCATACAGAGGGAAGACAGAAAGGAATAGTGTGATGTTTGGCGATGTCGGTCATGCCTATGTTTATTTCACTTATGGAAATCATTACTGTTTAAACATAGTAGCCAAGAATAATAGCACGCCTGCAGGTGCTGTTCTGATTAGAGCAATAGAGCCAATTGAAGGAATAAAGCAGATGCAGCAGTTTCGCGAAATAGATGATATCTATAATTTAACAAGTGGTCCCGGCAAACTTACAAAAGCATTGAATATTACCAAGAAGCAAAATGGAGTTGATATGACCAAAAAAGGAGAGATGTATATTCTTAATGGTAAGAAAATAGATGAACCTTCCATACTTGCATCACCACGAATAGGAATAAGAATGGCATTGGATAAGCAGTGGCGATTCTTTATTGCAGACAATAAATTTGTATCAAGGAAGGTTAATACGAATCTCTAGTCCTTCTTCTCATCATTACTATCATTTTTGTTATCACCATTCTGCATTGTCCATGGGAACCATTTCCCAATGTTCTTGCTCCAATCAATTCTCAATGTGTATATTACCATCACAGTTAGTACTACAACAAAAACCCCGAAATAGATATAGAATGTGGTAAGGTCTGGTATATTTTCTATATATTGCTGAACGAAAGATAAACCGAACGCTTTAGCTATCCACACAATGGCATATGACAACAGTATCTTACCTCCCAGAGTTGCTACTAGGAATCTGATGGGTTTGTATTTTGAAAGACCTAGCGGGATGTAAACTAGATCATCTGGCACAGGAGTGGCAGCTGCAATAAACGCAGCTATCCATCCATACCTCGATACCAGTTTTTGAAGAGGACGCATCCTTCGCTTCGTCTCCTCCGGTAGAATTTTTCTTCCATAGTAACTGCCGTAAAATATGATCATCTTTCCTGCCGTAGCACCAACAGCGCTAATTAGTGCAAGTAAATGCGGATCAAACTCTGGATCTATACTCATGGCAGCAAGCAGAACGAAGAAAGGTGCTGGTATGAAGATAATTGCGCTTCCTATAAAACTAATGGCAAAAAGACTGAGGTATCCAACTTCTTCGCTAAAGGGAAATATATCTGTGATATCTACCAAACCAGATTACATCGACGATGCTTCTATTTAATCAGTTAGATATTCAATAACCTCTTGCAAAGTATACCATGTGCTTACCCTGCTTTTTGCAGTAGATACATTGAGAAACTGGGTCCTGATTGAACGGTATAACCCTGATATCTGCTCCCGTTTCCTCCTTAATCTTCACTTCACATTCCATATTGCCACACCATGATGCCTTTATGAATCCACCCTTCTCAACCATCTGTTTGAATTTATCATAATCGCTTGTAGAATCAGTGTTATTTTCAAGGAATTCTTTTGCTCTTTTGTATAGATTATCCTGTATTTCTTGAAGAATTACTTTTACCTTATCCTTCACTTCGCTATCTGCAATGCCTGTTTTACTGCCAGTATCGCGCCTGACCAGCATCACAGATTTCTTCTCCAGATCTTTAGGGCCTATCTCTAATCGCAATGGTATTCCCTTCATCTCCCAATCATTAAACTTGTATCCCGGAGTAAATTCCAGCCTGTCATCTATATGCACTCTAAATTCTGATAACAGATCCTTGATTTGTTTGGCCTTGTCAAGAATCTGTGCTTTTTCCTTATCTCCATACAATATTGGAACAATTACAATTTGAATGGGAGCAACCTTTGGCGGCAATACAAGACCCTTATCATCCCCATGTACCATTATCAATGCCCCAATCAGACGCCATGATATTCCCCATGATGTTTGCCATGCATAGTGCTCCTTATCATCTGTGCCCAAGAACTTTATGTTAAATGGTTTAGAAAAATTCTGACCCAAATGATGTGACGTCCCCATCTGCAATGCCTTACCATCTACCATTAACGCCTCCAATGTAGTGGTGTATACTGCACCAACAAATTTCTCCTTATCGCTCTTTTTTCCAACGATGACGGGAATGGCAAGATGATTTTCCATTATAACCCTGTAGATTTCAAGTATGATCATAACTTCTTTCTCTGCCTCCTCCCCTGTAGCATGAACCGTATGCCCTTCCTGCCAAAGGAATTCGGACGTGCGGATCAGGGGCTTGGTTGCTTTAATTTCTGCACGTAAAGCACTGTTCCAGAAATTCAATTTCAGAGGAAGATCTCTGTAACTTCTTACCCACCTTGAGAATATATCATATGCTAGTGTTTCTGAAGTGGGTCTTAGCGCCAAACGCTCCGAAAGCTCATCGTTGCCAGAATGGGTTACCCAAAATACTTCTGGTTTGAAACCCTCGAAATGTTCAGATTCCTTGCCCAAGAGACTCTCTGGAATCAACACTGGAAGAAAGGCGTTCTGATGCCCCGTCTCCTTGAACCTCCTATCCGCTGTTTCCTTTATTGATTCCCATATGGAATATCCATAGGGTCGCAAAACAATGAATCCTTTAGCAGAAACATAATCCACTAATCCAGCCTTCAAAACAACTTGTGTATACCATTCACTAAAATCATCATTCTTCTTAACAGTAATTCCAATATCCTTGCTCAAATTCCCACGCCAACTACAGAGGATCACCTTTGCAATATACTTTTACCCACAGAGGATCGCCATTATAGCAATTCTGGCAGTAACCATGGGTCGGCTACATAACCCCCTACATTATTTTTTGTATGTGTTTACGTCCTTCCTGAAATCGAAACGATAAGATCAGGTGCTAGTTTACCAGTGAACCCACTCTAAAATGGGAGATGATGTGATCTAACTTTGCATCTGATACATTCCCTTGCGATCGAGCGCAATCGAGCTTTACTTATGCGACCCAGCATGATGCCGAACTTATTAATAGATCATGAAAACTTGTAGATATAATGAGTGAAGAGACAGAAACGAGCGAATTTTTGAAGAAAAGTTTGAAAAGATTACTTGAAGAGATTCATAATGCGCAGCTGCGGAACGACTACAATACTGTAGATAGTTTCAAACAATCTTTGATGGATGCACAGAAACTAGCAAAGAAGTTATACCCTGATAATATTATCCTGAAAAATTTGCCAGATGAGTTAATTGCTACGTTCGGTCGTAGCGAGGTCACACCTGATGCATCTGCTAGACTAGCTGCTATTAAGATACGTGCATTACAGATTGGTGATGCTATAGGTTGGAATTTCTCAGAAATAAACAAAGGCATTAACGAGAAATCTCAAGTCGATGCATATTCACCAGATGAAATAGCAAAGAAGGTAGAAAGCGTGGGGGTTGTAAAGGTAAAACTCGACTTTTATTCAACATCGACTCTCGCCATATTAGCTGGTGCCTTTATCAGTTTAGGAGGCATCTACTTCACCGTAGCTACCAGTCAAATTATAGCAAATCACTCTTTTACACAGATAGTGGGAGGATTGGTCTTCAGCCTTGGGTTGATCCTTGTTGTAATTGCTGGCGCTGAGCTATTCACAGGTAACAATCTAATAGTGATGGCCTTGGCCAGTAGGAAAATAAGCTATGCAAGACTTCTCAGGAATTGGGGCATTGTATACTTTGGAAATTTTCTTGGTTCCTTGTTGACATCAATAATACTTTATTTTACTAACATCTGGACTGTCAACAACTACCAATTTGGCATAAGAACAATTATGATAGCGAATAACAAAGTGAATCTGGATTTTGTTGAAGCCTTTTCCCTCGGCATATTATGCAATGCTCTGGTCTGCTTAGCTGTGTGGTTAGCTATGGGAGGCAGGAGTGTTACAGATAAAATATTGGCAATAATCTTCCCAATCTCAGCCTTCGTTGCAATAGGTTTTGAACACAGTGTTGCGAATATGTACTTCATTCCCTTCGCTTTAATGATAAAGGATGATCCTAACCTTCTAGCAGCGATTCAGGGTTCTGAAGGGATCGATCTATCCAACCTTAATCTGCCGGGCCTTTTCAACAACCTTCTACCTGTAAGCTTAGGCAATATTGTGGGGGGATCTTTCTTTGTAGGATTAGTTTATTGGCTCATATATTTAAGAAGAAAAGACTGAGCAATTCCACAGTATTTTTGTATTCTACGTATTATCAAGACCTGTCTCCGTCTTTCTCCCAACGAAAATTATTTCGTTGCGCACTGCAAAAGAATTCCAATAGAATGATCATGCAACATTATTTGTGAAGCCGCAGTGAAGAGAATGATGCGTTGATAACTGACAATGCGTTATTCATGTTTGTATCCAGCATGTATAAATGAGAAC
>Ga0073934_10008484_pt1 | contig 13676 bp, 13 predicted proteins | sample LarsenN4metaG_FD_76834 | JGI IMG/M metagenome (GOLD analysis project Ga0073934, IMG submission 76834) | Hot spring sediment bacterial and archeal communities from British Columbia, Canada, to study Microbial Dark Matter (Phase II) - Larsen... ...
GGAGAGGGGCGCAGGGGTGAGTGGGTGATGGTGAAAAGGTGGTGTAAAAGACCACCGGCATCTACAGTAATGTGGATGGCCAGGTAACCCCCGCCGGGAGCAAGACCAAGTAGGGACGAAGCCATCCGCGGATGGCGGGAGACTGCTCGTCTTCATACGTGCTTTCCCATGAGATGAGAAAGCCAGTCCCGGGTAGGTCGCATCGAGCGGCGCGGCGACGCGCCGCCCAGAGAGATGATCGCACAGTGGCGGTCGGTCGTTGACCGAGCGTCATGGACAGAATGCGGCTTATAGACCGTCCTGAGGGATAATCTCTTCTCTCCATGTAAACTGCGCACGCTGCTACGCGGCAGCCCCTCCCATACGGGAGGGACGGTGCGCAGTTTATCCATCACCCTGAAATAATCCAACCTTCTCACATGCATGAACTTAATGCAACTCAATCCATCCTTACAAAAGCTCTCGCGGAGGCTTGCGAATCGAGTAAACGTGTCAAGAGCATCCAGCTTGCTATTGGCGAAATTTCCGAACTTGACCGAAATTCCATTCGGAAACATTGGGGGGACCTCAGCCAGGGAACGGCGGCAGAACGAGCCCAGCTTTATTTTCGTTCTATTAAAGCAGAAGTCCAATGCATGGCTTGCTTCTCGAAATATGCTCCTGCGGATGGAAAAATCCATTGTCCTTATTGTGGCAGCTATGGCGCAAAGATATTATCGGGTGAAGAATTTTTTCTTGAATCAATCGAGTTGGATGAATAAATTCCAAGCCCTTTTCACAATTATCCTTTTTCTGTTTACGGTGGGATGTAATCGACCTGTTGCCTCTTCTCCAACGCCAGACCTGTTTTCCACGCTCCAGGCATCTACCCCCGGCGAGTCTTCCTCCCCGGTAGAGACGCAATCGATTGCAACACCGGTTTTCAATTTGCCAGGGGCAAATCCCACAACAGCACCCCCTCAAGGATCCATTCCTCCGCCTTCTGCTTCGGACCAACTAACCGGCCACATCGTCTTTACCTGTCAGCTCTTCAAAGTGCAGGCGATGGATCAGATCTGTATCATGAACGCCGATGGGACCGGGATGCGCAGGTTAACGACTGAAGATTATGTTCGCCATTATTATTCTTCACTCGCACCCGATGGAAAAAGTATCGTGTACTCATCGTTCCGTGAGGACAATGTTTATGAAATCTACAACCTCGACCTGAACGATGGCAGTGTGGATCGACTTACTAACCGGCTGGGTGTCTTGACCGCGCCTGAAGTCTCACCTGACGGAACTTCAATTGCCTTCACACGCGGAAATCCGGGAACAGGCAACACGCAAATCATGGTGATGGATCGCAACGGGGGAGGTGCAGACAATATCCCTCAAATTAATGGTTGGGATCCCACCTGGTCGCCAGCTGGAGATCAAATCCTCTATGCCGCTGGTGCCGGGGATAATGTCCAGTTATTTGTCGTCAACCGCGATGGGAGAGGCTCGCGCCAGGTGACGAACTTGCCCGCCATCCGCGGTCGCAGCGATTGGTCAGCGGATGGAGCCTCGATTGTGACCTATTCCGGTCCCGCCTGGAATCGGGAAGTCTACATTATGAATGCCGATGGTTCAAACGCCCGCCAATTGACGCCGAGCGGTGGGAACAGCCAGGGTCCCTCTTTTTCACCCGATGGACAGTGGGTGGCATTCACTGCTTACTTCGACAACTATGGCGATGACCACGGCTGCGAAATCTACATCATCCGCGTCGATGGAACGAACCTGCGCCGACTGACAAATAACGATTACTGCGATTATCAGCCGCGCTGGGGGCCGTAGGAATTTAAGTTGCTACCTTGTAAAGGAAAAGGACATGTCACCCTGAGGGAGTGGAGCCGAAACGCCACGACCGAAGGGTCTCGCTCACTACAGTAGAGATTCTTCGCTCCGCTCAGAATGACATTAAAAAACAAAAAGCTCACAAGATCGTGTGAGCTTTTTTAGCGCTTTGAGTGGAAACTATGCCCAACCCTGATTCCTGACGAAGTTTGAGATCACGGGGATCTCAACCGTCTTGCCACCGTAAGCCTGGATGCCCCAGTAGATACAGGCAAACCAGACGAGCAGCGGTACACACGACAGGACCACAGTCCATCCTAGGGCGATGCTGAGAATAATGTTGACGATTCCAACCACAAGCGCTTGTCCATTGTGCGCCCGGATGAAGGGGCGATTCTTCTTGTCTTCCATCAGAAGAATAATGATCGGAACAAGAGGTGTAAGTATGTAAGCCAAAAGAGCCCACAACTTATCATCGCTGGTGGCGTCCATCATAGGTTCGTTAGACATGAGTTCCTCCGAATGAATCAGGTTTGGATTTTTATCATTTTACAATTAAACAAGGTAAAACGCAAACGCATTTCGCTGCTGGTAAAATGAACACATGACGAGAGTTGTTTTCATGGGATCACCGGATTTTGCCTTGCCAGCCCTCAAAGCACTGGCTCATCACTATGAGGTGGTTGGTGTGGTCACGCAACCAGACCGCGCCTCAGGCCGCGGACGCGAGCTCAAGCCGCCGCCTGTCAAGCTGCTTGCACAGAATCTGGGCATTCCAATCCTTCAACCTGAAAAGCTGCGCCAGCCGGAAGCCATGGAGCAACTGCGCGCCTGGAAACCGGATCTCATCGTTGTCGCGGCGTTTGGACAAATTTTGAGAAAAGATGTTTTGGATCTGCCTCCTCATGGGTGTATCAATGTCCATGCGTCGCTGCTGCCGCGTTGGCGCGGCGCAGCGCCGATCAACGCCGCGATCCTGCACGGGGATGAAGAGACCGGCATCACGATCATGAAAATGGATGTGGGACTCGATACAGGTCCAATCTTGACGCAGCGCCCCATTCGGCTCACGCGGGAAGATACAGCCGGTTCCGTTTTCGAGAAGTTATCTCAGTTGGGAGCCGATCTGCTGATCGAGACGCTGCCCGATTATTTATCCGGCAAAATCCAGCCTGTGCCTCAGCCGGAAGAGGGTTCCACCTACGCACCGATGCTCAAGAAGGAAGAAGGTCAGCTCGACTTCACGCGTTCCGCCGAGGAGTTGGAGCGACGCGTCCGCGCCTTCAATCCATGGCCGGGTGCATTCATGGATTTCGATGGAACGTTACTCAAGGTCCATCGCGCCCATGTTGAAGCGGGAGAGGCAGAAGCCGGGCAGAGGCTGATTTACCGGGATCAGCCTGCGGTCGGCGCGGGAAACGGGCTCCTCATCCTCGATGAAGTGCAGCCCGCGGGAAAAAAGACCATGAGCGGAAAGGCCTTTCTGGCCGGCGCGCGTCAGTGGGCGTAACGCGTCAACATCAATGGGGGTTCAACGATTAAATTGAAGAAATGGAGAATGTATGTTCAACTACAAAGTGTTTGTTGCAGAATTGATCGGAACGTTTGCGCTGGTTTTTATCGGCGCAGCGGTGGGGATGTACAATGCCGGCTTGCTCGCAGTCGCTCTTGCCCATGGCCTCACACTGGCGGTCTTTGCCTATGTATTTGGATACATTTCCGGAGCGCATATTAACCCTGCCGTTACGTTTGGTTTTGCTCTCAACGGGACCATTCAATGGACGGAAGCCCTTGTGTATTGGGTTGCGCAGTTTGCTGGCGCGATCCTGGCTGCGTTTGCTTTGAGCGCAACCGTGGGCACAGTGAGCGCGGAGGCATTTACTGCCGCCCAGACGACCGGGGTTCTCACACAACAATTCCCTTACTATGCGCTTGGAGTAGAAGCCCTGTTAGCGTTCTTCCTTGTCAACACGTATCTGCATACGGCTGTTGCTGGCAAGGCGGGTCCCATGGCAGGCTGGGCAATTGGTACAACGCTTGCGATTGCCATTCTTGCGGGAGGTCCATTGACAGGCGCCTCACTGAACCCAGCGCGCACCTTTGGCCCTGCGGCTGTGGCCGGCAGAGCAGCAGACGGAATGATGTATTTGATCTATTTCCTGGGCCCTCTGGTGGGTTCCGCGGTGGCGGTGGCGGTGTTTCGATTGCTGAATACGCCTGAGCCGATGCCTGACCTTGAGCCGATCCCTGATGTTGACGAAGCGCCCGTCGATGAAGAGCCTGAGGAGGAGCCGCTGGACGAAGAATCTGTAGAGGGTGAACCGGCTGTCAGAAAACCCCCCTCAGAACGGATAACAAAGAAAGAACGATTATGACGCAGATAGAGTCCTCGCTCAAAACGGCGGGGACTTTTCTTACAATCCCTCATCGATGCGGATGGTAAAATTATGCCTCGTATGAACCTGTCCATTGTCGTTCCCGTCTATAAAGGGGAAACTTTCATCGAGCCGCTCGTTATACAGCTTATCAAGACACTCCCAGCATTTTCAAAAAATTATGAGATTATTCTTGTCAATGACGGCAGCCCGGATCGCAGCTGGCCGCTGATCCAGGGTTTGACAAGCAAATATGATTGCATACGCGGCATTTCCATGATGCGGAACTACGGACAGCATAACGCGACCTTATGTGGCGTCCGGGCGGCGCGTTATGAGGTTGTGGTCACCATGGACCAGGATTTGCAGCATCCTCCGCAAGAAATTCCGCTGTTGCTGGCGAAGTTGGATGAAGGATACGATGTCGTTTACGGCGCGCCGCGCAAACTGCCTCAAGCCTTCTGGCGCAACGTCATGACGGCCGGCATCAAATGGACTTTAGCAAAAGTAATTGGTCTCCCTGCTGTTCATAATGTGTCCGCATTTCGAGTGTTTCGCACAAACTTACGCGAGGCATTTGCCAATTTCCAGAGCCCTTCCCTGATCCTGGATGTTCTCCTTTCCTGGGGCACGACTCGTTTTACTTCTGTACCGGTAAACATTGCCCAGGCCGAACGCACGAACTATAACTTCACAATGCTCGTTCGCACCGCCATGTTGATCCTGATCGGCTATAGCACCCTGCCCTTGCGCTTCGCGAGCTGGATTGGTTTTATCATGACCCTCTTTGGGCTGGGTGTATTTATTTATGTTCTGGTGGTTTATTTCACTGCTGGCAGTCTGCCGGGCTTTCCATTTCTCGCTTCCATTATTGCGTTGTTTAGCGGAGCGCAGTTATTTGCGCTCGGCATTTTCGGCGAGTATCTGGCGCGTATGTTCGACCGCAGCATGGACCGTCCGCCTTATGTCATTCACGAAGTGGTGGGAAAGTGAACGTTGTCATTCTCCAGCCATCCTACATTCCCTGGCGAGGATACTTTGATCAGGTTTACCGTGCTGACCTGTTTATTTTTTACGATGATGTTCAATACGATAAACGCGGCTGGCGGAACCGCAATCAGATCAAAACCCCAAAGGGCAAGCAGTGGCTGACGGTTCCCGTCCATAGCCGCGGCGCGCAGGTCGAAAATATTCCCATCAACGAGATACGGATTGCATGGGAGAACCCCTGGAATCAGAGTCACTTCAAAGCGCTGCAGCACGCCTACGCCAGAGCGCCTCACTTCGAGCGTTACCTGCCTCTGCTTGAGACCTTCTATCAGCGCCGCGATGAATTCCTTGCAGATTTCACGATCGATTTCACTGTTGCTCTAACACGTGAGCTGGGTAACACTCATACGCGCTTCATGCGTTCGTCTGAGATCGCGGGGATTGCGGGAAAGAAAACAGACCGCTTGATTCAAATCCTCCAGTCGGTTGGTGCAACACACTATGTAAGCGGTCCATCCGCCAGCGATTACATCGAAGCGGAAAAGTTCGGATCCGCGGGCATCACACTCGAATATATGGAATACAATTACCCGGAATACCCACAGCTTTACCCTCCATTCGATTCCTACGTGAGCATTCTGGATCTGCTGTTTATGACCGGTCCTGAAGCGTCCAACTACATCTTCAAAGGCAGCCATGTCGAAAATTCCTAACCTCGAGCATGTGAAGTCTTACTTCGATAAACGCATCCAGGAACATGGCGCCTCTCCCCGCGGCTCAGATTGGAATTCTGAGGCGTCACAAAATGTCCGCTTTGACCAGTTGCTTAAAGTGGTCGAAGCCCAATCCTTTTCACTTTTGGATTATGGCTGCGGTTACGGCGCGCTCGCCGATTATCTTGTAACCAAAGGGCTTGAGGTGGATTACTACGGTTACGATATTTTGGAAAGTGCCATTGAAACGGCGCGCCAGGTACATGCGAAGCAACCGCGTCGCAGTTTCTTTACGGACAAATCAAAGTTACCTGTTTGTGATTACACCGTTGCCAGCGGTATCTTCAATTTTCGCGGCGAACAATCTTTTGAAGATTGGACGGAATACGTGATTGGCATCCTCAATGAGTTCAACCAGCTCAGTCAACGCGGCTTCGCGAGCAACTTTCTGACAAAATATTCCGACGCCGATAAAATGCGCCCAGATCTGTATTATGCTGATCCCTTGTCTCTCTTCGATTACTGCAAGCGTAATTTTTCCAAGAATGTAGCGCTCTTGCATGACTATCGCCTGTATGACTTCACACTCATCATCCGCAAGGATTAGCAAATGCCTGAGATCCGTGTAGACTTCAATCGGCCCGTAATCGTCGGGAGCGAGCTGGAATATATAAAGCAGGCGATCGAAAACGGTCATATCTCCGGTGACGGTCCGTTTACCAAAAAGTGCCATGCATTTCTAGAGAAAGAGCTTGGCGTACAGAAGGCCTTACTCACCACATCTTGCACGCACGCTTTGGAAATATCCGCGATTTTGCTGGAGATCCAGCCGGGGGATGAAGTCATCATTCCAGACTTTACCTTCGTGTCCACTGTAAATGCATTTGTGCTGCGTGGAGCGAAGCCGGTCTTTCTGGACATTCGGCCGGATACCCTCAATGTAGATGAATCCAGGCTCGAGGCTGCGATCACACCCAAGACCAGAGCGGTTGTCCCTGTGCATTACGCCGGTGTAGGTTGTGAGATGGATGCAATTCTGGATGTGGCTGCCCGCCACAACATCACGGTCATTGAAGATAACGCGCACGGACTATTCGGTAAATACAAGGGAAAGTATCTGGGTACGTTTGGTTCCATGGCATCCCAATCCTTTCACGAAACGAAGAACTTTACCAGCGGAGAGGGCGGCGCGCTCCTGATCAACGATCCAAGACTTGTGGAACGGGCGGAGATCATCCGTGAGAAAGGGACGAATCGCTCGCGCTTCTTCCGCGGCCAGGTGGACAAATATACCTGGGTCGATATCGGCTCGTCGTATCTGCCTTCCGATATTCTGGCTGCCTTCTTGCTCGCTCAATTCGAGCAGTGTGAAAAAATCCAATTGCACCGCAAACAAGTCTGGGATATCTACGCTACTGGTTTAAAGGATTGGGCGGATGCTCACGATGTGCAATTACCTCATGTCCCCGATCATTGCGAGCAGTCTTATCACATGTTTTATATGTTATTGCCAAATCTTGATTTGAGACAAAAATTCATTGCTTATCTGCGTGAACGCGGCATCTACAGCGTATTCCATTACTTGCCCTTGCATCTCTCAGAGATGGGACAACGCTTCGGAGGGAAAGCCAGTGATCTTCCTGTCACCGAAAGTGTCAGTGACAGGTTGGTGCGCCTGCCCTTCCACACTGGGTTGACCAGCAGCGAGCAGGAACAGGTCATCGAGGTGATTCGGGAGTTTTCATTTTAAGGTGATCATTCAGATTCAACTGTAGTGGCGACTTTAGTCGCTACGCCAAATTCGTGATTTACTGAATTTAATTCTTGCACAGGAGCTGCTGGATCGCCTGGTAGTCATAGCCGAATTCCGCTGGGTAGCCAGGATCCTCGGCCAGAGACTGACATAGGAGAGTACGCGTTTTCGGTCTTCCTCTGATCTGTTTATAAATCGTCCGGACATCCTCGTCTTCCCCCAGATGCATCAGTCCTTCCAGAAAGGGCACCATTTCCGATTTATCACTGGTATTGAGTTTGAGCCTCTTCACCTCTTTGTATAATTTGCCAATTTCCTCCCAGTCCCCGGTTTGCCGGGCAAGAGAAGCTTTCTGATAGTAATAACACCAGTCATGCTCAGGCTCAGAACCAAATATGGCGGCAGGGGGGATTGGAGACGTCCCGGAAGGAACGACTCGATCAACCTGCGAATACTCTCCGGCTTGCATCGTCAGCAATGCCTCCCATTCCGAATAGACCGGCAGAGCGCCATCGATGATATGCAGGCAGGAGGATATAGGGGAGATGCTCAGCAGAAGTAAGTTGCCATAATCCCTGTGAAGTGGAATATCACGAACCCAGTTCTCCGCCTCTTCCTTATTAAAGACCTTGTAAACCGTATCAGAATTGAGGACTTCTGCTTGAATAGATGGCGACTCAGCTATGTGAGGCCTGTAGATAAGGTTGATGGGTCCCCAGACCTCGTAATCCTGTTGCGGGTTGTAACCTTCCGTACTGTAGGTCATGACCATTGTGTCATCTTGGATGTCGGGCGCGCGCCAGGTGAGCTGCCACCACATCCGACGCTGATATTCCCAATACTCTCCCCAGTCAGCGGCATTCAAGAGCTGGGTTGTCACTGAAATTCCAATCAGTGCCGCCAGGATCCACTTTCTGAAACCGGGCTGCTGCGTCAGTACAATTGCGGTAACGAACAGGATCACCCCGGGGATTGGATGTAATCCATAGCTTTTATAGGTATCAGAAAGCTCCACATGCCTGCCGGACAAGATGACCGGCACGATGGCACACAGGATGACCAGTGAGCCGATCCACACAAAGTCACGGATGAGCGACTGGGAATCCTTTTCACTGGCATCCATATTCCAAAATTTTTTATAAATGACCGCGTACAGTAAGGCCAGTGCAACCACCACTCCCGCGATAACTACCGCGTTCCCCAGGTAGGCGTAGCGGGCTGTAGTAATCAGTTGGTAGGGTGTGACGAACCACGCAAAAATGGATGTGTCCAGAAAATCCTTGACCGTTTCCAAAACTAAACGGAAGGACATGTGACGAAAATCGATGAGATAGGTTTCAGCCAACCGGCCGGCATCCGTTGCATTCCTGGCGCCCTCAAAAACAAAGATACGCCAGTACAGGAATCCGGCGGTGACGAGGAGATATGGCCAGACCCTCGTCAAGGTTTCCCGGATCAGGGAGCGTATATTCTTTATTCCGTCCTGGAACAACGCATATCCCAACAATATGATCCGGGTGCCCTCAAAGCCGATCATGTACTCATAGATAAATAAATAATTCGCGGTCAGGATCAGTGAGAAAAGATAGAGTATGATCTTCCATCCGCTATGTTTTAGCTTCGTCGCCTGGAGCATTAAAGCAATCGAGAGGAGCGCTGTGCCAAACCCGTAGAGATGATTCTGCTTTGTATTTGCATTGGGGATCGATAAAAACCCGGGGTAAACCATAAAAAGCAGGACCATCATGGTCGTAAGATATTTATGATTTGGCCAGAGCAGACGGAGGATCCAGAAGAATGCTAATCCGCCGATAAAGCGCCAGAGCAGCGCATACAAATGCCAGTTGATGATCGTATCGCCCAGAAGCCGGTAGACGAAGGAGTAAATCACGCCCATAAAAGGGCGGTCGGTAGAAAATAAAGGAATGATGCTCGCGGCGCCGCGGGCCTGCCCCGACCATAAAAGATACCAGTCGTCGTGATAATATCCAAGTTTCGGTATGCTAACCCCATATGTAATCAAAGTGGTAAGGAGAATGAGTAAAGTGGCAATAAAAGTTTCGTTATGGAGCAGTTTTTGAACTGTTTGCTTCATTTCAGATCTCCAAAGAAATTATAACATCTGGAAATTGGCGCATCTTTGCCCAGAAATTTAAGGGAGTCGCTCAGAGAATGGGCTAGGTATCTGCTCGCCATAGAGAACACGGACTGCGCCAGCGCACAGAGATTTTTAAAAAGGCTTTCTCCGTGCTCTCAGTGCACTCCGTGGTAAAACTGTTCGGCATATCCACACCATTATCCACTCCTTGAAATGCCGCATGATGAGGCATTGAAATGTGCGTGGTAAAATCCTCTCAATGTCGCCTGAACACCAAATCGCCATTGACCTCGTAATCCCGGTTTTCAACGAGGCGGGGGTCGTCGAACAGACGTATGCGGATATTTGTAAAATTATTGACCCCTTGCCCTATGAATTCACCATCTATTATGTAGATGACGGCTCGGAAGATAGCTCCGTAAAATCGCTGGCTGCAATGGCAGAAAAGGACAGACGGATCGTCGTTCTGGAGCTGGCTCGTAACTTCGGACACCAGGCCGCATTGACTGCAGGACTGGATGCCTCGTGTGGAGATTTTGTCATTTCTATGGATGCCGATGGGCAGCATCCGCCGGAGATGATCCCGCAAATGATCGAGCTTCACAAACAGGGATATGACATCGTCCAGGCGCAGCGGATTGATGAGGGACAAGGGCCGTTTTTCAAGAGCATCACCTCCTCCGGCTTTTATGCCCTGATCAATCGTATCAGCGGAACGCGCATCCTGCCGGGTGCGGCGGACTTCCGTGGGATGAGCCGCCAGGCGGTGGAGGGGTTGAAGTCGATGCCCGAATATCATCGCTTTCTGCGCGGCATGATTTCCTGGATGGGGTATCGCAGCGTGATTTTGCCTTACCATGAGACCAGCCGAATAGCAGGCAAGTCGAAATATTCCCCTGGCAAAATGTTCCGTCTTGCGATGGACGCGATCTTTTCTTTTTCGCTGATGCCGCTGTACATTGGCTTGAGCGCGGGCGGATTGTTCTTCTGTCTGGCCGCGCTGGAAATGATCTATGTGCTTTCCTTCTGGGTGACAGGCCGCACCTCCAATCTGGCGCCGGGCTGGAGTTCTCTCATGTTCGTCATTTTGATCGTCAGTGGAATCATCATGATCCTGCTTGGTTTTATCGGCGTATATGTCGGTTATATCTTTCAGGAAGTCAAACGCAGACCCGTTTATTTATTGAAGAAAGGGAAGGAATGAGTTCAGCGGATAAACCCATCCATACCTTTGTATTTGTTCGGCACGGTGAATCGGTCGGGAATGTCGAGTCGCGCTGGCAGGGTCAATCTGACTATGTGTTGACGGAAAAAGGACGTGCCCAGGCCCGCGCCTTAGCCCGGCGTTGGAAGGCGGAGGGCGTAAGATTTAATCTGATCATCTCCAGCCCACTTGTGCGAGCCAAAGAAACTGCTGAGATCATCGCCGCTGCCGTCCATGCAAAAATTGAACTGGATCCCATACTGATGGAACGTCATATCGGCGAGATGGAAGGTCTGACGGCAGAGGAAGTTCGCAAGAGACCGCAGCCTCCCTATATCACTCCTTATGACCCCATTGGCGGGGAGGGGGAAGGCGATTGGGCTCTCTTTTTGCGGGCAGGTCAGGCCTTGCATGCACTTGTGCGCCGGCCGCCAGGCAGTTATTTGATCGTGTCACATGGAGGGATTCTCAATCAATTGATGAACGCCATCATCGGCATTGCTCCCCACGTTGACCCATCTGGCGTGCGCTTCCGTTTTGAGAATACGGCGTTCGCGCGCGTGATCTATTTTCCGCATCAACATCGCTGGGCCATCGACGCAGTCAATGACCGCGCCCATCTGAATGACCATCTCGAGTTCAAACCCTTCGAGCCAGAGTAGCGATGGCATTCTCTGAATCGGCCAGTCATCTCAATGGCAAGTTGAAAGTGCTTAGTTTTGGCGCGGGTGCAATTGGAACCTATATCGGTGGAAGTCTGGCGCTTGCGAGTCATCAGGTCGTTTTTGTGGAGCAGCCTGCGGTGGTGGAAGAGTTGCGTCAGCGCGGTCTGCGCCTCGACCTGACGCTGGACAAGCGGCGAGGAGCAAAAGATGCCTCCCGTGTGGACCCTGCTTCCTTTGTCATCGTTTCCAGCCTGGAAGAAGCGCTCCGCTACGGCCCCTTTGATGTGGCACTGTTTGCTCTGAAGTCTTTTGATACCCAGGCCGCGCTGAAGGGGATAAAACCTTTTGCGGACAAAATGCCGCCGATCCTCTGTCTTTCGAACGGCGTATCGAATGAGCCTGCCATTGCCGCAGCGCTTGGCAATGATAAAGCAATTTATGGCACCGTTACCTCCGCGATTGGCCGCCGCGGCGCGGGTGATATTGTGTTGGAGCGTTTGCGTGGTGTGGGCGTTGCCAGGGGACATTCGCTTTCTGAAAAATTGAATAGAGAATTAAATGGTGCATATTTAAACTCTCAGCTATTTGGTGACGCGAATAGCATGAAATGGTCCAAGATGCTGACGAACCTGATTGCGAATCCAACCTCGGCGATTTTGGACATGACTGCCAGCCAGGTTTTTGCCAATAAGGATCTGTATCGACTCGAAATAGAGATGTTGAAAGAATGCCTGGCCGTTATGAAAGCACAGAAATTTGAAGTTGTAGATTTGCCGGGCACACCCGTTCGAGCCCTGGCGTTTGCAACCACGTTACCTTTATGGCTCTCGAAGCCCTTTCTTGCACGCGCGGCAGGGGCCGGGCGTGGCGGCAAGATGCCATCCTTTCACATCGACTTGCATTCCGGGCGCGGCAAAAGCGAAGTGGAATATTTACATGGAGCCGTCGTCCGCGCCGGGGAGAAGCTCAATGTGCCAACGCCAGTGAACAAAGTGTTGACCGAAACGCTAGTGGCTTTGACGAACAAAGAAATACCATTGGAAGAGTTTGCACATAAGCCGGAAAAATTGTTAATGTCATTGCGAGGAGGAGTGTAGCGACGACGAAGCAATCTCCCCGAAATTAAGAACTTGCTTGTTGTGAGGAGATTGCTTCCTTTCAGGATGTTTCGCAATCGCAACAAAAGCTCGCAACGACACAATTCTAATGAAAGAATAATGATGAACGAAAAAATTAACATCATTTCCCCGCGTACCTCAGTGGAGGTGTATCTGCCAGATGGACGGGTGTTATCCGGCCCACGCGGCGCGCGCGTGGAGGAGTTTCTCGAAACGCTAAAATACAACTCGCAATTAATTGCCGCGGTCATCAATGGGGACTTGCGTGAGCTGACGTATCCAATCAATATCGAATCGCGCGTGATTCCCGTGACCATGTCGGACCCTGATGGCGCGAGGATTTATCGCCGCTCACTGACGTTTCTCCTTGAGATGGCCTTCAATGATCTGTTCCCGGATGCAGTCCTTTTCGTGGATCATGCTGTTGCCTCGGGCGGATATTACTGTCAGGTCACGGGGCGGGAGCCGTTATTTGAAGCGGAGATCGATGCCCTCAAAGATCACATGGATGAGTTGGTCAAATCCAACCTGCCGTTCGAGCGGAAGGAAATTCCCCTCAAGGAAGCGATCGAGTATTTCCACTCGCGCGGGTATGAAGATAAGGTCCGTCTGCTCAGTTATCGCAGGAAGAATTACTTAACTCTGTACCGTCTTGGCGAACGTATGGATTATCACCATGGCTACATGGTGCCATCGACCGGCTATCTCAAATGGTTTGACCTGGTCGTTACGGAAGGGGGATTTACGTTACGCTACCCGCGTCGTCACAAACCGAATGAGCTTCTGCCCATGCCTGAATACCCTAAACTTTTGCAGACCTTTCTTCAGTATGGCGATTGGCTCGGGAAGTTGGGGATTGAGAATGTCGGTGCACTTAATAATGCAATTCAAGCTGGCCGCAGCGATCAGGTGGTGCTGGTCTCCGAGGCGTTCCATGAA
>Ga0073934_10008485_pt1 | contig 13676 bp, 12 predicted proteins | sample LarsenN4metaG_FD_76834 | JGI IMG/M metagenome (GOLD analysis project Ga0073934, IMG submission 76834) | Hot spring sediment bacterial and archeal communities from British Columbia, Canada, to study Microbial Dark Matter (Phase II) - Larsen... ...
CAGCGCACTTGCCCGACCCGCGCGAGCCGGATTTTGCGCGCCTGGCTTCCGAGGAGATCCTGCAAATCCTCAAGGCCACGCGCGGCCGCGCCTTCGTGCTGTTCACGTCCCACCAGCAGATGCGCGAGGTGTATGAACGGTTGCGGCGCCGCCTGCGTTACCCGATGCTGCTGCAGGGGAGCGCCCCGCGCACGGCGCTACTCGACCGCTTTCGGAGAACACCCCACGCCGTGTTGTTTGCCACCAGCTCCTTCTGGCAAGGGGTGGATGTGCAAGGCCAGCAGTTGAGTGCCGTCATCATCGACCGGCTTCCCTTCACGGTTCCGACCGACCCGGTGGTGGCGGCGCGCATCCGCATGATCAATGAGGACGGCGGCAACGCCTTCACCGATTACCAGACGCCCGAGGCTGTGATCTCACTTAAGCAGGGCTTTGGTCGTCTTATCCGCAGCGAGATGGACCGCGGCGTGCTCGCCATCCTCGATCATCGCATCGTGCGCAAGCCCTACGGCCGGGTCTTCTTCGAGAGCTTGCCCGGCTACCGCCGCACCGACCGCCTGGATGACGTGAGGGCTTTCATGCGAGAATTGTGACTTAATCGTCCGGGGTCAGTTGTCCGTCGCTGAAGGAACGGGACCGCGCGTGGTTCGAAGCTCAACGGACAAGGGACTACAGACAAAGGACAAAGCGTGTTTGAGATCTCGGTTGATTATTCCTTTGCCGCCGGCCATGCGCTGCGCGGGTACAAGGGCAAGTGCGAAAACGTCCATGGGCACAACTACAAGGTGCGGGTGACCGTGGCGGGCGAGCAACTGAACTCCATCGGCTTGCTGATGGATTTCATCGATCTGCGCTCCGCGCTCAAAGCGCTGGCGGAGCAGCTCGATCACCGCTTCATGAACGATATTCCACCCTTCGACAAACTGAACCCTTCCGCCGAGAATCTGGCCAAGTATTTCTGCGACGAGCTCGAAGCGCAAGTGCAGAAGCAGGGTCTCCACATGCAGTCGGTAACCGTCTGGGAGACCGACACGACCTCGGCGACCTACAGGCCTTGATCAAATGAGAGCCGTTCTTTCAAGATTGGCCTACCACGTCCAGAAGGCCACGGCGGGATGGATATCGACGTGGTGGTGTTGCGCGCAGGTGCCTTCCTTGCAGTAGTAAACGTCTTGGCACCAGCGGCAGCGAACGAGGCGGTCCTTTTCACGGACAGTGCCACAGATCGTGCAGGCTTCGAGCAGCCCGGCGACAACATGGCGAGCGTAGGTCCGCCAGTTGTCCATGACTTCGTGTTCCTCACGTATTCTGGCCAAGTCTTCCTTGCTCATCATGGTTCGTCCTCCGACCTGCCTACCCGCCTCGATGCAAGCTGGGGGCCAAGGGGACAATGCGCGTCCGCCACACCCATATATGCCAGCAAGTCCTTATTGTGCAGTCATTTAGCAGGAAACTTAGCGGTCAGCCTGTCGGTTGCATTAGACCGGCCCACGGGAAAAATGTGGAAACCACTGTCACATTTTGGGAGCGATATGGGAAGGATTGGACAGTCCGTCCGAAGCTCGCGGCCGTAATCGGGTAGAATGAGACTCGGCAACGGCGGCAGGCCTCGGAATGACGGTCACTGAGATCTTTAAGTCCATCCAGGGCGAGTCAACTTTCGCTGGGCTACCGTGCGTTTTTGTCCGCCTGACGGGATGCAATCTGCGCTGCCACTGGTGTGACAGCGCGTATGCGTTCCATGGCGGCCGCAAGATGGTGCCGGAAGAAGTATTGGCGCGCGTGCGGGAGTTGGGGGGCAAGCTGGTCGAATTCACGGGCGGCGAACCGCTCCTGCAAGAGGAAGTCCCGGCCCTCGCGTCGCGCCTGCTGGCGGAGGGCTGGCGCGTGATGATTGAAACCAGTGGCGAGCGATTCGTCGGTGGGCTCTCGAGCGCCGTCGTGAAGATCGTGGACGTCAAATGCCCTGGCAGCGGCGAGAGCGAGAAGTTTTGCCTCGACAATTTCCGCGTCCTGGACCGCAAGGATCAGATCAAGTTCGTGATTCTGGATGAAAACGATTACCGCTACGCGGTCAGCTTTCTCAACCAGCACAAGTTGCATGACCTCGTCGATGAGGTGATCTTCTCACCGGTCTTCGGCGAGCTCCCTCCCCGCGCGCTTGCGGAATGGATTCTGCGCGATGGGCTGGAGGTGCGCCTGGGGCTGCAACTCCACAAGTTCATCTGGGAGCCGGCTACGCGCGGTGTGTGAAAAGCAAGAGTCAGGAGTCAGAAGGAAGAGGGCGAAGACTTTACGGTGAGAGGTTTTTGGGGCGCCTTATTGAAACCTGATGACTGAGCGCTGATAGCTGAAAGCAGATTACTGGCAACGAACACATGACCACGGACCACGGACTAGCGACCACTGACAAACCTCTGGCGGTGGTTCTCGCCAGCGGCGGCATGGACAGTTGCGTGACGACAGCCATCGCGGCGCGGGATTATCGTTTGGCGATGCTGCACGTGGCTTACGGTCAGCGCACCGAGCAGAGGGAGCTCAAAGCCTTTCACGCGTTGGCTGATTTCTTCCAGGCTGAGCATCGCCTGGTCTGCCGTTTGAGCCACCTGCGCCAAATCGGCGGCTCGAGTCTGACCGATCCCGGAATCGCCGTCGAGCGGGCGAACCTGAAGCGCCGGGAGATCCCTTCCAGTTACGTCCCGTTCCGTAACGCGCATTTCCTGGCGGTAGCCGTGTCATGGGGCGAAGTCCTGGGCGCGCGCAAGATCTTCATCGGCGCGGTGGCCGAGGACAGCTCGGGTTATCCGGATTGCCGTCCGGAATACTATGAGGCGTTCAACCGCGTCATTCGGGCCGGAACCAAACCCGAAACGCAACTTGAGATCGTGACCCCGGTCATCCACATGCGCAAAAGCGAGATTATCCGGCGGGGCACGGAACTGGGCGCTCCTCTGCAGCTCACGTGGTCCTGCTATCAGTCGGAGGACATTGCCTGCGGGGTTTGCGACAGTTGCGCGCTGCGCCTGCGGGCCTTTGAAGAGGCCGGCGTGGCTGATCCCGTTCCCTATGCCCGTCGCCCCAGCTATACGCGTCCAGGCAATTCGGACAAATAGGATTACCTCCTGCGTACAAAACGCTCCCGGGATTTGTTACTTGGCACTTGCGATTCGAAAGCGCGGATTGTACGATGCGCCTTCGCCGCTGTGCCTTGCTGGAAAACCATATTTGTTGAGGGATCATCTTCAAAAGAGGGTAGAATACGAGGGAGCTGGAAATCTCAAGGAGGTTCTTATGTCATTGTCACTGTTGCGCCGGGCGATGGGTTGGGCTGTGGTGTTCGGACTGCTGGCGGGTCTGGTCCCGGCGTTTGCGCAGACGGGTGGTCTGACTGGTGTCGCCAAGGGTGAAAAGGGTGAGGTGCTGGTTGGCTATCCCATCATAATCGAACGCCAGGATGTGAAAGGGCTTTACAAGACCAAGACCAACAAGAAAGGTGAGTACATTTATATCGGACTGCCGATCGGCAACTACAAAGTCACAATTCAGGATATGGGTGGGCGTGACCTTTTCTACATGACCACGCGCGTCGGCTTGGGCGATCCTACGCAATTAGATTTCGATTTGGGCAAGGAGCGGGCAAGAGCGGCGGAGGATCGCCAGAAACAGATCGAGGCGAATCCCGAGCTGAAGAAGCAGCAGGAACAGCAGGAAAGGGAAACGAAACAATTCACCGGCCTGAAACAGATGTTTGACCAAGGCCAGTTGCTCATGCAGGAGAAGCGCTACGTCGAGGCGGCAGGGATGTTCGAGCAGGCGCTGCCACTTGCGAAAGACAAGAACGTCCCCGTCCTGCTGAGCCGCCTAGGCGATGCATACGCTCGTGCCGCCAGGGTCGAGGGCAACCGGGATACCCGCATACAGCACGAGGAAAAGTCGCTGGATTATTACACCAAAGCCATCCAGGCAGACCCCAACAACGCCAACCTTCACGAAGCCCTAGGGAGCCTTTACTCCGATACGGGCAAGACCGAGGAAGCCCAGCAGGAATACCAGAAGGCAATCGAGCTCAACCCGACCGGGGCGGCGAGTTACTATTACAACATGGGCGTCGTCTTCGTGAACAAGGGGAAAATGGACGAGGCCGCCGCGGCCCTCAAGAAGTGCACGGAACTTGATCCGACCAATGCCAACGCCTTCTATTGGTATGCGACAGCGCTTTTGGGCAAAGTGGAGTACAAGCCCGATGGGACAATGGTTCCCGTGCCAGGCACGATCGAGGCGTTTGAAACCTACCTGAAACTGGCTCCGGATGGGCAATGGGCCACCTCCGCCAAGGCGAGCATCGAGCAACTGCAAGGCAAGGTGCAGATGGAGTATAAGGCTCAAAAGAAGAAGAAGGGTTAGGAGCTACTTCAGGTGCGAAGGCCCCGCAGGACTCGCGGGGCCTTTTCGTCTTCCATCGATGGTCAAGTTCCCCCCCCAACTCCTCCTCGCCCTCACGCTGGCCTCCTCTGTGCCCGCGGCAGCGGATACCCTTTACCAAACGAACCCCCAGGGCAAGCGGGTGATTATTCACCGCGAGGCAATCGTCGTGAAGGAGGATTCCTCCACCATTGAGTACAAGCACTTCGAGTTGAAAGAGCGGCGCGTGGTGAAGATTCGCCTGAGCCGCGGCGCGCAGAATTACACCCTCGTCACCAGCGGCCCCGCCGAACGGGCGCAGATCGTCACGAAGTGGAAGCGCTTTGGCCATACCGCCACGGTCACGGATCAAGCCGGGAAAACCACTCGCCTGTTCTGCGTGTACCTGGACTTCTACCCTCCCGGCGGACGCGGTTCGCTCCTGGAATCTGTGCCCGCGCGGACCACTCTTCCCGTGCTGATCGAGGGGGGGGCCGCCGATGAGATTGAGTTCGCGAAAATCGCCCGCATTGAATTCCTGGGCGACCGGATGCTCCTGACCCCTCGCGCCGGGCAAGTGGCGAGCGCGCGCTTTCTCATGCCCACCGATCAGCCGGCGGAGGCCCGCTTCCTCGGAATCTCCGACCAGTACGATCCCGCCAGTGAAGAGGTCTTCGATTTCTCCCTCCCTCTCCAACAGATCAGGGAAATCCGGTTCGAATAGCCCAGCCTTCGGCTATCCGCCGTCAGCCCTCAGCTTCCCATTCGTCCGATCGAGACACCAGTGATGAGTGACAAGTTAGGAGTGACAAGCGATGACTTTGGAGCTAATCTTTACCCTTCGCTCCGGGCCGCTGCGATCGGTGGCGATGGTGCGTCTCTCCATGCTGAGGTGCCGATATGACCCGTGAGAAACTCGCCATAGAAGGTGGAAAAGCGGTCCGCTCGCGTCCCCTGCCCCTGGAATTCCCCGGCGTGCATCACATGGACGCCAAAGAGATTCAAGCGGCGGTGCGGTTGCTGAAGGCGCGGTCGCTATTTCGCTATTACGGCGTCAAGCTGCAGAAGGAGGTCGAGAAGTTTGAATCCGAATTTGCCCGCTTCGTCGGCGTGAAGCACGTCATCGCGGTTTCGAGCGGTACGGGCGCGCTGCACACCGCGCTGGCGGCGCTGGGCGTGGGACCGGGGCAAGAGGTCATCGTCCCCGCGTATTTGTGGGTCTCCGTCGTGGCCGCGGTCGTCAATCAGGGCGCGATTCCGGTCGTCGCCGACATCGACGACACCTTCTCCCTCGACCCTGCGGACGCCGAGAAGCGCATCACCCCCAAGACGACCGGCATCATCCTGGTCCACATGAGCGGGGCGCCGGGTGACGTGAAGGCCATTCAGAAACTGGCCCGCGATCGCAAGCTCTGGATGCTCGAAGACTGCGCGCAATGTAACGGTGGCAGCGTGAACGGCCAGCGCGTAGGCACCTTCGGCGACGTGGGCATCTTCAGCTACCAGATGAACAAGAACATGACCGCCGGTGAGGGCGGTGCGGTGGTGACCAACGACCTCCGGCTCTACCGCCGCGCCTTCGCCTGCCACGACCTCGGCTATGCACGCGATGAGAAGGGCCGCTTGATCTTCAGCGATCCCGACCTCTGCTTGTGGGGAAGAGGTTATCGCCTCGACGAACTGCGCGCGGCAATTTTGCGCGTGCAACTCAAGAAGCTCCCGCGCATCATCCGGGCGATGCATCGCAGCAAATTTCGGATTCGGCAGGCGCTCGAGAAGTTCCCGCGCATGCAGTTGCGACGACTGGTGGACCCGAGGGGTGACACCGGATGCTTTCTCATCACCAGCTTTCCCGACGCCGCGACCGCCCAGCGTGTGAATGCCGCGCTGCGGGCGGAAGGGATCGTCACTCACCCGCAAGGGATCTCGAATGTCGTCATGACGGATTGGGGGCTGCACCTCTATACTAACAACGTGAGCTTGATGGAGCGCACCAGCGTCGATGGCCGGGGATTCCCCTGGGGGCTCGCCGAAAACGCCGGTCTCGGTGGCGAAATCAAAAAGGGAAGCTGTCCCGTGGCGGACTCGCTGTTCGCGCGCAGTGTTATTATTCCGGTCCCATCATGCCTGACGAAGCGCGACGAAGATGACATTATCCATGCCTTCCGGAAAGTGCTCGGCGCGCTGCTGAAGTGACCGCCGTCCCGTGGGTCCGCGAAGCACCTTCGCCGCGCCCGGGCCGCGGGACAACCGAGAGGATCCCATGCTTCACCGGGCCAAGCGTCTTGGACTGGCCGGCTGCTTGCTCCTGATATCTTCCAGCGTTGCGGTCGGTGCGGGTTTGAGGGCTGGGGTGGCCAAGGTCGAAATCACGCCGCCCGCCGGACTCCCCATGTACGGCTATGCCAGTCGCAAGAGCCCCGCGACGGGCGTCCTCGATCCCTTATTGGCACGCGTGCTCGTGCTCGAGGTGGGAGAGAAGCGCCTGGCGCTGGTGGTCTTGGATCTGGGCGAGCCCTTGGCTCCTGAGTGGATCGACCACCTGCGCGACGGGGCGCGGAGAGGCAGCAATATCTCCCACGTGCTCGTGGTCGCAACGCATACGCATTCAGGTCCCGACATCCGCAGCGAATACCCTCCGAAAGAAACGCCGGACTGGGAGACGGGAGTACTGGAGAAGGTTGCCAAGGCCATCAATGACGCGCACCAGGGGGCGGTGGAAGCGCGAGTCGGTCCCGGCTATGGCAGCGTCCTGATCGGGCACAACCGGCTACGCCTCGAGCCCGATGGCGCCATCACTTGGTTCGAGCGCAACAACACCATGGTCCCGTCGTCTCCGGTTGACCCGACGGTCTCGGTGCTGCGCGTGGATTCCAGTGACGGCAAGCCGCTGGCGATCCTGGTGAACTACGCCTGCCACCCCGTGGTGTTTGGGTCTGACCATTTGCAGTATTCCGCGGATTTTCCGGCGGTCATGATCCGAACCGTGGAGCAGGCGTTTGACGGGCAAGCGCTCGCCATGTTTCTGCAGGGCGGGGATGGGGACATCAACCCGTACTTTGCCGTGCATCCTCTCGACCAGGATGCCGTGATGATGCGCGACTGGACGGGCGAGCGGCTGGGCCGCGAGGCCGTTCGCGTGGCGAAGAACATCCAGACCGAGGCATCCCCGGACGCCAGCCTGGACGTTGCCGAGGACTGGTTGGAGTTCCGCCTCCGCTGGCATCCGGAAAGGTTTCGGGAGGCGCTGCTCAAGTCCTGGGGTCCGCGGGCCGCCGAGGCCTTTGATCGCCAAAAGGCCAGAGGCTTTCGCGCGCCGGTCGCCACCGTACTCCTCAACAAACGTATCGCACTGATGACGATACCGGGAGAGCCGTTCGTCGAACACCAGATCGACTGGCGGAACCGTTGCCCGGTCCGTGACGCTTTCTTTCTGGGTTACACAAGTGGAAGTTTCGGCTACTTCCCCACCATTCGCGCCGCAGCCTTAGGAGGGTATGGCGCGGCGAACACCGCTACGTGGCTCCAGCCGGATGCCGGAGCGCGCATGGTCGATCACGCGATTGTCCGGGTGTACGAGATGCTCGGGCGGCTGAGCGATCTCCCCGAGGATCTGAAGAAGTAGCCCCGGCCGCAACGGCTGGGCAGGGCTAACTCTCCCGGATGAGCTCAAAGACGGTGATTTCCGGCGGGGCGCCGAGGCGTACAGGTGTGAACATCGTTCCAATGCCCCGGTTAACATAGAGCTGCGAGCCTCCCTTCTCAAACCAGCCGGCCACGTAATCAGTGATCAACCGGCTGGGGGAAAGGCTGGGGTGGATGTATTCGAGCGTCACTTGGCCGCCATGCGTGTGGCCGGCAAGACTCAAATCAATCCCCAGTTCCGCGGCGCGGTCGAAGGTATTGGGATTGTGGCTGAGGAGGATGTTGACGCTCTCGGGGCGCATTAAGGGCTCGACGCCCCGCAGGTAGGTGGGCACAGCTCTCATGCCGGGCGGGCCCATGCGCCGCAGGCTCTGGAAGTCCACCCCGATCAAGTTCAGGCTTTCGCCATCGACTTGGAGCGTGGCGCTCTCCTGCCGAAGCATACGCATCCCTCGTTGCCTGAACAGGGCGCTGATCGAATCCTCGACCTCATACCACAACTCATGATTGCCCAGACAGCCCATGACCCCGAAGGGGGCTTTGAGGCCGGTAAGCGCCTCCACCACCGGCCCCTGCGTCGAGGGGTCCCAGGTGATGAAGTCGCCGGTCAGAACGATGAGGTCAGGCTTCAGATCGTTGGTGATGGCGACATACTTTCGGATCTGCTCGGCCGTCATGAACGGGCCGATGTGAATATCGGAAAGCTGGGCGATGCGGAACCCGTGGAAGGCCTTGGGCAACCGCCCGAGCCGGATGCGCCGGTGAGTCGTTTCCAGATTCAGGCGGCCCCGCAGCAGGCCATAAGCGCTCACCGCAAAGGGCGCAGCGGCGGCCGCCATGGCCGTCTGCTCGAGGAAGCGTCGCCGGCCAGGCGCGGGAGGGTCGGCCTCGCTGGGGACAGGAACGGGGCGCAGAACGACCGATACCCGGTCCCGGGCCCACACCGCCGAGCGAACAGCACGATCCGCAATCCAGAAGATGAGAGCAAGGGCGAATCCTAGCAGTGACCCCACGAGCCACCAATGAAAGGGCGCTTCCACTAAGGCCGCTACGAACGTGAGGCGCGTGGGAGTCCCGTAGTACCGAGTCCAGGCAAGCTGGTAAGCAAATAACAGGATGTAAACGATGGCCCCGATACCCGCCATCGTGCGACGCCATGAGTGGCTGGGGATCAGCTTCTCTCCCCATTCCGCCAGCCTCCGGAACCAGAAGAGCTGGCTGGCGAGGAAGATGCTGAGGATGACACCCAATACAAGTAGTCGGACGATTTCCATGCTGCCCCTGCCTGGCCCCAGTACTAATTTTCCATTCCTCCGCCGCTCGCGTCAAGCCCAAGCACCCGGGCGAGATGTTCGGAGTGCGACAGAACGGCATGAGCCTCACCTTGGACCGGCATGCGACGGCGGAGGGGGAGCGCTTCAGATCGATACAAGTGGCGCGATCACCATGTTATACTGGCAGTGTCAGGGCTGCGGCCCGGGATATGAGGGAGTTACCAGTCGCATGAGCAATCGTGTTCGGGCGCTTTTGATCACCAGTTCTTGCGCGGTGATCCTCTATGTAGTACTGGGCGGTCTGCTGGGCAAGAATGACCCCTCCAACGAGAAGACCTACCGGACGCTGGCGGTCTACAGTGAAGTTCTGTCTCGCATCAAGAGCGACTACGTCACCGAACCTGACCTCAAGAAGGTGACCGGCGGGGCGATTCGTGGGCTGCTGGAGGCCCTCGATCCCTACAGCACCTACATGAGCCCGCAGGAGTATCAGGACTACCTGAAACAGCCCGAGCCGGGCCCCGCGGACGTGGGCATCTTCTTCGCGAAACGCATGGGCTTTGCCACGGTGGTGTCCGTTCTCCCCGGGAGTGCGGCGGAAAAGGCTGGCGTGAAAGTCGGCGACCTGATTGATCGCGTCGAGAACACGGCAGCTCGCGAGCTTTCAGTCGTGCAGCTCCAGCGTATGCTGGCAGGGCCAGCCGGCAGCACCGTGACGCTAACGCTGGTGCGAGAGGCCCGCGGCGAGCCGCAGAAGGTTTCGATCACTCGTGCCCCCCTGAACTACCCCCCGATCGTGGCCAAGATCGTGGACGAGAATACCGGATACCTCCGCGTGGCCAGTTTCAACAAGGGCAAGGGTGCGGAAATCGCCGCCAAGCTCAAGGAATTGACCGGCGGCGGCGCCGACAAGATTGTGTTCGATTTGCGGAACTGCGCGGGCGGTGATCCGCAGGAAGCGATCGCGACGGCCAGCCTCTTTCTCGAGAAGGGGCTGGTCGCTTATCTGCAAGGCCAGCGTTTCCCGCGCCAGGACTTGCTGGCCGTCCCGCAGGCTCAGGTTTCCAGGCTTCCCCTCGCGGTCCTCATCAACCAATCAACGGCGGGGCCGGCCGAGCTCATCGCCTCGGCGGTGGCTGGGAACAAACGGGGCGAAGTGGTCGGAACCCGCAGCTTTGGCGTGGGAGTGCTCCAGAAAGTCATCGCCCTGGACGATGGTTCCGCGCTGCTACTCTCCGTAGCGAAGTATTACGGCCCGGATGGCAAGGCCATCCAGGATAACGGTGTCACCCCGACCATCGTAGAAGCCGCGGGCAGTGAGACTGCCAGCTTGGATGAGGAGAACGAGCCGGCCGAGCCGGAACATTACGGAGATAAGGACGACCAGCAACTCCGCAGGGCGATCGAAGTCCTGAAGCAGAAAACCACCAAAACTGCCTAGCGCCGTTCCAACAGATCTTGCCTTATGTCTGCAGAGAGAGGAGCTCGCGTCTTTCGCTTTCCGATTGACGTAGCTGAAGTGGACAGGCGAATCATATTGGCACGGTGCTAGCTGTTGGCTCGCCCTCGCTCACCTTCCCGAACGCAGGTCCCCTCCAAAAGACCATCCCGCCCGCGTTCCAAGCGGAGAAGATTCCCGCTGGTCGCTGCCGCGATGGCCGGCAGCGTCACCCTGATTGTGTTGCTGATCCTCCTCGTGCGCAGTGCGGGCCTCCCATTCGTCTCCAGGCCCGTAGGAACAGCGGAGCGTGTGCGCATCGCCACTCGCTGCCGGCTGGCCATCGAACGTGCGGGAGGCAGTGAGGTGTGGGTGAAGGTCCCCCCTCACACGCCTTTTCCATCTCCCCAAGTCAACACGGCAGTGGAAGTCGCGATCGCTCATTCGCGCTTTGACGCTGTGCTCGCTGCCTTCGAAGAGCAAGCGGTGAGGGAGAGAGTGCAAGTCGAGGTGGAATTCTCTCGCGCACGGGGGCAGTGGCGATCGGCACGCATCGGTCTCGTGCGCGGCCGCAGGCCGGCGGGGCGGTGGCTGCTCCGCGAAGTTCCACGGATGCGCCACGCCGCCATCATCATCGATGACCTGGGTCACGACCTGGGAGCGGCGCAGCGATGGATCTCACTCCCTTACCCGGTCACTTTTGCAGTTCTCCCGCACCTGGCCCACTCTGCCACGACGGCTGAGGAGGCGCACCAGGCCGGACGCGAGGTGATGCTGCACCTGCCCATGGAAGCCGACTCCGCCGCCCAGCCCGGCGCCGGCGAAATCCGCGTCGGCATGCGGAAATCGGAGGTTGAGCATTGGCTTGATGCCGATCTCGGTTCGGTGCCATACGCCCGGGGAGTGAACAACCACATGGGCTCGCGCGCTACAACCGATGCCAACCTGATGGCGGAAGTTATGGACGCTCTGGCGCAGCGAGGGCTGTTCTTCATCGACAGCCGCACCAGCGCCGCGAGCGTCGCGCTGGACGTGGCGCGTCGCCGGGGAATCCCAACGTTCTACCGGTCAGTTTTCCTTGACGACGTGGAAACGGTCCCATACACCCTGGGCCAACTCCGCGAGCTCCTGCGCATTATCGAGGAACAGGACGCGGCGCTGGCCATCGGCCATCCTTATCCGACGACCCTCGCCGCCCTGGAACGATTTCTTCCGGAGTTTGAACGGCGCGACATCCAACTGGTTCAGGTATCTCAACTGCTCCGCCTGCCGGTTGTCGCCGAACGAGCCCCTGCTCCGCCGGGTGGGGATTAGAGCTGAGCCCCATTCACCGTAGCCGGCGCTGTGCGCAGGCTTCCACCTGCCCGCGCGCTTTGAAGTCGGGAATTTTCGTGGGTGGGCGGAAAAGCCGCTACTCGCTGGCGGCCGGTAGGTTGAAAGTCACGTCGCGATCGAGTCGCATGCCGACCAGCGACCCGGCAGTAAGAGAAGCTTGCTTGCCGCGCGGCAGCACCACCGCGGCGATAATACTCCCCACGCCCGCGGCGATGCCGGGGCCGATGCCGCCCGCGGCTCCCGCCGCCGTTCCGACGCCGATGATCGCCAACTGGGTTTTGCGAGACGCCCCGCGTCCCTTGAGTTCGCCCTCCACGCCCACCGTGGAGTCTTCATCGCCCTCGCTGGAGAAGATTTCAGTCAGCGAGCCCACGATGGCCACCTTTTCAGCCGTGGGCAGCTCCACGGTGTCAAAAACCACGTAAAGATAGCCGCCCTTTCCCTTCCGGCCGGCCGACTTCACTTCACCGACGTGGCCATCCACACGCACGCCTTTGGGGAGGACTTCCCGATCTTCCACCGCCACGGGATCGATCAGGGTCGCCAGCACGCGGTCGCCAGGCTTGGAAGTCTTGGAATTCACCGTGGTGTGGAGCTGCAGCTTGAACTCCGTCCCCTCGGGGACAGTCCATTCTTCGGTCTCTGCATCCTGCTGCGCGGAAGCGGGTGACGAGACACCTGGCAGCATAAGGCTGGCCAGGATAATCGCAACGAGCCGTCGCTGCATGCGCAATCTCCCTATGGGACCCATGATCCTAGGTAGCAGCCAGATCCGGGCGTCAACCTTTTATTTCATCATCAAATGCCCAGAACCGTCAAAGCGAAAGTGGTGCGTGCGAAAGCGCGACTCCCCTTCATTTTCGATGCAATCCTATTCCGCAAGTTGGCCGCGAATCGAAAACGATTTGCCTTCCCGGACATCATACACGCGCCGGCGAAGGCCCGCTTGCTGGATCCTGGCACACGGGGGTGTCTTCAAGAGCGGGGATCACCCGATGACCAGCATCAAATCCAGGATGCGATGATTGACATCCACGATCAATGCCCGTCCTTCCAGGAACACCCGCGAATAGCCCCCGGGCAGAGGAGACAGTTGCCGTGTGAGTTCTACCGGGAAAGGCTGCACTCGCTTCTGCAAACCCGGCGGTAGCGTACCATTCTTGCGAAGGTGCTTTTCGAGGCCGGGGGGGAGCTTCCCACCCCGCTTGGCCAGCCCGGGCGGAAGACCGCTGCCGCGGCTGTAATAATTCCGGATGGCGCGCTGGTCGCTCTCCGTGAAGATGATCTCTGCGGCTGCCCGAATGCCGCCGCGCTCATCGCCCCGAACCGGTCCAGCCGCTCCAGCCGGCGGCGGGCGGGGCGCTTCCGCACGCGCGACTGTGGTCGTCGCAGGGGCGACTTCGCCTGCCGTCACGAAGGTCAGGGCTAATTCGGCGGGAAGGACGATTTCCTGCTTCCCCGTCATGTAGGCGGTGGCCGTGCCGGCGCCCGCGCCGATCGCGGCGCCAATCGCCGCCCCCTTCTTACCACCCGTCGCCCCACCGATCAGCGCTCCGGCCCCGGCCGCACCGCCGGCCGCGCCC
>Ga0073934_10008488_pt1 | contig 13675 bp, 12 predicted proteins | sample LarsenN4metaG_FD_76834 | JGI IMG/M metagenome (GOLD analysis project Ga0073934, IMG submission 76834) | Hot spring sediment bacterial and archeal communities from British Columbia, Canada, to study Microbial Dark Matter (Phase II) - Larsen... ...
CCCGCACGCGGTCGCGCACTTCGTCGCAGGCTGCCAGGAATAGGATCGGCGTTGTCAGGCCGGCCTCGCGCCACCGCCGACAGAGCGAGAACCCGTTGCCTCCCGGAAGCATCACATCCAGGACAATCAGGTCGTATTCGTTGATGGCCACGCAGTCCTCGGCGGTGGGAGCATCGCGCGCCGTGTCCACGGCGAATCCCTCCTCGGCAAGGCCGCGCGCCAAGAAGTCTGTTGTCTTCTCCTCGTCCTCCACGATGAGGATCTTCATGGATCCACTCCGATCATTGCACCATGGACGGCACAGGCCCGCCGGAGGCGGGCGCCCGGGCATGAGTTGAGGGACCCTGGCCGGGATGGCGACACGCAGGGCACGGCCATGCCGCCGGGCGCAGCGACATGCGGTGAGGATCCGAAGCCGGCCAATCCCCTCGGTCCCATGCGAAATCGGGCAGTGCACCCAATCACGGCCCGGTCTTCTGAGCCCGGTCCCGTATCATCCTGCTATCCCGCACGCGGGAGCGCCGCGAGCGCGTCGCAGAGGGCCTGCTGGTCGTAGTCGAGGTCCACAAGCCGCCCGGCGAAGTAGTCCGCGTAGGCCTGCATGTCAAAGTGGCCATGACCGGAGAGATTGAGCAGGATGACTCTGCTCACACCTTCCTCGCGGCAGGCCAGCGCCTCATCAATGGCCGCCCGCACGGCGTGGCACGACTCCGGCGCGGGCACGATGCCCTCCGCCCGGGCGAACTGCACCCCCGCCGCGAAGCAGGGGGTCTGGGCGTAGGCCCGGGCCTCCATCAGCCCCAGCTCCAGGGCGTGGCTCACCAGGGGCGCCATGCCGTGGTAGCGCAGGCCGCCTGCGTGGAATCCCGGCGGGGTGAAGGTGGAGCCCAGGGTGTGCATCTTCACGAGCGGCGTCAGATGCGCGGTGTCGCCGAAGTCGTAGGCGTAGCGGCCCCGGGTGAGCGTGGGGCAGGCGGCGGGCTCCACCGCGATGATCCGCGGCCTGGGCCCGCCTCGAAGCGCCGCCCCCAGGAATGGAAACGCCAGGCCGGCGAAATTGGAGCCGCCGCCCGCGCAGCCGATCACCACGTCTGGCGCATCCCCCGCCATCTCCATCTGCTCCATGGCCTCCAGGCCGATCACCGTCTGGTGCAGGAGCACGTGGTTCAGCACCGATCCCAGCGAGTAGTTGGTGTCCGAGCGGGAGGCGGCAACCTCCACCGCCTCCGAGATCGCGATGCCCAGGCTCCCCGGGTGGTCGGGCTGCCTCTCCAGAATCGCCCGGCCAGACTGCGTCTCCGGCGACGGGGAGGGCACGCAACGGGCGCCGTATGTCTCCATGAGGGCACGACGGTACGGCTTCTGGTCATAGGAGACGCGCACCATGAAGACCTGTACTTCGATCCCGAACAGAGCGCCCGCAAAGGCCAGCGACGACCCCCACTGTCCGGCGCCCGTCTCGGTGGCGATTCGCCGCACTCCGGCCTCCCGGTTGTACCACGCCTGGGCCACCGCGGTGTTCGGCTTGTGGCTGCCCGATGGGCTCACCCCCTCGTGCTTGTAGTAGATGCGGGCTGGCGTTCCCAGGGCCTTCTCCAGCCGCCGGGCACGATGCAGGGGAGTGGGCCGCCATTGGCGGTAGATCTCGCGAACCGGCTCGGGGATTTCGATCTCGCGCTCGGCGGAGACCTCTTGCTGAATCAGGGACAGGGGAAAGAGGGGCGCCAGGTCGTCCGGGCCGATGGGCGCGCCGGTGCCGGGGTGGAGCACGGGCGGCGGGTGTGTGGGCAGGTCCGCCGCAAGGTTGTACCATGCCCGCGGAATCCGCGACTCGTCCAGCACGAACTTGATGGCATCCCCCATGTTTCTTCTCCATGCATGCAATAGGCGTGCCAGCACGCGGCAGCCTCCTCTCCCGATGATACCTGCCGCGCGCGTCCGGGGCATCCCCTGAACAGCGAATTGCGGGATTCCGCCGGCCCCCGTGAAACGACGGCGGCCGGCTACGGCACCGAACCGCGCCTGCCGGAGCCGGGAGGCGCGCCGTTTGGAGGGAGCCGCAGACCATGCCGGGGACCGTGAAACCGGCTCGCGGGGATCGCGTCGAGTCTGTGGGAGGTGACAGGGATGGCGGAGTCTGGACTGGTCGCGCGCAGGCGGGTGTCGTGGAAGAGCTTCCTCGGGACCCACATCGCCCTGGGCCTGCTGGCCGTGGTCATCTGGGCGGCCGGATGGTTCTCGGGCCTGGCCGTGCACCCTGTGCTCGTCGGTGCCGCCGGACTGCTGCCCATCCTTGCAGCAGTCCTCTGCCAGTGGCTTGTGACCATCAGCACCGAGTACCGCGTCTTCGACGACAGCCTGGAGGTGGAGTCCGGCATCGTCTCCCGCACCATTGAAAACATCCAGTTGTTCCGAGTGCGCGACCTGGGGCTCCACCAGTCCATCCTGGACCGGCTCTTGAATGTGGGCACGGTGTCGGTCTCGTCCACGGACCACAGCGCTCCCCACCTGCCCCTCAAAGGCGTGGACGATCCCCGCGAGCTGTACGAGACCCTGCGGGAGCTGGTGGCCAAGTCCCAGGCCACCCGCCGGACCATGATCGTGGAGGACGATATGGAGCACCATCCGGGCGGAGGAGCGGAGTGACGCAGTGGCCACAGAGCCAGCCCACGCTCCCGCTCCATCACTCCGCTGCTTCCCTCTCGCAGCCTCTCCGCTTCCTCTCCTCCAAGTCCGCCAGCGTTCTGGGCCAGTCGGACTTGAGCAGGCGGGACAGGGATCGGTCGGCCAGGAGGCGCCCGCCAGTCTGACAGCGTGAGCAGTAGCAGCACTCGCTTTCGGCGTATACGATCCGCTGGACAGGCTGGCCGCAGTCCGGGCAGGGCTTGCCATACCGGCCGTGGACAGCCATCCCCTCTCGAAAGGCCGTCACCTTCTCCGGAAACCCGCCCCCGCACTCCGCCTGGAGGCGGCCGGTCCACTCCTGGAGGACGGCTGTCGCGGCGCCATGGAGGCGCTCCGCCTCGGCCTCGGACAGGCGCGACGTGAGCGCCAGGGGCGAGAGACGCGCCCGGTGCAGAATCTCGTCGGAGTAGGCGTTGCCGATCCCGGAGAAGAGGCGCGGGTCCGTGAGCGCGCGCTTCAGCGTGTGGTTCTCCCGGCGCAACGCCTGGGCAAACGCCCCCGCGTCGGATCCGAGCACCTCCAGGCCGCCCGGGTCGTGCTCACGGAGCATCTCTTCGCCTCGAACGAGCCACAGCCCCGCTCGCTTCTTCGTCGCCGATTCCGTGAGCACGAGCGCTCCGGCCGCAAAGTCGAGCGCCGCGAGCGCCGTCCTGCCGGCCAGCCTTGCCCCCGGATCGCGCCACAGGAGCCTCCCGGCGATCATCAGGTGGATGATGACAAAGAGCCCTCCTTCCAGCTCCAGCACGATCCGCTTCCCCAATCGACGGAGCCCCGCGACGCACCGCCCGGCGGCCTCGGACACCGGCGGCGCGACGGTGCGGAGCACAAACGGGCTGGCAAGCCGAATTGCCTCCAGGCGCTGGCCCATCACGCGCGGCTCCAGGGCATGAAGGTAGCAGAGAATGTCCGGAAGCTCAGGCATCGGTCCAAGGGCGGCGCTCAAGTCCCAGAAGTCGGACTTGGTGTTCGTGTCAGGTGCATGCTGCCCGTCCAGCAGGTGTGCGCCGCCAGCCCGCGGGGCTCGCGAAGGATGCTGGTCGGACCCACGGGATCGCCTCGCGCGCCGAGGGTGCGTCTGTGGCTGGCGCCGGCACCCGGGCGGGTGCTCGCCACCCGGGAGTCACCACTCGCTCTGCGGGGGACGAAGCATTAGCGAAGTGAGCGTGCCGCGGACGGACGCGCCCTCAAACAGCACGGCGTGGAGGGCCTCGGAGAGCGGCATCTCCACTCGGGTGCGCTGCGCCAGCGCACAGAGCGCGCGGGTGGTGGGCACTCCCTCTGCCACCTGCCCGATCTCCGCCAGCACCTCGTCCAGCGGCCTCCCCTGCCCCAGGCCAAGCCCCACCCGGTAGTTGCGGGAGAGGCGGCTTCCCGCCGTGGCGATGAGGTCTCCCACGCCGGCCAAGCCCAGAAACGTAGCGGGCTGGGCCCCAAGCGCCACCCCCAGCCTGGTGATCTCGGCCAGACCCCGCGTCATGTACGCGGCCCGGCTGTTGTCGCCAAAGCCCAGCCCCTCGCAGATCCCCGCGCCGATGGCGATGACGTTCTTCATGGCACCTGCAAGCTCCACGCCCAGCAGGTCGCGACTGGTGTAGACGCGGAAGGTGGGGCCCATCCACAGCGCCTGGCAGGCACGGGCCACCTCGGGCGAATCCGCGGCTGCCACACTGGCGGTGGGCGCGCCCTGGGCCACCTCCACCGCCAGATTGGGACCGGAGAGCGCGGCGATCCGCGGATGGGGTGCGCCCAGCGCCTGGCCGATCACCTGGGACATGCGCAGGCCCGTCGTGTCTTCCAGCCCCTTGGCGGCGCTCACGATCAGCCGAACGCGCGTCAGTGCCTGCGCGGCCTGCAACGCCACCTCTCGCGTGGCGCCCGCGGGCACGGCCAGCACGGCCGCCTGGGCCCCTTCCAGCGCCTGCTCCAAGTCCGCGGTGGCCTCCACGCACGCCGGCACTTGAAAGCCAGGCAGGTAGCGGGGGTTCGTCCGCTCCCGCTGAATCCGGCGGGCGAGGCCGGGATCGCGCGCCCACAGGCGCACGCACGCGCAACGGCTTAGCAGGGTCGCCAGGGCCGTGCCCCAGCTGCCCGCCCCCAGGATCGCTACCCGGCTGATCGCTTCCTCCATGCCGCCGCGAATGGTCACTCCCTGCCCCGGCGCTCCCACCGGTCAAGGACCCAGAGCATCAGGACCGTGCAGAGGAGCAGCAAGAGGCCCGTAAGCGCGCCGGCCGCCAGCCCGGCGACTCCGCCCAGGACCGCTCCCAGCAGTCCCCGCTCCAGTCCGCGGGAGATGCCCGCGAACACACCGGCTCCCGCCGCCGCCACCAGGAGCAGGTCGAAGCATGTCAGCCGGCGCGCCTGCCGGGTCACCCCAGCCTCCAGGCCGGATCGTCGCGCAGGTGTATCGCGGTCACCTGCAGCCAGTGCCGGGGTGCTTCCTGGTCGGAGCGCGCGTAGGGGCGGGTGAGGCCCAGGCCCAGGATCACCTCCACGCCCGCGCATAGACGCGCCGCCACGGATTCCACCGCCGCCCGGCTCGGGGTGGCCAGGTCGGCCTCGAAGAATCGGATGTCGGTGACGGACAGGCGCAGGGAGTGCCCGCCTTCCCGCAGGCTCAGGCGGACTCGCTGCCGGCCCCGGATCTCCTCCAGCTGGAGCTGGGGCCGTGCCGGCGGGAGCAGCACACCCAGGGATGCGCGCCCGACCCCCTCCGGCGCCCAGCAGGAGCCGGAGGGCTCCCGGGTCAGGGTGGGGCCGAAGAGGCCCTCCACTGATCCGCCGGCCACGCGCTCCAGCATTCGCCAGAATCGACCGCCCTCCACAGGCTGCTCCAGGGACGCCCGCATCCAGTCGAAAGCGTGGTCCTCCACCTCGGGCGGACGACCCACCGGCCGGGCATCGGGAAGCCGCACGATGGAGGCCATCTCGAAGGGACCGCCGTTGCGGGCAAGCATGAAGGCGTCCATCCGTTCGCGCTGGAAGACGGGCCGCACGTGCTGCCGCGTCTCCATGTCGATCCCCGCCACGCAGATGCGGCCCTCCAGCATGCGCGTCAAATGGCAGACTACGATTCGCACGGCGCAGCCCTCGGAGCGTGTTACAGGTGAACCGCCTGGATGCCGCCCCAGCGCGCATTCAGGTATTCCAGGATCAGCCGCCGATGGCATTGGTCGGCCGTGCGCTCGCTGCAGAGCAGCACGGCCGGACCTTCCAGCAGGCTGCAGGGAATCGCTTCCTCCACCCGGCGCTCGGCCAGCAGGGCCAGAAACCGACTCGCGTACTCCTCCCAGGACCCCCCCTGCTTCCGGTAGCAAGCCAGGATGTCCTGGGTGGGCGCGAGCAGGGGCTCGTGTACGTACTCGATCCCCGCGATGGCGCGAAGAAAGTAGGGGAAATCGGCCTGCTTGGCGAAGCCCGCAAGCTGGGAGGAGTTGTGAAGGCGCACGTCCACCAGCCGGCGAATCCCCGCCCGCTTCAGGGTCTCGAAGAAGTCCTCGGCAGTTCGGCGGGTGAAACCGATCGTATAGACCTCCAAGGCCTCTCCTCCGGCGCATCGAACAGGGACATCTGGCCGTCGCTCTCGACGGCCAAGACCTCCTCGTCGGTTTGAACAGACCCGTCTCCCCGGATGTGCTCCACGGGCATGCCCCGCTCCCGGAGCACGCGGGCGATCAGCAGGAACCGGTGGCACACGGCCGGGTCCTCCTCGCTGCAGAGCAGCGCGGTGCGGCCGGAGAGGCCCAGCAGGCGCTCCATTCCGCTTGCAAACCGCCGGGAGGCGGCCACCCTGTCATAGAGGACCCGGCCCTCCGGATCGTAGTACTCGGCGCCCTCGGGCCGGCCGCCCAGCTCGCGCCCAAGAAACAGATAACGGAATCCCCTCTCCCGCAGGGTCTCCTCCAGGACCGCCTTGTCGTACTGGGACGCCCAGCGCGAGCGGGGCTGGGAGCGCGTGTCCACCACCGTCTCGATTCGGTGGCGAACGAGGAGCCCCAGGAACACCTCGACCGGGTGGTTCGAGTGTCCGATGGAGTAGAGCCTTGGCTGCCGGTGATCGGCGCCTGCCGGAAGGGACGTCTCAGCCATCTATCCCATATCCATATTCCCGCGTGTGCGCCTCCTCCAGGTAGCGGGCGAGCAGGTCAATGGAGGCCTGGATGTCGCTCACCGCCGCCGTCTCGTTCACGGTGTGGACGTAGCGCGTGGGGACAGAGAGGGTGAAGCTGGGCACTCCGGACCGGGAGCGCTGGATTCCGCCCGCGTCGGTGCCGCCCCGGGAAAGAATCTCGAGCTGATAGGGGATCCCGTGCTTCTCGGCGACGTCGCGGAAGTGGCGCACCAGCTTGGGATGGCAGATGAGTGAGGAGTCCATGATCTTGATGGCGGTTCCCTTCCCCATTTCGGTGATGCGCTCGTGGTCGGAGGGTCCCGGAAAGTCGTTGGCCAGGGTCACATCGATGGCGATGCCGATGTCGGGCTCCAGGGCATAGGCCGCCGTCTGGGCACCCCGCAGGCCAACCTCCTCCTGGGTGGTGGCCACCGCCAGGATGCAGCACTGGTGGCTGCCCACGGCGCGCAGCGCCTCGATCATGACGAAGACGCTCACCCGGTCGTCCAGCGTCTTGCTCACCACGGCGTCTCCCATGCGCTCGCAGGTGCGCGCCATCGTCACCGGATCGCCCACCTCCACGAGTTCGCGCACGCGCTCGCCCGGAAGGCCCAGGTCCACGTACATCTCCTCCATCTTGGGAGGCTTGTTGGCCTCCTCTGGGGTGAGGAGGTGGATGGGCTTGGCGGCGGGCATGAGGGCTCCCAGGAGGGAGTCCCCTTCTCGGGGATGCACCCACACCCGCTGGGCCACCAGGTTGCGGGGATCCCAGCCCCCCACGGGCTGCAGGCGCAGGAATCCGCGCTCGTCCACGTGCTTCACCATGAACCCTATCTCGTCCATGTGGGCGGCGAGCATGACGCGGGGTCCCGTGCCCGAACCCTTCCGCTTGGCGATGACGCTGCCCATGGCGTCACACTCGACGGAGTCCACCAACGGGCGGAGTTCCTCGATCACGAGTGCCCGCATGCGCTCTTCCCGGCCCGAGATGCCCGGGGTCTCACAGAGGCGCTTCAGGAGATCAAAGTTCACGGCAAAGGTCCTTTCGACGGGATTCGTGCCTGCTGCGACACGCCGGGTGAGGCTATTCGCCCGTGCCGGCCGTTTCTCCTGGCTGGCCGCTCCGACCCCGGTCGACGGGGTCCCCTCCGGGGGCCTCGCACGAAGCCGCCGTCATGCCGGTGGGGCCGACCCCGGGGACACAGCACCTGGCCGGCACAGCCTCCTGAGAGCGATTCGCTCCGTTGACAGCCCATGGGGGCAGTGGTATACTTTGGAGGTGCCGGCAGGGCGAGTTGCGGCCTCTGCCTGCGCGGCGGGATAGCTCAGTCGGTCAGAGCGAACGGCTCATAATCGTTAGGTCGTGGGTTCGAGTCCCACTCCCGCTACAGGGCTCCATTTCAGCGCCTCTGGGCACAGTGCTCGGGGGCGCTTGCTTGTGCGCGCGAGCCTCCACCGCGCGTCAGCACCCTGCCGCTTTTCCCATCCCAGCACCCGGCCGGCCGCCTGCTCCAGCGCCTTCCGCCAACGAACCGACGGCCCTGCCCTCCCGTCGCCGGCCCGGGCCCGCCACCAGTTGCTCAAGGACCATCACCGCAAAGGCCGCCGCCACCATCCACGGCCAGAGCGGACGGGACCGGGTCAGGTCCTCCAGGCGGGCGCCTCCCGCGCCTGCCAGGTAGGCCGGCCGGCGGTCCCGCGACGACCGAAGCTCCCGGGGATCGACCGCCCGCAGGTCGGACTCGTCCGGATGCGGGTTCACTGCCAGGACAGCCTCTTCCCGCCCGTCCACGCGGACACTGTAGAGGCCGGAGCGGTCCACCCGGTCCAGCACCACAGCGCCGCTGGCCCGATCCACCGTGGTTGGCCGCGGCCGACCGTCTGGCCCGAGGGCGGCGACACGTCCCCTGGCTTGGTCCAGGGTGACGGAGGCGGGCCCGCCCGGCGCAAACTCCCGACGCTCGGCCCCCCGGGCGGCCATCCCCTTGAGCAGCTCGTGCAGCAGCGGCGGAAAGACCTCCTGGCGTGCCAGATCGCTGTCGGCCGGCACCGGCGAGAGGTTCAGCAGCAGGACGCTGCCAGCTCCCAGGGGTCGGCGGGCAGCGGCGGGCGTGCCGTCCTCGAACTTCAGCAGCACCTCCGCGCGGGGGTCCGGCTCGGTCGTTAGGAAGAACCTGCGGAACCGAATCCGGCCCAGGTCGGCGGACTGGGGATCGCGGAAGATGCGCAGAAGGCGGCTCTCGAACCGGGCCTCGGCCAGGGCGACGAAGCCCTTCCCCTGGCGCCGCACGTCCACCTGGCGTGTGGGCAGGAAGGGGAGCCCCTCCCCGCGCGCCGCCAGGCGGCTGAGGGCAGCCATCTGCGCCTGCACGCGGAGCCCGTAGAGCAGCACCACGAGAGCGCCGCCCTCCTGCACATGCCGGTGAATCTGGGGCAGTCGGTCAGCCGGGAGGGTGGCCACGCCGCACAGCACCACCACGTCCGCTGCCTTCAGGTCGCCGGGTCCCACGGCGGACGGCCGGCGCACCAGGACCCGAATCCCCCCTGGAACGGAGGGGGTGGGGTTCAGGGCGCGGGCGACGTAGTAGGCGCCGGCCGGGCTGGCGGAAGCGTCCTCGTCCGTGAGGAGCAGCACGGTCATGGAGTGCTGCAGGTCCGCCACGAAGAAGCGGCGGTCATCTGCGGGAAGGGCATCGGGGGGAATGGAGGCTGCGCACAGGCAACGGCCGGGCTCTTCGAACTTCAGGGCGAACTCACCCGTGGCGGTTGACTGAGGCGCCGCAGCCACCGCAATCGTCCGCGGCTCGGTGGCTCCCGCTGCGAGGGTGACGGGGATCGTGCGGGGCCGGTCCGAGCCGTTCCACACCTCCACACGGGCGGTGATCTCCTCGCCGGCCCGGGGGACGGCAGGGCGCAGGTGGATCGCGGTCACGGCCGCGTTCTCCCGGGGGGAGTCGTCCACGCGCGTGAACACTGCGCGCGTGGCCTCTGGCAGGGCGTCGAGCCTCACGTCCGCCCAGCAGGAGCGCTGAAAGTCCGAGATGATGTGGAGTTCGGCCTGGGGCGAATCGGCGCGGGCCAGCTGCTCTTCCGCCAGCGCGATGGCCGCCGCGGCATCGCCGCGCTCCTCGGTGGGCCGTGCGGCGCGCACAGCCGCGCGCAGGCGGCCCAGGTCGCTCCCCGGCTGCGGGAGCACCGCCCATGGGGACGCGCCGACCAGGATGACGTTGGCCCGGCTGCCGGGTCCCAGCTGATCCAGCACCCGGAGCGCGTGGGTCCGGCCGGCCTCGAAAAGCGGCACGCCCGATCCGCTCCAGCTCATGGACAGGGAGGCATCCAGCACGATGACGGCGGTCTTCCCAGATCCGGGGGCCGCGAGGGGCGCCGTGCGCTCCGGCCGCAGGAAGATGCCCACAAGCAGGGCCGCCAGACACGTGCGGAGAGCGAGCAGGATCACGTGGCGCAACCGGTGGATGCGCGACTGGCGGGCCACCGACCGCCGGAGGAACTGGAAGGTGGGAAGCGCATACGCCCGCACCGCGCGGCGCGTGAGCAGGTGCACAACCACGGGCACGCCGATCAGCAGGAGCCAGGGCAAATAACCGGGATTGGCAAGGGCCATGAAGTGCCTGCCAGTGTGCGGACCAATGATGACCGAGGGGTCCCCGAACACCCGGCCGCCGAGCAGCGCCACGGAGGTGACAGCGGGGGATTATCCCCCGCCTGCGCCCGGAACAGCCGGTGTGGCCTCCCGTCCATCGAGCGCCGCCCTGCGGCCGCCGCCTGCCCCGGACGACAGAGACGCGCCACGCAGAGGCGATCCCCCGTTGGGCCCCGAGCTCCGCCGGGGAGAGCGCTGGCTATCCGCGCTGTCCAATCAGCTCCCGATAGATCCCCATCACCTTCCTGATGTACCCCTGGGTCTCCCGGTAGGGAGGCACACCGCCGTACTTGCGCACCGCGCCAGGGCCCGCGTTGTAGGCGGCCAGCGCCAGCACGATCTGCTGCTCCGTGTACTGCCCCGCCGGCAACGGAGCGTTCCTGTAGCGATCCAGCTTGTTCCGCAGGAGTCCGATGGAGACCCGCAGATTTTGAACCGGGTCGTAGGGGTTCGTGAGGCGATGCGCGCGGGCCTCGTCCGGCATGAGCTGGCCCAGCCCCATGGCCCCCTTGTGAGATGTCGTGTAGGGGTTGAAGCTGGATTCGGCAATCACCAGAGCGATGACAAGGCGCGGGTCCACGCGGTTGGCCTGGGAGAAGTGGAGGATCGAGCAGGTGATGGTGTCCACCTCGCTCTCAGCGAGCCTGCGGTTGCGCCGTCGGATGAAGTCGCGATAGGCGGGATAGACCGCCTGGGCCTCGGGGGACAGGACCCGCATGGCGAGCGCCGACACGCCCGCGGTGGCGGCAGCCATCGGCCGGGCGTAATAGCCCCGCGAAACGGCGGCGGCCGGAGCACGGGGAGGAATGCGGCGCACGCGCGGCGCGGCGGCCGCGGCCTCCGCGGCCGCCCGGCGCTCGCGGGAGGCCACCTCGGCGTCGTATGCGGCGCCCAGGGCCTCCAGCGGCACCGCGTTGCCAGCGCTGTTGTCCGCCACGCGCACCAGCACACGCAACGGCTGCCGGTTGGAGCTTGTTACCAGCGCCACATCGGAGGCGGGGCTGTTCAGCAGAAGCGAGGCGCTCCCCGGGACCGACAGAAGGAAGGAGACCATCCCCTCCCGCCGGATGTAGCCCTCCACCGTGCCGGACAGCTCGAGGATGCGCCCGGAGAAGGCCGCGGGAGAAGCCTGGACCTGCGCGAGTGTAAGGCGCGGATCAAATCCGGCCTGCCGGCGGAGCTTCAGATACTGCTCCACCGGAAGCGCCCGGGCCGGGCTGGCGGCTGCGCAGACTGCGAGCGCGCCCGTGGCGACAAGGAATCGGCAAGGCCTCGTCACAGGCGAGCCTCCTGAACGCGTGCGGCAGGCCAGGAAGCTCACTTGCAGGGGGCTTCGGCGCACGTCCTCCGGCCTGCGGATCGGTCTGTCGGGGATGTTCTGGCGGAGAGACCGGGATTCGAACCCGGGGTAGGATTTTAACCCTACAACGGTTTAGCAAACCGCCGCTATCGACCACTCAGCCATCTCTCCGCGGCCTCCCGATTCTACCATAAGTGTCGGCGGCCCGCAATGTGAAACTCAGCCGCGTCCCGGAGCTGGAGCCGGATCACCGGAGGGGGCGCTCACAAGCGGGCGGCTTCGGCAAACCGCTCCACGGCGGCCAGCACCGCCTTGATGTAGCCTATGGCATAGGCACGCCCCCGGTGGCCGTAGGGGGAGTCGTTCACAAAGCGGGGCACGTGGTCATCCAGAATGAAGCCCCGGAACCCCACCTTGCGCAGGCGCTCCACGACAGCGAAGATGTCGGACTGCCCCTCGTCGATGAAGCACTCCGTGAAGCGCTCCGCGGTGCCCCGCACGTCCCGCAGGTGGACGTAGAGGATGCGTCCCTGGCTGCCAAAGTGGTCGATGGCCTCCAGAATCCCCTCCCCGCCACGCATCTCGGAGAAGCAGCCGTGGCAGAAGTCCAGTCCGTGGAAGCGGCTGGAATGGGTGTCCATGGCCCGCCGAAACCCCTCGAATGTGCCGAAGAGGCGGGCGATTCCGCCCAGCATGGAGACCGGCGGATCATCCGGGTGCAGCGCCATATGCACGCCCGCCTCCTCGCACACGGGCAGAATCCGCTCCAGGTACCAGTCGTAGTGCGCCCACATCTCCTCGGCGTCGTACAGGCGTCCATGCGTGAGCGCCGTGGGTGCGCGCTCCAGGTCGAAGGAGTTTGAGACAGCCCCGCCGCGGATGGGGCAGGCGCGCTCGGTGCGCCACACCCCGTTGGGCATCCAGTGATAGCCCAGAATCGGGATTCCCGCCCGGCCCAGGTTCCTGACCGTGGCGGCCATGTTCTCCAGCTGGCGCTCGCGCTCCGGGCGTCCCAGCATGATCTGGTCGTAGAAGCGGACTGGCACGTTCTCCAGACAGATGAGGCGGAGGCCGTGGGATGCCGCCCGGTCCGCCAAGCGCGCCAGGTCGTCGTATTCCCAGCGCGCTTCGCCCGGCATCCGGGGCGTGTTCATCTGGATGTCTTCCAGGCCGCACTGGCGGGCGAAGGCCAGGTTCTCGTCGGTGAGCTCGCTCATCTGGCCCACCGCCTGGCGCATGGGAAGGGATTCGAGGTCGATCATGGTCGCTGGTCTGTCTTGAATGGAGGCGGCGTTCGCCCTCCTGGCACCGTTCTCCTGTCGCCGTCAGCGCCCCCACGGGGAATCGGCTGAATGCCCCCCGCCGGAATCACGGCCTGCCCGCGGCGCGCAGGGAGGGTGCCGGGGTTGAGCCACAGCATCCCGCCCTGGGACATGGGGGCACAGAGGAGACCGCTCTCCGGATCGATGAGGGCCCTTGTCTCCGGGGAGAGTTCCGGCGCGTCCCGCAGCGCCTGGCACACGGCTCGGCGGAAGGCCATGCTCGCTCCCGCTTCCGGGATGGAGACGACGCGCCCGCGCCCGCTGCCGCCTGGGTCATGAAACAGGGCCGCGTGGTGGGCACCGTCGCCCTCGGGAGTGACGAGCGGCCCCATCTCGCCGGCGCGGACGAGCAAGCCCCCGGCGCGCACCCATCCGGCCACCGCAGCCCAGGTTCTGGATTCGGCCACGGATCCGTGCACGAGCACCAGCGCCCGCGCCCGCTTCAGGCCGCCTGCCGTCACCTGAGCATCGTCCAGCAGGAGGAATGGGAAGCACCGCCGCAACGGCTGGAGAAGCCGGGCCAGGTCGAAAGTGTTCAGCCGCACGTGGGTGGAGGGGAGGTGCACGGCGATCTCGAGTGGAGCGGCGGCTGCGGC
>Ga0073934_10008489_pt1 | contig 13674 bp, 9 predicted proteins | sample LarsenN4metaG_FD_76834 | JGI IMG/M metagenome (GOLD analysis project Ga0073934, IMG submission 76834) | Hot spring sediment bacterial and archeal communities from British Columbia, Canada, to study Microbial Dark Matter (Phase II) - Larsen... ...
GGCGCCGCTCGATTCCCTGGATGCAGCCCGCGCACTGATGCGGTCGCTGCATCAGCAGTCGGCGTTCGGATGCGGCCACGAGTTCTGCGGACGCGGCAGCGATGGCCCGAGGGCCTGCGCGATGTACGCTCCCGGCCATCGCCCGCGGAGGAACGGCGAGGATACGCCGAATCTCGGCAACGTCGACGAGTACAACATCCAGAACCCCAACTGGAAATGGCCCCAACCGGGCGGCCTGGGGACGCCTGCGACCATCACCTACAGCTACAGCAATCTGCTCGATGGCGGACTCAACGGCGTGACCGCCGGCCAATTGGAAGCCGCGGTGGAGGAAGCCTTGGCCGTCTGGGCAGCCGAAGCGCCGCTGGTGTTTGTCGAATCCCCGGACGCCGGGCCGCCGGTGAGCGACAGCTCCTACAATGCCGCCGGCACCCCCAATCTGCGGTTTGGACATCATGCCTTTGACGGCGCTTCCGGCGTGCTGGCCCATGCGTACTATCCGTCCTCGCAGACCGACGGCATCGCCGGCGACCTGCACTTTGACAACGGCGAAAACTGGGCCATGAGCCCGGGCGCCGGCAAGATCGACTTCCTGGAAGTCTGCGTTCACGAGATCGGCCACACGCTGGGACTGGGACACGAGGAACCGCCCCCCACGGCCATCATGAATCCCTTCTATGGCGCGCGCTACTCGGGATTGGGAACGGCGTTCCTGTTCCAGGATGACATTGACGGCATCGTGGCGCTGTACGTGACCGGCGTCACTCCTCCGGGTTGCTTCATCGAGCAACTGGTCAACAAGACCCGGCAGTCGGTCCTGAAGCACGTGCCGAAACGGTTGCTCGGTGCGGTCGATCAGTCTCAACCGATGATGAAGGATCTCCGGCGGTTCCGCGACACCGTCCTGCAGCGGACCGACGTCGGTCGGCAGTTGACGGCCGCCTATTACAAGCACGGCCCGGAAGTTTTCGCGGCGATCGCGGGGCATCCGGAACTGTGCGGCGAAGCGCTGGCGCTGGTCGCCGAGCTGCGCGACCGGCTGGTGATCAACGGACGACCGCAGCCGAATGTCGCGCTGGCCCGGACGACCCACGAACGCGGACTGGCCTGGCTGGACCGCGTGGAAGCGCTGGTGTCCGCAGATGCCCGCGCGGCGCTCGTCGCCGCTCGGAAGTCGCTGGCCGGCATCACGCACGAATCCCAGGGCCGGATCGTCATCCGGTTTGAGGAGGCCGTGCGGTAACGGCGAAGAATCTGCCATTTCCTGATCGGGCCGGATTGCCTACAGTTCCCGCTCCGGGATTGTGGGTGCCGAAGGATCGGGTCGTGAAGATTCGCAGCCGCTGGTTGTCGGTGTTGGCCGCGTGGGTGTCGGTGGTCCTGTTCCGACTGCTGTTGGCGACCTGCAGGAAGGTGCATCTCGCGCCCGAAGCCCGGCTGCGGCTGGATTGTCCGCCCGGCGATGATCCCGAACGGTTCATCCTCTGCGTGTGGCACGATGCGCTGATCGTGCCGACGTTTGCCTCGCCGCGGCCGATGCGCCAGCGGACGTGCTGCCTGGTCAGCCGGCATCAGGATGGCGGCTACCTCGCCGACGCGATGGCCGTCCTGGGCTACAGCACCGTCCGTGGCTCGACCAATCGCGGCGGTGCCCAGGCGATCAAACAACTGATGACGGACACCGCCGGCAAACACATCGTCATTACGCCGGATGGTCCCCGCGGCCCGCGCCGCGAGTTGAAAGCCGGCGCCGTCTATCTGGCCTCCCAAACCGGCCGGCGGATTTGTGCGGGTGCTTACGCCTGCCGCCGCGAGTGGCGCATCCGAGGGAGCTGGACCGACATGGCGATTCCCCGGCCGTTCACGACCATCTACCTGCTGACCGGCGCGCCGCTGAGCGTCCCACCGGATCTGCCCCGCGGCGAACTCGACCGCTATGTCCTGCTCGTGCAGAACGAGATGGATCGGCTGACCGCCCAGGCGGAAGCGCTCGCCCGCGGGGAGACGCCGGTTGCTCAGGAACCCGTCGCCACACGCCGCGCTGCGTGAGTGGGTCGACGCAACGAATCTCAGCCGCCGGTGTGGTCGTTCTGGTGATCGGGAACCTCGACCGGTCCATTGCGGCCGGTCGCGGCATCCTTCAGCACCGTGTCGCCGCGCTGCAGACCGGAGACGATCTCGATGAGTCCCTGCTCGCGACGTCCGGTTTGCACGGGCGTTTCGCTGGCGGCGCCGTCGGCCACGCGCCACACCTTTTCCACGCCGGCAAATTCGATCACCGCCGAGGCCGGAACCGCCAACGCCTCGCTGCGGGAATCCACCACGACGGCCGCTTCCGCGAACAGCCCCGTCCGCAGCCGGCCGTCGGGATTCGGCAAATCGGCCTCAAACGTCAGCGACCGGCTCAATTCCTCCAGGGCGGGACTGATCCGCGAAACCCGCGCCACAATGGGCTCAGGCTCCCCCTCCAGGCGGACTCGCACCTCCTGGCCGGTTTGCAGTTCCAGGGCGTACCGCTCCGGAATGGTCCCGCGGTAACGGAGCGGGTCGGTTCGCACGAGCGTGACCACGGGATCGCCCACGCTGAGGTAGGCTCCCGGCGCGGCCTGCCGCTCCTGCACGAGCGCGTCGAACGGCGCGCGAATGGCCGCGTGCTGCAAGGCGTCCTGCGCGAGCGCCAGCTCCGCCTTTCGCACTTTGATGAGCGCCAGCTTTTCTTCGACGCCGTTCAACGCCGAGGCGTACCGCGCCTCGGCGACGGCCACCGCAGCCGCGCTGGCGTCCAGGTCGGCAAGCGTCACCGCCGCCTGTTCCTGCAACCGCTTCAAGCGGGCCAGCGTGGCTCGCGCTTCCTGCAGCACGGCAAACTCCTGCCGCACGGGGGGAGAGTTCTCCCTGTTGACCATTTCCAGCGAATCGGCCGGCGTCAAACCCACCGCCGCGCAGGCCTGGGCCAACTGGGCTTCGGCCTGCAGGACCTGCAGACGGAGTTCGTTCTCGTCGAGCTGCGCGACGACGTCCCCCTGGTGCACATAGTCCCCCAGGTCGACGCTCACGCTGACGACCCGCCCGGCAACCTTCGCCCCCACGACGCTGGATTCATCGGCGACGAGGCTCCCCTGCGACCGAATTACCGTTTGCCACGGACGCTGCTCGACGGGAACGACGGCCGCTTTGAGCGGCGTGGGGGTGACGGCCGCTTTTCCTGCCGTGGATTCTTCGGCCCCGTGTTGGCATCCCACGATCGCCAAGGCGATCAGAGACGGCCCCCAACCGGGGGAGGCAAAACGAGTCATAGGCATTCGCATGATGACAAAGCCAGCAGCGCAAGGTACGCAACAGAGATGGTTTATCAAACCGCGCCGCGTGCCGGATTGTCAAACACACAGCCGCCGGGGAACTCTAGAGTCCGAGACGGCGTCTGTCTCAAGTCCGGTTCGGCAGGATGTTCCGCAGACGCGAATTCGCCGGATATTCAAGTTTTCCAGACAAATCGGCGTCTGGGGGGAATCCTCGCGGAACAGCGAATCGCGTCTTGCAGCGACATGCTCCGCTCGCCATGATAGACAATCTGTCATGGCCCCACCTCCGGCGTTCAAGTGGTGTGCGATGTTTGGTCCACGTCACCGGTCTGTGGTTCTGCTCGCTCTGGCGTTGTCCGGGGCGGTGTCCCCGCTCTTTGCGTTTCAGGAAGTCAAGGTCGTTCCCAGTGGTGGCCCCACGCCGCCGCCCGGCGCGCGACCTGCCACTCCGCCCGGGCAACCCGGGCAACCGCCGGGAACGCCTCCCGGACAACCCGCCCCCGGCGGCAAACCCGGAGAAGAGAACAAAGACAAGAAGCCCGAAGCGCCCCCCGGACCCGCGCCGATTACCCGGCCGGCAACGCCCCCGACACCCGACCGCAGTGAACTGGCCGCCAAGCTCGGGCCCGACGGCCGCGTGCAGCTCAACTTCCACGGCCAGAAGTGGCTCGACGTGCTGGAATGGTACGCGGGCATCGCCGGCATGAGCCTCGATTGGCAGGAACTGCCCGGCGACTTCCTCAACCTGCGGACCCAGCGCAGCTACACCGTCGATGAGATCCGCGATCTCCTCAACCGGCACCTGCTCGATCGGGGCTACTCGCTGCTGCGCAACGGCGAAGTGCTGATCGTCGTCAACCTGAAGAAGCTGGACCCGGCCCTTGTCCCCCGCGTCGATCCCGAAGACCTCCCGAACCGGGAACCCCACGAGTTCGTCAAGACGTCCTTCAAGCTCGACTGGCTCATCGCCGAGACCACCGTCGAAGAGCTCAAGCCAATGCTCAGCCCCCACGGCAAGATCTGGGGACTGAAGGCCACCAACCGGATTGAAGCCCTCGACGCGGCGGCGAATCTGATGGAGCTCCATCGCGTGCTGATGGACGAGCAGTCGGGCCGCGGCCAGGAGCGGCTGGTCAAGGAGTTCAAGCTCCAATACACCCGCGCCGACGACGTGTACGAACTGCTGTTGGGTCTGTTGGGCAAGGAGAAACCCAAGAAGGACGAGGGGCCGATGGACCCCCGTCGCATGATGCAGATGCAGCAGATGATGCAGCAGCAGATGCAGCAGCAGAACCGTCCGGGAGGGGACGCCGGGACCAAGAAAGCCCCGGAAATTCACCTGGTCGTCAACCGCCGGGAAAACAGCGTGCTGGCCAGTGGTCCGCCGGATCTGATTGCCCTGTGCGAGCAGGCGGTGAAGACCCTTGATGTCCCGCAGGCCGAGGGTTCCTCGCTGCTGGCCAATGCCCAGCGGATGCAGATTTACCGTCTGACGTCAGTCGATCCCGAGCCGCTCGTCGAAACCCTGAACGAAATCGGCAACCTCGACCCGGAAACTCAGCTCCGCGTTGACAAGAAGGGGAAGTCGATCATCGCCTATGCCCCGCTTGCCGACCACATGACCATCCGCGCGATTGTGGACAAGCTCGATGGCACCGACCGCCGGTTCGAGGTCATCAAGCTCCGCCGGCTGGAGGCCGACTACGTCGCCGGCACCATCCAGTTCATGATGGGCGAAGAACAGAAGCAGCAAAACACGCGTCGGTCGTATTACTTCTACGATCCGTTCGACTACGGCGGGGGCGGCAGCTCCTCCGAATCCGAAACCCGCAAGTTTCGCGTCGATGCCGACGTCGAACACAACCGGCTGCTCATCTGGGCCAACGACGTCGAGTTCAATGAGATCGAAAAACTGCTGGTGAAGCTGGGTGAGTTGCCTCCGCCGGGCAGCCGCGGGTCCACGTTCCGCACAGTCGACTCGATCCCGCTCGAAGACGCCGCCGAGGTCTTGCAGCGGCTCCGGGAAACCTGGCCCGGCTTCGGGGGCAACCCGCTGCAGCTCAACATCCAGCCGCGGGACGACGACCCGCGACCGGAACCCTCTGCCCCGCCGGCAAAACCGCCGCGCAGCAGCGACACCTCAACGGAACTCGACACGGCGCCGGCCGACGGTCCCGCACCACCGCCGCTGCTCAAGTTCAGCCGGGCGTCGATCAGTCGAACGCACGACGATGCCGGGGATTCGTCCGGCGTCGAAGAGGCGGAGCTGACCGATGACGCCGACGAGTCGGTCGCAGAGGAGGATGCTGACCCGACCGTTTCCAAACCGGGGGCATTGCACGAGGACGAGGCCATTGTCGCGGAACTTGCCGATGAACCCCAGGCACAAAGCACGCGTCCCAACCGCACTGCGCCGCCGCCATCGTCCCCGGTGCGTCCCCCGGTAACGGTGGAACTCGATCCCTCCGGCCGGTGGATTCTCAAGTCGGAGGACACGGAGGCTCTGGACCGCCTGGAAGACTTGATCGCCGACCTGGCCCCGCCCCGCCGCGACTACAAGCTGTTCCAGCTCAAACACAGCACGTCGTGGGCCTGGAGCATCGCCATCACGCTGGAAGACTTCTTCAAGGAGGAGCAAGAACAGACAACCGGGCGCCGGCCGTTTTACTACTATGACTACGCGCCGCAGCAGAACGCCAAGGAGTCTCCGCGGCTGTCGAAGCGGAGGCCGCTGAAGTTCATTGCCGACAGCGACTCGAACTCGATCCTGGTCGTCGGGGCCGATCCGCATCAGTTGCGGATCATTGAAGAGTTGATCGAGTACTACGACCAGCCGGTCGCGTCGGACGCCAAGGCGATCCGCCGGACGCAGGTGTTCCAGATCAAGTATTCGCAGGCCAAGGTCATCGCCGACGCCGTCAAGGACGTGTACCGCGATCTGCTGAGCGAGAACGACAAGGCCCTGCAGCAGCCGCAGAACGGCCAGAACCAGAATCAGCAGCGGGCCTCGGAGCGGACGGTCACCTACGTCTACGACTACGGCGCCAGCGACTCGTCCTCCGGCAAGAAGGGTGATCCCCCGCAACCGGTGCGGTTCAAGGGGGCGCTGTCGATCGGCGTGGACGAGGTCTCCAATTCGCTGGTGGTCTCCTCCACCGAAACGCTGATCAACGACATCAGGATGATGGTGGAAACCCTCGACGAGGCGGCCCGGCCGAACGTTCCCACGATGCAGGTCATCCAGGTCAACCGCAACGTTCCAACGGCAATCGTCCAGGAGAAACTGGCCAAGCTGCTCAAGGAGAAGAAGCCGCCGCCGCAGCAACAGCCGCAGAACGGCCAGCCGCGGCAGCCCAATCAGCCGCAGGTGCAGCAGGTCGACGCGGATGAGTTCCCGTGAAGCCGCCCCGCCAGAGGCGCTGAAATCCCCCGTGAGATCCACCCGCCTCCCAGCAGGCGGTCGCCGTCGTACAACACGACGGCCTGTCCGGGAGCGACGCCGTACTGCGGTTCGTCGAATCGGACGGCGAACGTTTCGCCGTGCGTCTCCACCGTCGCCCAGGCGGCGGCGTGCTGGTAGCGGATCTGGGCCCGACAACGGAATGTTGACGGCAGACCGTCGTCATGCCAGTTGGCGCGGTCCGCTTCCAGTCCATCGCAGGCCAGTTCGTCCTTCGTGCCCAAAACCACGCGCCGCGTGTCGGCCTCGATGCGGATCACGAACCGCGGCTCGCCGAACGTCACCCCCAGCCCGCGGCGCTGACCGATCGTGAACCGCTCGTAACCGGGATGGCGGCCCAACACGTTCCCGGCGCTGTCCACGAATTCGCCGGCGGTGTCGGCGACGCCACGATGCCGCGCGAGAAACCCGGCGTAGTCGTTGTCCGGCACGAAGCAGATTTCCTGGCTGTCCGGTTTGGTCGCCACCCGCAGTCCCGCTTCGGCGGCGAGTTCGCGGATCTCCGGCTTGGTGTAGTTCCCCACGGGGAAGACGATCCGGTCGAGCAAGGTTCGCTCGATGCCGAACAGCACGTAGGACTGGTCCTTCGTGAGATCGCGACCGCGGATCAGCCGCCGACGGCCGCGCGGGTCCTCTGCCAGCCGCGCGTAATGCCCAGTGGCGATGGCGTCGGCTCCGACCGACTGGGCGAACTCCCACAGCCGGCCGAACTTCAGCCAGTTGTTGCACATCACGCAGGGGTTCGGCGTCCGGCCCGCGAGGTACTCGTCGGCAAAGTAATCCTTGATCCGGCCGAACGCGTCCTGAAAGTTCAGCGCGTGGAACGGGATGTCGAGCGCATCGGCCACCCGCCGGGCGTCCGCGGCATCGCTTGCCGAACAGCAACCCTGCTTGTGCGATTTCGCGGAAACGATCGGCAATGCCGGCCCTGTTCCCGTGTGACAGGCGGAGTCGTCCGTCGCCCCGGACCGCATGAACAGCCCGATGACGTCGTACCCCTGCCGCCGGAGCAGCACGGCCGCCGCCGAACTGTCCACACCGCCGCTCATCGCCAACACAATCCGCCGGGACATCAGAGGCGTTTCTCCAGTTCGCGGCACAGTTTGTCGAAGGAGGGGGAGTTCTGCCGGCAGAGGGCGAGGTCCATCGCGGCGACAAGACGAGGTTGGTCGGCGGTTTCCTTGTATCTCGGACCGAGAAAACGTCTCTGAATCCATCCCTTTCCGCCCTTGGAACCGGCTTGCAAGCTTCGCTCCCACTCGTCCAGATCCAATTGTAAGAACTCGGTCAATGAGGGAGCCGCCGCGAAAAACCAAGATTCGAATTCAATGTCAACGAAGACCGCCGTCGATTCGCAATCAGACGCGATGGCTGCCATTGAATGCTGCATCATTGGACCAAGCACACACGTCGGCTCTGGTGCGGGATCACGGTCGGCTAGGAGGAGGACAAGCCCGGACATCGACTGATCCGGATGCCTCTTGATCCTGAGCCGATTGTACTCAACAGCTTCCTGCAACTTCTTCTGCTCCGAAGAGAACAGGTATCCGCGCTTCAAGTGGTAGGGGTTGAGTACATCGATGAACTCCCCACGCAGAAGTTCGTACCAAAGACGTCGCAATAGGAGTGGGACGGCCACAACCTCGCCGTCTCCTTCGACAATTGATGCCACTCGCAGACGAGTCATGGGGCGGGAGCCAACTCAGAAAGAACGAGTTGCTGAGCGCTCCGCGGCACCAGTTGATCCTTGCGCAGGAGGTCGCCGGCGGACAACAGATGGTCTTTGATCGTCTCCGCGCTGGCAGAGTCGGGTTCGTCGATGATCGTAGTTCCTGCGCGAGCTTCGACCACCAACAGAGTGTCGGTTTCGGGATCAAATCGGTCCAGCAAGTCAGGGCTATGCGTTGTAATGACGACTTGCGTGTGCTCCGCTGCTTCTCGCAGAGCGTCGATGAGCGCCCCGGACGCGGCGGGATGCAGCGCCGTTTCCGGCTCTTCAATTCCTGCGAATCGCATCGGTTTACTATCCGCGGCCAGTTGCATGACGGAGACCAAAACTCCCAGCGCGCGGAGTGTCCCGTCGGACATGCTGCTGGCGTAAAACTGCCACGGCTTCTTGGCTCCCTTTACAGCCTGGCTGAACTTGACAGTTTCAGAGGGCCCCAGCGCTGCTCGGCCGAAGTCTTCGATGTCAGGGACAATGAGCTTGAGATATTGCTGCATCCGCGACTTGAGTTCAGGGCGCTCATCAGTCAACCTCCCGATCACACCGGCAAGATTGCTGCCATCCCGGCGCAGAAGGTCGCCTGGATCCGGACTCTGAAGCTCGCGGATTTCCTGCGGATTCAGGTTGTAGAATCCCATCGCCGCCAGCGCATCGTAGACCGGACGAATCTCTGGAAATCCGGCGGCGGTGACCAGATACAAACGATCAGACGATGCCGGAGGATATTGATACTTTTCTGCTTTCTCCGCCGGAAATAACCCCCCTGTTGCCCCGCCATTTCCATTGAAGGTCTTCACGAAGCCGTCCTCCACGACGAATCCAATCTCCCTGCCTGTGCGATTTTCGAGTGACAATTCCTCACGCTTGACGGTAAAACCTCGGTTTTTTCGGGCCGACACTTCGAAGACGTATTCGCCAACTCGATCGTCGGGAAGTACCAACTCTAGGGCGATCCGAAAGCTGTTGGGGTGCCCGGTGCTTCGTCGGCGGACCTCTTCAATTCCTCCCCGTGTCTTCATCGCGTGGTCGAGCGATGTCTGCAGGCTTTCGGCGACGAATCGAATTGCATCCAGAAAGTTGCTCTTTCCCGCTCCGTTGCGCCCGACCAACAACGTGAACGCGCCCAACCTCACATCGCAGTCGGCGATGCTCTTGTAATTGCGGATCTGAACGCGGCGGAGGAACGGCTTGATTTCAGACATCGTGATTCCCAGTCGTGTCGCCTAATAGACTATAGCAAAACAGGCTGGGATCATACCCATTCCGATTCGACGCTTACGGTCCCGCCACGGTCCGGTCCGTGCCGATCAGCCCCGTTTCCACGAGCGTGCGGACGAACTCGCGGGCGATGGGGCCGGCGGTTTTGCCGCCCGAGCCGCCGTGCTCCAGGACCACGGCGAACGCCACGCGGGGGTGGTCGGCGGGAGCGTAGCCGGCGAACCAGGCGTGATCGGGGCGGCCGCCGCCGGCTTCGGCCGTGCCGGTTTTGCCGGCGATGGCCACCGCGTCGAGGCGCACCGTCCGATAACCGGTTCCCTGCGAATCCTCGACCACCCGTTCCAGGCCTGTGCGAATGGCCGCCAGCGTTTCGGGATGCAGTCCCGCAATCGGCTCGGGGTCGGGATAAGCGAACACCGGGCGAACGTCGCTAGCGAAGGGATCGTCGACCGTGGTCGGCCCCCCCGCGGCGACGAGTTGCGGCTTCACCAGGGCGCCGCCGTTGGCGATGGCGGCCATCATCCGTGCCACCTGCAGGGGTGTGGCGCTCAATGTCGATTGTCCGATCGCCAGGCCCAGGGTGTCTCCCACGTGCCAGCGTCGCGGCGTCCCCGCGGACGGATGACCCGGTTGCGGCAACGAGCCGGCCGCCTCCCCAGGGACGTCCAGCCCCGTCGGCTGTCCGAAGCCGAACCACATCGCCCAATCCGCGAGCGGTTTGGGCCCCATCCGCCGCGCATGGTGGAAGAAGTAGACGTTGCAACTGCGGGCGAGTGCATCCGCCAGCGCGACATCGCCGTGTCCGACGCCAAAGTGGCGGAAAACCAGACAGCGGTGCTGATCGGGCCGATCGAGAAAGCCGCGGCAGGGGATCGTCTGTTCGGGGTGAACCATCCCGGACTCGAGCAGCGCGGCAGCGGTCACGGCCTTGAACACGGAACCTGGCGGTAAAGCCATGCGGGTGACGCGCGGGAACAGGGGCTTACGCGGATCGGCCACGACGGCGGCCCACCGGGTCGAGTCCGGGACGATCAACAGATTGGCATCAAACCGCGGTGCACAGGCCGCCGCCAGCACGGCGCCGGTCTGCACATCCAGGGCGATCAGGCAACCGCCAACCGGGGGGGATTCCGGCGGCGCGGCGTCCGTCTCGGGCAGATCCTCGCGCTGAGGCACGGTCGACAGCGCGGCGTCGAGCAGTTGCTCAGCGCGACGTTGCAGAGGCAGGTCCAGTGTCAGCACCACGTCGCTGCCGTGCTGCGGTTCCCGGATGATCTCGGTCGACACCACCTCCCCCTGTCGGTTGATGATGTGACGCACCTTGCCGGGCCGGCCGCGCAGCACTTCGTCGTACTGCCGTTCGAGCCCGCCTCGGCCGACGGGATCGCCCGGATGCAGCCCCGGAATCGGCGGGTCATCCGGCCGGAGCGGTGTACGGGAACCGAGCAGATGAGCCGCCAGGTCGCGGTGTGGATAGACGCGCCGCATCCGGACCTCCGTCTTGACGCCGGGGTAGCGTGCGGGTGCGGCGGCGATCTCGTCGGCGATGTCGGCGGAGATGCCCGTCAGCAGAACGTGATATTCCTCCTGCTCGCGGACGACGACCGGTTCATCGGAGAACCGCTCCGGAGGACTGGTCAGCTCCGCGCGCCAGGACTCCCACCACTGTCGCCAGACGGTGGACTGGCGGACGTCGGGCAGTGGAGCCGCGGCGCGGGATGCGACCTGCTGTTGTTGCCGGCGTTCATTCACAGCCTCCCAGATGCGTTCGACCCGAATTTGCACCTCCCGTGCCGCGGTCTGCAATTCCTCCCGCGAGCGGCCCGTGAGTTGCGACAGGTTTTGCCACAGTTGCTCCCGCCGGGCGCGAACCGCCTGCTCCTCGCCGACCACCAGCGCCGTTCGCCGGCGGTCACTGCGGGCCAGCCGCTCCCAGGCTTTGCCCCGCAACCAGTGGCGATCGATCGGCTCTTCCAGCCAGCGGTAGTGCACGAGCAGGTCGTACGTGTACACGTCGTCGGCGAGGACCGTTCCGTCGGCGGCCAGAATCCGGCCCTGGCGCGCCGGCAGTTCGTCGGTGCTGGCCCGCGTCTGGAAGAAGGGCGACACGTACGCCGCCTGCTGGACCGTCTGCAAGTGCATCAGCCGGACGGCAATGCCGAGCAGCGGCACGGCGATCAGCACATACAGGCCCAGCAACCTCTGCCCCGGGGCGGCATCCAGGTCCCAGCCCCCGCGCGCGGGGGACTCCTGTTGCAGCCAATCGGTGGCAGGTCCGTTGCGCATGGCGACATCACGCGTTTGTGAGGCGGTTCCAGCGGTTATTCAGACGGAGCGCAGACGTCGCCGGGCCGCAATCCAGCAGGCGAAGTCCAACGGTTGTCATCAAAGTTGCGGCGGCCAGCAGTCCGGCCGTCCACGCCGCGGTCGCTGCCGAAGTCCGCAACAATCCCAGCAGATCGGGGCGTGTCGACAGCGACAGGGATGCCAGGCTCTCGAAGAGCATCGCGTCCCCAAAGGCCAGTCCTGCCGCGACGAGGGGCCGATGCCACCACCGTGACATCGGCCCCAACACCAGGATCGCCGCCGCGGCCAGTGCCCCGCAGATCGCGAGATGCAGTCCCAGTCGCCCGTTGCCGACGGCGTCCAACACCAGGCCGATCGCCGCGACTCCCAGCACGCCGCGCGGTCCGGGATGCATCGTCAGCCAGCCGGCCGCCACGGCCAGCATCCAGTGGGGACCGGCGCTCTTCGCATCGAACGCCGTCTGCAACACGGCGGACAGATAGCCCAGACCGAGCCATGCGGCGACTTCAAATCCGCGGTTGGAGGGCATTCCTCTGGCTCCCACAACACATCCGTTCGCTGTCCGATGATGACCAAATGACTGCGGGCGAATTCACCACCACGGATCCCTTGGGCACTCCCGGCAATCTCTTCGCCCGTCTTCCCCGGTGCGCCCGACCGAAATCCTGACAATCGCGTCCTCGCTACTGCGTCCAGAATCTGGCCGGATTGAGTGCCGCGCGCAGCACCTGCACTTCCCCGACTCCGCCGGGGTTCGCCGGCGGCTGGACCACGATCGTCCATTCGCGGTCGTCCAGGCCGAGCTGCGCCTCGACGACGGTTCCATAACTCAGGGCCGTTCCGAGTGCGGCATCCCGCTCGGCTGTGAACACCAGATCGCCCACGCGGACGGCTTCATTGCCTGCGATGCCGTCCAGCCGACAGACTCGCCCTTCGCCCCGCAACAGTCCGGTGGCGCCCCATTGGGGGCCCTGGTCGGTCTGCCGCACGAGTTGCGCCCGGCCCCGGAATGCCGGATCGGTGACGGGAACAAACGTGCTCGTCCACCGCCCGACCGTCTCCACCTTCCCCAGCACGGTCCGCCCCAGCAGCAGCATGTCCTCCGCGGCGATCTGGTCCCGTTGACCTCGGTCGATGAGCGGATGCGAACTCCGCAACACGAGCGCCGATTCTCGCAAACCATGCGACCAGCCCCGGTCGATCACCGTCCCCTGCCGCCAGGCCTGTGACAGCGATTGACCCAACACGGCGGCGTCGATGACGGCGGGTTGAAACAGCCGTTCCGGGGAACCCTCCCCAATTCCTCCCGGCGGAGCGTCCCGAAGCAGCAGCATCTGGGCCGTGAGCCGCTCACTCCGGTGCTGCGCGGCAGCAAGGTCCGCCTCAAGCCGTTTGATCTGGAGGTGCAGTGACCGGTATTCCGCTTCGCGGCCGTTGGTCCACGCGGTTCGCACGTGCCGCTCGCCCCATTTCACGCACTGGAGCCCTGGACGCAGTGCATCCCACGCCAGGCTGTGGACGCGGCCGGCCAGTGCCGGAGGCGCAAACCACAGCGCCCCCCCGAGCAAGGCGGACCACAGTCCGACAGCCCCGGCACTTCCGGCGATGCGACGCAGCGGCGACATGGCGATGTGAAGGAGGTCGGCCATCGGTGGCCGGTA
>Ga0073934_10008491_pt1 | contig 13669 bp, 15 predicted proteins | sample LarsenN4metaG_FD_76834 | JGI IMG/M metagenome (GOLD analysis project Ga0073934, IMG submission 76834) | Hot spring sediment bacterial and archeal communities from British Columbia, Canada, to study Microbial Dark Matter (Phase II) - Larsen... ...
ATTCTGAGTTGGGACTTCCCAATTCGAGGGGAGAGCAGCGATGCCGTTGATTAACCTCTCGGTGCAACATAGACGAAGTCTGGAAGAGGCGCGCCAGCAACTACAGATGGCGGTTCACAAGGTCCAGGGACAGTTTGGTGCGCTGGTCCGGCAGGTAACGTGGTCTGCCGACCGGAGTTGGGTCCGACTCGATGGACTGGGGTTCTGGGTGGAGATGTGGGTGGATGCCCAGGAGGTCCATGTCTCGGGCGATCTCCCGCTGCTGGGCAAGTTGCTGGGCAGCCCCGTGGCCACTGGTCTCAAGCAGATCGTCCAGCAGACCTTCCAGCCCAAACTCAGTTGAGGACTGTCCCCTCTCCATGGTTCTCCAACCAAGGTATTTCTTCCCATCTCTTCCGTCTCGCACCCTCCCCCAGCGGGCTCTCTGGGCCAGGTTTTTCGTCCCCTCTCCCGGCGGGAGAGGGTGAGGGCAGTTGGCGACCTGGATCAGCGTGGAGCCGCCCTCACCCCAGCCCTCTCCCGGGGGGAGAGGGAGCAACCCACGGGGGTCAGGGTCATGTCGGAAAAGAACCGATCCTTGTGAGCATCGACCCGGAGGGAAATCCTCCGAGCGATACGTCGTCGAATTTCCCCTTGCGAACATGGTTGAATACCTGGCATATTATCGCGTTATAGGAATTCAGTAGAAGACGTTACGCCACGTATTCTGTTCTGGCCCCAGTCCAAACCTTCAGGGAGGAGTCAGTTGTGGACGTTACGAAGAACGGCGTCGATCGATCCAAAGACGGTAAGGAGAAGGCCCTCGGATTGGCGGTGGCGCAGATCGAACGGCAGTTCGGCAAAGGCGCCATCATGCGCCTTGGGGCGCAACCCGCCGCCCTGGACATCGCGGTCATCCCGACGGGGGCGATTTCTCTCGATGCCGCCCTCGGCGTGGGTGGCATTCCACGCGGGCGGGTGACCGAGATCTTTGGCCCCGAGGCTTCCGGGAAGACGACCCTGGCCTTGCACCTCATCGCTGAAGTGCAAAAGGCCGGAGGCGTCGCGGCGTTCATCGATGCCGAACATGCCCTCGACCCGGTCTATGCTCAGAAGCTGGGGGTGAAGACCGATGAATTGTTGATCTCTCAACCAGACACCGGCGAGCAGGCCCTGGAGATCGCCGAGACCCTGGTGCGCAGCGCCGCCATCGACGTGATCGTCATCGATTCCGTGGCCGCCCTGGTCCCCAAGGCGGAGATCGACGGCGAGATGGGCGATGCCCAGATGGGCATGCAGGCGCGCCTGATGTCGCAGGCCCTCCGCAAGCTCACCGGCATCATCAGCAAGTCCAAAACAGCGATGATCTTCATCAATCAGCTACGGCAGAAGATCGGCGTCTTCATGGGCAACCCCGAGACCACCACCGGCGGCAACGCCCTGAAATTTTATGCCTCGGTCCGCCTCGACGTGCGACGCATCAGCCAGATCAAGGAGGGCGAGGACGCCATTGGCAGCCGCGTGCGGGTGAAGGTCGTGAAGAATAAGGTTGCTCCACCTTTCCGACAGGCGGAGTTCGACATGATGTATGGTGAGGGCATCTCCCGCGAGGGCGATCTGCTGGATCTGGCCAGCGAGCGTGGCCTGGTGCATAAGAGCGGGGCCTGGTATTCCTACCAGGACGAGCGCATCGGTCAGGGACGGGAGAATGCCAAGAAGTACCTCAAGGAACATCCGGAGCTGGCTGGGACGATCGAGCAACAGCTCCGTCAAACGATGGGCTTGACGCGCGTCGCTGCCGCACAGCTCGCCGGTGCCGATGCCAACGGCGAAGCGTGGGACTTGGAGGTCGACGAGAATTGAGCGGCCCGCCGTGGCCGATGGACCTCCGTGGGACCACTCGACTGCGAACCCTGAGGACAAAACCCGAGCCGCGTAGACATTTAGTTGCCCCAGCGTTGGGGGGCGGACCATCTCAGCTGGTAACCGTGGTCGGTGGCGAAAGTCCTATGATTCATCGTCTTCGCGGAGCACCGCGTGGATACGCTCCTCCAGGAGGTCTAAATCCCACTTCCCTTGGTCGCGGATGATGGAGCGCAATAAGGGATTGATGTCGCTGATGGTTTCCAGGATATCGCTTAACAATTCACGCTGCTCCCGGCTCTTGGTGACCTCTTTGGGCATCTCGACGAGGTCGCGTAGGATCGCCCCCTCCGAGCGTGAGGCGATGATCGGGACGCTGAGATTCTCGATATAGACTTTGGTGCGTTGGCCGGGGCCGCGGCCTTCCTCCAACGGCTCAAGCCCGACGATGCTGTCAGAGCGAAAGTACTTGCCGTACCCCAAGGGGACCATGAGGCCTTTTTCGATTTTCATCGCTGGGCTCCTTATGAAACACCTGTCGTGATGTGGCCGGCACATCGAGAGGCCTGATGCACGTCGACTCCGGGGAGAGTGGGAGCGCTAGACTCCCTGTCGGGCATCATTGTGTCGCTCACATCGGGTCGCGTCATGCCACGATCGGTAAATCGGCACGCAAGGCGACATAGAGGTCGGCAAGATGCAGAGCCATCCCCCAAGCCCCTTGCTTTCGAAGGGCATGGCCTGAATTACGCCCTGCGAACCGATCGCAGCGTATGAAGTGTCGGTTTGTATGGATATTATATCGATCGAAACGGAGCTTTTGCCAGGAAGCAAGTGCAACAGAGAGATCCCGATCGAGATGATCGAGTTGTGATGATCGGGATCTCCGTTCCGTATTGCGTGCTCCTCGAGCCCCCGGCTCTGTTCGACGACCCTCCCGCCGACTTCGAGGCTAGCAGAGCAGGTCGTCGGGAGCCCTGTCCTCAAGGTGTCTTGTCTCACACCCCCGTCATCTGGTAGGATCATCCCCCGTCTGGCGTCTTGACATCGTGATCACCACAAGGGAAAAAACCCTGTTGCGGGAGGAACACGCATGGCCATTACGCGCTTGTATACCGGTGACGATGGACAAACGCACATCGAAGAGTTAGATCTCGCTTCCCATCCCCAACTCACCTCGCTGCAAGCCACCAAAGGCATTGTCTTTCGGCGCACTGAGCCGGGATATTTTTCCGATTGGCATAATGCGCCTCGCCGACAGTTCGTCATCACCCTCGAGGGGGAGGTGGAGATCGGCCTCGGCGATGGCACCGTGCACCGCTTCGGTCCAGGTCATGTCACCCTAGCGGAGGACCTGACCGGAAAAGGGCACACCACGCGAGTGGTTGGGAACAAGCCCCGATTGACCGCCACGATTCCCCTCGCGGATTGATGGGCCTCCATCAACTGCTCAGACCCGACGCATCACGGCATTCAGGGGATGGTCTGGGAGAAACTCCCTAGACAGCGTTCCCACGATCGCGCTGTTCCATCGCTCTTGATGACCGGGTAAGGAGGCCGTATGTACGTCATCATCGCACCCATCCAGACTAAGGAGCCACTTTTGTGAAGATTGGAGCCATCTTTCCGCAGACCGAGATCGGCACCGATCTCGGCGCCATTCACGCCTTCGTGCAAGCCGTGGAGGACATGGGATACGACAGTATCTTCGTCGCCGACCACGTTCTGGGCGCCGATCCGCAGGTTCACCAGCATCCCAGCCTGGCCCGCTACTCGTACAAAAGCGTCGTCCATGAACCCTTAACGCTGCTCGCCTATATGGCGGCCGTCACCGTCAGGCTCACGTTATCCACCGGCATCCTGATCCTGCCGCAACGGCAAACGGCCTTGGTGGCCAAGCAGGCGGCCGAACTGGACGTGCTCAGCGGCGGCCGCTTGCGGCTGGGTATCGGGGTGGGTTGGAACGCGGTGGAATACGAAGCCCTGGGCCAGGATTTTCACAATCGGGGGCGACGGTGTGAAGAGCAGATCGCCGTCCTGCGCGCCTTGTGGACCCAGGAAGTCGTGGATTTCCAGGGCCGATGGCATCGCATCCGCCATGCCGGCTTGAACCCTCTGCCAGTGCAGCGCCCCATCCCCATCTGGCTGGGGGTGGGCAGCCTCCGTGGCTCGCGTCCGCCGCAGGCTGTCCTACGTCGGGTGGCCTGCTTGGCGGACGGCTGGTGCCCGAATATCCCGACGAATGAGGAGGGCCAGACCATCGTGGCCCAAGTGCATCGCTACGCCAAGGAGGCTGGGCGTGATCCGTCTAACCTGCCCTTGGAGGGCCGCGTGATGATCGGCGGCCCATCTCCCGAGGACTGGGTCAAGCAGGTACAGGCCTGGCAGAGCCTGGGGGCCGACCAATTCCTCGCCGAAGCCCGAGGTGGCGGGCTCGCCTTCCCCGATGGTCACCTCGCCGCCATGCGCCAGTTCAAACAGGTCCTCGAGGGGTGAGGTTCCGGCCGATGCATGGCCAATGTGCATCCGCGGATGGCCTCGCCTCAGACGCCAAGGCGGTGCGTCACAAACTCACACCACGCCTGAACGGCTTCTGGGGTCGCAGTGCTGTGAGGCCCAGGGAAGGCGATCAAGCGTTTATCGGGCGTGCCAATCCTGTCGAATAACTCGAACTGGCCGTCGCGCGGGAACAACTCATCATCCCACTGCACATGGAAGAGGACGGGTACCGAGATATTGGGCGCATCCCGTTCGAAACGCGGCGCCATGTCGACCGCCGCGGGCATAGAGGACGCCTGACGCATGCCGTTTTTACCCAGTACCGCACAGCGTAACCGGTCGCCCGCTGCGGCCACGTACGGAAGCCCGAAGCGTGTCCCCATCGAGAAGCCGATGTAGGCGATACGATCGGCATCGATGGCGTCGAGTTGGCTCAGGGCATCGAGCGTGGCCCGCCAATCATCGATCATGCCGTCGGTGACTTTGTCGACGCCGGCGGCGGCCAACATCGCTTGGTATTGACGACGGTCCACCGCTTCTCCCACTCGGTCGCCGTGAAACGGCCCGTCGATGGCGACGGCGGCTACCTGAGACACCCCGGCAAAGCGCCGGGCCAGCATGAGTTGTCGGTCGGCCCGCTTATGGCCACTGCCACCATGGCCCATCAGGACCAGAGGGACCGGCCGCTCGTGCTCCGTGGGCGCCCAAAAAATGCCCGGCACAATGCCAGACTCGCGCATCAGGTTGAATCGACGCTCCGTCACTCCACCTTCGCTGATCGGTTCACCAAGCCATTGCAGTGTCGCCATACGTCCTCCTGATCGAGAGCCAAGCTGAGAACGTTCAACAGCCGCTCGCCGCAGTGTACCATATTTCTGTCAAACCGGCTTAGGAATACGGGTGCGTGTTAGAGCTTTGCTATGGCGTCTCTGACCTTGATTCGCACTCCCTGTGGGAGAGGGTGAGGGCGGCAGGGGGTGCCCGAGCGGGTGGCCTCCCCTCCCCCTGTCCCTCTCCCTGGGGGAGAGGGGAGGAGGAGAGACCTATCTCTGCGTCGGGGTTTCGGCTACAATAGGCGCTCTACTCCGGGCTCGACCCAACACAAACACGGTCGAACTGGTGCCGGACCAACAGCCTGGTGAGTTGAGAACGTCGATGCGGAAACGGCAAGAGGAGGCACGAGCCATATGGATCTCGAATTGCAGGGCAAGGTCGCCATCGTGGGCGGCGCAAGCAAAGGGTTGGGTAGGGCCTGCGCGGAGGTGCTCGCACAAGAGGGGGCCAAAGTGGCCCTCTGCAGCCGGACCAGAGCCGACCTGGAGAAAGCGGCGCAGGAGATTCGCGACACGACCGGGGCGGATGTCCTGGTGTACGCCGGGGATTTGGATCGCTATGACACCATCCGCGACTTGGTCGCCGCGACCGTCGATCGCTTCGGACGTCTCGACATCCTGGTCAATAACTCCGGCGGCCCACCCCTGGCCAGAGCCCATAACGCCACGGAGGAGCAATGGGCGGTGGCGGTGCAGCGCTCGCTGTTGTTCTTCGCGCGCATGTCCAGGGAGGCCTTACCGCACTTGAAGCGGCACGGCGGTGGCCGCATTATCAATATCCTGGCCAGCACGGTCTATCAGCCCATCCCCAACCTGGCACTCTCCGGTGCCACCCGCATGGGCGTGGTGGCGTTCGCCAAGAGCCTGGCCGATGAGGTGGGACGCGACGGTATCCTGGTCAATAACGTCTGCCCCGGTTCCATCCTGACCGAACGCATGCTCTCCAACGTGACGGCGCGGGCCAAGGAATTGGGCATTTCCGTGGAGGAAGGGCTGGCGCAGCGCGCCGCCGAGACGGCCGTCGGGCGTATCGGCGAGCCGAAAGAACTGGCCTATCTGGTGGCGTTCTTGGCCTCGGGTAAGGCGAGTTACATCACCGGCACCACCATCCTGGTCGATGGCGGCTTGGTGCGGTCAGTGCTCTAGCGGGCGCGGCGGCCGCCCGCTGCTCTTGCGTCCTGCGGTCACATGGAGGTATACCCGCCATCGACGGGCAAGGCGATGCCGGTGACGTAGTCCGAGGCGCGGCTGGCGAGGAAGACCGCCGCGCCGGCGAGTTCGTCTGGTTCTCCCCAGCGCCCGTGCGGAATGCGTGCCCTGATGAACTGATAGCGCTCTGGAGAGGCGGAGGCCGTCAGATCGGTGTGAATCCATCCGGGCAGAATGGCGTTGACTTGGATATTGTCTTTGGCCCAGAAGATGGCCAGGCTCTTGGTCAACTGCACCACGCCGCCTTTGCTCGCCGCGTACGCTGGGGAGACGTTGCTGCCGAAAATCGAGGTCATGGAGCCGATGTTGATGATCTTGCCGCCGCCGGCCTTGACCAGATACGGATATACCGCCCGTGAGCACAGGAAAACACCGGTCAAATTGGTGGTGATCACCTGCTGCCATTCCTCCAGCGTATAATCCTGCGGCGCCTTGCGGATGTTGATGCCGGCGTTATTGACCAGAATATCCAGGCGACCGTAAGCCTCAGCGGCCGTTTGCACCATCGTCTGTACCGAGGCCTCGTCCTGCACGTCGACCGTCACGCTCAGAGCGTCGACACCGATCGCTCGCAGGGCGGCAGCCGCTTGCGCGCTTTTATCCGCCTGACGCGCTGCCACGACAATGCTGGCGCCGGCCCTGGCCAGGCCTTGGGCGATGCCGTAGCCGATGCCGCCGTTACCTCCGGTGACGATGGCCACCTTGCCGGTCAAATCGAAGTCTGATCTCATGCGGAGCATTCCCGCTGATGGCCGCAGCCGCACCTGCCCCTCCTACCCCCCTGCGCCCTCATCGAACCGCGACCGGCGTGCCTCGAGATTGCTGTGGATGTCGAGCAACACCGTCTTCCCCTCGGCGTTCAGGCGCTGGGCTTTTTGCAGGGCGGGGGCTATTTCCTCAGGCCGGGTGATGGTGATCCCCACCGCACCCAGGCCCTCGGCGATTTTGGCGTAGTCCCCCGTCATTCTAGTCACTGCAAACATCTGTCGGGCGGTGGGATAGCCGCCGGGATAGGTAGCCATGTCGCCGTTGTTCAGGACGATGGTGGTGATGGGCGCCCCAGCCCGGACGGACGTCTCGATGTCCAAGCCCGACATGCCGAAGGCGCCGTCCCCCATGAAATTGAGGCAGAACTTGTCGGGCCTGGCGAGCTTGGCGCCGATCATGAGTGGAATGCCGTAGCCGAGGTGGGTGGTCTTTCCCCAGCCGATGTAGCTGTGGGGCACTGTCGCGGTATAGAACGGCATGATGGTGTCGCGGGGAGCGCCGGCGTCGTGCGTCACAATGCTGTGCTCCTTATCCAACGTTCGCTCCAATTCACCGATGACGCGGTAAGTGTTGATGGGCACCTCGTCGGAGTGCAGCAGGGGCATCCATTCGGCCAGCCATTTCTGCTTGATCTCCGCGATCTCGGCGGCCACGGTGGTCTTCCCGCGGCGTCCGTTCTCGCCGATCTGCGCCTTGACCTCGTCGATGAGCATCTGAATGGTCAGTTTGGTGTCGCCGGGCAGACCGACTGCGATGTCGTAGTCTTTGTTGATGTCCTCTAGGCTCTCGGTGTTGTGCAGCATGATCTTCCCCGGCGGAATGGGCTGGCCATAGCTGGTGCGGGTCAGGCTCGACCCCAGGGCCAACAGGACATCGCATTCTTGAATCCAGCGGCGCGCATGCAACCCAGTCGACGAGCTGCCTGCGCCCAGGGCTAGGGGGTGGCGTTCATCAAATCCCGACTTGCCGGGCATGGTGCAGTACACAGGGATCTCGGTCAACTCGGCCAGCTCGCGCAATTCGGCTGACGCCTCCGCCATCAGCGTGCCCATCCCCGACCAGATGAGCGGCTTCTTGGCGCTGAGCAGCAGCCGCACGGCGTCCTTGACGTCGCTCAGCGACGGCGCCTGGGGGAAGCGCTTGGGCGGTTGATAGGTTAGCGCCGCCTCGGAGACTTCTTGGGTGCCGACATCGGCGGGGATCTCGACGATGACCGGGCCGGGTCGTCCGTTGCGCAGACGGTGAAAGGCTCGGCGCATGACGCTGGCCGCCATGTCCGCCTTCCAGAGGACCTCAGCGTAGGTGGAGACGGTCTGATAGGTGCGCACTGCGGAAAAATTGGGGCGCACGGAATGCTGCGCGATCGCTGGCCCTCCGGGCAGGTAGAGGATGGGCACGTTATCGCTGAAGGCCTGCGCCAAGCCGCCCATCGAATTCTCGGAACCGGGCCCGCCCTGCGTGATCACCACGCCGAACTTCTTGCGGTTGTGCAGGCGGCTGTACCCATCAGCGGCCATCAGCGCACCGCGCTCTTGCCTGAACATGATGGGGCGGATACCTTCCTTGGCGACGGCTTCGATGAGGTTGTTCGATGGGAAACAGGCGATCCACTCCACGCCTTCGGTTTTCAGGATGCGTGCGACGGCTTGCAACGTATTCATGCCCTCTCCTCCACGACCTGGATGCACTTGCCAACGGGATGCGAGCAGTGACCACGAGCCCATGGTGCGCTCGAACGCTATCATAACAACCCCGTGGCCATAAGTGAAGCCAGGCTTTACGGAGGGGGGGATAAGGCACAGGCGTGGGCGGCAGGAGAGGAACGAACGGTGTGGCATAGGGTACGACGTCAACGAAATGCCGGGCTGTCGGGTTGACTTGGCCTGAACTCAGGCTATAATCGGGCTGGTCATTTCCATTCACCCTGGTGCGGAGGCTTATCATGACGCAAACCCAAGAGGCTGCCCTCAGCCCGGAAACCGTCTTAGAGGAAATGAAGAAGAACGGCGTCACGCATGTGGTTTGGTTGCCCGACAGCGAGACCAACTGGCTATACCTCCTGATGAAGGCCGACCCGTCGCTGCACCTGATCGCGGTGAGCCGCGAAGGACACGCCTTCGCCACGGCCGCCGGGCTGTCAGTGGGCGGCAAAACCCCTATCATCCTGATCCAGAATACTGGCTTGATGGAGTCCGGGGATTCGCTGCGCGGATGGGCCCTGGGCCTGAACATTCCGGTGGTGCTGATGGTGGGCTATCGCGGCTGGACCCGGCATGGCATCACGACGGATACCGCCGCCACCTACACCGAGCGCTTCCTGAACGCCTTTGGCATTAACTATTATCTGGTGGAGAGCAACGCCGACGCGCCACGGATTTCGGTGGCCTTCGAAGAAGCCCAACGCACCAAGAGGCCGGTGGCGGTGCTTGTGGGCGATGAATACCACGGGTTCAATCGATAGGGAAACGGCGGAGGCAGGAGATCCGATATGATGCAGACGGCAGAGATGCTCAAAGTCTTTCAGCAGTATCGCGGCGACGCCATCGTCATCCCCGGGAGAGGCGGCCGGCACTGGGTGAACATCAGCACCTGTCCCAACCGGGACGTTCCGCTGGGGGATCCGGCCATGGGCGGACATGCATCGTTTGCCCTCGGCCTGGCATTGGCACAACCGGACAAGAAGGTCGTGCTCATCGATTCCGAGGGGGATGTTTTGATGGGCATGGGGGCTTTGGCCACCATCGCCGAGCAGGCGCCGACGAATTTTTACCATTTCATGCTCGACAATGAATGCTACGCCACCACCGGTGGACAGCCCGTTCCCAACGCCAAGAACATCGCCTACGACGTCATTGCCCGGGGGGCCGGCTATCCCCGCGCCTATGCCTTCGAGACCCTGGAGGATTTTTCCAACAACCTCAAGGCGATCCTCGACGAACCTGGCCCGGTATTCGTGGCGCTGAAGGTCGACCCCGAGATCGAAAACGAGCCGATCGGCCGGCGCCGGCGCTGGCAGACCCGTACGCGAGATCAGGTCATCCAGGATCTGCAGCAGGAGTTGGGGATCCGTCGGTAAAGCTGGCATGGCCAGGTAAGAGACGCTCTATTCCCCCTCTCTCTCCGGGAGAGGGCGGGGTGAAGGCGTGATAGCGCCCGGGATAGGCCCTGACTGCCCTCACCGGCCACAAGTTAAGCTGAAAAGCCCTATAGCTGCCAGCCCACGCACTCAGTGTGGGCTGGCACATGCTGACTTCCCCTCCCCTTCTATGCTTCCCGCTCGATCCCCCAGGCGATCCCATTGCGTAGCAACTGCTCGAACGGCGCCGTCTCCCAGGAGCCACGAAACAGCCGCGGGGCTTCCCCCGATGGCTGGACGCTGACGTCCGCCAGGCGTTGTCGGTTGTCGCGTGGGGAATGGCAATGGCCGAGCGCGATGTAGACCACTTCGCCCTTGCCGAGGGGGCGGGCATACCCCAGCACGCGCGTCTTGCCATCCGGCAGGAGGGAGGTGTCCTGGTCGTAGACGAAGCCGAAGCCAGGGGGTGAGGGATCTTTCTCAAGTTCCGTCGTCAGCAGCACCCGGCACGCCAAGGGCTCCTGCAACTCGATGAGGTAGAGCTCGTCGATCACCTCGAACGACGCCGGCAGGCCCCTGGTGACGGCGTGCTGGCGATCGCTGACCTGGACCTGGAACTTCCGCAGCGGCGGATGGGTGAGAAAGAAGCTGCCGAGCGTCTGGTGGTGGCTGGTCTTCACCATCTTGCGCGGGCTACGCCCCTCTCCGACGCGCACCGCTTTGCCGCCGCTGGTGCCGTGCAACGCGAGCCAACGGCCTCCGTCCTCAAGCCACTGCTGTAAGATCTGATTCTGCTCGTCGTTCGGGTAAGGACCAGCGACATAGGTGATCAACAGCTGGGTGTCGGGCAACCACTTGCCGATGTCCGTATAATCATTGGCCACGGTCGCCAGCACCTGCGGCCGCTCGTGCAGCAGCTGCAGGAGGCGCAGGCGGGCGTAATCCATGTCGTGCCCGGCGGGCGAACCGGGAGGAAATCCTCCGGCGATGACATGGACCCGCGTCGACTTCGACGTACTCATCATCCGATCAGACCTCCTCTGTCTAGCCACCCTCAGCCGTCGCCTTGCGCCATGCTTGGCTAACCTGCGCAGGCTGGAGGGCTTCTATCGCCTTTGTTCCCTGTTGGGTCACGTTCTCAAGGCTCGATACCCAGGTTAGCGGGTAACGGCCAGTCGCACACCGGATCATAAGGCCAGTCGGTAATGAAGACGACCGGCGAGGCGGTCGCTCCTCCCGGCGCTGAGCACTATCGCATATGACGGCATTAGGAGCAACCTTGTCGTGTGACGGGCTGTCACTCGGGAGCTGATCTTCATCAGCGTTACAGCTGGGATCTTTCGTCGGTAGAGCCCATTCCCCCTCTCCCTCCGGGAGAGGGCGGGGTGAGGGTGCCAGAGAGCCGTAGACGGGCACTGATGGTCCTCGCCTGTCACATCTTGATTTGAGAACCGCTATAGCGGCTCATCGGTGGCAGGGGAAGGCAGCGACATCCCGCCATAGCCACGGCGGGCGGGCTGCGAGCCAATCACGCTGCTACCGTATTGTCTCAGTCAAGTAAAGAAAGGGGGCGATTCGCATGAGAGCGAGGCAATCACGCTGCTAGCGTATTGCCCTCGACAGGAAAATCGCGGCATACCATCTCCGCGCTCCGCGTCCTCGTGCCGATCGCTGCTTGATACAGCGTGCGAAATGGATCCTCATGGCATGGGCCCAGGCAGATTTGGGCTTTTCTGATGGCATAGGAGGAGGGGCAACCTCTTGTGCTTACCTTCCTTAGGAAAGCCACGAGGAAGCACCCCCACCCCCGCGGGGTAGCTATCGTCCGTCGTGGGACTGAGGAAAGAGCAGAAAACTATCAACATTTATCTTAAAATATCATTTATATCTGCGTATGCTCGCGCGACAGTAGCAACGAATAAGGTTAGATTGTGAGAGCGCAGCGAACCACGATCTGAACCGATTGTTGGAGGAGCCCGGCCTCGGTGTTCGGGCAGGCTATGAAAATAGCTTTTTGGATTTCAGGGTTGAAAGTGCCCGCCAAGCGCAGCGGGCATCGGGAAGGCGGCAGCAGCGGCCGCGAAGGGTCGGGCGGCGGCCGCCGATCGCCCGGAGAAGCGGTGGGAAAAGGGGTCAGACACCTTTTTAGGCGTTGTTTCAAGGTAGGGTAGCGATTCGGAAGTGATTGATTTCCTGAAACCGCGTTAGCCCTAACAAAAGCATGCAGCCGACGCGCTACGCGCGCGGCTGATGCTAAGCGTTAGCCAGCCCAGTTGCATCCTCGTTGGCGACTCGGTAGCATGTGCTGGCATGGACTTCGAACTCGTCGGGGAGATAACCCGAGTTGAAACGATTGCCAGCGGCAGTGGCGTCCGTGACCGTGCACGTCTCCGCAGGCACTATGGTCCAGGCCGATGGCGTAAGCTCAAAGGCATCGCACGCGTCCGGCTGGTGGACGGGACCATACGCCTCGCTGAAATTCACTGGTATGAAGCGCACGGCATCGGCAAGAGGGAGTTCAAACTGAAGCTCCCATTTCTGGATTGATCATGAAAAAACCCCATGACCAGACGCTCCCATTTGCCATTTGCTTGAATAATGAAGGTTACCCTGCTTCCCTTGAGGTCGGGAAAGTGTATCGTGTCATTCCCGATGAGGAGGCGGCCACCCATGGGTACCTGCGTGTCATCGATGAGAGCGGCGAAGACTATGCCTTTACGGCTGACCGCTTTCATGTCATTGAGCTCCCGCTTGCCGTGGGACAGGCCTTATCGTCTGCGTCCCAGCCATAGTGGCTGGCTAACAACGGGTTGCAGCGGCCGGGGGGGACAGCAGCGGTTCGTTGCTCGGCAGCCAAGTCGTAGGTCGGTGGTGGTTTCGCCCCCGCCGCTGAACTCTGGGCGTTAGGCGGCAAGTTCGATGTGAGGTCATCCAACATGCCATCCGAACATTTTGTCGGGCGTCAGGAAGCCGTTGGACTGCTCGGAGCTGTTCTCAAAGGATCGACAAAAGCCCAGGGAAAGTTGACTATCCAGCGCATCGAGGGATCAGGCGGAATCGGAAAGAGCTGCTTGTTCGACCATGTGCTGGTTTCTTCAGACCTCACAGACCGGTATTATTTTTGCCTGAAGATCGATGGAAATGATCCATCTGCGAGCGGCCTCGTTCGTTCGATCTCTCGAATGGTCGAGAGTGCTGAAGCCGAGGCCATGCAAGAGATCCAGCACGACAAAGGGATGGCCAAAGCCTGTCACCGTGAAGCCGATCCTCAAAGCCAGTGAACGCTGGGAGGCCCAACGTGGCACTCAAGAATGATCGCTACACTTACTGGGTGACCTGAGCGGAAGAGGACCACGAGTACGTCGGTCTCTGCGCCGAGTTCTCCCGTCTGAGCCGGCTGACCTCAACCCCAGAAGGCGCCTTGCGAGGGATTCGGAAGGTG
>Ga0073934_10008493_pt1 | contig 13668 bp, 12 predicted proteins | sample LarsenN4metaG_FD_76834 | JGI IMG/M metagenome (GOLD analysis project Ga0073934, IMG submission 76834) | Hot spring sediment bacterial and archeal communities from British Columbia, Canada, to study Microbial Dark Matter (Phase II) - Larsen... ...
AGATCGCGTGCGACGGCTCGAGCGCCGGGATGATGCCCTCTGTCTCGCTGAGCAGCCGGAACCCCTCGAGCGCCTCCTGATCCGTCGCCGACACGTACTCCGCCCGCCCCGAGTCCTTGAGGAAGCTGTGCTCCGGCCCCACACCCGGATAATCGAGGCCGGCGGAGATGCTGTGCGCCTCCTGCACCTGACCCCATTCGTCCTGCAGCAGGTACGACTTCGAGCCGTGCAGCACCCCCGGCCGCCCCTTCGTCAGCGTCGCCGCGTGCCGCTCCGTCGAAAGCCCCTCGCCCGCCGCCTCCACGCCGACCAGCCGCACCGACGCATCCGCCATGAACGCATGGAACAGCCCGATCGCGTTCGACCCTCCGCCGACGCACGCGACCGCGTAGTCCGGCAGCCGCCCCTCGACGTCGAGCAGCTGCTGCCGCGCCTCCCGCCCGATCACTGACTGGAACTCGCGCACCAGCCACGGGTACGGATGCGGCCCCGCCGCGCTGCCGATCAAGTAGTACGTGTCGCGCACGTGCGTCACCCAACCGCGGATGGCCTCGTTCATCGCGTCCTTCAGCGTCCGCGACCCGCTCTCGACGACCTCCACCTTCGCGCCCAGCAGTTTCATCCGGAAGACGTTGAGCGCCTGGCGGCGCACGTCCTCCGCGCCCATGAACACCGTGCAGTCCATCCCGAGCATGGCGCACACTGTCGCCGTCGCGACGCCGTGCTGGCCCGCGCCCGTCTCGGCGAAGATGCGCCGTTTGCCCATCCGCTTCGCAAGCAGTCCCTGCGCGATGGCGTTGTTGATCTTGTGCGCACCCGTGTGCGCCAGATCCTCGCGCTTGAGGTAGATCTTCGCGCCGCCGAGCCGTCGCGTCAGGTTCTCCGCGAAATAGAGCGCGGTCGGCCGGCCGACGTACGTCGTCAGCAGGTGGTCCAGCTCCGCGTTGAACGTCTCGTCGTTGCGCGCCTCCTCGAACGCCGCAGTCAGCTCATTGAGCGCGACCATCAACGTCTCCGGCACGTAGCGCCCCCCGTACGGCCCAAAGTGCCCCATCGCATCCGGCCGTTCCAATCGCGTCGTCACACCGCCACTCCCTTCGCCGCTCGCACAAACGCCGCGATCTTCCCCGCGTCCTTCGCGCCGCCGGTCTCCACCCCGGACGATACGTCCACTGCCCAGGGCCGCACACGCGCGATAACGTCCGCCACGTTGTCGGGCGTCAGCCCGCCCGCGAGCCAGATCGGCAGCCGCTCCGCCACGCTCGCCGCCACGCTCCAATCGCCGGACGTGCCCGTCCCGCGGCTCTCGTCGAGCATCAGCGCCAGCGCCGCGCCCGCCCGCGCATACGCGAATACGCTGGCTGCCGACATCCGCGGCGGCACCACCTTGATCGCTTGCCGCGTCGACAGCAGGCAATCCTCCCAGGGCTCGCTGCCGCTCAGCTGCACGAGGTCAAGCCCGACCTCGTCGGCGACCTCATTTACATGAGCGATTGCCTGGTCCTCGAACACGCCCACCACTAGCGGCCTTTTGCGCCCGAGCAGCCGGTCGAGCGCCTCCGCGCCGTGCGCGAACCACGCCTCGGCGCTTTCGAACCGCCCGGGGTGCAACGGCGGCGGCTCCTCCTGCTCGACCGCCTCAAGCGGCGCGCCAACAGCCCGCGCGATCAGCGCCGCCTCCTCCACCGACACCTGACGCCGGCTCTGCGCGAAGATGATGCCGACGAAGTCCGCGCCCGCCTCGGCCGCCGCGACCGCGTCCGCCACACGCATGCATCCGCAGATCTTCACGCGCGTCATGCCGACGCCCCAGCGCGCAGATACGCCAGCGCCTCCTCGGCGATCTCGTCGAGCGGCCGCGTCGTGTCGACGACGAGCCGCTCGCACGACGGCTCGATGATCCCGCTCGCCAGGTCGAACCGGTACGGCGCCCGCGGCTGAGATTCTCGCGCGGCCCGCGTCGCGAGCCGTCGCGTCAGTTCGTCGCGGTCGCCGCACACGCATTCGATCATGCGCAGCGGCACGCCCCGGCGCTGACACAGCGCGACCCACTTCTCCTCCACGAGCGGCCAGTACACCGGGTTGTCCAAGATCAGCGAGTAGCCCTGCCCCGCGATGTCCTCCGCCAGGTCGAAGTACGCCTCGTACGCGCCCCCCGCTGCCAGCTTCTCCGGCGCGCCGGCGCGCAATAGCGCCGACTTGACGACGTCCTTGTCCAGCACGAGCGCCCCGATTCGCGGCGCCAACGCGCGCGCCACCGTGCTCTTGCCGCTGCCCGGCTCCCCGTGCATCTGCACGATCACCATTAGATGAGGAACTCCTTCATCTTCTCACGCACATCCCGCGCCGTCATCAGCGCCTCCCCGACGAGCACCGCGTGCACGCCAGCCTTCGCCATCCGCTCGACATCTGCGCGGTCGTGCACACCGCTCAGTGCGGCCACCACCCGGTCGCTCGGGATCAGCGGGCGCAGCCGCTCCGTCACCCCCAGGTCGACGTCGAACGTCTTCAGGTCGCGGTTGTTGATGCCGATCACGTCCGCCTCGACCTTGAGCGCGCGCTCCACCTCCTCCTCGCTCGCCACCTCCACGAGGCACTCCATCTGCAGCTGATGCGCCAGCTCGACCAGCGCCCGCAGCTCCTCGTCGCTCAGAATCGAGACGATAAGCAGGATCGCGTCCGCGCCGTAGGCGCGCGACTCCCACACCTGGTACGGGTCGAAGATGAAGTCCTTGCGCAGCATCGCCGGCCGCCCGCCCGGATAGTAGCCGTCGATGCTCACCCGGCAGTCCGAGAGGAAGTCGATCGCTCCCTGGAAGTACTTCGACTCGGTCAGAATCGAGATCGCGCACGCGCCGCCGATCGTGTACGTCCGCGCCAGCGCCCGGTGCTCCAGCACCGACACGAGCCGCCCCTTCGACGGCGTCGCCTTCTTGATCTCCGCGATCAGCTGCATCCGCCGCCCGCCCGACGACGGCCCGCGCGGCCCTTCGAGGATCGCCCTGATCAGGCTCCACTGCGGCGTCGGGATGCGGTCCTGCCGCCGCTTCAGGGCGTCCAACGGCTCGTCGAGCTTGCGCTGCTCGACCTCCCTCCGCTTGTCCGCGACGATCTGCTCGACGATCGTGTCCGCCGCCATCATCTCGCCCACACGTTATTCGTCGCCGCGATGAACGCGTCGAGCTTGGCGAGCGCCGCGCCTGAATCGACGCTCTCCGCCGCCCGCCGCACGCCGTCCGCCAGGTCGAGCGACGCATCCCACGCGACCAGTGCCGCTGCCGCGTTGATCAGCGAGAAGTCGCGCAGCGGCCCGGGCACGCCCTCCAGCACGAGCCGCAGCTCCGCGGCGTTCTGCTCCGGCGTGCCGCCCCGCAGTGTGCTTATGTCGTGGCGCTGAAGCCCCACGTCCTCCGGCGCCACGCGAAACACCCGTACGCCGTCCGGCGTCAGCTCCGCCACCGTCGATGGCCCGCTGATGCTGATCTCGTCGAAGCCGTCATCGCCGTGAACGACGAGCGCGCGCCGCGTGCCGAGCCGCTGCAGCACCGCCGCCACCTTCTCGACGAGGTCTGTCCGAGCGACGCCCAGCACCTGGCACGTCGCGCCCGCCGGATTCGTCAGCGGCCCGAGCAGGTTGAACACGGTGCGGATGCCGATCTCGCGGCGCGGCACCGCCACGTGCTTCATCGCCGGGTGGAACGCCTGCGCGAACATGAAGCCGATACCCGCCTGCTCCACGCACGCCTTCACCTGCTCCGGCGTCAGGTCGATCTTCGCGCCCAGCGCCTCGAGGACGTCAGCGCTGCCGCACTTCGACGTCATCGCCCGGTTGCCATGCTTCGCGACGCGCGCCCCCGCCCCCGCCGCGATGAACGCCGCGCACGTGCTGACGTTGAACGACCCGCTGCCATCGCCGCCCGTCCCGCACGTGTCGAGCAACTCGCCGTCGATGTGGAGCCGGCTCGACTTATCGCGCATCACGCGCGCCATACCGGCGATCTCGTCGACCGTCTCCCCCTTCATGCGCAGAGCCGTCACGTACGCCGCAAACTGCGCCGGTGTCGCCTCGCCCGTCATCAGCTCCTCCATGCACGCGGCCGCCTCGTCCTCGGTGAGATCGACGTGCTCAACGAGCTTCGCAGTCGCCGCTTTGATGGTAAGGTTGTCAGTCATAAGTCGTCGTCGTCCTCCGCGCCACGTGGTTGACCACGATGACTTCATCCACATCAAAGATCGAGTAGATGACCCGGTAATCCCCGACGCGGATCCGCCACTGCGCGCGCTGCCTCAACTTTTTCACTCCTCTTGGCCGCGGCTCCTCTCCGAGCGCATGGATCGCCCTCAGTACCCGATCGCGGGCGCTATCCGGCAGCGCGGCGATCCCGCGTCTTGCCTTTCTCGTCAGCTCGACGCGGAACAATGCCGTACTCCTCCATCAGCTCCTTGATCGTCACTGTCCCTGACGGATCCTTCAGATGCTCTTCGAGCGCCATCTCCCCGAGGATGCCGTCGAGGTCGTCCTCGTACGTCTCTTCGATGGCATGTCGTACAAGCTTGGCCATTTGCGTTTTCTTCTCGAAGGCGAGGCGGCGCAGCGCTTCATATGTGTCGTCATCCAGGCTCACGAGCAGGCGCTTCATGTCATCCCTCCCGCTGATGTCGTGATATCACTATATCACGCTCGCATCGCCAGGAAGTTCCGCAGGATGTCATGCCCCGCCGGCGTCAGGATCGACTCCGGGTGGAACTGCACGCCCTCCACCGGAAGCTCGCGGTGCCGCACGCCCATGATGACGCCGCTCTCGCTCCGCGCGCTCACCTCCAGCACGTCCGGCACGCTGTCCGGGCGGATCGCCAGCGAGTGGTAGCGCGTCGCCTCCAGCGGCGACGGGATTCCCGCGAACACGCCCCTCCCGTCGTGCTCGATCCTCGACACCTTGCCGTGCTTGATCTCTCCCGCCCCCTCGACAACGCCGCCGTACACCTCGCCGATGCACTGATGCCCCAGGCACACGCCGAGGATCGGCGTCTTCCCCGCGAAGCGCCGGATGACGTCCTTGCTGATGCCCGCGTCGTCCGGGTTGCCCGGCCCCGGCGAGATGATGATGTGCGTCGGCGCCATCTCCTCGATGTCCTCCAGCGTCACCTTGTCGTTACGCACCACCTCCACCTCGGCGCCCAGCTCGCCCAGGTACTGGTAGAGGTTGTACGTGAAGCTGTCGTAATTATCGATGAGCAGGAGCATCAGCGTTTCCTCGCCTTGATGATGAGCGCGTATGGCAGGAGCGCGAGCCACTCCTGGTTGAGCTCGTCTGCGATCGCCGCCAGATCGTCTTCTTTCGGCTCCACCAGCCGCTCGACCGTGAACCCGGCCGCCGTCAGCAGGTCGAACCATTCGGATACCGTCCGCATGTACGAGCGCATCCGCGGCGCATCCGCGCGCGCGACAAGCCTGTTCCGGTCGTGATGCCGCATCCAGTACGACGTCCACACCACGAACGGCGGCCCGCCATCGACGATCACGCCGAACGGATGCTTCAGCGACAGCACCAGCGTGCCGCCCGGCCGCAGCACGCGCGCCGCACCCCCCAGCGCACGGTCCGCATGCTCGACGTACTCCATGACGCCGATCGAGATCGCGAGATCGAAGGTACTGTCGTCGAACCGCGAGAGGTCTTCGATGTCCGCCTCGACGAACGACGCGTTCGTCGCTCCGTGCCGCGCGGCGTACTTCTTCGCGTACTCGATCATCGCCGGCGATTGATCGACCCCCACGACGATCGCGCCCAGCTTCTCCAGCGCCACCGCATCCTGTCCGCCGCCGCACCCCAGCACGATCGCGTGCTTCCCGCGCGCCCCGCCCGCATCGTCCAGCAGCCGCAGCTCGTCCTCCGACGCGCGCCAGGTCCACATCAGCCGGGTGCCGAAGCGGTCGCCGTAGCGTTCGTCTTGCCACTCCTTCGCGATGGCGTCCCACGCCGCCCGGTTGTCCGGCGGCGGCTCTGCATCCGCCGGCGGCTCCTCCGTCCGTTCAGCCAGTGGCGCGGCCTCGGCCACCGGTTCGACGGCCTCCCAGTCGTACTCCTCGTACTCCGCTGCCTCCTTCACGAGCCGCACGAGCGCGTCGCGCAGCGGCGGCGGCATCCACACACCCGGCAGCTCGTCCGTGCTCAGCCAGCGCGCGTCGTCGTAGTCGCCTGCGGCGTTGAAGCGCATCGGCGCGTCCGGCAGCGGCGTGCGGAAGATGTTCGTCACATAGCGCGCCCGGTTGTCCGGATCCTCGATATACACCGTGTCGGCGAAGATCTCCTGCGCCACCGCGATGCCGAACTGCTCGCGCGCGTGGCGCCGCACCGCCTCCTCTGCCGTCTCGCCATTGCTGACTGCCGTCATGGGCAACAGCCACTGCCCGGCGAACGGTGGGCGGTCCGGCTTGCGGTGCGCCGTCAGCACGCGCTCGTCCCGCTCGAACAGCGCCGCCGACATCAGCTCGGGCATCGGCGTAGTCACGTCAGTACCCCAGCGACCCTCGCGGCAGCTCGTCCTGCCGCTCCTCGGCCAGCTCGATCGCCCGCATCATCGCCCGCGCCTTGTTCCCCGACTCCAGGTACTCCTCCTCCGGCGTGCTGTCGAACACCACGCCGCCGGCAGCCTGCACGTACGCCACCCCCGGCTTCATCCAGATCGTCCGGATTGAAAGCGCCGTGTCGCAGTTGCCCGACATGTCGAAGTAGCCGACGCAGCCGCCGTAGCCGCCCCGCTTCTCCCCTTCCAGCTCCGCGATGATCTCCATCGTGCGGATCTTTGGCGCCCCGGTGACCGTGCCGTGCGGGAAGTACGCCCGCAGCGCGTCGAACGAAGACACGTCCGGCCGCAGCTTGCCGATCACGTGCGACACCATGTGCATCACGTGCGAGTACCGCTCGATCGCCATCAACGACGTCACCTTCACCGAGCCCGGCGTGCACACACGCCCCAGGTCGTTCCGCGCCAGGTCGACGAGCATGATGTGCTCCGCGCGCTCCTTCTCCGACGTCTGCAGCTCCTCCGCCATGCGCGCTTCGTCTTGCTCATCTCGCCCGCGCCGGCGCGTCCCCGCGATCGGGTGCGTCTCGATCATCCCGTCCTCGACGCGGATCAGCATCTCCGGCGAGGCGCCCACGACGTGCAGGTCGCCCAGCTCGAGGTAGTACATGTACGGCGAAGGGTTCACCGTCCGCAGCGCGCGGTACACCTCGAATGGGTGCGCATCCGTGCGCCTCGCGAACCGCTGCGACACCTGAATCTGGTACGTGTCGCCCTTGTAGATGTACTCCTTCGCGCGCTCGACCTTGCGCTTGAATTCCTCCTCCGTGGTGTTCGACTGCACGCTGCGGTCGGCGCCCTCCAACCGCTGCGGCGCGTACGGCAGCGACGCCAGGGGCTTGGCCAGCCGTCCCACCAGCTCCTCGATCTTCCAGATCGCCTGCCGGTACGACGCGTCTACATCTCCGTCAAGCCGCGCGTGACTCACCACCTTGATGTTGTGCTGCAGGTGGTCGAACACGAGTAGCGTGTCCGTGAACAGAAACACGCTCTCCGGGAGACCCTGCGGGTCGCGGTCGGGCACGGGCAGCTTCTCGTAGTACCGCGCCACCTCATACGCCATGTACCCGACAGCGCCGCCGTGGAAGCGCGGCAGCCCCGGGATGCGCACCGGCGTGAACCGCCGCAGCTCATCCTCGATCTCTAGCAGCGGATCCGTCGCCGGCCCGTGCCCCTCGCCCGTGCGCAGCACCCGGTACGGCTCCGTCCCGATGAAGCTGTACCGCGCGAGCCGTTCGCCACCCTCGACCGACTCAAGCAGGAACGAGTAGTCCCCACGCGCGACTTTCAGGTACGCCGAGACCGGCGTCTCCAGGTCGGCTGTCACCTCCCGGTACACCGGCACGACGTTGCCCTGCCCGGCCATCGCCTTCACCTGCTCCAGCGACGGCACGTACTGCGTCATGTCAGCACCATCCCCCGCTCGAAGTAGTTGAGCTTTAACGCCTCCCGCACTTCCCCGATCGTCCGCTGCGCGGTGTCGTAGCCAACCTTGCTCCCTTGCTCGAGCGCTTCCCTGACCAGCTCCGGATGCGCCTCGTAGTACGCGCGCCGCTCGCGAATCGGCTCGAGCAGGTTATTGATCGCCACGGCGAGCTTCTTCTTCACCTCCACGTCGCCGACGGCGCCGCGCACGTAGCGCTCCTTCAGGTCGTTCACCTCGTCGACGTCCGGGTTGAACGCGTCGTGGTACATGAACACCGGATTGCCCTCAACGTGCCCCGGATCCGTCGCGCGCAGCCGCGTCGGGTCCGTGTACATCGACATCACCTTCTTGTTCACCGTCTCGGCGTCGTCCTTCAGGTTGATCGTGTTCCCCTTCGACTTGCTCATCTTCGCGTCCCCGTCGAGCCCGACGAGCCGCCGCACGGCGCCCACCTTGCCCTCCGGCAGCGGGAAGACCTCGACGCCCGTCTCACGGTTGAACCGCTCGGCCACGTCGCGCGTCATCTCGATGTGCGGCAGCTGGTCCTCCCCCACCGGCACCAGGTGCGCCCGCGGCATGAGGATGTTCGCCACCTGCATCAGCGGGTAGATGAAGAACCCCGTCGGCACGCTCTTCTTCGCCGACTCGATGTCCGCCATCTCCGTCTTCAGCGTCGGGTTGCGCTGCAGCCGGCCCAGCGGCAAGTACCACGAGAGCAACACCGACAGCTCGGCGTGCTGCGGCACCGCGCTCTCGATCACGTAGTGCCCCTTCTCCGGGTCCAGCCCCACCGCCAGCCAGTCGAGCGCCACGTCCCAGACAGACCGCCGCACATGGTCGATGTCATCGACGTAGTCCGACACCTGGTAGTCGGCGATGAGGAAGAAGCACTCACACTGATCCTGCAGTTCCAGCCACTGCTGCAGCGCCCCGGCGTAATGCCCCAGGTGCAATGGCCCCGTCGGCCGGATCCCCGTCAAAATCCGCTTTCGCTCAGACAACGGGCACCTCGTCCATGGCCGCCCGCACCTTCTCCGCGGGATATGCGAAATCCCGCAACCCGCCGGCCAGGTAGTTGTCGTACGCCGTCATGTCGAAGTAGCCGTGGCCGCTCAGATTGAAAAGGATCACCTTCGGCTCGCCCGACTCCTTGCACGCCAGCGCCTCGTCGATCGCCGCACGGACCGCGTGCGCGCTCTCCGGCGCCGGCACGATTCCCTCGGCCCGGGCGAACCGCACCGCCGCCTCGAAGACCGCGTTCTGGTGATACGCGCGCGCCTCCATGAAGCCCTGGTCGTACAGCTCGCACACCAGGTTCGCCATACCGTGGTAGCGCAGCCCGCCCGCGTGGATCCCCTCCGGGACGAACGTGTGCCCCAGCGTGAACATCTTCACCAGAGGCGTCATGCCCGCTGTATCGCCGAAGTCGTAGCGATACTCCCCCTTCGTCAGCGACGGGCACGCCTCCGGCTCCGCCGCGATGAAGCGCGTCTGCTTCCCGCCCTTGAGCTTCTCCCGCATGAACGGGAAGGACAGCCCCGCGTAGTTGGAGCCGCCGCCCGCGCAGCCGATGACGACGTCGGGGTACTCGCCCGCCATCTCCATCTGCCCGAGCGCCTCCTGCCCGATCACCGTCTGGTGCATCAGCACGTGGTTCAGCACGCTGCCCAGCGAATACTTCGTGTCGTCGCGCTTGCCCGCGTCCTCCACCGCCTCGCTGATTGCGATGCCGAGGCTGCCCGGGCTGTCCGGGTCACGCTCGCGGATGCCGCGGCCCGATTCGGTGTCCATGCTCGGGCTCGCCACCAGGTCCGCGCCGTACACGTGCATCAGTGATCGCCGGTACGGCTTCTGCTCGTAGCTGATGCGCACCATGTACACCTTCAGTTCGATCCCGAAGAAGTTGCACGCCATCGCCAGCGCCGAGCCCCACTGCCCGGCGCCCGTCTCCGTGGTGATGCGCCGCACGCCCTCCTGCTTGTTGTAGTACGCCTGCGCCACCGCCGTGTTCGGCTTGTGCGACCCGACGGGCGACACACCCTCGTACTTGAAGTAGATGTGCGCAGGCGTATCCAGCGCCTTCTCCAGCCGACGTGCGCGGATCAGCGGCGTCGGCCGCCATAGCCGGTACACCTCCCGCACCTCGTCCGGGATGTCGATGTACCGCTCTTGCGAGACCTCCTGCTTGATCAGCTCCATCGGGAAGAGCGGCGCCAGCATCTCCGGGCCGATCGGCTGGTGCGTGCCCGGGTGCAGCGGCGGGGGCGGCGCCTTCGGCAGGTCGGCCGCGATGTTGTACCACTGTCGCGGCAACTCCGACTCCGGCAGCTCGTACTTCGTGATGTTCTCGCCCATGTCGTCCTCCCTGTGTGCCCGGCGCCCAGCGCGCCGCTATCCACTGATCGGCGTACAAACAAAAAAGCTCGCGCCCACTGAGGGGCGAGAGCTTGCTCGCGGTGCCACCCACATTCGATCCGGCACAGGCGGATCATCTCGGCCCGGCACGGGCACAAAGCCGATGCCGGAGGCGCTGGTAACGGTGCCCACCCCGTCGGAGACTACTGGCCCGCCCTTACGGCAGACGTTCGGTCCGAGGCTCCCGGGTCCATTCTTCCCGCTGCGCTGACGCCGGCTTTCACCTGCCCCGGCTCTCTTGTCGTCTCGCTGGCGGACGTACTAGCCCCGATCATCGCCGATCGCTTTGAAGTGCGCGCAGTCTAACGGGGCTCGCCGAAAGGTGTCAAGACGCACTTGTCACCGCCGGAAGCGCAGCGTGACGATCTCGTTCGGCCGCGCGATGATCCGCACGCCGCCCTCTCCGCGCTCGACATCGGCGATGTGCTCCTCGTTCAGGTTCACCAGCGAGACCGAGCCGCGCAGCTGCGGCACGTCGACGCGCGTCTCCGCCTCGTGCGGCGTTGCGTTGTACACGCGCACGATCACGCCGTCGCCGTCCTCCGCGCGCTTGATTGCGCTCACCTGGAACGCTTTCGAGTCGACGCGGACGAGCGAGCCCTCGTCGCTCAGGTGCCCGAGCCCATGTCGGTTCCAGCGCGCCCGCGCAAGCCGCAGGAACTGCACGGCGTGCACGTGCGCGTCTGCCGCCTCCCAGTCGCCCGCGTGCGGGATGATGCTGTACTCGAACGTATGGCGCCCGTGCATCTGCGCGCCCGGCGTCCGCAGCTGCGGCCCGGCGCCGCCCTTGCGCGAGTAGAAGTCGCTCCGCGACAACCAGCCGACGCAGCGCAGCAGCGTCACCGCGATCTCCTCGCCGTCCTCCGTATCGAGTACCTCGTACTCGGGCAGCCCGCGGTTCGCGATCGTCAGCCCGAAGGTGCCGTCGTCGACGCTGACGAACGCCTTCTGCGGGTACGTCCCCATCGGCTGCTCCATCCATGTCGCCGGATCCCACGCCGGGAGCCCGATCGGGCGCTCGATCACGCCGAAGTGCTGGTCCGCCTTCGACACTGCCGTGCGGATGCCGCTTGGAAAGTGCACGCGCAGCCGGTGATCCTCCGCGACGTTCACGATGGTGGTGCTGATGTCGACCCGCGGCACGCCGTCCGTCAGCGTCGCCGTCGTGGTGATGCGTTCGTCGCACAGCGCATCTGACCGCTCGCTCCGCTCCTCCTTGAGGCGCTCCGGCAACCGGTACGTCATCTCGATCTCGAGTGAACGGGTGCCCGCGAGCGAGCGTGCGCGGACCGACGGCTTGCTCGCCGGCCGATCGACCAGCACGTCGTTCTCCGGCGCGCAGAAGTTGTACTCGTCGCCCCGGTCGCCGCCATCGACGAAGCGGTTCAGCCCGCGCAATTGACGCCCCGTGCGCAGGTCGTGCACCGTCAGTGTCCCGTCATCCTCGGCGACCGTCACGCGGATGAACTCGTTCTCGATCGACGCGGCAATGTCATCCCGCGCGGCGGAAGACGCCGCATCGCCCGTCTGCAGCCGGTACGTCCGAAAGCCGTACCCTGGCACATTCGCCGCCACGAACCCTATCTCGGCCCGCGCGTTCTCGAACCCGGCCGGCGCGCCCTCCGGGATCGTGTAGTGCTGCGTCTCGCCGATCTTGCTCGCCGCGACGATCTCGCCATCCGGCGCGCGCACGGACGTCACCGGCCGCTCGTCGTGCCACGGCACCACCGTCGAAACGAACGCCGTCGCTGGCTGCGGCGTCGGGTTGAAGACCGTGATCGTGCCCAGCGCGTCGTCCGGCCCCAGCGCCCCGATTGTCCGCAGTGACTGGCGCACGATCTCCTCGCCGATCTCCAGTACCCACTCGTAGCGCTGCCGCATCTCTTCGTGCACCGCATCGACGCTGCAGCCGCAGATCGAGTCGTGCGGCTGGTTCTCCAGCAGGTGGCGCCACGCCCGGTCGATCAGCGCTGCGATCGACTCCTCCGACGTCGGGAACGGCATGTGCGCCGTCGTCGGCGGCAGCGGCTCGCGCCACTCCGGCCCGATCTCCTTCTTGCACATGTCCGCCCACGTCGAGAACGGCTCCGCCCAGTGCGCCAGCAGGTCCTCGCACGCCTGGTTCTGCTGCTTGATCCACATCCGCGCCGAGAGCACGCCCGGCAGCAAGTGCGCGCGCTGCCCGCTGCGGAACTCGCCTATGTGCACCGGCCATTGGTCCCGCGCCTCGCCGATGTACGCGCGTATCTTCTCGAACACGTCCGGCAACGACGCGTGCACGAGCACCGCGTCCTCCAGCTCTTCGTTCGCCGCGCGGATCGCCGCGGGAAGCTCCCGCTGCGGGCCGAGATGGTCGCTCCCGTTCATCACCAGGACGTACGGCGTCGTCGCCAGCGGCTCCAGCGCCTCGCGGATCGCGTTGATGCGCGCGAGGAACGGCTTCACCCGCCCCGGCAGCATCGAGCCGACACCGTAGCCCATCGGCTTATGGATCGTCAGCACCTCACTGCCGTCCGGCGCGCGCCAGAAGAACTCCGTCGTCGTCAATGAGTCGTCCGCGCCCCGCCACATCGTCGCGTACTCGATGCCGAAGCCGCGCAGGATCGCCGGCATGTGGGGGATCTGGCCGAACGGGTCGGGGATGTATCCCACCTTCATCACGTCGCCGAAGCGCTTCGCCACCCGATGCCCGCGCAGGAAGTTGCGCACGTGCGCCTCGCCGCCCGGCAGCGCCTCGTCCGGGATGATGTACCACGGTCCGATGAGCAGCCGTCCCGTCTGCACCGCTCGCTGCACATCATCGAAGCGGTCCGGCCGGATCTCCAGGTAGTCCTCGAGCGGCAACGTCTGCCCGTCGAGCATGAAGTGCCGGTACTCCGGATCCGACTCGAACGTCTCCAGCAGGTCGTCGAACAGCCCGACCAGCCGCACGCGGAAGGACTGGTACGGCAGGTACCATTCGCGGTCCCAGTGCGTGTGTGAGATGACCATGAGCATGGTCTTCTCGCCCGGCTTCCTCGCCGCCCGCCCCGTGAACGTCTGCGTCATCTCCGCGCCTCGCCGCGCTCCCTCAGCAACGCGCCGATGGTAACGGATGCCGCATGCATAGAAGAAGAACGTGTATGGGTTCAGTACCTGCGTTACACCTCATGTTCTGTGCTCGTGCTAGAATCAGGTTTGGGAAAAGGAGAGCGGGCTGCGGCCATCTGGCTGTGGTCCGTTTTCTGTTGCTGGTGGTGCTG
>Ga0073934_10008495_pt1 | contig 13667 bp, 18 predicted proteins | sample LarsenN4metaG_FD_76834 | JGI IMG/M metagenome (GOLD analysis project Ga0073934, IMG submission 76834) | Hot spring sediment bacterial and archeal communities from British Columbia, Canada, to study Microbial Dark Matter (Phase II) - Larsen... ...
AACCAAGTTGACTGCTCGCCTGGTGCAAGATCAGGAAAAGGTGTTAACTGCCAGTCACCGGATTGCGCTCTGTCGCAATGCTTGCGAACGGCTAGGGCTGGACTATCGAGGGGATTTGGACAAAACACCCGATGGGCAGTTCATCACCGGCACAGGTTATACCTGGCGAGTCGGTAGCTGTGTCGATGCTTTACTCGCCATTAATCCCCAACAGTTTACTGATTGCGATTTGGTGATTGATGAAGCGGTTCAGGTGGTGCGGCACTTGCTGACCAGTTCAACCTGTGCCCAAGATGGCAAACGTCCAGCACTGTTGGCACGATTCCACGAACTCATTCAAGTTGCCCGTCGCGTCATTGTTGCCGATGCCGATTTGGATAATGCCACTTTGCATTACATCAAGCAATTGCGGGGGGATGATTCCCCTGTGTTTCTGATTCGCAACGATTACCAACTCAAACCTTCCCTCTATCGCTTCATTCAATCGAATAGCCTTGATCCAATAATCTGCGATTTGTTGGATGATTTGCACCAGTTGCAACCGGGTGAAGTCCTATTTACAACAACTGACAGCAAACGGGTCACAAAGGATATTGCCCGCTTGGTTGCCACCAGTTGCCCTGAAAAGCGGGCTTTGGTCATCAACTCTGAAACATCAGGGGGTGAAGCTGAACGCGAATTTATCCAGACTCCTGACGCAGTTCTGCCAAAGGGTTACTACGGGCTAACAATTGCTAGTCCATCACTTGCTACAGGAATCAGTATCGAGGCACAAGGCGTTATCAAACGAGTCTACGGCATCTTCACCGGGGTTTCGAGTACCGACGCTGACATTGCCCAATCTTTAGCCCGTGTGCGTGAACCTGTTGAGCGGGTTGTTTGGGTTGCCCAGCGGGGGCGGAACTGGTCTAAGGTGAATCGGTCAACAAATCCCCTCGACATCAAAAACGCATTGACGCAGCAAACGAGCGTCAATATTTCCCTGGTTCGCTCCAGTTTGAAGGAGGATACGATCGCCAATGTTCAGGGGGTTGATTGGCAAGCTGACCCTCATTTGAATCTTTACTGTAAGCTGGCAGCCGGACAAAACTATTCCATGCATCATCTCAGGGATGCAGTGTTAGTCCGTCTCCAGCACGAAGGGCACCAGGTCACGATTGAGGATCGAGAGTATGACCCGGTTGCTCGGTTCCTTTACCGCCAGGCTGCAACTGAGCAGAAGCAGCATGACGCTGAGGCGATCGCTAATGCTAAGGTTCTGACTTACCTGGAAGCCAAGCTATTAGAACAGCAAGAATCTCGCAGTCTAGAAGATGAGAAAGCGCTGCAACGTTTCCATCTGTGTGAGTTCTACGCGATTGATCCGGACTCCCTAACTCCTGAATTTGTGCTGTGGGATGCTAATGGCAGACGACGGGGGGAACTGCTCAACCTGGAAGCCATGCTTTACCCTGACACCGCGATCGATGCCACTGCAAGAAGCTTGGAGAAGCAAACGAAATGGAATCGGGGGAACTGTCCCTGGGATATTTCCGGTGCTGCTCGCCGCTCCAAAGTGAGGGAAGTGATTGGACTAAAGCAATTCCTTGATCCAATCAGGGAGTGGACAGCGGCAAACGTTGAGCCAGTTGCCGCGATCTCGCGTCAGCATTCCAGGCAGATTCAGGAGAATCTGAACTTTACCCCGTCTGAGAAGCTATCGGACGTTCAAATCGTTCATCAACTTCTGTCGCAGCTTGGTCTGAAAATTGCCTTCCGATGGCAGGGAAGCGGGACAGAAAAGCACCGTGTCTATCGGCTTGATTCACAAACCTGGCAATCCCTCACTGAGATCTTAAACCGTAGACAGGAAAGACGTTCTAAGTTGGCAGAGAATCAGCAGGAGCATGGATCACCCCCTCCTTTGAATAATCAAAACCAGGGGGGTGATCCTAACTGGTCTATCTCCCCAGAGCTTGAAAAATGGCTATCTCCAGAGTGTTTGCTCGACGTGAAACACTCTTGGGAGATGGTAGATAGTTTTGAAGCGTTCGACGATTTCAGGCAACTGGTTCCACTGGAAATCTTAGAGATGGCGTGCTCCTTCGGAGATCCCGCAAGGGTCGCCTCATGAATTCCTTCAATGTCGGTGATCTGGTAGTCCTCACAGGTGAGGGCTGCAATCAACCTGCTCCTGAGTTAATGGCTATTTGGCGAGTGGAGCGATTAACCGATACTTATGCAGCGGTGAAGTTTGATCCTGATGTTCAAATCGCCCACATGGAAGGATTAGAGCGTAAACGATACCCACTGGACTGGCTGATCCTCTACAAGCGAGGTCATAGTGATTAGGAATCGTGCATCTCCTTGACTAAATGCTTTCAGCACAGTGTAGGCTGTTTCAGCTATTCAGCACTTGCTCGGATGACGCAACTGCAATCCTCCAATTAGGTTGGGCTTGTCTTTTTCCTTGAGAAAAAATCCATGCAGTTCTTTCGGTACATCATCACTCTTCTGACTATCGTGATTCTTGCTCTGCCATCGCCAGCATTAGCTTTTACAGAAGACGAAGGGTTTTTGTCTGAGCTTAGAAGTCTCTCAAGAACTCAGTCTGAAGGAGAAGTCATTGTAGCAATGCTGGATCAAATTCCAGAGGTATTCGTCAACGCAGCACAAAACTATTGCGAGGCAAGACGTGATGGCAAGTCTATCGAAATGATTGAGTTTACGCAGTCCTTAAATGTTTTTAGTAAACTAGGCAATAATCCGGTATTAGAAAAAGCTGCACTTCAAGCCATTGGGCTTAGTGATGGGCTAGCCGCAAGACATTACTGCCCTGATGTAGGTGAGTAGCCACAAGGATTCAAACTCATGAAAGAACCGCTCGATCCAATAGAGTTGCAAGAGCCACTGTGGGAACGTCAGAGTGGTGAATCCTCTGAGTGGTATCGTCGGTTCTGTCGTGTTCGTAATCAAATTGGTGCTCGTAGCGTTTTAGCAGCGTACCGTCAGGAATTCGAGGAAAAAGGTGGAAAAGGGCGGATTCCCCGACGTGTTCCTGGTTCTTGGGAACGAGCTAGAGAGCACTTCTGCTGGGATGAGCGTTTTGCAGCATGGGATGTCTACCAGCAGGAGAAAGAAGACCAGATTTGGACTGACAGACTGAACGAGCTACGTGAGAAAGGTTGGGATCTCTACGAGCTACTTTCCAGTAAAGCCGAAGCAATGATGAGGATGCCTTTTGTCACTCAAACAATCACCTCAAGCAACGGTGGCAACATTTCCACCATTATGGCTACTGAATGGAATCAGTTTCGTGTTCCATTGTTGATGTTGAAACTAGCAATGGAGCTAGGCTATGAGGCGATTGGCGACAATAATAAGGCGCTCACTTTGTTGACAAGACAGGGCTTCCAAGTTGTTGACCCTACGGCAAACCTAGATTTATCAGACTACCTGGAAGAGGGGAATGAGTTAGATCTCAAAATTAATTGATTGATTATTTTTAAGCTTTCAGCTTTTCCTGTGGGCACTCTTAAAACGAAGTGTACTGAGGTTGGGCATGAAGGTTGGCTGCTTGAATATTGCTCTTACGATCTCTAGTTGTGCAGCGGGGATTGGTTTACTAGCCTTAGTGCCCAACCCAGCGAGGGCTGAAATTCCCATGAGGGTCTCCAAGCTGAAGAAATGTTCATGCTGACGGTTCCTGACAAAGACACCACTAAATCAGCCTATGGCAGTAAGCTGCGTCGTTACGATGTTCACATTGCAAGGATGTTTGAGGTGACTCAGCAACTTTGTATCGAGTCTAACGGCAGTGCTGGTCCCGTCTTGTGGCGTTATACAGCAGGTAATGGAACTATCAACATGGGCACATTTCGCATTGAGTGCGGAGATGCTGATGGCGCTGCAATGATGATGAATGCGGGTAAAAAAGAGCGCGTGACGATTTACCGCTCCAGTGAGGGAGGAGCTAGAGACTCAGTTGTGCTCACTGTGCTGGCTCTTGACCTTTCAAATGACGCGCAAGCTACTCGCTGGCAAACAATAACCCGAAACTTTAAGCCAATCCGTTAGATTCGTAGGTGCCAAAAAACAAGGAAGTTCGGATCTACTGAACTTCCCTAATTTGGATCAGAGATGAACTAAAAATCGATCGATTTATTTTAACGGCGTAACCATCGGGATCTGCTGTATTTCTTCAATCAATGCCCCTAGCTGAGCATTCGCTTGTTTCAGTGATCGCGCTATCTGTTTCTGTTGGGCAATCGTAAGTTGACTCGCTGCTTTGCTTGGTCTGGTTCTTCTTCTTGCAGCATCTTGAACGGATAGACTACCTGCCAACTGACCTCTAACCCACATGTCACAACCCTCCCAAATCTTGTCCTAATGGCGCAACAGCATAGCGTGAGCCTTCCCCAGTTAGCTGTTGGAATTCAGGCAGGACAATCTCTGCTTTCCAATTAATCATTGGAACATTGCCAGCAACAACGCGCCATTGCTCCGAAATTCCCTGCTCATCACTCTTCAGCGCGTCTAAAAGAGTTTTCAATTCAGAGGATAATCGATTGATTTGTCGCCCTGTCTCAGACATCGCAGACTTTCGAGCCGATAGTACGTCCCGAACGCGCTTCAGTTGGGTTTGTTTCGATTCAAGCTTCTCTTTGGTTTCCAGCAACAGCGTTTGGGCAGTCTTCAACGACTTCTGCCGCTCTTCGTCGCTGTCCAATTTTGCAAATCTGGCAGACAAGACATCTGCCAATGAGTTTCCTGTGGGTGTTTCACCTGGCTTCTTCAATGCAGCGATCGCGGCTTCAAAGTGCTGAATTTGGGCTTGGAGATCTTCGATCTCTTGCAGTAATGGGGTCATAGGCTATGTTGAATTCTTCAAACTCAATCATGACCTACTTTTTTAAGTTTTGCCTTTTTGAATTGGCGAAATTTCAAAAAGCTGAATTTCTAAATTATCACCTTGCTGCCATTTCACCCACGCAGAAAGGAGAATTTCCACCAATTCGGATTTATCAATATCAATGCCTTGACGTTTCAGTTGCAGAAGCTGCATTTCAACGTCCAGATCAGTTTCTCGCCTAACGTAAAATGTCCTACCAATCCACTCATCATCGGACCTTTTCCCAGTCGCGGGTCTTCCCCTTTTCTTAGGTTGCGGCTCTGGCTCTGGTCTGGATATTCTCCTTTTGCCCTCCGCTCTCCGCCCTCTGCTTTCTACCCTGGTTTGTCGTTCTGGCTCAATGGCTGACTCCAGTGTTGGCTCTGGTTCAGGGATTGATTCAGGGATTGATTCAGGGATTGATTCAGGAATTGGTTCTGGCTCAACTATTGTTTTTTTCCTGGCAGCGATCGCTTGCTTAAACGGGTTGTCAGCCATTGTTCAAAATCTCCTTCCCCACTCGCTGATAGTCACTCCATGCGATTCGGGCATAGCGGTCACGAGTCTGATTCACAACACAGCCCTGCAAGCTTGCTGTCTCATAAGCGGCATAGCGTCTAATATGTCCCGCAAACATAGGATACTCGCTGAGGGCTTCCCTAGATTGTTCACCCGTCTTTCTACCAGAAGGGACGATCGTCAAGAGCAACTTGTAAGTACCGCACCCCATCTCTGTGAGTAGGTCAACAGTTTCTAGTGTCGCGTCAATGCTGAGGATATCCGGAGTGGTAGGGACAATCAGCAAATCACAACCCTCAGCTAATGCCTCTAAATCTTCTTTGGAGGGTCTGGCAGGGGTATCGAAAACAATGTGCTCAAAGTTTCTGCTATGTTTGGGAGCTTCCATCAAGGAAACAACCTTAAAAGGCAGTGCCCCCCGTTGTGCCCACTTGATTGAAGAGCGGTTGGGATCTCCGTCAATCAGTAGGGTGCTGTTATCGCCTGCTAAATATGCTGCGATATGGACGGCTGTGGTAGTTTTCCCCACCCCTCCTTTAGCGGATGTGCAAGTAACCAGCAATTTTAAAAGCCTCCAATTTGAAAATATGAAATTTTGCTAATTCGTAATTTCGCCAATTCAAAATTCTGGATTGCTGCCATTACACTAGAATGATAATGCAAGAAAAGCTACCTTATCATGTATTCTCAAATCTCTAATTCTGGCTCGCAGTTGAGCAAAGTTACTCAGTCGGAATTCAATGCTCAACTCATCCAACTGTGGTTGGGGCACAATAAGAGCAAGCATACGCGCCGGGTTTACAGCCAGGACATTAAGGAGTTTTTGCAGTTTGTTGGCGATCTCCCACTCAATCAAGTGACCTATCTGGAGACGCAAGAATTTAGAGAAAGTCTTGCATCTCGTAAGTTGGCACCCAGGACGATTAACCGCAAAATCCATGCACTGCGATCGCTGTTAACCTTTGGTTGTGAGAAGGTGCGAATGCTGCCAACCAATGTTGGCGTAGTGCTGGGAAGTGAACCTGTGAAAAACGACTTAGCCCAACGGATTTTAAGTGAGGAGCAAGTATTCAAGATGTTTGCTCTTGAGGAGAATCAGCGTAATGCTTTAATCCTGAGAACTCTTTACTACACAGGGTTACGGGTGAGCGAGATTTGTTCTTTAACCTGGAAAGATTTGCAACCCCGCAGTGAATACGAAGGGCAGGTAACGGTATTTGGGAAGGGTGGTAAAACTCGCGTGGTGTTAGTCAGCGAGAAAGTTTGGCGATCTCTGTTGGAGTTGCGAGGGGAGGCTGGCAAGGATGATCCAGTGTTTGTGAGCAACAAAGGAGGGCACTTGGATTCTTCCCAGGTGTTCAGAATTGTTAGAGCAGCCGGAAACCGAGCCGGGATTGAAAACGTTTCCCCGCACTGGCTGAGACATTCCCATGCGTCCCATTCGATGGATCGAGGGGCACCGCTGCACGTTGTTCAAGCCAGTCTTGGGCATAGTAACCCGGCGACAACTGGGAGATACCTTCACGCCAGACCAGGCGACGGATCAGGACGGTATTTAGGCTAGATGTCTAAATGTCTAAGTGTCTAGATGTTTAGATGCTCAACACAACATTCTGCGATCAAAAAGTGCCTTTTGGCAGCAGCGCCCTACGTTGATCAAAACGGCTGATTTTTTGATCAGCCGCCAATCAAGAAGTTCACCAATCCCTTAATTGGCAGGGGTTTGAATTGATCATTCAGTGATCAATACAGCGATCAACCAGCGATCAAACTACTTCCTTCCTTTACAAAGAAAAACATCAAACACGCTACCAGGCTTAAACTTGACGACCCTAGTTCCGGTGCGAATATTCGTTTTACCGTTTTGGACAACGCCAACAGCCAAAGCGTCAAAGCTGGGTGATAATCCCGCCAATCGGGGATTGGTCGCCACGTCCTGCGGGCAAATTGTCTCAAATACTTGCATGACAACAAATCGTGCGTCTTCAATGGCTCCATCGCGATTTGGGTCAGCATCAAAAACAGTCATGACACCTGTCTCATAATGCAATCCGACCGTTGACGTGGGTGAAACCTTGATAATCTGCCAATTACCCATTGCCACAGCTTTTCCTTCCTGCCCTTCCGCTAAAACCTTAATAAAAGAGCGTTTCATGATGCCGTTAGGATCTTCCAAATGCTGCCGGATATATTGGTCGGGAATTAGTCGTTGGGCTTGAGCCGAAAGGGGCATCCCAAAAGCGATCGCAGGTATGGCGATCGCGCCAACCAAGATTTCATTTCTCACAGATTTGCCTCAGAACTACAGCAATTTAGTTCCGCCAAAAGACAAAGATTCAGGCAAATTGGTTGAATCTTTGTCTAATCGTCACACCTTCACTTTCTGGTTTGAGTCGTTTGCAAAATTTGCAAACTGCTTCTCTTGGGCTTATTCGCAAGCTCGATCGCTTGTAAATATTCTTGCAAAGCATTGTTGTAGGCATGAGGCGCAATGTTGCGATCTCGCCATGCTTCTAACAATTGCTGGTTGTAGACGTACTGCGTCAACTTTGAGCGTGGGAATAGCAAATTGTCGGAAAAAGAAGGGTTCGCCTCTAAATCTCGGTAGCGCCTAAGAAAAAAATGGGTACTCGATCGTCCTTAGAGGCGATAAGAATTAGCAATCTACCACCTGCTAGCAACGAATTGGTTACTCTCATCTGAGGAAATTTCTCAGATACCTCTAACATCAATTTTTTCGACTGTTAGCAACTGACTCTATCATCGCAAAACGTGATTGATCAGGGCTGGCATCCTATAAACAACCACTTTGGGGAAATTTTACTAAATGTTTCAAGCAAATCAGAAAGGCTCCCCTAAGTTGTCAAAACCAAACGGTAGAACCTGCCTGTCGCGAGCAAGGCATTGGGCAGGTTCATACGCAAACCTCATCCATATCGGAGAAAGAATGAGTAAGCATTTAGATCTTACAACTCAAAAACAGTTGCAGCCTTCTGCAATGACAACGAACTCTAGCTCACCTGCTCTAAGCTTTAAAGAACAAAATCCCGATTCTAAAACTGTGGGAACACCACTGCGTAGAGTTTCGGAAAAATTAATGAGAATGAACCCCTTTGTTTTGTTTATGGTTGTCTGCCTCTTTGTTGGTGTTCCTATTTCTGCGATTGCTGTCAAATATCAAGGCATGGTTCAGATAGGTTTGAAGTGGGGGGATTTGAACGGGCAAATCGTGATTGATGGTCGCTCTCAAGCGCTGCCTAAGGACAAGGAGAATTAATGGTGAAAATTTCAGAGTCCGGAAATCCGGACTCTGAATAATGATTTTGCGACCAATGGGGATGGAGGAGGATATACTCTTAAAACGTCATAGTACAGATTTACTTTTATTGCGCTAGCTATGAATAATGACGAAATTGCGAAAATATATGACCCCAAGACCCTAGAGGCAGACGAAAAACCATTTGCATCCTTCTTTGAACAGGTAGCCTCGGAGTTTACAGCACCTCAGTACAGAATTTGGGTTGGGAGCGGAGATTACCAAAGAAGAATCTGTGCGGGAGTGCAAGACGACGATTCAGGTGTTGTGGTGAAAATTTACTGTAAATACCAAAAGCCTATTCAAAACCCTTGGAATGCGTTCGTAATTCAAAGGGTTAGAGAACACTTTGAATCTGGTTCTACACAAGATTTACTAATTAATTGCCCTGCTGTTGCAGTCTAAGGCGATGCCAACTCCTTCTGACAACCCCAAAGTAACCTCGGAGCCGTTGACCAAAAAGAACAAACGGCAAGTAGTTCTACCAAACTACGCTAGGGGCGTGATGCCTTGCAAAATCGTGTTCTTGAGTGGGCAGTACAAAGGGAATCCGCTCAACCTGGGGAACGGCATCGTTAAATCAGACCAGGAGCAACAACAAAATCGCAGAAGCCAGGAAGGACACTCGCTACGCACTGCTAGCAATTTTGTGAATGTGTCCCCGCGAACTTTTCGGCTATCACTAGAGTTTTACAGCCCAAACGAGGATGTATCTTACTGGGTTGAAAACTGCATGACGTTGCAAGAAATCGACCCAACAACAGGGAACACGCCAACGCTGCTCTACTCTGAGGGGGCAATCCAATCGATCGCTCCACTCACTTGCACAAGCATCAAAGTCGGGAAGGAGCACCCGTTTCCAGGTGGCAAAGGCTTTCACTATGCAAAGGTGGATGTGTCCCTTGAATTATTGGGCGGAAAAAATAGTGAACACCGATTTGCAAAGCCGCTCGTGGACACAGAATTAACTAAGTGGCGGGATAGTCAGACTGATGCTGAGAGGGCAAGACAAGGAACCATCGCTGTAACTCAGCAGGCTCTTGCACCTTGCCTCAGTCCGGCTGAAAATGAGCAACTGACCCAACTTCTTAGCGCCAATAAAGCAGGTGATGTAGGGGTGTTATCTAGTCTCTCCTCTAGCGCCCTAGTTCAAGCTGCTGTTGCTGGACTGGTTCCAAAGCAAGCGTTGGCAGGCATGGGCGAAAAACTTAACGACGCGATCTCGCTAGAAATTGCCAAGAAAACCAGTGGTGTAGGCAAGAATGCCGCGACTTTAGCCAACGCCATCAAGACCGGAAACGCGGCGGGATTGCCAGCAGATTTAGTTTCCCAGGTTGAGCAATTACAAAGTGACTACGCTGCAATCAAAACGGCGATCGCTAACCAGGAACTCAGTCAGCAGTCGCCAGTATTCAACCGCGCTGGCACGTCTCAGACCCTAATTAAAATCGCCTCTTGTGGATTAAAGATGAGGCAGGGAGGAGCGACTGAGATTTCCAAGCAACAAAGCAATCCCCCAGAGTGGGAGGAGTATTTCAAAACGAAGTTGGGAGATAGAGCGTCCGACCAGGTAGCGCGAGATCAGCTTGTGACATCCGAAATTAACAAGACACTGGCAGATAAGAACTTGAAAGATTCTGATATTGTTCAGAGATTTGGGTTAGTCAGCGACGAGCAAGCTAAAAAGCTGCGTAACTTCCAGCCCTTCAAAGACAAAGAAGATTTTGTATTGAGAGCCAACAGCAGCGGAGTGGTAGGGCGTGGAATCTGGTCAGGCTTTATCGATTCTCAAATATCCTCTTCAAATAGTTCTACAATGGTATCTTGATTAATTGATTGATTAATTGATTCGATTGGCTAGTTAAATAATCAATTGATTATTTTTGGCTCAACCTCTTAAGCTTTCGACGCTCAATGATCCAATCAAGTAGTGTTCCTGGGCTTATGCCAATTGCGTGACTGCCTTTAACAAGGTTTTTTTCAGTAATGTCAGAACGGTTATTGAGCCATCGGCACCAATTGCTGTCGCCTATCCCCGTCATTTCTGCCAGCTCTACTAGAGAGGCTTCTAGGAACTGCTTTTTGGTGAGTCTGGTAGGTTTCGCAGATTCTTGTTCAGCCCAAAATACTGGGCGTGTTGTGTCGAGCAGATACCAAAAAGAACCCAAATCGTCTTCGACCTCGATCAGAAGATCTAGAAAGGCTTCTTCGGCTTGGTCTTCGGCTTGGAGGTTTTGTTGTTGTAATGTTTGGTCAATCATTGATTTCGTTTTAACGTGAACGTCTTGGTTTAGAGGGGAGTGCGGCACTCCCCAGCCATCCGTTTAATCTATTGGCTTAAGATCTTGCTCTAACGAGTCATTTGGTTGAATTGCAGATTGGGCAGTAGCGACGGGCGTTCTTTTGGCGTTTGAGTTGTCGTTCAAACTGGCGATCGCCCTCTGCCCATAACCGAACAAAATTCAACTCGATACCCCGCTCTACAGCGCCTTGAGTAAATCTTGCTCCCCGCCCCTGGCAGTGTTGCCGAACTCGACAACCGAGGGTGTGAGCGTTAGGAGAGAAGCCAATGTAATGGCGTGCCCCTCCTGTTTTGCGCTGTAGAGGGGAACTGAGGCAGATAAGATAAACCACAGTTCCCAGCTCCCCTACTCGATGGGATTCAGCAGTTCATCCCCCCAACCTCGCTCTAGATAAGACTCAGCGATCGCGGGAACCTCAGAGCGATAGAGCCGTAACCCAGCGTTGAACCCTGCTAGGTAGGATTCGTTATCGCAGAAAGAACCGCGCATCATGCTGTTAATGCCATCCTTGAAGCCTGCGCGGTAGAGCACCGGATCAATGATGATTCTGTGTTCGATGGTTGTTGCTATCATGCTGATGTCTCCTTGTGGGACTGATTGATGGGCACCTGGTCTTTACTTGGCGGTTTAGGCAGGTGCCCTTAACAATTCCAATTTACCGTTAAAAATTTAACGGTGTCAATATTTTTACGTTAAGACTTTTACGCTAAAATCTTGCTATCTATCAACACATGGGAGAGATAGCGGTGAGCAAAGTTGCAGATTTGAGAAAAAAGAGCGGGCTAACCCAGCGTCAGTTAGCTGACTTGGTTGGCGTGACGGAATCAACGATTAGAAATCTGGAGAACAACCGTAATGGGGTTGACCAAATAGAACGGGTGGTAAAACTTTGTAGGGCGTTGAATTGCAGTCCTGAAGATCTGATTGAGTATCAAGCAATTGAGTAACGATTTCTGACGCGATGAAGCCTTCATGAAGAGGGTCAACTCTTTCAGGATTTGCCAGGTTGCTTTGGAACACTTGTTGGAGAGGCAACGTAAAAACTTTTGAGCTTTAGATAAAAGCTCCGGGTTCTTGCAGTTAGCCACGGGAACCCTAATTAGAGTTGGACTTTGTGAACTGGCAGCTTGAAGATTTATGCTTTCCTCTTTGAAAAAGATTCTCACTTATCTGGCGTGGGGATGGGTAGGACTGTGTGCAGTAATGAGTTTAGGAGCAATCTTCGCCCAGTCTTTCACTGGCTGGTTGGGAGGTTTAATGTGGGCTTCACTTTTTGCTCCGCCAGTATGGAAGTACACCAAAAAATTTGGTTTCCTTAAAAACTTTTTGTGGCGAGTTTTGTTTTTTCTAGTTGGAGCAATCTTGATAGCATCCTCAAGCACCTCTTCGCCTACTGCTAAAGTCTCTGCTCCAATCAAATCATCTGCTCCGATTGTCAGAAGCAGTCCATCACCTTCCTTATCTCCTACTCCTGTTGCTGCCAAATCTAGCCCATCACCTTCTCCTTCTCCTTCTCCTTCTCCTGTAACAGTCGATCCCTCCCCTGTTTCTGAAAACACGCCAGCAGCAGAAGTTACACAGACGGAGCCAAGCCCACTCATTGAAGAGCCTTCCCCTGATGCTGAAATTGACCCAACGGCACCAGTTCGAGATCCTGTAAGCGGTAGTTGTGATTGTCCCTACGATACAGATAGACGTGGTCGTAGTTGTGGTGCGCGTTCTGCATATTCAAAGCCTGGTGGCACTGACCCCATTTGCTATGTAGGCGATCGCTAATAGGGGTTTGAAGTCGGTGATCGCCTGCGTTAGTTTCTCTTTGCCAAAGGGAACTCTGAATTTGGCATATAAATGCACCCGAAAAAAATCTACTGCCCAATCGCTTGCTGCGGCTGGGCTTTCTAATGGAGATTTTATGCTTCGCACTTTCATCGCTACATTGGCGATCGCCCTAACAATTGTTCCTTCTACCTGGGCTGCAACTGTTGTCAGCACTGGTGACGGTGACACTTTACGGGTGAAGGATGGCGGCAAAACGGTAACAATTCGACTAGGCTGCATTGATGCGCCAGAGCGATCGCAGCGTCCGTGGGGGCAGATGGCATCAGACCGCTTGAAGCAACTTCTACCCAAAGGGCAAACGGTGACGCTACGTGAGATTGATCGCGATCGCTACGGTCGGACAGTTGCAGAAGTATTCACCAACGGGCGATCAGTAAACCTGCAAATGGTTTCTGATGGGATGGCAGCAGTTTATCGTCAGTACGTCAAAAATTGCGATATTAGCCAATTCAACCAGGCTGAACAACGAGCCAAACAACTAGGGTTAGGGATTTGGAATCCAAGTAATCCACTTCAGGTCATGCCGTGGCAGTATCGCAAACGCCGTTAGTTTTATTGCTCATCAAATGACGGAAGTCCCATGGCGCAGACCCCACTAAGGGTAATTGAAGCGTCGCTTGCCCCTGTCCATTGGCAAATGAAACTCCAGACAAGTCTTAAAGTTACTTTAGAATCATTGCGTAAACAGCACATCACCAAGTTCTTTCACCAAAGTCACCAATCAAGCCCCAGGTTCATTCATTAGTGAAGGGCAAAGGACAGGAGAACTAAAGATGGGTCAAGTGGGGAAGGTCATTACGCTAGCAGTTATAGGGGCTAT
>Ga0073934_10008496_pt1 | contig 13663 bp, 10 predicted proteins | sample LarsenN4metaG_FD_76834 | JGI IMG/M metagenome (GOLD analysis project Ga0073934, IMG submission 76834) | Hot spring sediment bacterial and archeal communities from British Columbia, Canada, to study Microbial Dark Matter (Phase II) - Larsen... ...
CGGCTGTTCCGCCGCAAGGTAGCGCTCACGCCGGCCCAGTACCGGCGGCGCTTCCAGCCGCTGGCGCGCAAGCTGCGCGAGGCGCAGGCCGCGCCGGGCTGATCACCAGTCGTCGTCGTCCAGCCGGCCCGGCGTGCTGTCCTCGTCGACCAGCGTGTTGCCCAGGCCGAGCAGTTCGCGCGCGCGCTGCAGCGCGATCAGGCCGCGGTGGGTGCGCTGGTGGTGGTGCAGGCCGCGCTCCATGGTCCACACCACATCGATCAGCTCCGAGCTGCCCAGCGCCGAGCGCACGCGCTCGGCCAGGCGCGCGCCACTGGGCTGCGGGTCGCAGCGCAGGCACTCGAGCAGCTGCGCGCGCGCCTGCTCCAGCACCGGCATGTCCTCGGCCAGCACCAGCACGGGCGGCGCCGGCGGAGGCGGCGGGGGCGGCAGCACGCGCACCGGCGGCTGCGGGCGCAGCGGCGGCTCGACAGGGCGCGGCGGCGCGGCGCGCGGCGGCTCCGGCGCCATCACCGGCGCCACGCGCGGGGCGCGCGAACCCGGCTCCACGCGCCGCAGCGGCGTGCGCGGGAGCGCGGCCACCGGCGGCGCCTCCGCCGTCGGCGCGGCGGGCTCGGCGGGCGCCTGCGCGGCGACCTCCACCGCCATTTCGGTGATCTCGGCAGGCTGCGGCGCCTCCAGCGGCGACTCCACCGGCGGCGGCGCGGGAGGCTCCTCCGGCGGCAGTTCGACGAAGCCCATGCGCACCAGGTCCTCGAAATGGCTGGTCGACGCCCCGGCCTGGTGCGCCAGGCTCAGCACCTCGGACAGGGGCCGCCGCCCGTCCACCAGGAACAGGAAGGTGCGGTGGCGCTGGTTGATCTCGCCGGTGCGCCGGCGCATCGCCTCCTGACCGAGCGCGGTCTTGGTGGGGATGGGTGGGACGGACATCGGCGGATGTGCTGGGGTGACCGCGAATGATTGTCGCAGTTCGCCCTGAATGCACGAAGCGAGCACCCGCGTGCGTGTCAAATCTCGCTTGACGCGTGTCAGTCCGCCACGGCCGGCCCCCCGGAGAATCCCTGACCTCCTCCCGCCGCCATGGAAACCTCCTCCGTCGTGCTCTTCCGCGCCCACGGCCTGGCCAAGACCTACCGCACCGGCGAGGTCGAGGTGAAGGCCCTGCACGGCGTCGACCTCGAGATCGCCGGCGGCGAGTTCGTCGTGCTGCTCGGTCCCTCGGGCAGCGGCAAGTCGACGCTGCTGAACATCCTCGGCGGGCTGGACGTGCCCAGCGCCGGCGAGGTGTGGTTCGCCGACCACCGCCTGACCGGCGCCTCCGAGGCCGAGCTGACCACCTACCGGCGCGAGCACGTGGGCTTCGTGTTCCAGTTCTACAACCTCATCCCCAGCCTCACGGTGCGCGAGAACGTCGCGCTGGTGACCGACATCGCGGAGAACCCGATGCCGGTGGACGAGGCGATAGCCCTCGTCGGCCTGACGCCGCGGCGCGACCATTTCCCGGCCCAGCTCTCCGGCGGCGAACAGCAGCGCGTGGCGATCGCGCGCGCCATCGCCAAGCGCCCGCAGGTGCTGCTGTGCGACGAACCCACCGGCGCGCTCGACTACCAGACCGGCAAGCTGGTGCTCGAGGTCATCGAGCGCATCAACCGCGAGCTCGGCACCACCGCGGTGGTGATCACGCACAACGCGGCGATCGCCGGCATGGCGCACACCGTGATCTCGCTGGCCGACGGCCGTGTGCAGAAGGTGGTGCGCAACACACGGCGCGTCTCGCCATCCGAGCTGTGCTGGTGAGCGCGCGATGAAGGCCCTGGACCGCAAGCTGCTGCGCGACCTGCGCCTGATGTGGAGCCAGGCGCTCACCATCGCGCTGGTGGTGGCCAGCGGCATCGGCGGCTTCATCACCAGCCTGTCGGCGGTGGACTCGCTGGCGCGCGCGCGCGACGAGTTCTACGCCGGCGCGCGCTTCGCCGACCTGTTCGCCACCGTCAAGCGCGCGCCGAACGCGCTCGCCGCGCAGCTCGCCGCGCAGCCCGGCGTGGCCGAGGTGCAGACCAGCGTCGAGCAGATGGTGCGCGTCGAGATCCCCGGCCTGCCCGACCCCATCATCGGCCAGTTGATCGGCCTGGACCCGCGCCGCCCGAACTCGCTGAACCGCGTCGCGCTGGCCGGCGGGCGCGCGCTCGACGGCGACGCCTCGCGGCGCGGCGACGGCAGCCTGGAAGTGCTGGTGTCCGAGGGCTTCGCGCTCAAGCGCGGCCTCGCGCCGGGCTCGACGCTCAAGGCGCCGGTCAACGGGCGCCAGCGCACACTGGTCGTGGTGGGCACGGCCCTCTCGCCCGAATTCGTGTTCGCCGGCCTGTGGGGCATGCCCGACCAGCGCGGCTTCGGCATCTTCTGGATGGACCGCGAGGCGCTCGCCTCGGCCTACGACATGAACGGCGCCTTCAACCGCGTGTCGATCCGGCTCGCGCCCGGCGCCTCGGAGGCGGCGGTGATCGACGGCATCGCCCGCCTGCTCGAGCCCTACGGCGGCCGCGAGGCGATCAGCCGCACCGACCAGACCTCCCACGCGATGCTCGACAACGAGATCAAGGAGCAGCGCGTGCTGGGCACCGTGCTGCCGGCGATCTTCCTCGGCGTCGCGGCCTTCCTGCTCAACGTGGTGGTGTCGCGCCTGGTGGCCACGCAGCGCGAGCAGATCGCGGCGCTGAAGGCGCTCGGCTACCCGAACCGCGACATCGCGCTGCACTACCTGAAGCTGGTGCTGCTGATCGTGGCCGTCGGGCTGGCGCTCGGCGTCGTGCTGGGCGACCGGCTGGGCGCGATGTTCACCGGGTTGTACGCCGAGTTCTTCCACTTCCCGCGCTTCGAGCACTTCATCGCGCCCGAGCTGCTGCTGATCAGCATCGGCATCACCGTCGCGACGGCGGTGCTGGGCACCCTCAACGCCATCCTCGCCACCGTGCGGCTCGCGCCGGCGCAGGCGATGCGCCCGCCGGCGCCGGGCCGCTACCGCCGCACGCTGCTCGAGCGGCTGGGCATCCAGGCCTTCGGCCCGGCGCTGCGCATGATCATCCGCAACATGGAGCGCCGCCCGCTGCGCACCGGGCTGTCGGTCGCCGGGGTGGCGGCCTCGGTGGCCATCGTGGTGCTGGGCAACTTCTTCCGCGACGCGATCGAGACCATCGTCGACGCGCAGTTCAACGTCGCGATGCGCAGCGACGTGGCGGTGTGGCTGGTCGAGCCGGGCGAGGACCGCGTACGCCTCGACCTCGCGCGGCTGCCTTCGGTGACGCAGGTGGAGTCGACGCGCTTCGTGCCGGTGATCCTCCGCCACGGCCACCGCAGCGAGCGCAGCCTGATCCGCGGCTACGACGGGCGGGCCGTGCTGTACCGCGTGGTGGACGCCGAGAACCGCGCGACCGTCCTCGACGGGCGCGGCCTGGTGATCACCGACCGGCTCGCCGACAAGCTGGGCGTGCGCGTCGGCGACACCGTGCAGGCCGAGGTGCTGGAGGGCCGCGCACGCAGCGTCGAGCTCACGGTGGGCGCCACGGTGCGCGAGATGATGGGCCTGAACGCCTACATGGACCGCGTGGCGCTGAACCGCCTGCTCGGCGACGGCGACCTCTCCAGCGGCTTCGTGCTGGCCGTCGAGCGCGGCCGCGAGGACGCGCTGCTCGAGGCCATCAAGGCGCTGCCGCGCGTGGCCGGCGCCTTCAGCAAGGCGACGATGCTGCGCAACATGCAGGAGATCAGCGCGCGCAACGTGCGCATCATGAGCACCATCCTGACCGCCTTCGCGGCGGTGATCGCGGTGGGCGTGGTCTACAACAACGCACGCATCGCGCTGGCCGAGCGCGGCTGGGAGCTGGCCTCGCTGCGCGTGCTCGGGTTCAGCCGCGCCGAGGTGTCGGCGCTGCTGCTGGGCGAGCTGGCCATCGTGATCGCGATCGCGCTGCCGCTGGGCATGGCGCTGGGCTTTGCGCTGGTGCACCTGATCTCGGCGCTGCTGGCCTCCGACCAGTTCTACTTTCCGGTGGTGATCCTGCCGCGCACCTACGCCTGGGCGGCGCTCGCGGTGCTCGCCGCCGGCGTGGTGAGCGCGCTGATCGTGCGCCGCCGCATCGACCAGCTCGACATGGTGGCGGTGCTCAAGACGAGGGAGTGAGATGAAGAAGAAGACCTGGATCATGCTGATCGCCGCGACGGCGGTCACCGCCGCGCTGCTCGCCTGGGCCTTCGCGCCGCGCCCGCTCGGCGTCGAGGTGGCCACCGTCACCGAGGGCCCGTTCGAGACCTCGATCGAGGAGGACGGCAAGACGCGCCTGCGCGACCGCTACACCGTCGCCGCGCCGCTGGGCGGCACGCTGGCGCGCATCGCGCTGCGCGAGGGGGATGCCGTGGAGGCCGGCGCCGCGCTGGCCAGCATCACGCCGCTGCTGCCGTCCATGCTCGACGAGCGCACGCGCCGCGATCTGCTGCTGCGCGTGGACATCGCCCAGGCGCAGACGCAGCGCGTCGCCGCGCGCATCGAGAGCGCCCGGCTCGCGCTGGCCCAGGCCGGCAACGAGCAGCGGCGCAGCGAGCAGCTCGCGCGCGAGGGTTTCGTCTCGCCGACCAAGCTCGAGAACGACCGCCTGGCCGCCGACGCCGCGCGCAAGGACCTGGATGCCGCTGAGCAGGAAGGCCGCGTCGCGGCCTACGAGGTCGAGCAGGCGCGCGCGGCCCTGCTCGCCTCCAGCCAGGCCGGCTCGCGGCGCGTCTTCACCGTTCGTGCGCCGGTGGCCGGGCGCGTGCTCAAGGTGGTGCAGGCGAGCGAAGGCCCGGTGGCGCTGGGCAGCCCGCTGGTCGAGCTGGGCGACACCACGCGGCTGGAGGTGGTGGCCGAGCTGCTCACCGCCGACGCGCTGCGTGCGCAGCCCGGCAGCGTGGTGCGCATCGAGCGCTGGGGCGGCGAGGGCGTGCTGGAAGGCCGCGTGCGGCTGGTGGAGCCGGCCGCCTTCACGAAGATCTCGGCGCTCGGCGTCGAGGAGCAGCGTGTGCGCGTGCTCATCGACCTCACCAGCCCGGCCGAGCGCTGGCGCGCCCTCGGCGACGGCTACCGCGTCGGCGTGCGCATTGTCACGCGGTCGCTGGCCAAGGTCACCAAGGCGCCGGTCAGCGCCGTGTTCCCGCTGCCCGACGGCGGCAACGCGGTGTTCGTGCTCGACGGCGGACGCGCGCGCCTGACGCCGGTGACGCTGGGCGCGCGCAACGGCCAGGAGGCCTGGATCGAATCGGGTGTCGCACCGGGCGCGCAGGTGATCGTCTACCCGCCGGCCGCCACGCGCGACGGCCTGCGCGTCAAGGCCCGCACCGTCTGAGCCCTCGGCGTGCGGCGCGCACGCCACTTCCGTGTCAGGGTTGACACCAAGGGGCGCCCGCGGGCAAGCCGGGCGTCAGGAATCGGCGCAGCATTCGCCCGGATTCCGACCTGACCGCCGCGATGCCGTCGCCTGTTCCTCCGTCCTGCCCGAGATCACGCTGGCTCCGCTGTCTGGGGCTCGTGCTGCTGATGCTGCTGGCCGGCTGCGCGTCGGAGCAGGCCGGGCGCAGCATCGCACTGGCGCCGCACACGCACGCCATCGTGCAGGGACAGCAGGATGCCGCGGGCACGCTCGCCACGGCGCGGGCGCTCTTGGGTCCGCAGCCCGGCGCGGGCGCCGAACGCTTCGACCCGGCGCAGCGCCAGGCCGGCGACGCGCGCGTGCTGTGGCTGCGCGTCGTGCTGCCGCCGCTGGCGAGCGACGCCGTCTGGACGCTGCGGCTGACCGACGTGCGGCTGGACCGCGTCACGCTGTACCGGCTCGGCCCCGGCGGCGAGCTGCGCAGCGAGCAGGCCGGCGAGCTCGTGCCGGCCTCGCAGTGGTCGCAGCGCACGCGCCTCGTGGGCTTCCGCCTCGGCCCGGGCAGGGGCGCCGAGTCCGTCGCCGTGCTGCGCATCGAGAACGCACTGCCCTACTGGCTGGACCTGGCGGCGCTGGACGACAACCGCTTCGCGCACGAGGAGCGCGACGACACATTGCTGCTGGCGGCCTACTTCGGCGTGATGGGCTTCGCCCTGCTGTACAGCCTGCTGCAGTTCGGCTTCACGCGCGACCGCCTGTACGGCTGGTATGCCCTGTACCTGCTGGTGATGGCGATGCGGCAGGACCTGGCCACCGGCGTCTCGCGCAGCTTCTGGCTGCCCGACGCGCCCGAGTTCTTCGTCGGGCTGCGCGAGCTGGTGCTGCTGTCGGTGTTCCCGGCCGGCCTGCTGCTGGTGCGCTCGCTGCTGCCGCCGCCGCTGGTGGGGCTGCGCCTGCACCGCGCGGGCACCGTGGCGATCGTGCTGTCGCTGCTGCTGGCGCTGGCGCAGCCGGCCCTGCCGCGGCCCTGGAGCTGGCCGCTGTACAACGCCTACGGGCTGGCCACCATGGGGCTGATCGGCGCGATGCTCGCGCGCGCCTGGCAGCCCGGGCTGCGCCAGGTGCACGGCGTCGCGCTCGGCATCGTGGTGATCGCCGTCACGGCGGTGGTGCCGATGCTGGTGAACCTCGCCTGGCTGCCGCCCAGCCCCTGGAGCGCCAATGCCCTGCTGGTGGGCAGCATGCTGGAGGCGCTCATCCTCGCGGTGGCGCTGAGCATGGGCCTGAGCGGTGACCTCGCGGTCGAGCTGGCGCGGCGCTACGGCGCGGCGCCCGACCCCGCGTCCGGCTTCCACGGAGCGGCGCTGCTGCCCCGCCTGGTGCACGCGCTGCTGCTGCGCCACCGGCGCACCGGCGAGCAGGCGGCGGTGATCGCGCTCGACGTGTCCAATGCGCAGGACCTCGCGCTGCATCATGGCAAGGAGTGCTTCGACGCGATGGTGCTGGCGATGCGCCGGCTGGTGCTGGAGCACGCGCGCGAGTCCGACGTGCCGCTGCGACTCGGCCGCACGCGCTTCGCCCTGCTGATGACCGGCACCGCCGGGGCCCACCAGGTGCTCGCGGTGGCGCAGCGCATCATCGACCAGGGCCTGCACCACTGCCCCGAGCTGCCGCCTTCGGAGCACCTGCGCCTGCACGCGGTGGTGGCGCTGCTGCCGGAGCACGTCACGGCGCGCGGCGGCGGCCTGCTGCCGGCGCTGAACGCCGCGCTCGACCAGATCCGGCCCGGCAGCGGACTGACGCTGCGCGAACTCGGCACCGCGCTGCCCTGAGCACGAGGCCACGGCCATGACCCCTGCCTGGCACGTCGCCGGCGCGGGCGCGAGAATCGCGCCATGAGATACCTGCACACCATGGTCCGCGTGACCGACCCCGAGGCCTCGCTGCGCTTCTACCGCGATGCGCTGGGGCTGGAGGTGCTGCGCAAGCACGACGTGCCGGCCGGCCGCTTCACCCTGTACTTCCTGGCCGCGCCGGGGCAGCCCGAGGCCCAGGTGGAGCTCACGCACAACTGGGATCCCGAGACCTACACCGGCGGCCGCAACTTCGGGCACCTGGCCTACGAAGTGGAGGACATCTACGCCGCCTGCGAACGCCTGCAGCGCCACGGCGTGACGATCAACCGCCCGCCGCGCGACGGCCGCATGGCCTTCGTGCGCTCGCCCGACAACATCTCCATCGAGCTGCTGCAGGCCGGCCACCCGCTGCCGCCGGCCGAGCCCTGGGCCTCCATGCCCAACACCGGCAGCTGGTGAACGCGGCGCGGCCGGACTCAGGCGCGGCGCACCATCGCGAGCACCTTGCCGGCGTCCAGCGAGCGCGCCTGCGCCTCGATCTGCGGCAGGTAGCGCTGCTGCAGGCCCTGGGCGTCGCGCGTCATGCCGGCGAAGGCGTCCTTCAGCATCTGCGCCGAGAGCGTGCGGCCGCCGGCGTAGTAGCGCTTGGCGACATGGCCGAGCGCATAGGTGGTGGCGAAGCTCAGGCCCGAACTGACCGCCTGCCGGCCGAGCCCGCCGAGCAGGCCGCCGCCGACACGCCCGAGCAGGCCGCCGATCAGCTTGCGCCCGGCCTGCTCCAGGTACTGCGAGGTGAGGCCGACGCCCACGGTGGCGAGGAAGTCCTTCACGTGGCCGCTGTCGAGCGTGTACCCGTAGGCCGCGCCGACGCGGTAGACCAGCCGCATCTGCAGCGGGATGATGGCCAGGGTGGAGAGCGACTCGGGCAGCAGCTCGATCGCACCGTTGAGGATGGCGGCGTTCAGGATCGCCTGGTCGAGGGCTGCCTCGTCCACCGCCGGCCGCGCCGCGACGGGCGCGCCGGCCGGCGCGGCCGGCGGCGAAGGTTCGGCCAGCGGCACCGTTGCCATCGCCTCGGCCTGCTCGCTGATCTGTGCCGCCTGGCCGGCCTCGAGCCCGAGCGAGCGCGCCAGCGCGGCGAGGAAGGCACGCTCCGCGTCCGACTGCGCGCCGTCGGCATCGCACACGCACACCGCCATCTCGTAGGCGAGCTGGCGCGATCCCTCGCTGCGCAGCGCCGGCAGCGTGCCCTCCAGCGTGACCCGCTTCATGAGCACGTCCTGCACCAGCGTGGGCAGGTGGATGGCCTCCGACTGCGCCAGCCCTTCGGCGATGCGCCGCAGCTCGTCGCGCTCGCGCTCGTGCTTGCGGCCGTCGGCGAAGGCCGCGAGCAGGGCGATCGTCAGCACGGCACGTTGTTCGTGTTCGCTCATGGGGTGTGCTCCTCAGGCGGCGCTCGGTGACGGCGTCTGCATGCGGCCGACCAGCCAGTGGCCGGCACCGGCCAGCGCCAGCATCACGGCCAGCCCCAGCCCCCACGCAACCCAGATCACCGGCACCAGCCAGCCCACCACCGCACCCAGGCTCGGCCAGGCCTCGCGCAGCCACTCGAGCGCGGCGACCAGCGCCTGCTGCATGGCCTGGAAGGCGCCCACGTCGACCCATGGCGCCAGCCACGCGGGCACCGGCCACGCCGCCACCGCCTTGCCGAGGTCGACGGCCGCGCCGCTGGCGATCAGCCCCGACGCCCACTCCGTCAACGCGGCCGCGGCCGCGGCGCCACCGGTCCACAACGCGGCGAGCAGGCCGCAGACGATCCAGATCGCGATCTTCATGTTCTTCCAGACGAGGTTGCGGGAATGCATCAGAAGGCGGGAAACCCCAAAGGTTCCCCCGCCCCCCGGCCTGCCAAGATGCCGGGCGCATGACCATCGTCCACGTTCCGCCGCGCCCGCTCTGGCGCGAACGCTTCACTGCGGCGCTGCTGCGCGGCACGCTGAAACTGCTGCTCAAGCCGGCGTTCTCGCCGCGCGTGCCCATCCCCTGGCAACGACGCTGGCTCAAGGCTCTGGCGCGCATCACGCTGCCGCTGCGCGGCACCCGCTTCGAGGTCGCGCGCGTCGGGGGCGTGGCGGGCGAGTGGGTGCATGCCGCGCCGGGGCCGACGCGCACCGGCAGCCTGCTCTACCTGCACGGCGGGGCCTACTGCGTCGGCGCCCCGCAGACGCATCGCGCACTCACCGCCCGGCTGGCGCGCGCCACCGGACTGGCGCTGTTCACCGCGGACTACCGCCTCGCCCCCGAGCACCGGTTCCCTGCCGCCGTCCACGACGCGCTGGCCGCCTACCGCGCGCTGCGCGCGAGCGGCCCGGTGGTGGTGGCGGGCGACTCGGCTGGCGGCGGCCTGGCGCTGGCGCTCGCCCTCGCGCTGCGCGATGCGGGCGAACCGCTGCCGGCTGCGCTGCTGCTGTTGTCGCCCTGGGCAGACATGACCGGCGCGAACGTCCCGGCCACGCCGCCGCCCGGCGAGGCCATGCTGAGCGTGGCCTGGGCACAGGCCTGCGCGTCGCTGCGCCTGGGCGACACTGCGCCCACGCACCCCTGGGCCTCGCCGCTGCGAGCCGACCTGCGCGGGCTGCCGCCGGCGCTGATCCAGGCCGGCACCGACGAACTGCTGCACGGGCAGGCGCTGCGCCTGCACGACGCCCTGCAGGACGCCGGCGTCGCGGTGCGGTGCGAGATCACGCCCGGCCGCTGGCATGTGTTCCAGACGCACGGCGGCGCGCTGCCGAGCGCGGACGACGCGATCGACCGCCTCGCCCTGTTCGCCACCCGCGCGCTCGCCGCGGACGGCGTCGAGCAGCGCGAGGTGGTGATCCTCGGCGCCGGCATGTCGGGGCTGTGCATGTCGGTGGCGCTGCGCCGCGCCGGCATGGAGGACTTCGTCGTCGTCGAGCAGAGCGAGGGCCTGGGCGGCACCTGGTGGGACAACCGCTACCCCGGCGCGCACGTGGACGTGCCTGCGCCGCTGTATTCCTTCTCCTTCGCGCCCAACCCGAACTGGACGCGCCGCTTCGCCGCCGCGCCGGAGATCCAGGCCTACATGGAAGGCGTGGCCGAGCGCTTCGCCCTGCGCCCGCATCTGCGCTTCGGCCAGCGCATCGTGCGGGCCGATTTCGACGAGCGCGACGGCCGCTGGGCCCTGCAGCTCGCCGACGGGCGCCGACTGCGGGCGCGCCACTTCGTCTGCAGCACCGGGCCGCTGTCGAGGCCGCGCCTGCCCGACATCCCGGGCATCGAGACCTTCGCCGGCCGCGTGCTGCACTCGGCGCGCTGGGACGTGGGCTTCGACGCGCAGGGGCTGCGCGTGGCCGTGATCGGCACTGGCTCCACCGCCTCGCAGCTGATCCCGCCGCTGGCCGAGCGCGCGCAGCGGCTGGTGGTGTTCCAGCGCACCGCCAACTGGGTGCTGCCGCGGCTGGACCGGCCCTACGGCGCGTTCGACCGCTGGCTCGCGCGCATTCCGCCGGCCGCGGCGCTGGTGCGAGGCTTCTGGTACCTGGCGCTCGAATGGGACCGGCGCGGCTTCGACGAAGGCACGCTGGCGCGCCGCGGCATGCTGCGCATGGCCGAGCGGCTGCTGCGCCGCCAGGTGGCCGACGCCGCGCTGCGCGACCGGCTGCGCCCGCCGTACCCGCTCGGCTGCAAGCGCATCATCTACTCGAACGACTACTACCGCGCGCTGGGCCGCTCCAACGTCGAACTCGTGACCGGCACCATCGAGCGCGTGACGCCCCACGCCGTCGTCACCGCCGACGGACGCGAGCACCCCATCGACGCGCTGGTCTGCGCCACCGGATTCGACGTCGACCATTCGCTCGCCCATCTCGACATCCGCGGCGCGGGCGGCGTCGCGCTCGCCGACGCCTGGCGGCGCGGGCCGCAGGCGCACCTGGGCCTGAGCGTGGCCGGATTTCCGAACCTGTGGCTGATGCTGGGCCCCAACACCGCCACCGGCCACACCTCCACGCTGCTGTTCATCGAGCCCGGCGTGCAGTGGGTGGTGAAGGCCATGCGCGAGCTGCGGCGGCGCGGACAGCGCTGGATCGCGGTCAAGCCGGCGGTGATGGAGGCGTCCAACGCGGCGCTGCAGTCGCGCCTCGGGCAGTCGGTGTGGGCCGCCTGCCGGATCTGGTACCGCGCGGCCGACGGGCGTGTGTTCGCGCTCTTCCCCGGCTTCACGCGCGAGTACGTGCGCGCGGTCCGTGCGCAGGATTTCGCGGACTTCGACCTCGGATGATGCGGTCAGCGCCCGCGCCGGGGCGCCGCTGCAGGCATGCTTGACGCCGGGCCATGCCGAACGACATCCATCACGCGAGCGCCATCGTCTGGCTGGTGGCGCTGCAGTTCCTGCTGTACGCCACCGGCTGGCTGCTGACCAGCCTGCTGCTGCGCCCCGAGCGCAAGGCCGCGCTGTGCTGGGCCGGCTTCATGGCCTGCGTCGGCGCCGGCTTCCTGCTCACGGCGCAGCGCGGCGAGCCGCGCAGCTGGCTCGCGTTCAACGGCAGCGGCATCGCCTTCATGGCCGGTCTGACGCTGCTGTGGGCGGGCCTGGCGGACTTCTACGGCCGCAGCGCGCTGCGGCGCGAGATGCTCATCACCGCCACCATGCTCGCCTCGGCGATCGGCGCCTTCGGGCCGGATCTCGAGACTGCACCCTGGCGGGTGCTCGTGACCTATGCCGGCAACATGTGGCTCACGGCCCGCATCGTGTCGTCGCTGTATGAACCGATCCGGGCGGACTACGGGCGCCGCGTGGCCTGGCTCATCGCCAGCCCCGCCGTGGTGCTCGCCGCAGCCTTTGCCGTGCCGATCGCAAGGCAGCTCACCCAGATGGACCAGCCGCTCGAGCTGCACCGGCTCGATGACATCGCCTTGCGCTCGCTGGCCGTGTTCTTCATCGCTGCCGCACTGTTCAACTTCGCCTTCATGGCCATGGTCACGCACCGCCTGCTGGGACGGTTGCGCCATCTCAGCGAGCGCGACGCGCTCACCGGGCTGTACAACCGCCGCGCCGTCGAGCGCGACCTGCAGCGCGAGTGGCGGCGCTGGGTGCGGCGTCGCGAGCGCTTCGCGGTGCTGGTGCTCGACCTGGACCATTTCAAGCGCATCAACGACACCCTCGGCCACCCGGCCGGCGACGAGGTGCTCGCGCAGGTGGCGCAGCGGCTGGCGGCGCAGGCGCGCGACGTCGACGTGGTCGCACGCATCGGCGGCGAGGAGTTCCTGCTGCTGTTGCCGGGCACGAGCCGCGATGGTGCCTTGCGCGTCGGCGAGCGGCTGCTGGCCCAGTTGAGGGAGCAGCCGCTGAACGCGGCGGGCAGCGCGCACACCGTGACCGTGAGCATCGGCGCCACCCAGGTGGAGGCAGGCGATGCCGACACCGCTGCCGTGCTGGCCCGCGCGGACCGCGCCCTGTATCGCGCCAAGGCGGACGGACGCGACCGGGTGGTCTTCCTGCCCTGACGCGCGAAAGAAGCGCACGCCGGGGCCCGGAAGCCGTAGGGCGCCAGAGTAGTTGCTCTGGCGCGCACGACGCGACAGAGACTTAGCGCGGGTCGCGCCACTAGGGTGGTCATGCCTCTGCAATAGTTGCTGCGACTGGCCTATCGCCGCGCCACAGTTGTTGCACTCGCCGCAGAGTCTAGATGGAGGTAGCGCCAGAGCATCCTCTACGTCACCCTGCTCAAGCGCCTGACGCGGCGTGCGCCCCCCGAGACCTCCGTGCGGAGTCGCCAGGAATGAGAGCGCTTGCGAACCGTCCTCCTGATTCGCATCAAGCACTCGGCAGATGGCCGACTCTGCCAAGGCCGCGTTGGAGGACCATAGACGGCCGAAGGTTGCCGGTCATAAATGACACCTCTCCGCCGACCTGGACCGCTTGCGGCCTTCTAGCCAATACCGCTCGCGACCTTCTTCGCTCATGAGTCGCCAAGAGCGGTTCAGTTTGCTGACATGCTTCCGATAACCGATCAATCAAAAGTTCATGCGCGAAAGCAATGTCCACTGCGATCACGACTATGAGCGATATTGAAGTTCTCGGAGCTGTTCATCAGCTACTGAATCACTGCGAAGCTTGCGAGGCTCATCTTCAGTCGGAGCGTCTGACATCGGCGGCAAGTCAATCCAGCCACGAGTACGCAAGTTGGTGCATCGATCGACACATGACATTGCATATCGCTGCAATGTCATGCTCAACTTCCGTTCTGAATGCAGGGATTCATTCCGTGCTTTCGGAAATTCGTCCGTTCGTCATTGGCTGCACCGTGTCCAGGCGGAGTGGAAACTCGTCTGCCTGGCGTTGAACCTGCGAAGAATGGCGGCGATGTAGGTCGCCAGAGGGCTCGCGTA
>Ga0073934_10008497_pt1 | contig 13661 bp, 9 predicted proteins | sample LarsenN4metaG_FD_76834 | JGI IMG/M metagenome (GOLD analysis project Ga0073934, IMG submission 76834) | Hot spring sediment bacterial and archeal communities from British Columbia, Canada, to study Microbial Dark Matter (Phase II) - Larsen... ...
ATGGCGCTGATGTTCGGCACCGCCGGCCTGCCGCACATCCTGATGCGCTTCTTCACCGTGCCCAACGCGCGCGAGGCGCGCAAGTCGGTGGCGTGGGCGACCACGTGGATCGGCTACTTCTACATCCTCACCTTCATCATCGGCTTCGGCGCGATCACCTTCGTGCTCACCAACCCGCAGTTCCTCGACGCCAAGGGCGGCCTGCTGGGCGGCGGCAACATGGCCGCGGTGCACCTGGCCAACGCGGTGGGCGGCAACGTGTTCCTCGGCTTCATCTCGGCGGTGGCCTTCGCGACCATCCTCGCGGTGGTGGCCGGGCTCACGCTGTCGGGCGCCTCGGCCGTGTCGCACGACCTGTACGCCACCGTCATCAAGGGCGGCAAGGCCGACAGCGCGGCCGAGCTGCGCGTCTCGCGCATCACCACCGTCGCCCTCGGCATCGTGGCGGTGGTGCTGGGCATCGCGTTCGAGAAGCAGAACATCGCGTTCATGGTGAGCCTCGCCTTCGCCATCGCCGCGTCGGCCAACTTCCCGGTGCTGCTGATGAGCGTGCTGTGGAAGGGCTGCACCACGCGCGGCGCGGTGATCGGCGGCTTCCTCGGGCTGATCTCGTCGGTGGGGCTGACCATCGTGTCGCCGTCGGTGTGGGAGGCCACGCTCGGCAACCCGAAGGGCTCGGCGCTGTTCCCGTACGCCAGCCCGGCGCTGTTCTCGATGACCATCGGCTTCGTCGGCATCTGGCTGTTCTCGGTGCTCGACAAGAGCCGGCGCGCCGACGAAGACAAGGCCGGCTTCCTCGCGCAGCAGGTGCGTTCCGAGACCGGCATCGGCGCGGCCGGCGCGTCGGGTCACTGACCGCGACGCACGGCGGGCGCTGTCGCCGCGACGGGACCGCAGGCACACTGTCTGCGGTCCCGTTCCCCGTTCACGCGCCACCGATGACGCCGCCCGCCTCCGGCCCCGACCAGCAGCGCGACTTCCTCGCGCTGCTCACCGCCCGCGCGCGCGACGTGGTGCTGCGCAAGCCGGTGGAGGTGGACGGCGCGCTCGACCTGGTGGCGGTGTGCCGCGCGCTCGCGGCGCAGGGCCAGACGGCGGCGCTGGTGCGCGACGGCGCGCGCGTCGGCATCTTCACCACCACCGACCTGCGCGACGCGCTGCTGCGACCCGAGCCGCCGGCCGCGCTGGCGGTGCGCGACGTGGCGCGCTTCGAGCTGGTGGAGGTGCAGGCCGACGACGAGCTGCTCGACGCGCTGCTGCTGATGCTGCGCCACCGCGTGCACCGCGTGCTGGTGCGCGACGGCGCGGCCGTGCTCGGCGTGCTGAGCCAGCTCGACGTGGTGAACCTCGTGGCCAACCACTCGCACGTGGTCGCGCTGCAGATCGAGCGCGCCGCGGGGCTCGACGAACTGCAGGCGGCGGCCGCGCGCATCGACGACCTGGTGGCGCTGCTGCACGGCGGCGGCATCCGCGTCGAGCGCATCGCGCGACTCGTGAGCGAGCTCGACGCGCGACTGTTCGAGCGTGCGTGGGCGCTCGTCGCGCCGCCGGAACTGGCGGCCGCGAGCTGCCTGCTGGTGATGGGCAGCGAAGGCCGCGGCGAGCAGATTCTCAAGACCGACCAGGACAACGCGCTGCTGCTGCGCGACGGCACGCTCGACGCCGCGCTCGTCGCCGAAGCGGCGCGCCGCTTCGAGGCCGCGCTGGCCGGCTTCGGCTACCCACCGTGCCCGGGCGGGATCATGCTCACCAACCCGCTGTGGCGCCAGCCGCTGGCGGCGTTTCGCGACACCCTGCGCGACTGGGTGCACGGCAGCGACCCCGAAGGCCCGATGCGGCTGGCGATCTTCTTCGACGCGGTGGCCGTGGCCGGCGACGCGACCCTGCTCGACGCGGCGCGCGCGCAGCTCGACGCGCTCGCCGCCGACCACGACGCGTTTCTCGCGCGCTTCGCGCGCGCGGCCGACCAGTTCGACGAGCCCGGGTCGTGGTGGACGCGCCTGACGACGCGCCGCGACGAGCAGCCGCTCGACCTGAAGAAGCTCGGCGTGTTCCCGATCGTGCACGGCGTGCGCGCGCTCGCGCTGCAGTACCGCGTGCGCGAACGCGGCACGGCCGCGCGCCTGCAGGCGCTGGTGGCCGCCGGCCGCGTCGACGCGGCGCTCGCACGCGACGTGCTCGACGCGCTGCACCTGCTGATGAGCCTGCGCCTGACGCACCAGCTGCGCCAGCGCGCCGAAGGCCGCCATGCCGGCAACGAGGTGCGCCCGTCGGAGCTGGGCGTGCTCGAGCGCGAGCCGCTGCGCGACGCGCTGGCGATCGTCAGGCGCTGGCGCGCCTTCCTGCGCGGGCACTTCCGGCTCGAGGCGGTGTAGCGACGTGCGCGGCGGCGACTCACGCGCCCGGCGGCGCCCCGCGCTGCGGCCGCAGGTAGATCACCCAGTACACCCCCGCCACGAGCACGCTGCCGCCGACCAGGTTGCCGGCGATCACCAGCGCCAGGTGGCGCAGCAGGTCGTCGACGCCGAGCGGCGCGCCCAGCAGCATCGCCAGCGGGAAGAAGTACATGTTGGCGATGGAGTGCTCGAAGCCGGCGGCGACGAAGGCGGTGATCGGGAACACGATGGCCACCGCCTTGTCGGTGACGGTGCGGCCGGCGAAGGCCATCCACACGGCCATGCAGACGAGCACGTTGCACAGCACGCCGCGCGCGAAGGCCTCGAGCCACGGCAGCGCGGCTTTCGCCGACGCGATGCCGACCACCGCGCGGCCGACGGCGCCGTCGTTCATCGACGCGTGACCCGACAGCCACACGAGCAGCGCGAGCCCGGCGGCGCCCGCGAAGTTGGCCGCGCCCACCAGCGCCCAGTTGCGCAGCAGCGCGCCGGTGCTCACGTGGCCGCTCGCCCACGCCATCGCGATCAGGTTGTTGCCGGTGAAGAGTTCCGCGCCGGCCACCGTCACCAGCACCAGGCCGAGCGAGAACACGAGCCCGCCGAGCACGCGCGTGGCCGCGAAGCCGAGGCTCGCGTCGCTGGCGACCAGCGTGAACATGAGCGCGCCGAGCCCGACGAAGGCGCCCGCGAGCATGCCCAGCAGCGCCTGCGTCAGCAGCGGCAGCCGCGTCTTGCCGACCCCGACGGCCTGCACGCGCGCGGCGATCTCCTGCGGGGCATAGGCGTCGAGGCCGAAGAGTTCAGCGGGCATGGGGCGCTCCTTCGGGTCCGGTCGGCACGATGATCGCCTCGCGCAGGAACGCCTCCACCGCGTCGGCCCGCTCGCGCTCGTGTCCGAGCATCAGGTGCCCGCCGTCGTCGAAGCCGACGAAGCGCGCGCCGGCGATGTGCGCGGCGGTGTAGCGCGCGGCGTCCCACAGCCCGAAGCCGTCGTTGCGCGCGGCGATCACCAGGGTGGGCGCGCGGATCGTCTCCAGCGCCACGCGCGCGGCGCGTGCGCTCGCGAGGGTGTCGTGCACGAGGCCGCGCGCGCGCCGGTGCACCGGCTGGATCTGCGCCATCAGCGCGTCGGCGCGGCGCTGCTCGTCGGCGCCGGCGGCGGCGTAGTCGGCCGGCGGCGTGGCGAGCACGATGCGGCGCACGAGGTCGGGCGCGAAGCGCGCGGCCAGCCAGAACGGCAGGTCGGCGCCCAGCAGCGCGAGCATCGCGCGCTCGGCCCACGCGGGCGGCGGCACGAGGCCCGGCCGGTACACCGCGGGCACCGCGAGCACGAGCGCGCGCGTGCGCTGCGGGTGGCGCGCCGCGAACTGCAGCGCCGACAGCGCGCCGGCCGACACGCCCATCAGCGCGGCGTCGCGCACGCCCAGCGCGTCGAGCAGGCAGGCGTGGTGGTCGGCCTGCGCTGCGGGCGATGCGTCGGCGCCCGCGCCGTCGGGCATCGGCGTGCGCAGGTAGCCGAAGCGCGACGGCGCGATCACGCGCCAGCCGCGCGCGGCGTGCGCGGCACCGAGCGCGAGCCCCTGGTCGAAGCCGCCGCCGCTGCCGTGGATCACCAGCAGCGCCGGGCCACGGCCCGCTTCGGCGAACTCGATCGGCCCGCAGCGCGTGTCGACGACCCGGCTGCCGGCGGCCACGCGCGCCTCGTGGGCGGCCAGCTCGCGGCGGTACGCGAGACCGAGCCACGCGGCGGCCGCCAGCAGCGCCGCCGTGGCGGCCAGCAGCACGCGCAGCCTCCATCTCGAGCGCCGGACCATGCGCGAATGCTGGCGCGCATCGCGCGGCCGGCTCTTGCGTCAGCGCAAGCGGCGACGGCGGTCGGCCGCCGCGCAGTCGCCGGCGCGTGCCGTCGCGCGCCGGCTCAGCGGTCGAGCAAGGTCGTGAGCGCGTGGCTGGCGGCGCGCGGCACCGCGCCGGCCATCGCCACGGCGGCGCGCGCGCCGAGCATGCGCTCGAACGCGGCACGCACGTCCTCGGCGCTCACCGCGTCGATGCGCGCGGCCAGTTCGGCCGGCGAGCGCACGCGGCCGTGCACGAACAGGTCCTGCGCCGCTTCCTCGAGCCGCCGGTGCGGGCGCTCCTGCGTGCGCAGCCGGCGCACCGCGATCTGGTTGCGCGCGCGCTGCAGCCCGGCCGAGTCGGCGTGCCCGGCGTGATCGACCAGCAGGTGCTTCACTTCGGCGAGCAGCGGCCCGACGTGGCCGGGCGAGGTCGAGGCCTCGATCACGAACTGCCCGCACACCGGCAGCAGGTCGGCCGAGCACGCGGTGTAGTACGCGAGGCCCAGCCGCTCGCGCACGCGGTCCAGCAGCGGCGAGCTCATGCCCTCGCCGAACAGCGTGGCCGCGACGATCGCGGCCTCGGGAGCGTCGGCCAGACCCGGCACGGGCCAGCCCAGCACCACGTGGGTCTGGCTCGAGCCAGCCATGCGCCGCGTGCGCGCGCCGCCTTCGTAGGCCGGCGCGTGCAGCGCGTTGGGCTCGCCGCGCGGCATGTCGCCGAACGCGGCCTCGGCCACGCGCACGATCTCGTCGGGCCGCACGTCGCCGGCGACGCCGACCACCACGTTGGCGCCGCCGTACTGGCGCTGCACGTAGTCCAGCAGGTCGGCGCGCGTGAAGCGCTCGATGTTGCGGCGCGTGCCGATCACCGGCTGGCCGGCCGGGTGCATGCCGAAGCACAGCCGGTCGAACAGGCGGAAGGCTTCGGACAGCGGGTCGTCCTCCTCCTCGGTGAGCTCCTGCAGGATGACCTGCCGCTCGCGCTCGAGCTCGGTCTCGGGGAAGGTGCTGTGCCGCACGATGTCGGCCAGCATGCGCACGAACTGCGCCGCGTCGCGCGCCATGCCGCGCATGTGGAACGCGGTGTGGTCCTTGTCGGTGTGCGCGTTGACCTCGGCGCCCAGCCGCTCGGCGTCGAGGTTGATCTGCTGGCAGCTGCGCGTGGCCGTGCCCTTGAAGGCCATGTGCTCGACCACGTGGCTGATGCCGTTGAGCTTCGGGCTCTCGTGCAGGCTGCCGGTGCGCACGAACACGCTCACGCTCGCGCTGCCGACGTGCGGCAGGCGCAGCACGAGCACGCGCACGCCGTTGGGCAAGGCGGCGACGGTGGTGTCGGGGTCGGGTCGGGAGTCGTCCATCGGGTGCAGGCGGTGCGCGGACCGCTACTGTGCCAGCACCGCGGCCGCGTCAGACCCCGGTAAGCGCCGCCCGCAGAATGGCCGGTACAAGACCAGCAGCGCGGTGCGCCGCCGCGCCACCGGAGACACGCACATGTTCCAGGGCCTCACCGCGCAACGCCTGCTCGCGCTGTTCGCGGCCGGCTGGCTGCTGCTGAACTTTCCGCTGCTCGCGCTGTGGGACACCGGCGGCAGCGTGCTCGGCCTGCCGCTGCTGCCGACGGTGCTGTTCGCCGGCTGGGCCGTGCTGATCGGCGGGCTGGCCTGGATCGGCTCGCGGCCGGACGACGACGGCTAGGCGCGCCATCCCGGAGATCGCGCCATGCTGTCGGCCCCGCTGGTCATCGGCGCCTCGTTCGCGTACCTCGCGGCGTTGTTCGCGCTGGCGTGGTGGGCCGACCGGCGCGCCGCCGCGGGCCGCTCGGTCATCGGCAACGCCTGGGTGTACGCGCTGTCGATGGGCGTGTACTGCACCGCGTGGACCTACTTCGGCAGCGTCGGCCGCGCCGCGGCCTCGGGCGTGTGGTTCCTGCCGATCTACCTCGGCCCCACCCTCGCGATGGTGCTGGCGTGGATGGTGCTGCGCAAGATGGTGCGCATCGCGCGCACGTACCGCCTGACCTCCATCGCCGACTTCATCGCCAGCCGCTACGGCAAGAGCCGCGCGCTGGCCGGTCTGGTGACCCTGATCGCGGTGGTGGGCATCCTGCCGTACATGGCCTTGCAGCTGAAGGCCGTCGCGAGCGGCTATGCGCTGCTGACCGCCGCGCCCGGCGCCGCGGCGGCGCACGGGCCGTGGTGGAGCGACGGCACCTTGTACATCGCGCTCGCGCTGGCCGGCTTCACCATGGTCTTCGGCACGCGCCACCTCGACGGCACCGAGCGCCACGAGGGCATGGTCGCGGCCATCGCGGCGGAGTCGGTGGTGAAGCTCGTCGCCTTCGTGGCCGTCGGCGTGTTCGTCACGTGGAGCCTGTTCGACGGCCCGGCGGACCTGTTCGGCCGCGCGTCGGCGCAGCCCGAACTCGCGGCGCTGCTGCGGCTGGGCGAGCACGGCGCGTTCGCGTGGAGCCAGTGGTTCGCGCTGCTGCTGCTGTCGATGCTGTCGGTGCTGCTGCTGCCGCGGCAGTTCCAGGTGATGGTGGTCGAGAACGTCGACGAGCGCCACATCCGTCGCGCGGCCTGGGTCTTCCCCGCGTACCTGCTGGCGATCAACCTGTTCGTGCTGCCCATTGCGCTGGGCGGGCTGATGGCCGCGCGCGGCGCCGACCCCGAGACCTTCGTGCTGTCCTTGCCGCTCGCCGCGGGCCAGCAGGCGCTGGCGCTGGCGGCGTTCATCGGCGGGCTGTCGGCGGCCACCGGCATGGTCATCGTCGAGGCCATCGCCGTGGCCACGATGGTCTGCAACGACCTCGTCGTGCCGCTGCTGCTGCGCCTGCGGCGCTTCAGCGTGCGCGCGGCCGGCGGCGTGCACGAGATGGCCGGGCTGCTGCTGGCCATCCGCCGCGGCGTGATCGCGCTGCTGCTGCTGCTGGGCTACGCCTACTTCCGCATCGCCGGCGAGGCCTACGCGCTGGTGAGCATCGGGCTCATCAGCTTCGCGGCCGTGGCGCAGTTCGCGCCGGCGCTGCTGGGCGGCATGTACTGGCGCGGCGGCACGCGCGACGGCGCGCTCGCCGGGCTGGCCGCCGGCTTCGCGCTGTGGGCCTACACGCTGATGCTGCCGTCGATCGCGAAGTCGGGCTGGCTGGCCGCGGACTTCGTCGAGCGCGGGCCGTTCGGCCTCGTATGGCTGCGCCCCGAGCAGCTGTTCGGGCTGACGGTCCTCGACCCGCTGACGCATGCGCTGTTCTGGAGCCTGCTGGCCAACGCCGGGCTGTACGTCGTGGTGTCGCTCGCGCGCCCGCCCGGCGCGCACGAGATGGCGCAGGCGCTGCGCTTCGTCGAGGTGTTCGGCCGCGGCGGCGCGGCGGCCGGCGCGAGCGCGGGCGTGCAGGCGCCGCTGTTCTGGCGCGGCCGCGCGCGCGTCGAAGACCTGCTGCGGCTGCTCGCGCGGTTCGTCGGGCGCGACGCGGCCGAGCGCCTGTTCGCCGAGCACGCGCGGCGCGCCGGCGTCGCGAGCGCGCGCGAGCTGCCGGCCGACGCGCGCCTCGTCGAGTGGGTCGAGACGCAGCTGGGCGGCGCGATCGGCAGCGCGTCGGCGCGCGCGATGGTCGCCTCGGTGGTCGAGGAGGAGCGCCTCGCGATCGACGACGTGCTGCGCGTGGTGGAGGAGGCGTCGCGCCTGCGCGCGCACTCGCAGGAGCTCGAGCGGCTGGCGGCCGAGCTGCGCGCGGCCAACGAGCGGCTGGAGAGCCTGGACCGGCTGAAGGACGACTTCATGTCGTCGGTGACGCACGAGCTGCGCACGCCGCTCACGTCGATCCGCGCGCTGACCGAGCTGATGCGCGACGAGCCCGCGATGGACGAGGCGCAGCGCCGGCAGTTCCTCGACATCGTGGTGGCCGAGACCGAACGCCTGGGCCGGCTCGTGAACCAGGTGCTCGACATGGCGAAGATCGAGTCGGGCCACGCCGAGTGGCGCGCCGTCGACCTCGACCTGCGCGCGCTGGTCGAGCAGGCGCTGCACACCACGGCCGAGATGTTCCGCGAGCGCGGCGCCACGGTCGAGTTCGAGGCGCCCGCGCACGTGCCCACGCTGCGCGCCGACCCCGACCGCCTGATGCAGGTCATGATGAACCTGCTGTCGAACGCCGCGAAGTTCGTGCCGCGCGAAGGCGGCCGCGTGCGCGTGAGCCTGCGCTGCGACGACGCCGGCGTGACGGTGGCCGTCGCCGACAACGGCCCCGGCGTGCCGCGCGAGCAGCAGCAGGCGGTGTTCGAGAAGTTCCGCCAGGGCGGCGACGCGGCGCACCGGCCGGCCGGCACCGGCCTGGGCTTGCCGATCAGCCGCCGGATCGTCGAGCATCTCGGCGGCCGCCTGTGGCTGGAGTCCGAACCCGGCCGCGGCGCGACCTTCGTGTTCACGTTGCCGTGGCGGCAGCAGGAGGCCACACCATGACCTACCGCGTGCTCAACGCCGACGACGAGCCCAACATCGTCGTGTCGCTGGAGTTCCTGATGAAGCGCGAGGGCCACGCGGTGAGCGTGGCGCGCGATGGCCGCGAGGCGCTGGAGACGATCCGCCGCGAGCGGCCCGACCTCGTGCTGCTCGACGTGATGATGCCGGGCCTGTCGGGCTTCGACGTGTGCCAGGCGGTGCGCGCCGACGAGTCGCTCGCCGGCGTGCGCGTCGTGCTGCTCACCGCCAAGGGCCGCGACACCGACCTCGCCAAGGGCACGGCGCTCGGTGCCGACGCCTACGTCACCAAGCCGTTCTCGACGCGCGAGCTCGCCGAACGCGTGCGCGAGCTGCTCGCGCAGGATCGGGGCGCGGGGTCGTGAAGCTCGACCGGCGCGAGCTGATCGCGGCGCTCGCGCCGGGGCTGGTGCTGGCCGCGCTCGGCGCCGCCGGGCTCGCCGGCTTCGCGGCCACGCTCGAGCCGCCCGAGCGTGCCGCGCTCGTGGCGATGCTCGAGCCGCGCGCGGCGCTGCTGCTGCTCGCGTGGCTGGTGCTGGCCGGCGCGCTCGGCTCGCTCGCGCGCCGCGCGTACCGGCGCTGGGTGCTCGCGCCCGAACGGCTGGCCGAGCAGGCGCAGGCGCTGCTCGCGGCCGACGCGGCGCGCGAGCTGCCGGCCGACCCCGCAGCGGGCCGCGGCACGCGCGCGCTGGCCGCCGCGATCAGCGCCTTCGCGCGGCAGCGCGACGACTTGCGCGCCGACGTGCACGCGCAGGTGCGCGACGCGAGCCGCAAGGTCGAGCAGGAGAAGACGCGGCTGGCCGCGCTGATGGCCGAGCTGACGCAAAGCGTGGTGGTGTGCAACCTCGACGGCCGCATCCTGCTGTACAACAACCGCGCGCGGCTGCAGTTCCGCGCGCTGTCCGACGCACCCGAGGCCGCGGGCGGCGCCGAGCTGATCGGGCTGGGCCGCTCGATCTACGCCGTGCTCGACCGGCAGCTCGTCGCGCACGCGCTCGAGAGCGTGCAGCAGCGCCTCGCGCGCGGCGCGGCGCATCCGTCGGCGCAGTTCGTCACCGCGACGCAGGCCGGCCAGTTGCTGCGCGTGCAGCTCGCGCCCGTGCGCGAGATCGGCGCGGCGGCCGGCGGCGACGCGGCGGGGGACGCGCCGGCCGACGCGACGGCGCTCAACGGCTTCGTGCTGATGCTCGACAACATCACGCGCGAGTTCGCCGACGAGTCGCGCCGCGACCATTTGCTGCACGCGCTGACCGAAGGCAGCCGCGCCTCGCTCGGCACCTTGCAGGCGGCCGTCGAGATGCTCGACTACCCCGACCTCGATGCCGCGACGCGCGAGCGCTTCCTCGGCGTGGTGCGCGACGAGGTGCGCGCGATGGGCGCGCGCTTGCAGCAGGCCTCGGGCGAGGCGACGCGCTCGATGAAGACGCGCTGGCCGCTGGAGGACATGCTCGGCGCCGATCTCGCGTCGGCCGCGGCGCGGCGCATCGAGGCGCTGGCCGGCTGCCGCGTCTCGACGAGCGAGGTCGATCCGGCGCTGTGGCTGCGCGTCGACAGCTTCTCGCTGCTGCAGGCGCTGGTGTACCTGGCCGGCCGCGTGGTCGACGAGTTCGGCCTGCGCATGGTGCGGCTGCGGCTGCAGCCGGCCGGCGAGCGCGCGCAGCTCGACCTGGTGTGGACCGGCCAGCCGCTCAGCACCGAGACCGTGATGAGCTGGGAGACCGATGCCATGCGCATCGGCGGCGAGAGCCTGCCGCTGGCGGTGCGCGACGTGGTCGAGCGGCACGGCGGCGCGTTCTGGTTCGAGCGCGAGCGCGTGCGCCACGATGCGTTCTTCCGCTTCCTGCTGCCGCGCTCGGGCGAGCACGCCGCGCTCGAGGCCGCGCAGCTCGTGCGCAGCGACAGCCGCCCCGAGTTCTACGACTTCGACCTGTTCGCGCTGGCCGAGCCCACGCGCGAGCTGGCCGGGCGGCGCCTCGCCGAGCTGTCGTTCACCGTGTTCGACACCGAGACCACCGGGCTCGATCCGTCGGCCGGCGACGAGATCCTGCAGATCGGCGCGGTGCGCATCGTCGCGGGCAAGCTGCGCCGCGGCGAGAGCTTCGAGCGCCTCGTCGATCCGCGCCGCCCGATCCCCGCCGCGTCGATCCCGATCCACGGCATCACGCCGGAGATGGTGGCCGGCCAGCCGACCATCGCCGAGGTGCTGCCGGCGTTCCACGCGTTCGCGAGCGACACCGTGCTGGTCGCGCACAACGCCGCGTTCGACCTGCGCTTCCTGCAGCTGAAGGAGGCCGCCAGCGGCGTGCGCTTCGACCAGCCGGTGCTCGACACCCTGCTGCTGTCGGCGGTGGTGCATCCGCAGCAGGCCTCGCACGGGCTCGAGGCCATCGCCGAGCGGCTGGGCGTGCCCGTGCTCGGCCGCCACACCGCGCTCGGCGACGCCATCGTCACCGCCGAGGTCTTCGTCAAGCTGCTGCCGCTGCTGGCCGAGCGCGGCATCCACACCCTGGGCGACGCGCTCGCGGCGGCGCAGAAGACGTACTACGCGCGGCTGACCTATTGAGCATTCGAGAAACGACGACACCTCGATCACCGTTCGGGCCGGGCGATCACCATTCGGGCTGAGCGATCACCGTTCGGGCCGAACGGACGGTGCTGCTCGAAAATCTTCTCGAAACACCCTGGCTGAACGCCGCTCGCTCCTGCGAAGACGCCTCCCGAAATCGTCTCGTAAATCATTACATAATCGTGCATGCGACCGAGGAACGAAGCCGCCCGCGCCCAGCTGCGAACCGCCCTGTCGCGCCGCGCGGCGGTGCCGGCGTCGGCCCTGGTCGAAGCCACCGGCGTGAGCGTGCCGACCTTGCACCGGCTGCTGCGCGAACTGGGCGACGAAGTCGTCAGCGCCGGCAGGGCGCAGCGCGCGCGCTACGCGCTGCGCCGCGCCGTGCGCGGCGACGCACAACCGCTGCCGCTGTACGAGATCGGCCGCGACGGACGCGCGCGAGCGCTGACGAGGCTCGTGCCGCTGCGCCCCGCAGGCACCTGGATGCCGCTGGCCGACGTCGGCTGGCCGGTGCCCGACGAGGCGCGCGACGGTTGGTGGCCGGGTCTGCCGTATCCGCTGTACGACATGCGACCGCAGGGCTACATCGGCCGGCAGCTCGCGCGTGCGCGGCATCGTGAGTTCGGCGTCCCGCTCGACCCGGAGGCCTGGACCGACGACGACGTGATGCACGTGCTCTCGCGCGTCGGCGCCGACTGCAGCGGCAGCCTCGTGCTGGGCGACGCGGCGCTCGAGCGCTGGCAGGCCGAGCGGCAGGCACAGCGCGAGCCGCTCGCCGCGCGCTCGGTTGCGCGCGCCTACGCGAAGCTCGCCGACGACGCGGTGGCGGCCGGCGTGCCCGGCTCCAGCGCGGCCGGCGAGTTCCCCAAGTTCAGCGCATCGCGCGAGCCCGGCGCCGGCGGCGACACGCCGCACGTGCTGGTCAAGTTCTCCGGCGCCGAGGAGTCGTCGGCGGTGCGGCGCTGGTCCGACCTGCTGGTGTGCGAGCACCTCGCGCTCGAGTGCACGGCGGGCCTGCCCGGCGTGCAGGCGGCGCGCAGCCGCATCGTCGGCGCGGGCGGCCGCACCTTCCTCGAGGTCGAGCGCTTCGACCGGCACGGCGCGCACGGCCGCAGCCGGCTCGCGAGCCTGGCGGTCATCGAAGCGTCGCTGCTCGGCGACGCCGGCACCGACTGGACGCAGCTCGCGCTGCGCCTGCAGTCGATGCGCTTGCTCACCCCCGACGACGTGCGGCGCGTCGAGCTGCTGTGGTGCTTCGGCCGGCTGATCGCCAACACCGACATGCACCTCGGCAACCTGAGCTTTCGACCGGTCGATGGCGTGCTGCGGCTCGCGCCGGCGTACGACATGGTGCCGATGCTGTACGCCCCGCTGGCCGGCGGCGAGGTGCCTGCGCGCAGCTTCGAGCCCGCGCTGCCGCTGCCGGCGCAGCGCGACTCCTGGCTCGAGGCGTGTCGCGCTGCGCTCGACTTCTGGCAGCGCGCCGCGCGCGACTCCCGCATCACCGAGGGCTTCCGCCGCGTGTGCGCCGACAACGCGCGCCGGCTGCTGCGCGCCGCCGAAATCGTCTGACGCGCAGCCCGCGATCGGCGCCGGGCCCGGCCGCCCCGCGCTCGCGGCTACTTCGGCACCGCGACGCGCGGCGTGCCGCCGCGGCGCGTGCCGTGCCCGTTGTCGCTGCCGGCGCGACGCGCGCGGGCCGACTGCGGCTTGCGCGACTGCGCGAGCGCCGCGTCGATCAGCGCGTCGGCGATCCACATCGCGATGCGCTCGACCTCGCGGTCGCCGAGACCCCAGATGTCCTTCAGGATCACGTACGGCTCGATGCCGTAGACCACCGACAGCGCCTTGTGCAGCTGCGTGCGCATCGCCGGCGTGAGCTGCGGCGCGAGCGGCTCGATCGCGTGCTCGAGGATGCGCACGCGGTGGCCGCGACGGTACGGTTCTTCCTCCAGCAGGCCGGCGCGTTCGAGCGCCCACTGCTCGAGCGAGAGCTGCGCGGCCGCGCGCAGCTGCGGCTCGAACTCCTTGAAGCGCGGGAACGTGGTCTCGAACAGCTCGTGCACGCGCGCGCGACCGTCCGGGGTCTGCGACTCGAAGCTGCGCACCGGGCCGAGCGAGGTCTCGATGACGGCGGTGATCAGCGCGCTGCGGCTGGGAAAGTAGCGGTACGCGGTGGCGCGCGAGACGTTGGAGCGCACCGCCACTTCGGCCACCGACGGGATGTGGCCGGCCTCCTGGATGATGGCCATCGCGGTGTCGAGCAGCAGCCGCCACGTCGATGCCTTGACGCCGCGCGCCGGGGGCGTCGCGACGCTGAGCCTGTGCTTCAGGCGTGCCATGCGGGTTTGTCCGTAGCGGCGGGGGCCGGTGTCGTCTTGATGC
>Ga0073934_10008499_pt1 | contig 13659 bp, 14 predicted proteins | sample LarsenN4metaG_FD_76834 | JGI IMG/M metagenome (GOLD analysis project Ga0073934, IMG submission 76834) | Hot spring sediment bacterial and archeal communities from British Columbia, Canada, to study Microbial Dark Matter (Phase II) - Larsen... ...
AGGCGCTCGCAGCGCTCGCGCGTGAGCGTCAGGCAGATCAGCCCGCGGCCGAACTTCGCCATGAAGTTGATCGCCTCGGGCGTGACGTGGTCGGCGGCGAGCACGAGGTCGCCCTCGTTCTCGCGGTCTTCCTCGTCGACGAGGATGACCATGCGGCCGGCGGCCAGCTCGGCCACCAGCTCCGGAATCGGTGAAATCGACATGGCGGGATTGTAGGTGGCGGGGGTGTTCCGCCCCTGGGGAAAGGTTGAGGTTCGACGCCGGGCCGCCCCAAGCCGAGCGGCGCCCCTCGGGGGCAGGAACGAAGCGACTGGGGGGCTGAAATCAGTGACGCGGCAGGGAGCCACCGAGCATGCGCTCGACGTAACGTGCGATCAGGTCGATCTCGAGATTCACGCGGCTGCCCGCGCGCAGCGTGCCCAGGGTGGTGTTCTCGATCGTGTGCGGGATCAGGTTGATGCTGAACTCGCAGTGCTGCGGGTGGTCGACCACGCGGTTGACGGTGAGGCTCACGCCGTTGACCGTGATCGAGCCCTTGTAGGCGAGGAAGCGCGCCAGCGCCGGCGGGGCGCTGATGCGCAGTTCCCACGATTCGCCCACCGGCTCGAAGTGCGTCACCTGCCCGATGCCGTCGACGTGCCCGCTGACCAGGTGGCCGCCGAGGCGGTCGTTGGCGCGCAGCGCCTTCTCGAGGTTGACCGGGCCGGGTTCGCCCAGGCCGGCGGTCTTGTCCAGGCTCTCGGCGGAGATGTCGATGGTGAAGCGGCCCTCGGCCGCGTCGAAGCGGGTGACCGTCATGCAGGCGCCGTTGAGCGCGATGCTGTCGCCCAGGGCCACGTCGTCGAGGTAGCCGGCCGGGGCCTGCAAGGTCAGGCGCAGGCCGTGCGAGGCGTCGGCGCCCAGCGGTGTGGCGTCGACGATGCGTCCGACGCCGGTGATGATGCCGGTGAACATGTCGCGATTGTCGCAGGCGGCGCGTGTGCGCGGCGTCGCCTTCGCGTCAGAAGTCCTCGCGGCCGGGCGGGCGGGCGACCAGGCGCAGGTCGCCGCCGATGCGCTCGATGCCCGTCCAGCGCAGGTCGAGCGTGTCCTCCAGCCGTTCCAGCGGGCCGAACGCCGCCAGGTCCCGCCCCACGCCCAGAAGGCGCGGGGCCATGTAGACGAGGAACTCGTCGACCAGCCCCTCGCGCACCAGCGACCCGTTGAGCTTGTGACCGGCTTCGACGTGCAGTTCGTTGACGCTGCGGCGCGCCAGGTCGACGAGCATCGCGGCGAGGTCGACCTTGCCGCCGGGGCCTGGCATGAACGCGATCTCCGCGCCGGCCGCCCGCAGTGCCGCCTCGCGCGTGGCATCGGGCTGCGCCGCGTAGATCAGCACCGCGCCCGGTGGTGCGAGCAGCTTCGCCGTGGGGGGCGTCTCCAGCCGCGAATCGACCACCACGCGCAGCGGCTGCCGCGGCGTCTCGACCAGCCGCACGTCCAGGCGCGGGTCGTCGTCGAGCACCGTGCCCACGCCGGTGAGCACGGCGCTGGCGCGGCGCCGGAAGGCATGGCCGTCGGTGCGCGCCGCCGGCCCGGTGATCCACTGGCTGACGCCGTTGTTCAGCGCCGTGCGGCCGTCGAGCGACACGGCGGTCTTCATGCGCACCCACGGCCGGCCGCGGACCACGCGCGAGAAGAACCCGATGTTGAGCTCGCGCGCCTCGCGGGCCAGCAGGCCTTCCTCGACGGCGATGCCGGCGGCGCGCAGCCGCGCCGCGCCCTGGCCGGCCACCTGCGGGAACGGGTCTTCGAGGGCCATCACCACGCGGCCGAGTCGCGCCTCGATCAGCGCATCGCAGCACGGCGGCGTGCGGCCGTGGTGGGCGCAGGGCTCGAGCGTGACGTAGGCGGTGGCGCCGTGCACGATCTCGTGCCGTGCCGCCGCATCGCGCAGCGCCATCACCTCCGCATGCGGACCGCCGGCCTGCTGCGTGCGCCCGCGGCCGATCACCCGGCCGCCGGGCGCGACGATCACGCAGCCCACGCGCGGGTTCGGCTCGGTCAGGCCGACCGACTCCTCGGCCAGCGCGAGCGCCTCGTGCATCGGGGTCGGGAAATGCGGTGTCGTCATGTGCCGCATTGTCTCGCGGCGGCACGGGCTCAGCGCGGCAGCAGGCGCTGGGCCGCCAGCGCCGGTTCGTGCGCGGCGATCAGCGTCGAGAGCGTCACCTGCTGCGCGTCGCCGCGCCGATCGCTCCACGACACGCTGACGTCGACGGCGCGCGAGTGCGGCCAGGTGACCGCATCGACGCGACGCGCGACGGCGTAGCGCGGGCTGCCCAGGCCGTCCGGCTCGATCGTGTGGGCGTGATCGGCGATGGCCGCGTAGCCGTCGATCTGCGCGAAACCGCGCAGGCCCTCGATCTCCTGCTGCGCCAGGCGCACCGCTTCGCTGCGCTGCGGCGACAGCTCGGCCTGCTGGCGCAGCTCCGGCTGCACGCGCAGCAGGGCGAGCAGGCCGATGGCCAGCACGACGGCCGCGACCATCGCCTCGACCAGCGTGAAGCCGCGCTGGCGGCGGCGTTGCGAGCGCTGCATGTCGGTCTCCTCGTCGGATCAGAAGTCGCGCCAGCTGCCGGGCAGCCGCACGAAGCTGCCTTGCCGCGTGCGCAGCGCGTCGAGCACGGCGGTGTCGAGCGCGAGGTCCAGCGAAGCGTCGCCGGACGCTGCACCCTCACTGAGCAGGGCGCCGCGAACGACGGCGGCGGGTGCCGCCCAGCCGAGGCTGGATGCGTGGATCACGCCGTGCAGTTGCACCGCCCCCTGGACTTGCACGTGGCCGCCGGCCACGACCAACAGCGGTCGCTCGGGCGTGCCGAGAACGAGCGGGCCGCGCAGCAGCAGGTCGCCGGGCAGGGCGACGAGCGTGACGCCTTGCGCCGCCAGCACGCCGAGCGCCACGCCGCAGTCGCCCTCGCAGGCGAGCCGGTGCACCGCGGGTTGGCGTTGCCATTGCGGCTTCGAGAGGCCGAAGTGGCGGACGAAGAAGGCATCCGTGCTCTCGCTGGCGGCGCGCAGGGTCAGCGCCGTGGCCGGCGGGTAGGGCAGGGCGGGTTGCAGGGCCAGCAGCGCCGCATGCTGCGCCGTGGCGTCGCGGTGTCTGCCGATCGCCTTAAGGTGGACCTGACCCGGCGTGCCGCCCGGCTCGAAGCGCAATTCGAACGCCGCGTCGCCGCTGGCAGCCGCTGCGGCCGTGCCGTCCGGGCAGGCGCAGACCCAGCCCGCTTCACCGCGCGTGCAGGCAGAGGTCGAGGCACGAGGCGTGAAGTCGGCGACCGAGGTGTCGAGATGGCGTTCGCGAAAGCGCTGCGTGGACAGCGGCGAGGGCCTGCAGTCGCTGCCGATGCGCGCGTCGTGATTGAGCATCGCCGTGGCCCAGTCGAGCCCGGCCTCGGCGGCTTCGAACGCCGTCGCTGCGTGGACCTGGTTGGCCGACTGTCGCCACTCCAGCAGCAGGTGGCGGTTCGCGGCCAGCAGCGTGATCAGCATGGCCATCAGCAGTGCCAGCGTGACGGCGAGGGTCACGGCGCCGCGCTGGTCAGAACGATGAACGGGCGTCATGCGGCCTCTCCTCAGGCAGGGCAGGCGCCGCTCACGCCGTCGTTGCGCAGGCGCACGAGGGTCTCGAGGCGGCGCACCAGCGAAGGGTCGTCGGCCGCGCGGGCGGTGATGCGGATCGCCAGGCGCCGTACCTCCACCCGCGCGTCGCACGCCGCTCCTGGCGGGCAGGGGTTCGCGCAATGCTCCAGCAGCGACACGCTGTCGACACGCGGCTGCAGCACGAACTCGGTGATGACCAGCGTGCCGGCGTCGGTCAGCGCCTGCCAGTTGCCGGCGCCCAGCAGCAGCTCGATCACGCCGCGGCGCAGGCGCAGGCCGAACTGCTCGTTGCCGTCGAGGGCGCCGTTCTCCCTCGCATCGCGCGAGTAGGCGAACTGCGCCGCGTCGGAGGCCGCGGCCTGGGGCGAGAACGCGGCATAGGGGTTGGGTGTCGAGGCCGCCGGCGCGGCCCAGTGGCCGGCGCGGCGAAGGTCGCGGGCGATCACGTCGCCTGCGCTGCGCAGATCCTGCATCAGCCGCTGGGCCGCGGTCGCGTGGCGGTGTTCGCGCCATTGCTCGGCGAAGGCCGCGAGGCCGGCCGCGGCGATGAACAGGCCCAGGGCGAGCCCGACCATCAGCTCGACCAGCGACAGCCCGGTCTGGTGGGAGCGGGAGCGCATGTCGGTCTCCTCTCAGAAGTTCCAGCAGCGCCGGTTGGCGGCCGCGTCGTTGGCCACGGCGGCGTCGGGGCCGGAGGCATGCGTGGTCGTGCCGCCCGCCACGGTGAGGCGCAGCTGGCGGCAGGTCGCATCGCCTGCCTGCGCGCCGCTGGCCAGGGCGACGGCCACGTAGCCTTGCGCATCGGCCTCGCTGACCACCAGCTGGTAGTGGCCTGCGCTGGTGCGTGCCGGCAGGCGCAGTTCATCGAGGCTGGCGTAGCGGCCGCGGTTGGCGTACCAGCGTTCCTGGGCCATCTGCAGCTGTGCCATGGCCAGCATCGCCTCGGCGCGGCGCGCCTTCTGCAGGCTGCCCTGGAAGCTCGGCCAGGCGATGCTCGACAGCACGCCGGCCACGCCCAGCACGGTGACGATCTCGATCAGCGTGAAGCCACGCGAGCCGCGGCGCGAAGTCATCGGACGGTTCATGATGGGTCTCCTCGGTGTGAAGCGTTCAGCAGGCGCGGTAGCCGGGTACCGCGGCCTCGGGCGAGCAGCTGCGCACGCGGCCCATCACGTTGACGACGTGGTGGATGGCGCGGCCGTCGGCAGCGATCACGCGCCAGGTCGCCGTCGGCGTGACGGTGCCGTGCAGCGGGTCGAAGGCGATGGAGGCGGTGTTGGACTGCAGCGTGATGCGGTGGCTGGCCGCCGCGCTGCGGATCAAGGTGCTGCCGGCGTCGCAGGCGGCCGTGCCGTCGGCGCTGCAGCGGCAGCTGCCGGCCGCTCCGGTGTGCAGCAGGTAGCAGCCCGCGGTCTCGTCGCGGACGACGCGCACGACGCGGTTGCGGGCGATCGCCTCGTTGCGGGCAAGCTGCAGATCGGCGGCCAGGCGAGTGGCGGCGGCGTCGAGCCGGCGGTGCTCGATCAGCCGCTGCAGCCCCGGCGCGGCGGTCGTGGCCGCGGCGGCGACGATCGCGACGACGACGCCGGCTTCGACGAGCGTCAGCCCCTGTTGGCGGTTGCGTGATTCCATGTCGTGCTCCGCAGATGCGATGCACGAACTCTAGGAATCGGGGCCCCGTCGCGCGTCCCGCGCAGGGGCGGTGAGGCGGTCCCCTCTGCGGGGCCCCTGGCCGTGGGGTCCCCCGGGCGGGGGAGGCTTCAGGCCAGCGCGCTTGCAGGCGCGCTGGCTTCTCGGCGGGCGTTCAGTCCGCAGGGACTGAACGCTCGTTCCGCCTCAAATATCCCGGATGAGCTGCCGGAACTCGTCCACGTCCTCGAAGGAACGGTAGACGGAGGCGAAGCGCACGTAGGCCACCTTGTCGATGCGCTTGAGCTCGCGCATCACCAGTTCCCCCAGCCGGGTGGAGGTCACTTCCTTGGCGCCGCTGTTGAGCAGCTTCTCCTGGATGCGGTCGACCGCCGCGTCGATCTGCTCCACGCTCACCGGCCGCTTGCGCAGCGCCAGCGCCATGGAGGCGCGCAGCTTGGTCAGCTCGAACTCGGTGCGCGTGCCGTCCTTCTTGACGACGGACGGCAGCGCGATCTCGGCCCGTTCGTAGGTGGTGAAGCGCTTGTCGCAGTGCTGGCAGCGACGGCGCCGGCGGATCTGGTCGCCCTCGTCGGACTCGCGGGTCTCGACGACCTGCGTGTCGACGTGGCCGCAGAACGGGCAGCGCATGCCGGGAGCCGGGCTCGACCGCCGATCAGCGGTAGACCGGGAAGTCCTTGGTCAGCGCCGCGACCTTCGCGCGCACCGCCGCGATGTTCGCCTCGTCGTGCGGCTTGTCGAGCACGTCGGCGATCAGGTTGGCGGTCAGCCGCGCCTGTTCTTCCTTGAAGCCGCGCGTGGTCATCGCCGGCGAACCGAGGCGGATGCCGCTGGTCACCATCGGCTTCTGCGGGTCGTTCGGGATGCCGTTCTTGTTGCAGGTCATGTGGGCGGCGCCGAGGATCGCCTCGGCCTCCTTGCCGGTCAGGCCCTTGGGGCGCAGGTCGACCAGCATCACGTGGCTCTCGGTACGACCGCTGACGATGCGCAGCCCGCGCTGCACCAGGGTCTCGGCCATCGCCGCGGCGTTCTTCACCACCTGCTGCTGGTAGGCCTTGAACTCGAGCGACAGCGCCTCCTTGAAGGCCACCGCCTTGCCGGCGATCACGTGCATCAGCGGGCCGCCCTGGATGCCGGGGAAGATCGCGCTGTTGACCTTCTTGGCGATCTCCTCGCCGCGCATCAGGATCAGGCCGCCGCGCGGGCCGCGCAGCGTCTTGTGGGTGGTGGTGGTGACCACGTCGGCGAACGGCACCGGGTTCGGGTAGACGCCCGCGGCGATCAGCCCGGCGTAGTGCGCCATGTCGACCATGAAGTAGGCACCGATCGCCTTGGCGACCTTGGCGAAGCGCTCGAAGTCGATGCGCAGCGCATAGGCCGAGGCGCCGGCGATGATCAGCTTGGGCTTGTGCTCGTGGGCGAGGCGCTCCATCGCGTCGTAGTCGATCTCTTCCTTGGCGTTCAGGCCGTAGGAGACGACCTTGAACCACTTGCCGCTCATGTTCAGCGGCATGCCGTGGGTGAGGTGGCCGCCTTCGGCCAGGCTCATGCCCATGATGGTGTCGCCCGGCTGCAGCAGGCCGAAGAAGACGCCCTGGTTGGCCTGCGAGCCGGAGTTCGGCTGAACGTTGGCGAACTCGGCGCCGAACAGCTGCTTGGCGCGGTCGATGGCGAGTTGCTCGACGACGTCGACGTTCTCGCAGCCGCCGTAGTAGCGCTTGCCCGGGTAACCCTCGGCGTACTTGTTGGTGAGCTGCGAGCCTTGCGCGGCCATCACCGCCGGCGAGGCGTAGTTCTCCGAGGCGATCAGCTCGATGTGGTCTTCCTGGCGCTGGTTCTCGCGCTGGATGGCGGCCCAGATCTCGGGGTCGACGTTGGCAACGGTGGAGGCGGTACGGTCGAACATGACGGCAGTCCTTGACAGCAGAGGTTCCCGGCGCGGGCCGCGGTTGCGCGGCCGCAGGGCTGCCCAGGCGAACGGCGGATGCGATGGCCGAAAGCGTCGGTCACCGACCGCGCTTCCCGGTGGTACACCACCTCAGGCCCCGGGGCGGGGCCGCATCGCCAGTCGCGCGGTGGCGGAAGTGTAGCGGAGGGTCGTCGGCCGCTCAGCGCAGCCAGGCGACCTGCTCGGTGACCTCGGCGTTGTCCGCCGGCGCCTTCGCCGGCTGGATGGCCTCGCGCTGCGCGGCCGAGGCCGCCGGCGCCGGCAGCGACACCGGGATCAGGGCCACGTTGGCCGGCACGGTCTTGCCGGCGGCCACCATGCGCAGGTTGTTCTGCTCGGCCAGCACCTTGCCGGTGTAGCCGCCGTCGTCGTCGAGGTTGGCGGCGCCGACGTAAAAGCGCAGTCCCGCCTCCAGGCTGCCGGCACGGGCGATGCACTCCTTGAGCACCTGCACGCCGACGCGCAGGTTGGTCACCGGGTCGAAGGCCGCATGGTTGCCGCCGAAGGCCTCGTACTTGTCGTCGTGGACCTTGGTCATCACCTGCATCAGGCCCTGGGCGCCGACGCTGCTCTGCGCGAAGGGGTTGAAGCTCGATTCCACGGCCATGATGGCCAGGATCAGCGTCGGGTCCAGGCCGGCGCGCTCACCGACGTGCCAGGCTTCCTGCACCAGGCGGCTGATCGGCTCCGGCGCCACGCGGTAGCGGCGCGAGATCCACAGCGCCACGGCGGCCTGCTGCCGGCTGAGCTGCTTGGGGTCGGCCGCGGTGGCGCGGGTGATGGCGTCGGGCTCGCTGAGCTGCTGGGCGAGCAGTTCGGCCGGCTCGGCGCGGGCTTCCTGGCGGGCCTGCAGCCAGCCCAGGGCGTGGGTCTCCACGGTATGGCGCAGCTCGGGCTTGCCGAACGCGAACAGCGCGGCGGCCACGATCAGCAGGCCGATCAGCGCCAGCATGTTGTGGCTGACTTCGAGCAAGCCATGCCCGACGTCCTTCAGGAACACCGTGGCCGACTCGCCGATGGCATCGCGTACCCGCAGGGCACGCGTCAGGCATCGCTTCAGCGTCGTCATGTCACTCCTTTCGCACCGCCTGCCCCGCCGGGGCTGCCCCTTCGCCGGCAGTGCCGGGGGCGACGGTGATAATCGTTGGCCGGTCTTTGGAAGCCGTCTTGCGCGGCGTGTTCCGGCAGCGAATCGGATCGTGATCCGATGGTGGCAGCGACTCGGCTGCCTCTCTATCCCTGCACCGAGGGCCTGGGGTTATCCCGTAGCGGTGCGAACGGCGCGAATTCTAGGAAGCCATTTCATAACCGGTCAAGACTAAGAACTTGACTATTAATTACGATTGTGTATGAAGTACCGGGATCTGCGTGACTTCGTGGCCGGCCTGGAATCGCTCGGCGAGCTGCGGCGCGTTGCCGAGCCAGTCTCCGTGCGGCTGGAAATGACAGCGGTCAGTGACTTCGTCCTGCGGTCGGCCGGACCGGCACTTTTCTTCGAGAAGCCCGACGGTTACAAATTCCCGGTCCTCGCCAACCTGTTCGGGACGCCCCGGCGGGTGGCGCTCGGCATGGGCGCCACCGAGGTGAACGAACTGCGCGACGTCGGTCGGTTGCTGGCCCGGCTGAAGGAGCCGGAGCCGCCCAAAGGCCTCAAGGACACGGGTCGCCTGTTACAGATGGCCAAGGCGATCTGGGACATGAAGCCCTCCAGCGTGCGCCAGCCGGCCTGCCAGGAGGTGGTGCTCGAGGGCTCGGACGTCGACCTGACCCGGCTGCCGGTGCAGACCTGCTGGCCGGGCGACGCTGGCCCGCTGATCACCTGGGGGCTGGTGGTCACGCGCGGCCCGCAAGGCGGGCCGAACGCCCGTGCGAGGCAGAACCTGGGCATCTACCGCCAGCAGGTGATCGGCCGTCGCCAGGTGATCATGCGCTGGCTGGCCCATCGCGGCGGCGCGCTGGATTTCCGCGAGTTCGCGCTGGCCAAGCCGGGGCAGCCGTTCCCGATCGTCGTGGCGCTGGGCGCCGACCCGGCCACCATCCTGGGCGCCGTGACGCCGGTGCCCGACACGCTGTCCGAATACCAGTTCGCCGGCCTGCTGCGCGGCAGCCGCACCGAGGTGGCCGACACCGGCATGGGCGACGCCGGCGTGATGCTGCAGGTGCCGGCCAGCGCCGAGTTCGTGCTCGAGGGCTGCATCCCGACGGCCGAGAAGGGCTGGACGGGCATCAGCGAGCACGGCGTGCCGCTGAAGGAGATCAACGGCTACCTGCATGCGCTCGAGGGCCCGTTCGGCGACCACACCGGCTATTACAACGAGCAGGACTGGTTCCCGGTCTTCGAGATCGGCCGCATCACCCACCGGCGCGACCCGATCTACCACTCCACCTACACCGGCAAGCCGCCGGACGAGCCGGCCGTGCTGGGCGTGGCGCTGAACGAGGTGTTCGTGCCGATCCTGCAGAAGCAGTTTCCGGAGATCGTCGATTTCTACCTGCCGCCCGAGGGATGCAGCTACCGCATGGCGATCATCAGCATCCGCAAGGCCTACCCCGGCCATGCCAAGCGGCTGATGTTCGGGTTGTGGAGCTTCCTGCGCCAGTTCATGTACACCAAGTTCATCGTGGTGACCGACGACGACGTCGACATCCGCCGCTGGGACGAGGTGATCTGGGCCATCACCACGCGCATGGACCCGGTGCGCGACACCACGCTGGTGGAAAACACGCCGATCGACTATCTCGACTTCGCCTCGCCGGTGAGCGGCCTGGGCGGCAAGATGGGGCTGGACGCCACGAACAAGTGGCCGGGCGAGACGCAGCGCGAGTGGGGCAGGTCGATCCGCGTGGAGGCGGCCGTCGAGCAGCGGGTGGCCGGCGTGGTCGCGAAGATCATGAAGCCGGCATCGTGACAAGAGGAATCACGAGCGTTTTCGCCGCTTGAAGTCGGCGCGGGCATGGCCTAGCCTAGAAAAGCCTGTCTCTACAGGCGCAACCGATGGCGCAGTCCCTGCGCGCCAGGGGCCCCGGACCCAATACCTCCGGAGCTCCAACCGGCGGCGTCAGCCGCCCGCCCCTCCCACCTCTGGTCGGGAGGGGTTTGTCTTTGCGGACAGCCTTCTTGTCTGTGCTCAGCGTGTCGGCATGAGCAGACCCTCGTGCACCGCCACGCGCTCCAGCGCCTCCTCGAACTTGGCGCGCGCCGAGGCGGCCACGCTGGCCAGGTAGGCATGCAGTTCGGCGTCGGCCGGGCTGCGGTTGCGGCACTCGGCGCTGTAGGCCTCGAAGTGCGAAAGCTGCATCAGGATTTCCGCCACGTGGCGCGGGCACTCGCAGGCGATGGTCGACGACAGCCCGGCGATGTCGGCCAGCGCGGCGTCGTCCCAGCGCCGCGGCGGCGCGGGCTCGCTCACCGACAGCGGCGGCAGTGGCGCGCGCGGCACGCCGCCGGCCAGTCCCTCGATCCACTGGCCCAGGGCCGCATCGGCCAGCGGCTCGCGCAGCAGCGCCACGCCGGCCACGGCCAGGCGCTCGCAGACCGATTCCGACGCGAAGCGGTACACCGCCGCCGTCCGCACGGTCTTGAGTGCCGGGGCCGCCTGCTGCAGCTCCGACAGCCAGGCGGGGTGCAAGGTCGGTGCGTGCACGAGCAGCAGGTCGATGCCCTGTGCGCCGAGGCCGGCTGCCGCCTCGGCGGCGTCCTTGAACGGCCCGACGACCTCCAGTGCGCCGGCGAGCCGGCGCCGCACGCTCGGGCGCATCAGCCGCCGGGCCAGCGATTCGCCGACGACGGCGACTCGCCATCGTGCCAAGGCCGGGGAGGGTGCCGTAGCCAGCGTACCGGTGACCGCGTGCGCGTGGGTGGCCGCCACCTCCTGCAGCTGGGCCATGTCCAGCCCGGCAAGGCTGCCGATGGCATGGCCGTGCTCGGTGAGCTGCTTGAGCAGGGCGATGCGGCGCACGTCGGCCGCTGAGTACAGGCGCTGACCGCTCGGCGTGAGCGCCGGGGAAGAGAGCTGGTAGCGCCGCTCCCAGACTCGGAGCGTGGCCACCGGCATGCGCACCATGCGGGCCACCGCGCCACTGCGGTGACGCGGTTCGTCGTCGGGAACGGGAAGCGGGATCGACGCCATCGTGAACTGCCTATGACGATGAAATGAACTGGATTATCGGACCTAAATCGGGGTCAATAACGACTTTGACGCAAGTCTGACGCAGCCCTGCGTATGCTGCTCGACATGCGTGTGTCCAACCCTTCGAAGCGTGTGGCCGTTGTCGGCGCCGGCCTGGCGGGTGCGGTGGCGGCGCGGCATCTGGCCGATGCCGGCCATGAGGTCCAGGTGTTCGACAAGTCTCGTGGCGCCGGCGGCCGGCTGGCCACCCGCCGCGCCGAGTGGACCGACCGGCAGGACGCGCCGCGAACGACGCGCCTGGACCACGGCGCGCCGGGATTCGCCGCGCGCGACGAGCGCTTTCGCGCCTTCGTGGTCGAGGCGGTCGGCGCCGGCTGGCTGGCGCCCTGGGCGCCAGTATGGGCGCCTGCCGGCTCGGCGCTGGAAGACAGTGCCGAACAGTTCGTGGCCGTGCCGGAGATGCCGCGGATGTGCCGCGAGCTGCTGGCCGGCATCGACTGCGGGTGGAACGAGCCTGTGGAAGGCCTGCTGCGCGGCGGCGGGCACTGGCGGCTGCGCCGCCGGGGCGTCGTGCTGCCGGACGAATACGACATCGTGGTGCTGGCCATGCCGCCCGTGCAGGCGGCGCCGCTGCTGATCCCTCACGCGCCGGGCTGGGCCCGCACCGCGGCGCGGGTGGCGATGCAGCCCTGCTGGACGCTGATGGGCATCAGCGAGCCGACCCGTGCCCTGCTGGGGTGGCAGGCAGCGCGGCCTCCGCAGGGGCCGCTGGCCTGGCTGATCCGCAACGAGACGAAGCCCGGCCGCGAGCGCCGCGAGGACGAAATCCACTGGGTGGTGCACGCCCGCGCCGACTGGAGTGCCGAGCGGATCGAGGCGCCCGGTGAACAGGTGCAGGACGAGCTGGAAGCCGCGGTGGACGACTGGCTGGGCGAGCCGCTGCGCTGGAAGCATGCTGTCGTGCACCGCTGGCGCTATGCGCTGCCGCCGGCCGCACCGGTCGACCCCGGCCACCTGCACTGGTGGGATCGGGTGCAGGGCCTGGGCGTGTGCGGCGACTTCCTCGGCGGCTCGGGCGTGGAAGGTGCATGGCTGTCCGGCACGACGCTGGCCGAGGCGGTGCTGGCCGTCGGCACCGGCGCCCGCGGGCGCGGTGCCTCGTCCGGCGCTGACGCCGCGGCGGAGGTGGCATGACGCGCGCCGACACGGGTTGTCGCGGCAACAAGGCGGCGCTGCCGTCCAAGCCCTGTCTCGCCTGCGGCCGGCCGATGAGCTGGCGGCGTGCCTGGGCGAAGAACTGGGCCGAGGTGAAGTACTGCAGCGATCGCTGCCGGGCCGCCAGGGGCCGCCATGGCTGAGCTGCGCTCGCTGGTGCTCGTGCTGGGCGACCAGCTCGACCTCGATGCAGCTGCCTTCGACGACTTCGACGCCGCGCAGGACGCGGTGTGGATGGCCGAGGTCGCCAAGGAGTCGACGCACGTGTGGTCGAGCCAGCCGCGAACGGCGCTGTTCCTCTCGGCGATGCGCCACTTCGCCCAGGCCCTGCGCGAGGCCGGCCGGCCGCTGCACTACACCGCGCTGGAAGACGCCGGCAACCGCGGCAGCCTGGCCGCGCAGCTGACGGCCGACATCGAGCGGCTGCGCCCGCAGAGGCTGGTGATGACGGCGCCGGGCGACTGGCGCGTGCTGCAGGCGATGCGCGGCGTGGCCGAAGCCTGCTGCCTCCCGCTGGACATCCGCGAGGACCGCCACTTCTTCTGCAGCGTGCGCGACTTCGCCGCCCATGCACGTGGCCGGCGTTCGCTGCGGCTGGAGTACTTCTACCGCGAGCAGCGCGTACGCCACCGCGTGCTGATGGACGGCGACCAGCCTCTCGGCGGCGAGTGGAACTTCGACGCCGACAACCGCGAGCCGTTCGGCCCCGAAGGGCCGGGGCGAGTGCCTCCGCGCAGCCGTTTCGAGCCCGACGAGATCACGCGCGAGGTCATCGCGCTGGTGCGCGAGTGTTTCGCCGATCACCCCGGTGCGCTCGACGACTTCGCCTGGCCGGTCACGCGCGAGCAGGCGCTGCAGGCGCTGTACCGCTTCATCGACGAGCGCCTGCCGCGCTTCGGCCGTCACCAGGATGCGATGTGGCCCGGCGAGCCGTGGCTCTTCCACGCCCACATCGCCGCGGCGCTGAACCTCAAGCTGCTCCACCCGCGCGAGGCCGTGGCCGCGGCCGAGGCGGCCTATCACGCGGGCAAGGCACCGCTGGCCAGCGTGGAGGGCTTCATCCGCCAGATCCTC
>Ga0073934_10008500_pt1 | contig 13658 bp, 10 predicted proteins | sample LarsenN4metaG_FD_76834 | JGI IMG/M metagenome (GOLD analysis project Ga0073934, IMG submission 76834) | Hot spring sediment bacterial and archeal communities from British Columbia, Canada, to study Microbial Dark Matter (Phase II) - Larsen... ...
AAGAGCGCCGACATCGTGGCCAAGAGGGTGGAGGGCGGGCTGCGGAAGGAATTCTACCAGCAGGTCGTGCTGCTGGAGCAGACCTTCCTCGGGGCCGGCGGCGACGGGCTTTTCGATGAGCACCGCGATGCGGCGCTCGATGAGCGGACGGGCGACCTCCAGGTGCCGGACGGTGGGCACGGCGACGCTGGCCGCGTCGATCGGCTCGGACAGCTCATCCGGCGACCGCAAGGCCGTGCCGCCGAATAGGCCGGCTACCTCCCGCGCGCGGGCGAGGTCGACGTCCACGACGGCCGCCAGCCGCACGTCCGGAAGCTGTGAGTAGATGCGTGCGTGGAGCCGGCCCATGCGTCCGGCCCCGACGACGGCGACTCGCAGCGGCTCGCTCACAGCGTCTCTCCGGCGGCCAAGTGGGGTTTTGGTGCGCCGTAGTAAGCCTGGCGGTCGCGGTCGGTGTCGCGCCGGAGAGTCTCCCGGTGACGGCCGTAGACGCCGTCGTGCAGCGAGCGCCTCACGAACTCGCACAGGTATCGCTGGTGGTCCGTCAACTGGCCGTTGTTCTCGATGAACGCCAGTCGCTCGGCCAGCGAGGCGCCGTATTCCTCCGCCCGCCGCCCAAAAAGCATGCTGCACGTGCGACGCAGGACGCGGATCTCCGCCGGGTCCATCCCCCACCGTTTCAGTCCTTCGACGTTCAAGCCGCGGACCCGCGCTGTGTAGCCGGCCACCTTGGTGTACGGCGGGACGTCGAACGTGGCCCGCGTCATGCCGCCCACGTAGGAATACCGCCCCACGGTAACGAAGTGGTGAAACGCGGCCACCCCGCCGATGTGGCAGCAATCCTCCACGTGCACGTGGCCGGCCAGTTGCGTCTGGTTGGCGATCACGCAGCGGTGGCCGATGGCCACATCGTGGGCCAGGTGCACGCCCACCAGGAAGCGGTTGTGGTCGCCGATGCGGGTCAGGCCGCCGCCGATCTCCGTGCCCGCGTGTACGGTCACCATCTCGCGGAAGACGTTGCCTTCGCCGATCTGGACGCGCGTCGGGCCTCCCTTGTACTTGAGGTCCTGCGGCGGCGCCCCGATCACCGCATTGGGGAAGAACTCGTTGCCCGACCCGACGACCGTCTGGCCGATGATGGTCACGTTGTTGTGCAGCCGGCAGCCGTCACCGAGGACAACATGAGGGCCGATGACGCAGTGCGGGCCGAGGACCACGTCCCGGCCGATCAGGGCCCCCGGCGAGACGACCGCTGTTCTGTCGATGTCGCCCATTCTTCCTACTCGCTCAGACGCCCCGGCAAGCCGCCCGTCGGCCGCGACCTACACCGGGTCCGCGTCCACCATCATGAACTTGATGATCGCCTCGGCCACCAGGGCCTCGCCGAGGCGGGCCCGGCAACGCACGTGGCCGGTGCGCGACTTCACCCGGATGGCCTCGGCCTCGACGATGAGCTGATCGCCGGGCGTGACCGGCCGGCGGAATTTCACCTTGTCCATGCTCAGCAACACGGCCACCTTGCCCTTGTGCTCCAGCTCCTGGCTGAGCAGCACGCCGGAAAGCTGGGCCATGGCCTCGATGATCAGCACCCCGGGCATGATGGGCTGGCCGGGATAGTGCCCCTGAAAGTACTCCTCGTTGATGCTCACGTTCTTGATGCCCACCGCCCTTTTCGTGCCCTCGATCTCCACGATGCGGTCGATCATCAGGAACGGATAGCGGTGCGGAAGCGTCCGCTGGATGTGGCGGATGTCCAGCGCCGGCCGGGCGGCCACCCGCGACTCCCACATCCTCACCTCGGCCGCTTCCTTGATCCGGCGGACCAACTCGTGGTTGAGCGAATGGCCGGACTTGCAGGCGTAGACCGTGCCGGCGATGAACTCGCCCAGCAGCATCAGGTCGCCGAGCAGATCGAGGATCTTGTGCCGCACGCATTCGTCGGGGAAGCGCAGCTCGTTGTCGATAGGCCCCTGGGGGCCGAACACGAGAACGTCCTTGTAGGTCAAGTGCCGCCCCAGGCCGGCGGAGCGGAACTGCTCCACCTCCTCATCCAGCAGGAAGGTGCGGGCGGGAGCGATCTGCCGCAGGTAGTTTTCGGGAGTCAGCTCGAACTTGTAGAGCTGGTGGCCGATGGCTTTGTTGTCCGGGTAGTCCAGCTCGTAGATGACGTGCAGGCGGTCGGCGGGTCCGGGGAAGGCCACCACCTTGGCATCGCCCTCCTCCACCTGCACGGGCTTGAGAATCTGGCAGAGCTTGCGCTCCGCCTCCTGCGGGCACACCCCGCAGGCCTGAAGCCGTTCATAGTAAGGCAGCCCGCTGCCGTCCAGACCGGGCAGCTCGTTGCCATCCAGCTCGATCTCCAGGTTGTCGATCCCCAGCCCGGCGCAGGCCGACAGGCAGTGCTCCACCGTTTCGATGGTCACCGTCCCGTTGCGCAGGCTGGTTCGGCGGGCCCTTTTGGAGACGTTGCTCACCAGGGCCGGGATGCGGATGGGTTGCTCCTGATCACAGCGGAGGAAGACGATGCCCGTATTCGCCGGCGCCGGCCTGAATCTGGCTTCCACGGGCTCGCCGGTGAACAGGCCTCGCCCGCTGATGAGCACCGGCTCGTTAATCGTCTGCTGACGTCTCAAGTCGCTCGACTCGTCTGAGCAGATCTTTGAGCAACCGCGACCACTCCGGCAGTCGTCTCACCTCGGCCTGCTCGCGCAGGTACTGCCGGTTGTCCACCGCCGGTATCCCGTTGACCCGCGCTCCGCCGGACACGTCCTTGGAGATGCAGCAGCAGGCGGCCGCCTGAACGCCGTCGCCCAGGACCACGTGGTCCCGGACGCCGACCTTGCCGCCCAAGACCACTCCCTGGCCCAGCACCGAGCTACCGGCGATGCCCGCCTGGGCCACCAGAATACAGTGCGCTCCCGTCCTTACATTATGGGCCACCTGGACGAGGTTATCAATCTTTGTGCCGCGGCCGATCCGCGTCTCGCCGAACTTGGCCCGATCGACGCAGGAACAGGCACCGATCTCCACGTCGTCCTCGACCACCACGATGCCCGTCTGAGGGATTTTCTGGTGATGGGTGCCGGTGAAGTGATAGCCGAAGCCGTCGCTGCCGATGACCACGTTGGGGTGAAGCACCACACGCTCGCCCAGCCGGCAGTGTTCCCGGATCACGGCCCCCGGCCACAGGTGGCAGTCGGCTCCCAGTTCCGTCCCTGCCCCGACGAAGACCTGCGCCTGAAGGACCGTCCGGGGGCCGATGCGGGCGTCGGGGCCGATGACGCACAACGGCCCGACGGCCACCCCTTCACCGAGCACGGCGGACGGATCGACCACCGCCGACGGATGCACACCCGGGGGAGGCTGAGGAACGGGAGGAGCCAGCGCCGCCAGGATGCGGGCGATGCCCAGATTGGGGTCGTGGCAGAGGATGGCGGGCATCGGCGATCCGCCGAAATCCGCCGGCAGAAGCACCGCCCCGGCCCGGCTGGAGGGCAACCGCGCCGCGTAGCGCTCGTGCGAAATCCAGGTGATGTCCTGCGGACCGGCCTCGTCCACCGAAGCTACTCCGCGGATGCGCAGTGTGGCCGGTCCGCGCACCACGCCGCCGGCCGCCTTGGCCAGCTCCGCCAGCGTCAGTCCTCTACTGGTCACAATGGCATTCCTCCCTGAGCGGCCCCTTCTTGGACCAGGCGTTCCGGAACAGCGAGCATCACCCGCCGTCAAGGAAGCCCGGATCCCGTTTGGGGGAGCTTGGGCGGACTCTTCTTGGCGAAGGCGGCGTTCAGCTCGCTCAACACCCGGTCGGTCAGGTCGATCCGCGGCTGCCGGTAGATCAGGTGGCGGAGCCGAATCTGCTGCCGCAGGGCCGCCGAGTCCTGAACGTCCGTCTGCAACTGCTCGTAGGTGAGCACGATCTCCAGGCCGTATTGCTCGGCCGCACGGGCAACCGTTGACTCGATCTCCTGATAGGTCTTCAAGGTCCAGTCCTTGTGCTCCTGCCCGACCTGGAACTCGGCGGCGCTGAGAAAGCCGTCCAGCTCGCCCTGCTTGCGGATCAGCTCCCAACTGGTCCGCTGATACTCCGGCGTGTCCGGATGCAGAATCTCCAGCGAGTCACGGGTGGACTTGATGTCCGTCGAGCGGGCGTCGGCCTCGGCCTTGACCGCCTGTTTGCGCTGCTCGAACTGCTGGTTGAGCCACTTGGTCTGGTCATACTCGTTAAAGATCTTCACGATGTCCACGACGCCGATGGCCGTGGGAGCCGACGACCCGGATTGGGCCCGCGTCGTGACCAGACCGTAGGCCAACACCACCCCCGCCGCGGCCGCGGCGAGCACGAACCATCCCTTGCGCATCATGGAAGACTCCTTGCGTGCCGGACCGGGCCATTGGCGCCCGGGCGGAGGCTGATTCTCAAGGCCTCGCCCACCGGGACTTCCCTTCACGGACCGCGTGGCGACCGCGCGACGAACGCCAGAACCGTGTTCATTGTCCCCGGAGCGGCCGAATCCACAAGCCCGACCGAAACGGGCAAGCCCACGCCGGGCGACCGCCCCGCCAAGTGGAGACGCAGAATGAACGAACCATTCCGAGCCGCAGGCTTGGCGCCTGCGCGGTGTTCCGCGCGACCTGAAAGTTGCGGCTCGGGGGGTCATTCCTTGTGCGTTCCCGCGTGGCGCCCGGTGCGTTCCAGGCGTCGCTGGGCCGGGAGATGGTCCGGCCGAAGTTCGAGTGCCCGGCGAAAGGCCCGCCGGGCCGCTTCCCGCTCGCCGTTCTCCATCCGCAGCTCGCCCAGCAGAATCCAGGCCTCGGGGTTTGTCGGGGCCAGCTCGATGGCCCGGGTGATGGCCCCGATGGCCGGCTCCGTGCGTCCCTGCTGGCGATAGAGGACGGCCAGCAGCTCGTAGACGATCGGCTGGTCAGGGGCCGACCGCGCGGCGAGGGCGGCCTGCTCCACCGCCTCCGCCCGACGCCCGGCGCGGCTCAAAAGGTCGGCCAGTTTGAGCCGTGACTGCCAGTCGCCCTCGTTCAGGCGAAGGGCCTGGCGGAGGGCATCGATGGCCTGCGGCTCCTGCCCCAGCCGATACAGCGCCGTGCCCAGGTGGGCGTGCGCGGGGGCCAGCCCCGGCTTCAGCTCGATCGCCCGGCGAGCGGCTTCAACGGCCTCCGAAGCCATCCCTCTGGTCATGAGGCAGTAGGACAGATTGGACAGCGCCTCCGCGTAGGTCGGCCACAGCGTGAGGCACTTCCTCAGGTCTGCCTCGGCCGATAGCAGGTCGCCGTCACGGAGGAAGAGCGTCGCCCGGTTCATGTAAGCCATTGAAGTATCCGGATATCGGGCGATCACCGCCTCCCAGAGCGTCCGGCCGTTCCGCCAGATGCCGATCTGCTGCCGCGTCAGCATGCCCAGTGCCACCAGTCCGCAAAACGCGGCGCTGCGGACCGGAAGCGCGAACCGCCCGGCCAGTTTGAGGCTGGCCCCGCCCAGCAGGAGGGCAAAGCTCGCGCAGGACAGGTAGCTGTAGCGGTCGGCGGCAAGCTGTGGTCCGCTCTGAAACAGCCCCGACACCGGAAACAGGAGGATCAGATACGCGGCCCAGCAGGCGGCCAGAGCCGGCAGCCGCCGCCGGAGAAACACGGCAACCAGCGTGACGCCGAGGACCCCCAGCGCGGCAGCGAGAAGGACGGAGTCCGCCCATGAAGGCCTCAGCGGAAGCTCGTACAGGGGCGCCAGCTTGAGGGGCAGAAGCGTCTTCCAGGGATAGAACGCAAAGCCGCGCACCATGATGTACAGGCGGCCAGCCACGCTCAGGTCCCCGGCGGCCGTGAGCGTGCCGACCGACCCCTGGGCATAAACGGCCATTACGGACACGGCCGCCGCCGGAACCAGGAAGGGCACCTTTTCCAGATAGACGCGGCGGCGAGCGCGGGACCACCGGCCGCCTGAGGCGCCGCTCAGCCGCCGCAACGGGTACACGTCCAGCAGCAGCAGGATCGCGGGCAGCATGGCGCCGATGGCCTTGGACAGGACCGCGAGCAGGGATAACGCCAAGGCCGCTGCCATCCAGAGCCGGTACGACGATTGCGGCGCGTGAGCGCGGGCGGCGACGGCCCGCAGATAGATCAGGATCGTCGCCAGGAAGAACACAGCCGAGAGCACGTCGCGCCGCTGGGTGGCCCAGGCCACCGACTCCACGCGGAGCGGGTGTAGAGCGAAGATCAGGGCCGCCAGACCCGCCGCCGCCCAAGAGGCATCGTTTCGCACGCCGGCCACGCCAACCGACGAGCGCCCGGCCAACCCCAGCAGCCGGCGGGCCAGCAACAGAAACAGCCAGGCGTTCAACGTATGCAGCACGACGTTGGTGAGGTGATATCCCTTGGGATTCAGCTCCCAGGCCAGGTAGTCCAGGGCGAACGTCACCCAGGCCAGCGGCTGATAGTGCCCCATGTGCGTGGTGGTGAACATCCACCGCAACTGCTCCCGGCTCAGGCCGCGAAAGTGCTCGTTGAGCGGCAGCGTTGATTCGTCGTCGAAGTTGACGAAGCCGCACCGCAGCGCCGGGTAGAAGCCGGCCGCCGTCGCCACCACCACCGCAAGCGCAATCGCTCCCGCGAAGAACGGCTCGTATGGAAGACTGGAAAGACGCGTCTGCCTCTGGTTTGTCACCAATCGTTGGCCCTTTGCCGCGGTGCGTCCCGCGGGTTTGGAGTCCAGCCCTTCTCTATTCACCAAACCGCCGGCCCGGCCTTCACGCCGCCGGCCGCTCGCTCCTCCTGCGGCGCTAAAGGAGGCCATGGTATAGTCAGGCCTTTGGGGACATCAGCCAGCGTCCGCCTGGCGTGGACGCCGATCTCGGCGACGACGGCGATGTGAAGCAGGCCGACTTTTCGAACTTCCGGCAGCACTTCACGGGTTCCTTGTAGCGCCGGGAGTAAGGCCGAGGGGCATTGCACCGGGATCCATCGAGGAACCGTCCGCGAGACCCATCACTGTCGTGAAATGATTCAGGAGCGACCTTTATTTTGACAGAAGGCCCCCCGCTCCGGCGATCGTCAGATAGAGGACTAGATGAAGCATCCGTGGTCCCGGAGCCGGCGGCAAGCTCGCCGGCCGGAGGGTCCACCGCATCAGGCGTTTCCAGGGCGCCTGGCGCCGACAACACCTCCTGGACGGGAGAACAGAAATGAACGTATCACGCCTTCTTGCAGGCATCCTGACGACCGCCGTGGCCCTCGTGCCGGCCGATGGCCAGACGCCGCTGGGCAGCGCCTTCACTTACCAGGGCCTGCTCAAGCGCTCGGGCGACCCGGTGAATGACACGGCCGACTTTGAGTTCTCGCTGTGGGACGCCGAAAGCGGCGGCAACATGGTCGCCAGCCCAACGCCATGCAACGGCATCGGTGTGCTGGACGGGCTCTTCACCGTGCAGCTCGACTTTGGGCTGACGTCCTTCAACGGGCAGGCTCGCTGGCTTCAGGTCGCTGTGCGCAGTCCGGCCGGCGGCGGCAGCTTCACCACGCTCAGCCCGCGCCAGCCGGTGACCCCCACCCCCTACGCCCTGCAGACCCGCGGGATGGTCGTCGGGCTGGATCAGGCGGACTTCTTCGTCGCCGACGCCCGGGCCTTCCGCCTGGAGTTCGCCGGACCCCCGGCGGAACCGGGTCCCAACCTCATAGGCGGGTTTGTCAACAACAGCGTGCGTCCCGGTGTCGCTGGGGCGACGATCGGTGGGGGCGGGGGCGGCGGAAGCGGTATGGAAAACCGCGTGGTGGACGACTTCGGCACCGTGGGCGGCGGGACGGGCAACACCGCGGGCAACAGCTACGCCCCCGGCACGGGCACCAACTCCGAAGTCGGTGGGGGCTCCGGGAATACGGCCAGCGGGTACGGCTCCACCGTGAGTGGCGGAGTGAGCAACACCGCCAGCGGATTCTATGCCGCCGTGGGCGGCGGTCATTCGAACACCGCCAGCGGATTCTATGCCGCCGTGGGCGGCGGTCATTCGAACACCGCCAGCGGCCATGCTTCGGCCATCGCCGGCGGGGAAACCAACACCGCCAGCGGATCCTGGTCGGCGGTCGGAGGAGGCTCGGACAACCGGGCCACCGGTCAACATGGCACCGTGGCCGGTGGGGAGGAAAACACGGCCAGCGGTCTCACCACTGCTACCGTCGGCGGTGGAGGGCAGAACACCGCCAGCAATGTCGGCAGCACCGTGCCCGGCGGCGGCCTCAATACGGCCGCAGGGTGGTACAGCTTCGCCGCCGGCTACCGGGCCAAAGCGAACCACAACGGGACCTTCGTGTGGGGCGATTACACGGAGGCCGATTTCGCCTCCACCGCGGCCAACCAGTTCCTCATCCGCGCCGACAAGGTGGGCATCGGCACGGCCAGCCCGTCACAGAAGCTCTCCGTCGCCGGCGCGGTGCATGCCCAGGGCGGCATCATCACCGACGAGGGCACCAGCGGCGGCGGCACGCGGATCGGCGACGTCAAGACTTTATCTTCGGTAACGCTGGTCACGGTGTACGGCGGATCGCTGACCTGGGACGCCACCAATTTCCAGGTCAAACTGAGGGAAACCGCGGGAGCCTACATCCATTTCGCCGGCCACAAGAACGAGGGAGCGGGCGGCTCCTTCATCAGTGGTTACGTCCTGCCCAATGTCACCAGTGTGCTGGCCACCCTGAACACCAACGGCGAGTACCTGGTAGTGGATGTCGCCCACCGGGACGGCCGAGGCCACTGCCACCTGTACTGCTACTACGACAACGGCTCTCTGGTGGCCAACTACACGTACCGTTACGACTAGAGCGGTCTTGAGTGTACCTGAGTATGGTCCGAACGACGGCAAGAGGATGTTAAGGAGAATCCAGTAATGAGAAACAAGACGCTGAGCATCCGCGTGGGTCTTCTGGGCGGTCTGCTCGGGGCCGGAGTGCTGCTGGCGCAGGATTACGACCTGAGCTGGCATACGTTTGACGGCGGCGGGGCGACCTTCAGCACCGGCGGCGGATTCGAGCTCGGCGGCACCGTCGCCCAGCCCGACGCGGGCCCGCTGCCTTCGGGCATGACCGGCGGGGCCTTCGAGCTGGTGGGCGGCTTCTGGCCGGTGCCGCCCACCCCGGCGCTTCGCCCCGGCGACTTCGACGGCGACGGGGACGTGGACCTGAGCGACTTTACGATCTTCCAGCTTTGCTTCGGCGGCTCCAACAACCCCCCGGCCCCGACCTGCCCGCCGGGCATCGACGCCGACCTGGACTACGACGGTGACGTGGACCTGGCCGACTTCCTGATCTTCCAGCAGAACTTCACCGGCAGCCGGTAGCGAACGCGGAACGGCGAACTCGGAAGGCAGAAGGCGGGACGGACGCTTCAGTCGTTCACGAGCGGGACCGTGTGTGGTGCTTGTGGAACGCCGCCGGCAGGTAGTCCAGCAGGTCGGCGGCGGTCAGCGACACCTGGCCCAGTTCGGCGGCGGCCAGGTCGCCGGCCAGGCCGTGCAGATGCACGCCGAGCGCCGCCGCCTCGAAGGGCGCCAGACCCTGAGCGAGCAGGGCGGCGATCAGGCCGGTGAGCACGTCGCCGCTGCCGCCGGTGGCCATGCCAGGATTGCCCGTCCGGTTGGTGTAAAGCCGCCGGCCGTCGCAGACCAGCGTCCCCGCCCCCTTGAGCACCACCACCTGGCCGCACCAGGCGGCCAGCCGGGACGCGGCCGCCACCCGATCGCCGGCCTCGACACCCAACTGCGCGGCGGCCAGCAAGCGCTTCATCTCCCCCGGATGCGGAGTCAGCAAGAGCGCGGGGGCGCCGGGCGCCCGGCGCCTGGGCCAGCCCGTCACCCGGGCCAGGTTGTTCAGCCCGTCGGCGTCGATCACCGCCGGCTTGCTCGCTTGGGAGATCAGTTCTCCGACCAGCCGCACCAGCCCGGCCGACTGCCCCATGCCCGGTCCGATGGCCAGCACATCGTGCTCATCGGCGGCGGCCAGCAGGTCTTTAACGGCGCGCTGGGAGAATCGCCCGGCGGCATCGGCCGGTAGTGACATGGTCGTGGCACAGGGACACAGGGCGGCGACGGTGGGCAGCACGGGGGCCGGGCAGGCCACCCTCACCAGGCCCGCTCCCCCGCGCAGGGCGGCGTTGGCCGCCAGCGAGGCGGCCCCGGCCATGCCCACGCTGCCGCCCACCACCAGCACGCGTCCGAAGTCGCCCTTGTGCGCGTCCGGCCTGCGGGAAGGCAGGGCCGGCGTCCGCTTGACCTGTCGCAGGCGACCCTTCATTCACATTCAGCCGAATTGGTGCGGTGCCTCATCAACGTCACGGCCCATGGGACATCATCCGCCTCGCGCCGCCGTTTGGCAACCGAATCCCGTCTAGACTCTATCTCCAAAGCCAAGTCAGGGTGCCACTGGCGGCTTGTCCGCCAGTGGGCGGGCAGGCAAGCTCCCCGTGGCACCCGTTTTCGGGATAAGCTCTCGGCCCCGTTTGGCCGCGTACACGGTCACGATGTCGAAGAAGCTGAAGGGCACCGTCAGGCGGGCCAGGCGCTCGGGCAGCTCTGGCGGGGCCGCCGCCGGGCCGCGGAGCATGACGGTTAGCCGCTCCGCCAGGTAGGCAAGCGGATACCAGCACACCTCGTAGCGGCGACGAATGGTTCGCAAGCCGGCCCCGCGGACCAGCCGCTCCAGCGAGGCCGTTGAGAAAAACCACAGGTGCTCGGGCAGGTTGAGCAGGTGCCACCGCGGCCCGGATAGCCGGGCGGCCAGCGTGCCGATGTCCGTGGTGCTGAAGGCCAGCACGCCGCCGGGGGCCAGCTCGTCGGCGAGCAGCCGCAGGGCCTCGGCCGGGTCGGGCAGGTGCTCCAGCACGTCCCAGAGAGTGACGGCGTCGAACCGCGGGAGCAGGCCGGCCAACGAACACGCCTCGACCGTGCCGGTGATGACCGGCAGTCCGAGCTTCTCCCTCGCATAGCCTGAGGCATACTGTGAAACCTCCAGACCCCAGCCGTCCCAGCCGTCCCGCTGAGCCGCCCGGAGAAAGAACCCACACCCGCAACCCACGTCGAGCAGCGTGCGGCCGGCGGGGCAGCATCGACGCAGCCGCAGCAGGCGGAAGCGATACGTGCGGCTGGCGGCCGATGCCACCCGCACGTAATCGTCGTAGCCCTTCGGGGCGCAGGTCCGCCCTTGGCGGAGCGGGGCGTGGAAGTAGTCGCGGTCGTAAAACTCCTCCGGGACGATTTCCGCGTTCAGCGTCTGAGCGAGCAGACACCGCGGGCATTGGACGATCGGGTAGCCTCGGAGCACGAACAGCGTCCGGCGAGCGGATCGGCAGGCCGGACACGCCGAGATGGGCCTGACGAGTTGCTCCTGCCCCGTTTTCAAAGGCGCGAGTCCCATCTGGCCACCCACCTCACCCGATATTGACAAACCGCCCGGGCCAGGAGCAGGCTCCGGGCCTGCGACTCCGTCCGACGGTACGGCGTGGCGCAACGTCAGACAACAGGCATGGCGGATACCAGGACAGCCTGGAGCCGACCCTGAGCGTTCTGGGCCGAATGTGCGGTCCGAATCGGTTGCGCGGGACGATCCGGTTGGTCAGCCTGGCCGCCTGAACAAGGAACGAACGGCCAGTCCGAAATCGGGAAACCTTGCCGCGGTTTCCGAGGCGCCCTTGACACCGAGGGTAGAAACCTGGTAACATGGGTATTGAGTGAGGGGAAATGAGCGCTGGTTGTGTCCGTCTCATTTCTCAAGACAGTTGGCTCGTTGATTGTGTTCGATGGCCGGGCGGCTCGCTCGAGCTACCGCGGGCGCTCGGTGCCGGTTCGCGGGGAAGACGTCGGCTCCGGGCGACGCACGGCCGCCGAGCGAGCCCTGGAGGGGTTAGGACGATGCATAAGTTGCTTGCGGGCTCAGCGGTCCTGTTGTGGGCCTGTGTGGTTTCCGGCAACCCGATCATCTTTTCTGACCCGGCGTTTCCCGGCCTGCGGGCCGAGGTCGAGTTCACACGCATCGACTCGACGACCCTACAGGTGCGGGCGCGAAACACCTCCACCGGCGTGCCGGCGGGTTTTGACAACTCGGATCAGCTCCTCACGGGGATCTCCTGGGACTTCGGGGAGCCGGGCTTCAATGGCGACCCGGAGATTGTCGACGGCGCGGTGGTCATCGGGCCCAACAGCCAGTCCCTGAACTTCAGCACCGGCACCTACGGACCGGGCACCAACGTCAGCGGCGAGTACGGCTACGGAAACATGGATGGCACGGGGCTGCTGACCAATTTCATCTCCGCGGACTCCGCTCAGGCAACGCGCTTCCCCGGCCCCAACCTCGACGGCCCGGAGAACATCGACGGCCCGCAGGCGGGGATGGTGGCCGACCCGATCCCCGTGCCACTGGGCGGATTGGGGGCGATTCAGGATGAGGTGATCGCGACCCTGACGATCAGCGAGCCGTTCCCCGACCTGAGCTTCCTGGGGCGGAACGGCGCTCGCGTGGAGTTCGGGTCCGACGCGGCCTTCCTGGTCCCTGAGCCGGCGACGATCCTGCTGTTGGGGGCCGGCGGCCTGGCCCTCCTTCGACGCCGGCGCTGAACGGATCCCATCCGCCAGCCCGAGGAGCCCACCGCTGTCATCTCGGCCTGTTTGGAACGGAGCCGAGGTCCGCTTGCAGCTTCGTCAGGTCGCCGACCAGCTCCTCAAGTCCCGCGGTCTCCGCCAGGTTGATCGCACGTGCCAGCGTCACGGCGGCCTCATCGAGCCGGCCATTCGCGGCCTGGGCCCGCGCCTGGGTTCTCAGAACACGAGGATCCGAGCCGCCGGTCAATGTCACGGCCCGCTCGGCCAGGCTGACCGCTTCGCCCGCGTCGCGCAGGCGGGCGTCCGGACAGGTGGCGAGAAGCTCGGCCAGCTTGTCCAGGGCCAGGACGTTGTCCGGGTCGAGCTTCAGCGCCTGGCGGTAGTGCCGCACCGCCTGCCCGTAGTCGGCCAAGGCCGTCAGGACGATCCCGGCGTTGACCTGGGCGGTCACATAGCCGGGCCTGACCGCCAGCGCCTGCCTGAAGTGGACCAGGGCGGCCTCGTACCTGCCTTGGCGAAGCAGGATGTTGCCCAGGTTGTTGCGGGCCTCCGTGTGGTCCGGGCGCAGGGCGAGGACGCGCAGGTAGTGCTCGCTCGCCGCGTCGACGTCGCCGCGCCGGGCCAAGGCCAGAGCGAGATTGTACCGGGCGTCGACGTGGTTGGGGTCGCGGTCCAGGGCGAGCCGGTAGTGCTCCAAGGCCGGGTCCTGCCGGCCCATGGCCCACAAAACGTTGCCCAGGTTGGCGTGCAGGCCGGGGTCGTCGGGGCGGAGGCGCAACGCCTCCTCGAAGCGAGCGGCTGCTTCGCCGAACCGTGCGAGCCTTGCCAGTGCCAGCCCCAGGTTGGCGAGGGCGTCGGCATGGCCAGGGTCCAGGTTGAGCGCGGCGTGGTATCGGGCGATGCCTTCCGAGACCTGCTCCGTCCGCACCAGGGCGTTGCCCAGACCGGTCAGGCCGACAGGCGAGGGCGTGGTCACGCGATTCACGTGCGTCCACAAAGACAGGGAGTCTCGCCAGACGTGTTGCTGCCGCCAGGTGAGCGCGAACAGCCCGACCAGCGAAAGGGCGCCCGTCG
>Ga0073934_10008501_pt1 | contig 13657 bp, 8 predicted proteins | sample LarsenN4metaG_FD_76834 | JGI IMG/M metagenome (GOLD analysis project Ga0073934, IMG submission 76834) | Hot spring sediment bacterial and archeal communities from British Columbia, Canada, to study Microbial Dark Matter (Phase II) - Larsen... ...
GCGGCTCGCGCGGCTGTAGCTCAGTTGGATAGAGTACTTGGCTACGAACCAAGGGGTCGTGGGTTCGAATCCTGCCAGCCGCGCCAGAATTTCGGTTCTAGATCAACGGGTTAGATGCTTCGGCGTCTAGCCCGTTTGTCTTTCTGCGCGACTTTCTGCGCGACTTCTCGCTGCTGGGACTACTTCAGCCGTTCACCACCCGCAGCAGGGTGGTCCGGTCGCGCGTCTCCTGCACCTTGTTGGCCGCCTCCACCAGACGCGCGATCGTGGCGGAAGCGTAGTGCTGTGGCATGCCGTTGATGGCGTGCCCCAGCAACAGTGCCCGGTCCTCCTCTGCGACCCCGGCATCCCGCAGCCGCTGGCCGAAGGTGTGCCGCAGATCGTGCACGCGCACCCTCTCGAGCTTGGCGGCACGCCTGGCGCTCTGGAACGCGGTGTTGTTCATCGTGTGGACCGGCCGGTATGGCATCACTGGCTTGTCCTCGAAGTTCTTCACCCGTTCCCGCCGCCAGACGAACACGTACTCGTCATGGGTACCGCGGCACTCTTCGACGATCCTGGCAGCCACGTCGTTCAAGACGAGCACGTGGGGTCGCTTGCCTTTGAACTCCTCCGCCGGAATCACGAAGACGCTGCGATTCAGCTCCGGCACCTTGCGCTCCCACGCCCACCGCAGCTTGCACACGTTGTCGTCGCGTGCGCCGCAGTTCAGCGCGAAGAGCACCATGCGCTGGAGATGCGCCGGTAGGTGCTTCATCAACTCCGCCTGCTCCGACCAAGTGATCGGGTAGGGCGGTCGCCTCTGCTGTCGCTCGTCGAGCATCTCGATCAACGGAGCGGTCGAGAGCCATGGCTTGCCGTTCGTTCGCCAGACACGAGCCGCACGGGTCAGCACCGTGCGGGCGACCTCCAGCGTTCGATTGACGGTCGATGGCTTCACGCCTTCGGCCAGACGCTCCTCCTTGAAGTTCTCCAGTGAGTCATTGCAGACATCCTGGAGCCGCAGGCTGCCGATGTACGGCAGCAAGAGGTTTACGTGGCCGGCGATCAGGTCCAAGGTCCGCACCTCGCGCTGCTTGCACTCGATCAGGTACTTCGCTGCAGCAGTTGCGAACAGCTGCTGAGAGCCTTCTCGAAGTTCCTGTTCGCGCTTGACGTCGAGCTCGGCTTGCCGCGCCCTGAGCCACGTCTCGGCGTCGTCCTGGCTGACTCGTCCGAGGCGGGCAAAGATGCGCTCGCCCTTGTACTGCTTGTTGACCGTTCGCTCTCCAGAGCGGTCACAGAGGATGCCTGATGTCCGAGTTCGCATGGAACTCCTCCTTTCCCGTCGTTGCGACTCGGGCGCCCTCTGGTCGCAATGTACTCGTCTGCCCAGCGGTCCAGCTCGAGACGGTCGAAGCCGATGCCTCGACGGCCGAGGGGAATCTGCGTGAGCGCCGGCCGTATGGCCGCGTCAAAGAGGCTTCTGCCAACGCCGAGGTACGCTGGGGCGTCGCGATATCGAATGAAGCGTGGCGGGGTCATTCGGCACCGCCTGGTTGTTGCTTTCGGATCGTCTCCAGCGCGCGAAGCGTCGGGTAACGTACCAAGAGAACACACATGCGGCTGGCAGGAGATGGCCGCGCTGAGACACATGCCAACGACCAGACGCTGCATGCAGCCTGGTCAACGCCGGGAGTTCCATGACTCTGGAGACACCACTGACCTTCTTCGAACATCCGATCCTCAATTCGCCGTACGCCTACCCTGGCCGGCACTGGGAGCTGGATGCCGATGGTCAGCCCACGAACAAGCTGATCGAGTCGCGGCGGCGCTCGGACCTGATCACGCCCGTCCCGAAGGCGAAGAAGCGCAAGGCTTCCAACGGCCCGGCGACGCAGGTCGAGCTGGAACTGGCATCCGACGACGAAGGCCTCAGCACCGCCGAGCAGAAGTACGACCCCACGCCGATCATCAACGAGCTGCGCGGCTACGTTGACACTTGGCGTGCGCTGCCCAACCCCTCTCAGTGGCAGGTCACGCCCGAGACGGCCCGCCTGCTCCAGCACTGGCGCCAGCACCAGTTCCAGAGCGTGCGCCCCTTCTTCTGCCAGATCGAAGCGGTCGAGACGGCCATCTGGCTCACCGAGGTCGCGCCCAAGCTCGGCGCCACCGGAAGGAAGTTCCGCGACCACCTCGCCGGCGCGAACGCGATGTCCAACCCGGACCTGTTCCGCATTGCGCTCAAGCTGGCCACCGGCGCCGGCAAGACCACGGTCATGGCGATGCTCATCGCCTGGCAGACCGTCAACGCCGTACGGCATCCGGCCAGCAAGCAGTTCACAAGAGGTTTTCTCATCGTGGCGCCGGGCCTGACCATCAAGGACCGCCTGCGCGTGCTGCTGCCGCAGGACCCGGACAGCTACTACGCCAGCCGCGAGCTGGTGCCCGGCGACATGCTGGGCGACATCAAGCGCGCAGTGATCGTCATCACCAACTACCACGCCTTCAAGTTGCGCGAGACGATGGAGGTCACGGCCGCAGGCCGGGCCCTGCTGCAGGGCCGAGGTGCCCCGCTCCAGACGCTGGAGACCGAAGGCCAGATGCTGCAGCGCGTGATGCCCGAACTCATGGGCATCAAGAACGTGCTCGTCATCAACGACGAGGCGCACCACTGCTATCGCGCCAAGCTTAAGGAGGCCGAGGCCGACATCGACGACCTGAAGGGCGACGAGAAGGACGAGGCGAAGAAGAACAACGAGGCTGCCCGCCTGTGGATCAGCGGCATCGAAGCCGTGAAGCGCAAGCTCGGCGTGCCGGTCGTCTTCGATCTCTCGGCCACGCCGTTCTTCCTGCGCGGCTCCGGCTACGCCGAAGGCACGTTGTTCCCGTGGACCATGAGCGATTTCTCCCTGATGGACGCCATCGAGTGCGGGATTGTCAAGCTGCCGCGCGTGCCGGTATCGGACAACATCACCGGCGCTGACGCGCCGAAGTTCCGCAACCTCTGGGAGCACATTGGGAAGCGCATGCCCAAGAAGGGTGTGCGCACGGCCGGCAAGCTGGACCCGCTGGCGCTGCCGACCGAGCTGTATACCGCGCTCGAGGCGTTGTACGGCCACTATGCAAAGACCTTCGACAGCTGGCAGGCGCAGGGCATTGAGGTGCCGCCGGTCTTCATCGTGGTGTGCAACAACACGGCCACGTCGAAGCTCGTGTACGACTACATCTCCGGCTTCGAGCGCACGATCGAGCACACCGATCCGAATGGCGAGAAGACCGAGACCCGCACGCTGGAGAACGGCCGCCTCAAGCTCTTCCGCAACTACGACGAGCACGGCCAGAAGCTGGCCCGCCCGCGTACGCTGCTGATCGACAGCGAGCAACTGGAGTCGGGCGAGGCCCTCGATCCCGGTTTCCGCGACATCGAGGCCGACACCATCGAGCGCTTCCGGCGCGAGATCATGGAGCGCACCGGCGACCGGGCCGCCGCCGACAGGCTCACCGACGCCGACCTGCTGCGCGAGGTGATGAACACCGTCGGCAAACCCGGCAAGCTGGGCGAAGGCATCCGCTGCGTGGTGAGCGTCTCGATGCTCACCGAAGGCTGGGACGCCAACACCGTGACTCACGTGCTTGGCGTTCGCGCCTTCGGCACGCAGCTGCTGTGCGAGCAGGTGGTGGGCCGCGCCCTGCGGCGTCAGAGCTACACGCTGAACTCCGAAGACAAGTTCGACGTGGAGTACGCCGACGTGCTGGGCATCCCGTTCGACTTCGCAGCCAAGCCGGTGGTCGTGCCACCGAAGCCACCGGTGAAGACCACGCGCGTCCACGCCGTCAGCCCCGAGCGCGACGCGCTGGAGATCCGCTTCCCGCGGGTGGACGGCTACCGCATCGAACTGCCGGCCGAGCGGCTCAAAGCCACTTTTGGCGCGAACTCCACACTGACGCTGACGCCCGACCTGGTGGGCCCGTCCACCACCCAGAACCTCGGCATTGTGGGTGCGGGCGTGAACCTGACAGTAGAGCACCTGGAGGACACGCGCGACAACACCATCGCGTTCCACCTGGCCAAGCACCTGCTGTACCGGAAGTACCGCGATCCCGGCCAGGACCCGAAGCTGCACCTTTTCGGCCAGCTCAAGGGGATCGCGCAGGAATGGGTGCGTGACCACCTCAAGTGCACCGGCGGCACCTGGAAGGCCCAGGTGATGCACCAGGAGATCACCGACATGGCCTGCGAGCGCATCCATGCCGCCATCAGCGCCACGCTGGCCGGCTCGAACGCCGTGCGCGTGGTGCTCGACCCATACAACCCCACGGGCACCACCCGACACGTGAACTTCACCACTGCGAAGCAGAGCCTCTGGGCCACGCAGGGCCCGCCGCCCAAGAGCCACGTGAACTGGGTCGTGTACGACAGCGACTGGGAGGCCGAGTTCTGCCGCGTGGCCGAGGGTCACCCGAGGGTGAAGGCGTACGTGAAGAACCACAGCCTGGGCTTCGAGGTGCCGTACCGCCTGGGCGGCACGCAGAGGCAATACCGACCGGACTTCATCGTCAGGATCCAGGACAAGGATGGCGACGACGGGCGCGAAGACATGCTCAACCTCGTCGTCGAGATCAAGGGCTTCCGCGGCGAGGACGCGGTAGTCAAGGCCGAGACGATGGCCACCCAGTGGGTGCCGGGCGTGAACGCCCTGGGCACCTACGGCCGATGGGCCTTCGCCGAGTTCCGCTCTGCGCACGAGCTTGAAGCCGACTTCGACAAACTGATCCAGGGCATCGTGACGACGAGCACGACGCCCGCCGCCGCCTGACGGAACCGCCATGGCCACCAAGAAATCCCCTAAGACCGGTCACACCTTCGTCGGCGTCGATGCGCTCAAGCACAGCGACGACAAGCGCAAGAACATTCCCACCGCCGAGTACCAGAGCCTGATGGCGGACGAGGCCCGCAAGCCCGTGCAGGTGAGCTACCCGCGCAGCACCTCGAACGCCGACCATCTGAAGGCCGAGAAGGAAACACGCAACCACGACCTGGACCCGCAGCTGGTGTGGCGCGGTAAGGACGCCCAGGACTGGACCGACCTCGTCGTCAACGCGCCGCCGCTGTATATCCAGGAGAAGGTGCACCCCAAGGTGCTGATCGACGACTTGCTGCGGCAGAGCCGGGAGCGGCGCGAAGCGGCGGAAGCGGCGGCCGGCGGCACGGTCGACATGTTCGGCGACTTCAATGGCATCCCCGCCGGCGCCGACAAGACCGACTTCTACGCACACGACCAAAACTGGACCAACCGCATGGTCCTGGGCGACAGCCTGCAGGTGATGGCGAGCTTGGCCGAGCGCGAGGGACTGCGGGGCAAGGTGCAGTGCATCTACATCGACCCGCCCTACGGGATTAGGTTTAACTCAAACTTCCAGTGGAGCACTACGACTCGGGATGTCAAGGACGGCAATCGCGACCACGTTAGTCGCGAACCTGAACAGGTCAAGGCGTTCCGCGACACCTGGCGGGACGGAATCCATTCTTACCTAACCTACCTCCGCGATCGTTTGGTCGTAGCTCGCGACCTGTTGACGGACAGCGGTTCCCTCTTTGTGCAGATCGGTGATGAGAACGTCCACGTCGTTCGATCGCTGCTGGATGAAGTCTTTGGGGCGGAAAACTACGGTGCGCTGATCACCTACGCAAAGACGAGTGGGGCAGGCAGCTTCGCAGTTGGCACGAACGTCTTGGCATCAGTCTCTGACTACGTTCTGTGGTACGCAAAGAGGATCGACGCAGTCAAGTACCGGCAGCTCTACCAAGAGCGTGAGATGGGTGGTGCAGGGGGGGCAAGTACACGACCGTCGAGCTACCTTTGATTGGCAGCAACTCGCGTCGAGCGATCGCAACTTCAACGGCCCGGGCAGCGGTGTATGGGGCGGACCGGTGGTCACATACCAGCCCTCCAGCCGCTATGTGAGGAAGAATGTCTTCCAGGACGTTGCCGTTGTCGATCTCAACGGTGATGGCAGGATGGACCTGCTCAAGTCGCTGCAGAACGGCACCTGGCAAGCATGCCTTTCCACGGGCACATCGTTCGCATGCCAGAGCTGGGCCGGTCCAGCCACGAAGGTCACCGATGCGGTTTTCGGTGACTTCAATGCCGACGGGCGGAGTGACTTCGCATACGCCGGAGCTACTGGCACGCCCGTGCAGGTTTGCCTGTCTACCGGCAGCGGATTCAGCTGTTCGGGATGGTCGGGTGTCTCCAGTCCTGCCGCGCCTCTGCCGACGATGGAGTATCTGGTCGGCGATTTCAACGGCGATGGTCGTGACGATCTTGTCGGCAGTTCCTTCTGCTACTCGACCGGAAGCAATTTCACCTGCAATGCATTCACGATCTACAACTGGGGCGGGTTGATCACCGAGATCGACCCGTTCTGCCCGGAAGAGCAGGTGCGTCAACGCAATATCGCCGGCGACTACAACGGAGATGGCCGCCTCGACTACCTGGCGATCCGCCAGTGGAGTGCTGTCTGCCCGCCGGATGGGGTGGCACACAACTATTCGTGGCAGCTCTACACGACGGTCGACGACGGAACCACGCGAGGCTTTGTTCCGGGCACTGCTTCGGGATTGCCCAGCGTTGGGATCGATTCGGGCAGGACCTCAGGACACAGCTCGACGAACCTGGGGCTCTTCAACACCGATGCCTATGGCGACATTGTCCTCGGCGGCCTGGCCGGAGGCGTCATCAAGGTCTGCCGCGGCACCGGACAAGGTTTCGCGTGCACGACGCCGACCACGAATGCCACGTACAACGATTCCGCCCTCGGTACGGTGGCTGACTTCGACGGCGACGGCCGTCCGGATGCATATCACAGCGTGGATGCGCAGACGGCACGCGTCTGCCAGTTGGGGCTGGAGTCGGCTCTGTCGTGCCAGACCTGGGCGCCGCCACCACTCGTCAATGCCGGCGTCCTCGGCACCTTCGGCAGCTACGGCGACTTCAACGGCGACGGCAAGACCGATATGGCGATCTATGACGACGCCAACCAACGTTGGGTCGTCCAGTTGGCGGGTGGAACTCGGCCGGACCTTCTGAGCCAGGTCACGAACGGGCTGGGCCACGCCACCCAGTTCAGCCATCTCCCCAGCTCGAACAGCTCCGTCTACACCCGCGATTCGAACGCTGTTTACCCTCAGCGTGATGTCCAGGACGCCACTCCCGTGGTGTCGCAGGTCAGAACCGGGAACGGCATCGGAGGCTGGCTGATCACCGATTACCGCTACGGCGGCCTGAAGATGGACTTGGCCGGCCGCGGCTCGCTGGGCATGCGCTGGATGGAGGCCACCGATCAGGTGTCTGGCGTGCTCACGAGGACGGAGTTCGCCCAGTCCTGGCCCTACACCGGAATGCTGCAGCGGCAGATTGCCACCCACGTCTCTTCAGGCGTCGAGCTTGCCCGAGTCGAGAACACGCTGGCGCTGAAGACTGGCTGCACGAACTCTGGTCAGTTGCCGTATGTCAGCAGTTCGGTCACTACCGGCAAGGATCTGAACGGCGCGAGCCTGCCGCAGACCACGGTGACCGCGCAGACGGACTGCTATGGCAATCAGACCAACGTCACGAGCACGACGATCGGCGGCGGCGAAACCTACTCCAGCACGACAGTCAACACGTTTGCCAACACGCTCGCAAGCTGGAGGATCGGAGACACGGTCCAGCAGGACAGCTACCAGTACGACGCGCTGGGCAACGTCGACAGCCGAACCTTCCGCAATGCCGCCGGCGGGCTCGTCACCGAAACCTTCGCCTACGACAGCCTCAACCGGCTGACCGGCAGCACGATCGGCAGCACCACCAAGACCTACGGCTACGACGAACTCGGCAACCTGACCAGCAAGACCGGCGTGGGCAGCTATACGTACCCCGCCAGCGGCGGCACGAGCGTGAGGCCGCATGCCGTGTCCGGCGTGACCGGCACGCTCAACGGCGTGACCAACCCGAGCTTCAGCTACGACGCGGCGGGCAATCTGCTGAGCGGCGCGGGCCGCACCTGGACGTGGACCGCGGCGAACCGCCCCAAGGACATCACCCAGGGCACGCTCCAGCTGGCCTTCCTGTACGGCCCGGAGCGGCAGCGCGTGCGCCAGACGGTGAGCAATGGCGGCACGACGCTCAAGACGATCCACTACGCCGGCGCCGTGGAGAAGGAGGTCTCAGGCAGCGTGACGCAGACGCGCACCTACCTGCCCAGGGGCGCGGGCGTGATCATCGAGACCACCGGAGGGGCCAGCCCCGGCACGGTGGTGCGCTACTTCCACCGCGACCGGCTGGGCTCGGTGAACGTGATCACCAGCGAGTCCGGTGCCGTGCTGGAGAGACTGTCCTACGACCCCTGGGGCCGCCGGCGCAATGCGGATGGCAGCGATGCGCCGGGCAATCTGAGCTCGGCGATCGATGACACGGGCTACACCGGCCACGAGATGCTCGACGACCTGGCGCTCGTGAACATGAACGGCCGCGTCTACGACCCGAGCCTGGCCCGCGTGGCCAGCGCCGACCCGACCGTGCCCGATCCCACGGACCTGCAGGCCTTCAACCGCTACAGCTATGTGTTCAACAGCCCGATGGTCTTCAACGATCCGAGTGGCTTTGCGCCCAGCAGCAAGGAGCCGACGGTCGAGGACATTGGCGCCATCCAGAAGCCTCAGACCTTGGAGACCGTCGTTGTCACCGGGACGCGCTCGCCCGGCCAACTGCTTGCCTCACGGGCGTCGGCCGGCGGTGTGCTTTCGATGGCAGCCGGCGGAGCCAGCTTGGTCGCGCCGGCGAACATGGAGGGCGGATTGCGGTTGATCGGCTCCCGTGTGCTTGGCGCAATTGGCTCGGCAGGTTTAGTTCCGGCCGCTGCTATAACTGTCGCAGCTTCGCCGATCGTAGGCGTGGTTTGGATCGCGTCGAATAACCCGAACAACGGCTCTGATCAGGCCAATGCCGACGCGCTTAACATCGCGCCAGGGGCAGATAGCGCTTCGGGCGGGGCGATGCCACCCGACGACGATGGGCCCAACTCGAAGTACGACCGGACTACCAAAGAACGTAGTGTCGAGAATCGCAAGACCAACGTGGGCCGCGCCGAGTTCGAGAAGAACCTTCGCGATGGCGGCTGGAAGGAATCGAAATCAGCCGACGGGAAGGTGACAATCTTCGAGAAGGACGGTGCAAGGTACGTGCTTCGGGACAACGCGAAGAGCACTGGGGGGCCGACTGCCGACTTCTACAACTCAGGTAGCTCGTCGGTGAATCTGAAGATTAGACTTGGAGGTCAATGACCATGCCTCAAGTTCCTCCCCAGCAAGGCGCGGGCAGGACCTTTCCAGTCCACTTCTTCAGCGGGTATCGCCTTCCGAAGCAGGTCTTTGCCACTGCCGCCGGCCACTTTCTGTTCTTCGAGTTCGGGCGAGCGTTCGGCGAAGGCGCTTGGCGTATGTTCGCGCGGCTCGCGAGCGAATTTGGCGAAGGCATGGTCTGGGCGAGGACCGTAGAGCCGGAGCCGCGAACCTACTACGAAGCGAACTTCGGTCAAGTTGCCGAGTTCGCGTTCTCAGCAGGCAGTGACGCCGAAGCGTACACGTCACAAATGCACAACTGGCCGGCCGCGAGCATTGCGGACGCGATCGCCTACCGAGCAGACGTCGTCGCGTGGGTTGGCACTAGTGGACGATGGGCGGCTTGGGGCGAGCGCGAGTTGAATCTCTGTGTACTTCATGTTGTCACCCACGAACGGCTCGCGAAGGAATTGGTGCTCATGCCGGACGACTTTGTTCCCTTGTTCGCTCTTGAGGACGCGCTCAGCAATGTCGTGTCGAGCGAGCTTGAAGCACAAGAACTAGCGGCGTTTGCGAGCAAGATGAGAGAGAGCTATTCGGTTACACGCGGGTGAATTGGTGCGGACAACGAAGGCGCGGGCAGCGGTCAGTACACGAGCCTCATCTCGGGGGCAGATCGATCAACGCACCACTTAGCTTTGCCGAAGCGCGAGTGGGAGGAGCAGCGCTCGCCACATGCACGAGAGTCCAAACCTGCTTCTCGTGCCCAACGTTTAGCTCTTCAACCAGTCGCAGCAACTGGGACATGTCTTCGTATTGAAGCTCGAGCCTGACCTCTCCCGCTAGGGGCGCGATGTCGACCGCCACGATGCGAACGCCTTCCACGCTGACGCCTTCCAGCGCAGCCAATGCCGCTGGCCAAGGCGCCCTGAGCTCGCGGACCAATTGCCCAGCGCTGTTCTGATAGGGTTTTGGCTGCGTGACCGCTGGCGAGCCGACATCGGTGGCATGGCTGGCCTGAACCTCGCCCAGGATCGCTCGGATCCTGTCAGTCTGTGTGCGCTGCCGCGCGTCTGATACGAGCAGGACAAGACTCGCTGCGGCAAGCATCGCGGCGGGCAGCCACAACCAACGTGGCGGGTTGCGCTGCATGAAGTCGATGTCGGTCGTTCTCATGGCGCGTGGCAGCCCTCGCAGCCAAAGGGAATGTCGATCGGGATCTGGGCGCCGGCGCCTTCGCCAGTCATCACCCCACGCCGGAAGAAGAGGTGCGCCGGCGCTATCCCGTCCGCCAGGCTGACCCGCACACGGGCCAGAGTCGACAGCGCCTGCTCGCCATCCATGGCGTCCGTGCTGGATGCCATCCAGAAATCGTTCGAATCGCCCCCAAGAAGGGTCAGCGCTTCGCCGTCCACGATGCCGATCAGCGAAGGCGGCTCAGGTAGCGAAGTGGCCGCATTGGACACGGCGTTCCACCAGGGGCGCAGTGAGACCACCTTCAGCACTCGACTCGTGTGAGCAGAAAGCACAGCCACTCCTGCGTGCCGTGGGTGCCGAAGTGCACCAGCGCATCGGCGGCGAACTGCTGGCGCGCCCAGAGGTAGACCGCCATGTAGTGGTGCGTGGGCAGCGCGCCGAGCGAGTGGTACAGCGCCTTCTCTCGGTCATCGCCGCGTTCGGCGCGGCCGGGTTGCGGCAGCAGGGCGACGTGGCCGAGCTGCAGGCGTGGGACCACGAAGAAGGGCTCGCCGCCGTCGATCTGCGGGTCGCGCAGCACCATCGCCGAGCGCTCGGGTTCGCCCCAGCGCTGCAGCAGAGCAGCCTGCTGCGCGGCTGGCAGCGTGCGCAGCCAGGTGCGATAGCGCGCCACCGGCAGCCGGTCGGCAAGGCCGTCGCGCAGCAGGGCGCGCATCACCTCGCGGTCTTCCGGCGGACGATAGGCCGGTGCCAGCAGGCGCTGCAGTCGCTCGGTCAACGGCTGCTCGGCCAGTGCCTCGGTGCGGTAGCCCGCCGCCCGCATCGCCTCCAGCGTGGCGGACAGGCTGCGCGGCAGGTTCATGAAGCTGGCCGAGAGGTTCCTCTCGCCGGCGGGGTAGTTCCAGAAGAAGATCGCCACGCGCTTGCTCGCCGGTGGCTTGCGCTGCAGCGCGACGAGGTTCATGGCCTTGGCGGCGATGGCGGCGGCCTGCGGTTCGATCGGCACGAGCTGTTCGTCGCCTTCGCGCATGGCCATCGCCACCTGGATGTCGGCGATGCCGGCGTACTCGGCCTGTGCGAGGTAGAAGGGCACGTCGACGAGCGCAATGCCGTGCGGATCCGCCGCCCATTGCGCGGCACTGCCGCGGCGCCAGGCCATCGCCTGGATCACGGGCAGGCCGAGTGCTTCGAACTCCCGCCGACGCGCCTCCGGGTTGAGGGTGATCTGGGTGTTGACCATCGCATCGGCCACCGGCGCACCGTCGATCGTGATCATGCTGCGCACCGCATCCGGCGACATCACCGGGCTGTAGAAGGGCAGTGCGAGTCCACCCGCCGATTCGATGCGCCGAATCAGATCGTCGAGGAAGGCCGTCTGTCCCGAGGCGATGCTGCCCTGGTGAAACGCGATCGCCACCGTGGGCGGGCGATTCGCGGCGTCGATGCCGCGTGCGGTGAAGTATTCACGCGGCGTCGTCGCCACGAGGTCGGCCAGCGCGGGGTGGTAGATCGCCGAGGTCGGAAACACCTGGGGTGCGGGCTGGGCGCGCCAGTCCCGGCCGGCGCGCCACGCCGCCAGCGTGCGCAACAGCCACTCGCTGTTGCGCGCGCCGCCGTGCACGAAGTAGCCGTGCAGGCGTGCGGCCAGTTCGGGGTCGAGCCCGCCACCCGGCCTGGGCGCTGCGCTCGGCAGCCATGCGTGCGGCACACGATCGAGGGCCGGCAGCGCGGCGCCGAGCTTGCCGCGCATGTGGTCCTCGATGTGCGGTCGCGGTGCGTCCAGCAGCACCAGCTCGGCACCTTGCCACAGCGAGGCGTTCAGTTCATCGGCCGGGATCTTCTCGACGAAGCGCGCGCGCAGTGGCAGGCCGTGTGCACGTGCGGCCTGCTCGAGCGCGATGAAGCGTCCGGGCGGCGAGGGGCTGCTGGTGATCACCAGCACGCCCTCGGCATGGGCCGCGTGGCAGGCGACGAGCCACAGCACGGCCAGCCACAGTCGCAGCAGCCGCGCCATGGTCAGAACTGGTAGCGCACGCTGACCGAGGCGTTGCGCCCCGGCTGGGTGTAGGCATCGGCCAAGGTCGTGTTGGCGGGCAGTCCGCGCAGGTCGGTCCACAACGCGTACTTCACGTCGGCGAGGTTGTTCAGCGCCGCGTTCAGCTGCCACTGCTTCGTGATGTCCCACCACACCGACAGGTCGGCGACCACGTAGCCCTTCGGGATGTACAGCGCGTCGGCGTAGGGCCGACGCTGGCTCCTCTGCCCGGTCAGCAGCAGCTCGCCACCGAAGGCGCCCCTGCGGTCGTAGCGCAGTGCCAGCGTGCCCTTGTCGGGCTCGATGGTCGGCAGCGGGCTCTCGGTACCGTCCTGCGCACGCTGGTCGCCCTTCGCGTGGGCGTAGCGCGCTTCCACTGTCCAGCCCGGCGCGAAGTTGTAGGCCCCCATCAGCTCGTAGCCGCTGATCTCGGCGCGCGCCGCATTGATCGACTGGAAGGTGCGAGTGTTCGGCGCCATGCCCGGATCGAGCGGCACGGTCGTGGTGGCCGTCACGTCGACGTTGGAGACGATGAAGTCGCGGTAGCGCGACTTGAACACCGCCACGCCCCAGCGCAGCGGCCCTTCGCGCCCGCGCAGACCGAGCTCGAGCGAGGTGCTGCGCTCCGGCTTGAGGTCGGGGTTGCCGATGCTGCGGTAGGGCGGATTGGCGCCTTGGTTGCTGACGCCGCCGTTGATCTGCCACGGCGTGGGAGACCGGAAGCCGCGCGCCACCTGCGCATACGGCTGCAGCATCGGCATGAACTGCCAGACCACGCCCAGTCGGGGCGACACTGCCTCGCCGGTCAGGCGGGAAGGCGCCACGCTGTTGTTGCGCGTGTACAGCGGGTTGCCCTGCTCGGGGTCGATCTCGAAGCGGTCGAGTCGCAGCGCCGGCGTCACGCGCCAGTTGCCGAGCGCGATCTCGTCCTGCACGAAGGCGCCGAGCAGCCGGTAGTCGGAATCGGGGAAGCTCTGGTTGGGCAAGGTGAGCGAGGCGCTCGCGCTGCCGCTGGTGATCAGGTTGCCGGCGGCGTCGTAGTGCGCGCCCTCCTTCAGCGAGGTGATGCGCGCGGCGGAGTAGTCCATGCCCCACAGCAGGCGATGTTCCACGGCGCTGCC
>Ga0073934_10008502_pt1 | contig 13657 bp, 11 predicted proteins | sample LarsenN4metaG_FD_76834 | JGI IMG/M metagenome (GOLD analysis project Ga0073934, IMG submission 76834) | Hot spring sediment bacterial and archeal communities from British Columbia, Canada, to study Microbial Dark Matter (Phase II) - Larsen... ...
CGATCCAGCAGCTGGCCGAGCCGCAGACACTCTACGAGGAGCCGGCCAACTCCTTCGTCGCCGAGTTCATCGGGGAGAACAACCGTCTGGCCGGCAGGGTGGTTGGCCTGGAGGGGGATGAGTGTACCGTCGAACTGGACTCCGGAGGTCTGGTTCGCGCGCTGGCCGTCAACGTCGCCGGGGTGGGGAGTCGCACGCTGCTCTCCCTCCGGCCGGAGCGGGTCATCATCAACCCGGACGCCGACCACGGTCCCAACCGGTTCCCGGTCCGCCTGGAGGAGATCATCTACCATGGCGACCACCTGCGCGTCCGGGTGCGCGTGTGCGGCCGGGACGACTTCATGATCAAGATCCCGCGAGCCGCGAACGGGCCGCCCATGACCCGCGGGCAGGCCCTGACCATCGGCTGGAATCCCCGGGACTGCCGGGCGCTCGACGCGCCCTGACCGGGCTCAACCACCGCGGGAGGGAGGTGGAATGCGACGCCGTCCAACCACGACAACCAGCAGCGCAACGACAGCAGGGAGGGATGCCATGCCACACGCATTGGTCCTAGCGGTCCTCGTCGTCGCGGTCGTCACCACCGGGGGACTCCTGGCGCCCGCGCCGGCGATCGCGCAAGACTCCATCACCGTCACCTCCTGGGGCGGTGCCTACTCGGAGAGCCAGCGCAAGGCATACTACGAGCCGTTCCTCCAGAAGACGAAGATTAGGGTCTTGGAGGACGAGTGGGGCGGCGACATGGCCCAGATCCGGGCCCAGGTCCAGACGGGCAAGTACAAGTGGCACGTGGTCGACGTCGAGACCGACCACGTCCTGGCCGGCTGCGACGAGGGCCTGCTGGAGCGGCTCGACTACAAGGCGATCGGCCCCATGGACCAGTTCCTCGAGGGCACCACGCACGAGTGCGGCGTGGCGACCATCAGCTGGTCGACGATCTACGCCTACAACGCCGACCTCTATGCCGCCGGCGCGCCGCGGCCGACCGTGGCCGCGGACTTCTTCGACCTCAAGAAGTTCCCCGGCAAGCGGGGGATGTGGAAGTCCCCGAAGCACAACCTGGAGTTCGCCCTCGTTGCCGACGGCGTGCCCGTCAAGGACGTCTACGAAGTCCTCAAGACCGCCGACGGGGTCGCCCGTGCCTTCCGGAAGCTCGACACCATCAAGTCCCAGCTCGTGTGGTGGGAAGCAGGCGCCCAGCCGCCGCAGATGTTGGCGGACAAGGTCGTGGTCATGTCCACCGCCTGGAACGGGCGCATCTACAACGCGGTGGTGAAGGACAAGAAGAACTTCGTCATCGTGTGGGACGGCCAGTCGCTCGACTACGACTGGTTCGTGATCCCCAAGGGACACCCCCAGAAGGACCTCGCCCTGAAGTTCATCGCCTTCGCGTCGACGCCCGAGGTCCAGGCCAACCAGTCGAAGTACATTTCCTACGGGCCGACGACGAAGAAGGCCCTGACGCTCATCAGCCCCGCCATCCTGAAGGATCTGCCGACGGCGCCCGCCAACACGAAGAACCACTTCCGGGTCAACGCCAAGTGGTGGGCCGACCGCCGCGAGGAGCTGACCGAGAAGTTCAACGCCTGGTTGGCGAAGTAGACCGGTCGATCAGGCCCGGGGCAAGGCGGGAATTCCCGCCTTGCCCTTGATCCCGAATGCCGACGGTGCTGCGGCCGGCCCCGCTGGCGGAGGCTCTCGGGGGCGACACCGTGCCCCTCCAGCGGCAGGTGCGTCGCGTCGAAGCGCGGCGGACTCTGCGGGCGGTGGGTCTCGTCCTGCCGGCGTTCGCCTTCCTCTTCGTCTCCTTCGTCGTTCCCATCCTCTCGCTGCTCTCCCTCAGCGTGCAGAACCCGGAGCTCCCCGAGGTGCTGCCTCGCACGGCCGCGGCCATTCGGGCCTGGGACGCGTCGGCCCTGCCGAGCCCGGAGATCGTGGCCGCGTTCGTGGCGGACCTCCGCGACGCCGACCGGGCGAAGACTGTGGGGCGCGCGGGGAAGCGCCTGAACTACGACATCTCTGGATTCCGGTCCCTCATGCTCCAGACCGCCCGCGACCTGCCCCCACCCGAGACGCCGGCCCCACGGCTGCTCGAGAAGCTGCGAGCCCTGGACGAGCGCTGGGGCGACATCCGCTACTGGGCCGCCATCAAGCGGGCGGCCGGGCCCGTCACCGACTTCTACCTGCTCGCGGCCCTCGACCGGAGGCGGGACGTGCGGGGCCACGTGGTGCAGGTCCCCACGGGCGACGCGATCTACGTGAACGCGCTGGGGCGGACCTTCGGGATCAGCTTCGTGGTGACCGTCGTCTGCCTGGTGCTCGGCTACCCCATCGCCTACCTGCTCGCCGGCCTGCCGACCCGCGTCAGCAACTTCCTGATGATCCTGGTGCTCTTGCCGTTCTGGACGTCGCTCCTGGTGCGGACGACGGCCTGGATCGTCCTCCTCCAGCCGGAAGGGCTGCTGAACGACCTGGCGGTCTTCCTCGGGCTCTTCCGCGCGCGCGTGCCGCTCATCTACAACCGCACCGGCGTGTACGTGGCCATGGTCCACATCCTGCTGCCCTTCATGGTCCTGCCCATGTACAGCGTCATGAAGGGGATCTCGCCGTCGCACATGCGCGCCGCCGCGTCGCTTGGCGCCGGGCCGCTGCTGGCGTTCTGGAAGGTCTACCTGCCCCAGAGCATGCCCGGGGTCGCGGCCGGCTCGCTGCTGGTCTTCATCCTGGCCTTGGGGTACTACATCACGCCGGCCCTGGTGGGCGGCGCCAGCGACCAGATGCTGAGCTACTTCGTCGCCTTCTTCACCAACCAGACCCTCAACTGGGGGATGGCCGCGGCCCTCAGCGTGATCCTGCTCACCGTCGTGCTGGTCATGTTCGCGATCTTCCACCGCGTGGTCGGCATCGACCGACTGAAGCTCGGCTGAGCCATGGCGCTCCTCCCCTACGCCTCACCGCTCCAACGGGTCTGGCACTACGCGTTCCGGCTCTTCTGCGCCCTCGTCTTCCTGTTCCTGGTCGCCCCGGTCCTGGCCATCGTGCCGCTGTCGTTCAACCAGGAGCCGTACTTCACCTATCCCATGCCCGGGTGGTCGCTCCGGTGGTACCTGGAGTTCTTCACCTCCGTGCAGTGGCAGCTCGCCTTCAAGAACAGCGTCATCGTCGGCGTCAGCTCGACCCTGCTGGCCGCGATCCTCGGCACGACCGCGGCGCTCGGGCTCAGCCAGGCGCGGTTCCCGTTGAAGGGGCTGGTGATCGCGACGCTCATCTCGCCCATGGTCGTGCCCATCGTCATCACCGCGGTGGGGATGTACTTCTTCTACGCGAGGCTCGGGCTCACCACCACGCTGCCGGGCATCATCCTGGCCCACGCGGCGCTCGGCCTGCCCTTCGTCGTGATCACCGTGACCGCCGCGCTGGCGGGGTTCGATCGCACGCTGGTGCGAGCGGGCCAGAGCCTCGGGGCCGGACCGACCCGGGTCTTCTTCACGGTCACGCTGCCGCTCATCCTCCCCGGGGTCATCTCCGGCGCCCTGTTCGCCTTCGCCACGTCCTGGGACGAGGTGATCGTCGTGCTCTTTCTCGCCGGCACTCCGCAGCACACTCTGCCGCGGCGGATGTGGAGCGGGATCCGCGAGCTCCTGAGCCCGACCATCCTCGCGGTGGCCACGATCCTGGTGGTGCTCTCGGTCCTGCTGATGATCGCCACCGAGATGTTGCGGCGGCGGAGCGAACGGCTCCGCGGCATCCGGACATAGGACGCGGCCCGCGTCCCGCGAGTGACGGAGGAGGTAGCCATGGGAAGACTCAGCCAGGCGGAGATTGACCGGTTCCGGCGCGACGGGTACCTCGTCGTCGAGCACGGGGTGACGCCGGCCCAGCTCGCCGCGCTCAACGCCCAGCTTGACGCCTGGGTCGAGGAGAGCCGGGGCCACGCCGCCAACTACGGCCGGACGGTCGACGGCAAGGCGCGGTTCGACCTCGAGCCCACCCACACGGCCGCCGTGCCCCGCCTCAGGCGGGTCGCCAACCCGATCGAGGTCTCCGAGGCCTACCGCGATGCCCTGATCGCCGCGCCGTTCGTGGACACGCTCGAGGACCTGATCGGTCCCGACATCAAGTTCCATCACTGCAAGGTGAACGTGAAGCTGGGGTACAGCGAGCAGCGGGTGGGGTGGCATCAGGATCATCCCTACGACCCGCATACCAACGACGACGTGGTGGTGGCCCTGGTCATGCTCACCGACATGACCCTGGACAACGGGTGCCTCCTGGTGGTGCCGGGATCCCACCGCACTGCCCGCTACAGCCTCTACCGCGGGGACCGGTACGTCGGCGAGATCGCCCCGGAGCACATCCCGGACATCGAGGGGCACGCGGTGCCGGTGACGGGCAAGGCCGGCAGCGTCTGCTTGCAGCACACGTGGCTCGTCCATGGATCCGGCCCCAACCGCACCGACCGAGCGCGCGCCCTCCTCATCTGTGACTACACGGCCGCCGATGCCTTCCCGCTGACCCCGCCGGCCGTGCCGAGCAGCCTGACCGGCATGATCGTGCGCGGCAAGGCGACCCGCGTCGCCCGCCTGAAGGAGGTGCGTCTCGAGCTGCCGGCGCCCTATGAGCACGACTCGTTCTTCGCCCTGCAGGGCGAGGCCGCGACGGCCGACGAGCGCGGGAGGCGCGATCCGACCGGTAGCGGACGCTGAGCGCATGCCTGTGAGCGGCGACCGGATCTTCGCCAACGCGCGCGTCTACACCGCGGACGCCGCCGGCTCGTGGGTCGAATCCGTCGGCGTGACAGCGGGCCGGGTCCAGACGGGAGGAGCACGTCCTCACGGCATCTTTCGAAGGGCTCGCGGAGATCGGGGTGTGGATGACCGTGGTCGGGGGCGAGGCCGCCTGGCGGCGGGAGGCCGGATGAACTCGGAGGGGGGCTTCGCCCCGGGAGGATGGCGATGGCGACTGACGTGCTCGCCCGGATCACCGAGGACGACGTCGAGGCCTACCAGCGGGACGGCGCCGTGTGCCTGCGCTCAGTGTTCGAGCCTGACTGGGTCGACCAGGTGGCGACCGGTGTCGAGAAGAACCTCGCCGAGCCCGGCCCCTACGCCAAGTTCTACACGCCCGAGGGCCACCCGGGGTTCTTCTTCGGCGACTACTGCAACTGGTCCCGGATCCCGGAGTTCCGGGAGTTCGTGCTCCACTCGCCGGCGGCGGCCATTGCCGGGCGCGTCATGCGGTCCCGGGCCGTGCGGGTCTTCCACGACCACCTCCTGGTCAAGGAGCCGGGGACCGAGGAGCGCACCCCCTGGCACCACGACCAGCCCTACTACTGCGTGGACGGCACGCAGCTCTGCAGCATCTGGATGCCCCTCGACCTGGTTCCCCGCGACACCTCCATCGAGTACGTCGCCGGCTCGCACCGGTGGGGACAGTGGTTCATGCCGCGGCGATTCGTCGACCACCGGAACTACGACTACACGCCGGGCGCGTACCCGTCGGTGCCGGACATCGACGCCGAGCGGGAGAAGTACCGGATCCTCGGCTGGGAGCTGAGACCCGGCGACTGCGTCGTTTTCCACGGTCTCACCCTGCACGGCGCCCCGGGCAACCTCTCCCTCGAGCGGCGCCGGCGCGCCTTCTCGACCCGCTGGCTCGGCGACGACATCGTCTACGCGAGGCGCCCGGGGAAGACCTCCCCACCCTTCCCCGAGCTGGAGGCCCGGCTCCGACCCGGCGATCCCATGGACCACGAGCTGTTCCCCGTCGTCTGGCGTCGGGAGCCCTGAGACCCCGCGCGGCCACCCCCGACGACGCCGACCTTGAGGGCGCGGCGTTAGGTGGCAAGGACGCCCTCTAGGTGGGGTACGGCCGCCTCGGTATCTCGCCACGGGGCACGCCCGAGAACTCGTCGCGCGCCGAGGCGAACGGACAGGCGATATCGTCCAGATCCTCCGTTGCCACGGCCGCGCCCGGTGGGGAGGGGCCGATCCCGAAGGCGCGACACTCCTCGGCGACGAATTCCCTCAGGAGCGCGGCCGCAGCCTTGAAGAACGCTCCCTGGGCCGCCGCTTCAACGCTCTCGGCAAAGGCGCCCCCCCATCGCCCCAGGTGGGCGCCAAGGAATCCCCGCTGGGCCTCCCTGGTTACCTCCCGCCCCTCCACCAAGCTGTGGAACAGGGCGTAGGCCTCCTTGAGGCAGAGCGCGCTCATGAAGGTCAACTCCAGGGCAATGTGATCGGGCATTTCGGGATGCGAGCTGGAGGGTTCCAGCCCGAAGGCGGTGTAGAAGCCGGCGATGTCGGCCAGCTCCACGGGCTTGCCCCCGAGCCTGCGGCCATCGCCGTAAGACGATTCGTAGGGGGAGCACCTGACCTGGCGGTCGAAGAGGACCGAGTGCTCCTCCTGGAGAGAGGCCAGGTCCGCTTGCGCGCAGGCGGCCCTGAAGGCGGCGAGGGGGCGGCTCAGCGCGTCGGAGTCGTCCTCGAAATCGGGCCAGCGTCCCTCGCGGAGCTCGGCGAGCATCGGCGGATCCGGGTAGGCGAAGGCGGCCGCCAGGAGCTTGTAACGCGCCGCCCTCGCGAGGAGCCGCCACACCTCGCTATCCAGCGCGACGAGTTCTTCCGGGCTCACAGGGCACCTACCTCTGGATCAGCAGCGGGATCCACGCCGACCATGCCTTCCGGGCGCCCACTTCGCGGTTCCCGCCCTCCCATGCGGCGAAGGCCATGACGGTCTGCTCCCCGGGGACGAGCACCGGAGCGTTGGGATCATCGCTGACCATGGGGCGGGAGATCACCACCCGCCAGACGCCGTCCCGCCACACGCCCTTGCCGAGGGCGTGCTGGTCGGGCTTGGCGGTCATGCTCCCCCACCCCTCGGCCATCTGGTCGAGCACGGGCGTCGCGACCCCGCGCGAGATCGGATTCTCCAGCCCCAGGGCGCCAGCGTACGGGCGCGCGTCGGCGACCCCGAGGATCTCATCCGGATAGAGATCCACCCAGGCGTAGGGGTAGAGGTCCTTGATGGCGGGGGGGCCTTTCTCAAGATCGTGTTGGAAGGCGGCCCGCCACTGCATGATGTTCACCCGTCCGCCGGGATTCCCCATCATCGGCGAGGGAGCCGTTCCTTTCGAGATCGGCAGCTGGACGGCAACCTGATCGCCAAAGCTGTCCAGCACGATCGTGTCGCTCTTGGTCGGATCCTTCCACTCCAGGAGAAAGGCGATCCACCCCCCGTTGTGAACCACCTTGACCGTCAGCTCCTTGATGGCGGCGTCCGGCTTGTGAGGGATCGTGATGACCTGTGGCGTCAACGGCACCTTGACGGCCGGCGCGCGCGCCCAGACCAACGAGTCCGGGTCAACGATGGGACCGGTCCACGTGATGCGGACGGCCGGGGCCGGAGATTGGCCAAGGGCCGCGCCCCACAGGAGGAGCAGCCACACGGCCGTCCCCGCACCCCGCCAGCACCATCTCATTGCGTGTGTCATGGCGGACCCCTCTCACGTGACGTTGTGGCGATAGACCTTCCTCGCCTCGTCGAAGAAGGCCCGGATCTGGAACGGTTCCGTCAATGGAACCCGGATCGCCTCGCCGCCTTTCTCGTCGTAGCCGATGGCGTGATCGCCGCTGACCCTGAACCGGTGGAGGATCTCCGGCGTGGAGCCGAAGAGCATGAGCGCCCCGAGCAGGCGCTTGTCGTCCCGGACCCGCTTGTAGGTCTCGATGGCCTGCGGGACGCCATGGCCGAACATCTGGATCAGGTACGGCGGTGGCACGTGGATCGGGGGAATGTAATAGACGTTGGGCTCCAGGCCGAACTGGGGATAGAGCGGGAGCGCGACCTTCGCCACGTGAACCAGGTAGTCCATCGGGTTATGCTCGTCGGCCCTGTCCGGCGTCGTAATGAAGCCGTTCAGCCGGATCTTGCCGATGCAGGTGACGGTGCACTGGCTCTGGCGCCCGCCCTCGACGGCCGGGTAGCAGCCGATGCATTTCTCCGAGACCCGCGTGATGGGGTTGAAATAGACCTTCTTGTAGGGGCAGCCCTTGACGCACTCCCGGTAGCCCCGGCACCGCGTCTGGTCGATCAGCACAATGCCGTCCTCGGGGCGCTTGTAGATCACCTGGCGGGGGCACGAGCCCAGGCACGCCGGGTACGTGCAGTGGTTGCAGATCCGGGCCAAGTAGAACATCCACTGCATGTGGGGCATCGTGAGGTAGGCGCCCTGGGGCATGAGGCCCGTGGAGTCGTCCTCGCCGACGTTGGGGTTGGCGTAGTCTGCGTCGTCCGGGAGATAGCCCAGCACCGGCTCGCCGGGCGGGGCGGCCTCGAAGAGGGTCTTCCCCGCGTAGACGGGCTTCGACTGGTCCTGGACGCCGAGCTTTTCCAGGATGTTCACGTCCCATCCGAGCGGGTAATAGCCGTAGGGCTTGGTCTCCACGTTGTTCCAGTACATGTACTCCTGCCCTCGCCCCGGCGTCCACGTGGTCTTGCACGCCACGGTGCAGGTCTGGCAGGCGATGCACTTGTTGGTATCGAAGACCATCGCGAACTGCCGCTTGGGCCGGGTCCCCTCATAGGGGTAATCCATCTCCCGGCCGAGCTGCCAGTTGAAGACCTTGGCCATGATCTGTCTCCTCACGCCTTCCGGATCAGCACGAAGCCGCCGGTGAGGTAGCGCTTCATCGCGGCGCTCTCGTTGGCCGGACGGAGCCCCAGCTGGACCGGCCGCCAGAGCCCCTTGCCGCCGAGCCCGCCGTCCTCCGCCTTGGCCACCTTGACGAAGGCCTCCCGCGGCGCGCCGACCGCCGAGTGAACATCCACGTGGTACCCCTTGCCCATAGTCTGGCCGTAGAGGTTGCGGCGGACGAGGCTGTCGGTCATGAGGGTCGGGTTGAGCCAGGCCCTCGTGGCCGACTGGTGGCCGCCGTAGCGGAACATGGCCTGGTAGTTGGTCTCGGGGTTCTTGGCGAGGCTGTCGGCGCGGGTTTCCTGCCCCTTCACCGAGCCCGGGGAGGCCTGGTAGCCGTTGAACCACATGCGCATGATCCCGCGCGGCGTTCCCGGGTAGTAGCGGGCCCGGCAGAGGAGCCGCGACACGTGCAGCTCGGCCTCCCGTCCCTCGCGACCGGCGCCCCGGAAGGGGTTGCTCTCCGGGTCGCCGTCGATCCAGACGTAGTCGCCGTCCTGGACCCCGAGGGCCTTGCCGTCCACCGGGTTCAGGTCCACGTACATCTCCCCCACGTGCGGCGAGCGCTTGTCGCGCCGGTACACGTCGCCGAAGGGGCCGAAGAAGTTGGCCATGATGTCGGTGTCCACCGGCGTCGTGTGGGAGCCATGCCGGTACTTGGGCGTGTGGAAGACGTACCGGAAGCCCTGGCCCCACAGGGGGTGCCGGGTCTTCGTCAGGTCGGCGGGGGCAACGATCACGTGGCGGCCCTGGCGGGCGTTGTGGTCGAGCTTCGACCGGGAGAAGCCGTACTCCTCAGGCCTCTTCGGCCGCAGGGCCGCGTGCGGCCGGGCCACGATGACGTTGGGCTCGTAGAACGTGGAATCGGAGGGCTCGCGGTAGACAACGAGGTTCTCCCCGGCCTCCAGGAACTCCGGCTCGCCCCGGTAGAACTCCAGCCGACCGGTCTTCGTGTACCAGGGTCTGGACTCGTGAATCTGCTCCCAGCTTCCGGTCCGAGGATAGGTGCGCATCATCATGAGCGCGGGGATGCCGTCCCGGGCCTTGACCTCGAGCTCCTCGAACCGGTACCCGCGCGTGGGCTGGCTGGCGTCGAGGATCCGCTGGAGGTACACCTCCGGGTGCTCCTCGGCCACGAACTTCCAGTAGTCCACGAAGCGCTTGTCCCCCGTCAGCTCGGCCAGCTTCTGCGAGACCCCGAGGAACGTCTCCACGTCGGCCCGCGTGTCGAAGCTGCGGCGGAGCGGCGTCCGCGGGAAGACCTGGAGGAAGGGGTTGGTGCAGGAGGCCGTCATGTCGGGGACCTTGAACTCCATCCAGGAGTCCACCCCGTAGACGATGTCGGCATACTCGCACGAGCCCGTCCACCACCAGTCGTTGACGGCCAGGCACTCGACCCGGGCGAGCGTGTTGAACACGAAGTCGTAGTGCCACTTGATGTTGCCCACCACCGAGTTGGTGTTGGCGAGCCACATGGCCTTGGTGGGCGTCGGGATGTGGGTCTTGCCCGTGAAGAGCTTCGTCCCCTCCCGCAAGATGCGGTCGCCGTAGTTGAGGAAGTGGAGCGACTCGAACGTCCGGTAGAGCCTGGTCTTGACGGGCCCCTGGGAGTCGAGCTGCGGGTTGAAGGGGTCCTCGTTGAAGTACTGCGGCATCCCGTTGAACATCGACAGGCGGTAGTTGCCCGCGTAGCTGCCGATGTTCCCGCCAGGGAACCCGAGGTTCCGCGTCAGGGCCAGGACGAGGAAGATGGCCCGGTCCTTGAGCGACTGGTTGAAGAACTGGTTGGGCCCCATCCCCACGGCGATCAGCGTCTTCTCCCGGTTGGCGGCGATCTGGCGGGCCAGCCCCACGATCGCCTCCTTCGGGGCCCAGGTGATCTTGCTGACCGCGTCCGGATCGTAGCTCCGGTCGAGCAGCTCCTGGGTCAGGTCGAAGACGGTCCGCACCTGGATCTTCTTTCCGTCCGTGGTCGTCACCTCGAAGGTGCCGGTGAGGGCCGGGTCCACCCCCCTCTTCCCCAGCCACTCCCCAACGTCGTCGCGCCGGAGGGCGACCGGGTTCCGCGTCTTGGCGTCCCAGACGACGGCATCGCCCCACTCGCCGCGCAGGGCGGCGGGGATCAGCTGGGCGTCCTGGAGGGGAACGGGCGGGATCGCCTCTCCGGGCTTCACCACCTTCGTGAAGTTCTTCAACGCGGCGTCGGCGTAGCCCGGGAAGACCTCCGAGGCCTTGAGCGGGGTGAGCGTGTCCATGCGGACCAGGACCGGCAAGTCGGTGAACTGCTTGACGAAGGCCTCGTCGTAGAGCCGCTCCTTGACGATGACCTGGGCCAGCCCGAGGGCGAAAGCCGGGTCGGTCCCGGGGCGGATCACGATGACCTCGTCCCCCTTGTTGGCGGTGGACGAGTACTCCACGGTCACCACCACGACGCGCGCCCCCTTGAGCCGCGCCTCGGTGAGCCAGTGGCCATCCGGCATCTTCGTGGAGATCCAGTTCATTCCCCAGGGGATGATCAGCCTGGCGTACTCGGCCGCGAAGAGGTCGAACTCGTTGGTCTGCTCTCCGCTCACCATGGGGTGGCCCGGCGGAGTGTCCGTGTGCCAGGAGTAGTTGTCCCACCCGATCCCGCCCTTGGCCTCCTCGGCGCTCACGCCCCGCACCTTGGCGTCGAGGAGCGCCAGCATGTTCCCGAACCGGTAGAGGCCGCAGAGGCGCAGCGCCCCGAGGAACGGCATCCCGCCGCGCACCTTCAGGGTGCGGGTCCCCGCCCCTTCGGCCCGCTCCACCATGACCGGGTCGTAGCCCTGGGCGAGCAGGAACTTCTGGCCCGGCTCGCCCGAATACGTCTGGGCGATGTTGACCAGCGCCTTGGCGTGCAGCGCGTGCGCCTCCTCCCACGGCACCTTGACGTAGCTGTCCCAGCCCCGCCGCATGTACTCCGCGGGAGCGCGTCCCGTCTGAGGGTCCCGGGGGAAGCCGCCCTCCACCCACTCCTTGAACCCCTTCCGCACGAAGGCGCCCTTGACCCGTCGGTCCCCGTACTGCCGTCGCCCCAGGACTAGCCCCTTCTGGCAGCAGCGCGGGTCCCAGCGGTGGGAGGCACGGTTGCCGTAGAGGTCGGTGGCCTTGCCGTAGCCTTGGGTCGGCTCGATCCGCACCAGGACATTGTTCTTCACGAAGGCCTTGAGCAGGCAGTTGTGGGTGTCGTTGGGCGCGCAGAGAAACGAAAAGGTCCGGTCGTGCCTGAAGATGTCCCGGTACATGCGCTCCCAGTCCCGGTTGGGATACTGGGCAAGGGGGTTATCCACCCTGACGGGGTGCAGGAACCGGTACTGGGCCAGCAGTTCGCTCGGGGTCAGGGCCGTTCCGAGCCCGGCGAGACTGGCCAACTGGAGGAATCTGCGGCGCGAGGGGGGAACGGTGAGATTGTTCATTCTCTCTCCTCCCTGAGACGCAAGCCAGACGCAGTGCTTGGTTGAAAGGCGTTAGCAAAGGCTGTGCCGACCGGCGAGCCCGGCCAACCGCCCGGTCTTCCTAGCCAATCCCGCTGGAGCTCGGAGGCGAGCATGAGCGGATCCTGTGGCACCGTTTCCTCACCTGGGTATTCCCTGCCTCGTCGCCCCGAAGTCTCCGTCGTGCGCCCGGCCACCCTCCCGTTGAAACTGCCGGCCGCGCACTTCCCCCAGACGTGGTTGGGGGCTCGTGGGGGTGATTCCGCTCGGGACAGCTCTCTGGGGATGGTGACCGCTCTGGGGGGGGCGCCCTGCGCCGCCCCGGAGGTCCGGGACGGCCCCGGATCGTCCGGGTGCGGTACCGGGGCGGCCTGACGGCGATCGTGGAGCTCCTGGCGTCCGAAGCTGCCGCCACGGAGGCGCGCCTCCGGCGCACCGAGGCGCTCCACGACGCCAACCTGGCGCGGGCGGAGCGGGAACTGGCTCTGGGCCGGCTCGATCGCACCGCGTTCGAGTAGGACTGGCCATGCGCGGAGGACGCAGCGCGCGCGCTCGTCGCGGTCCTCGGCCTCTTCGCCCCGGCGGGGTGTCGCGAGTCGCCGCCTCCGGCGGGGGAGCGGCCCGGCGAGAGCAGGGCGGTTGCCGTGGGCGTCCACACCCTGCGACCCGAATCGGTGTCCGTCGGAACGGAGGTCCCGGGGACGGTGAGGGCCCGGACGATGACGGTGATCGCCAGCACCCTCCAGGGCTACGTCGCCGAGGTGCGCGTGCGGGAGGGGAGCCTGGTGGCGGCCGGCGACCTCCTCGTGCGGCTCGACGACGCCGAGGTCTCGGCCCACGTGGCGCGCACCGAGGCCGCGCGCCAAGCGGCGGTCGCCGCGCGGGACGAGGGCAGCCAGGCCCTGGCGGAGGCGCGCGCCCGCGAGGCCGAGGCGGCGGCGGCCCTCGCCGAGGCCGGGAGCGGGCTCGAGGGCCGTGGGCGCGCCCTGGAAGAGGCGGAGGCGAGCCTGGCCGTCGCGGAGAGCCAGGCCGCGCTGGCCAGTACCACGCTGGCGCGCTACCGCCAGATGTACGAGGAGCGGGCGCTCGCCCAGCAAGAGTACGACGAGGTCGTCGCGCGGGACCGGACGGCGCGCGCCGAGGTTCGGCGCGCGCGGGCCCGCGTCGAGGGCGCCCGGGCCGCGGTCGAGCAGCACCGGAGCCGGATCTCCGGGGCGGAGCGGGCCGTCGACGCCGCGCGTCTCCGCATCGAGGGGCTCGCGCGGCGGGTCGAGGGCGCGGAGGCGCGGATCCGCGAGGCGGAGGCAGAGGTGCGGCGCGCCCGCGCCCGGCTGGCCTACACGCGCATCACCGCGCCGGGGCCGGGTGTGGTCGTCGAGAAGACGATCGAGGTGGGCGAGCTGGCGGCGCCTGGCCGCGTCCTCCTCCGCCTGGACGATCCCTCCGGCTACCGGCTGGAGGTGCCGCTCGGGTCGGGGCAGGCCGCGCGGGTCCGAGTAGGACAGCC
>Ga0073934_10008503_pt1 | contig 13656 bp, 8 predicted proteins | sample LarsenN4metaG_FD_76834 | JGI IMG/M metagenome (GOLD analysis project Ga0073934, IMG submission 76834) | Hot spring sediment bacterial and archeal communities from British Columbia, Canada, to study Microbial Dark Matter (Phase II) - Larsen... ...
GCTTTTCCTTGCCGCCCTTCAGCCCCGTGAAGATGCAGCCGATCGACGTGCGCCCCGTATAGTTCTCGCCGAGGCTCGACGGCGGCGGCAGCAACTCCTTCAGGAACTCGATCGGGATGACCGGCGTGCCCTTGTACATCACGGGATCGATCCGGGTCATGCCGACGTTCTGGAGCACTTCGAGGTGCTTGATGTAATTGTCCGAGAACGTCATCCAGAAGCGGATCTGCTCAAGCCCGCGGATGTGCTTGACGAGGCTTTCCTCCTCCTCGTGGTAGATGAGGTAGCTCTTGCGCGGCCCGACTTCCGGGTAATCGATCATGGCGCTGATCGACAGCGGATCGATCTCGATCCACTCGCCGTTCTTCCAATACTTGCCGCGCTGCGTTACCTCGCGGAGGTTGATCTCCGGATTGAAGTTGGTCGCGAACGCCTTGCCGTGGCTGCCATCGTTGCAGTCGACGATGTCGATCGTCCGAATGCTGTCGAACAGGAATTCCTGCGCGTAGGCACAATAGATGTTCGACTGACCCGGATCGAATCCGCAGCCGAGGATCGCCATGATCCCCTTTTCCTTGAAGCGGTCATGGTAGGGCCACTGCCACTTGTAGGAAAACTTCGCCTCGTCGCGCGGCTCGTAGTTCGCCGTGTCCATGTAGTGCACGCCGGTCGCGAGGCACGCGTCCATGATCGGCAGGTCCTGGTATGGCAGGGCCATGTTGATCACGAGATCGGGCTTCACCTTCGCGATCAGCGCCGAGGTCGCCGCCACGTCGTCGGCGTCGACCTGGTGGATCTCGATCGGCGACACGGCCGCCTGCTGAACCTTGCGGCAGCTCTCGATGCGGCGTGAGGCGAGGTGGATCGTCTTGAAGACGTCGCGGTTCATCGCACACTTCTTGGCGACGACCGAACCGGCTGCACCGGCACCGATGATCAATACCGTATCCAACACTCGCTCCCGTGTCGCTGGAGAAGCACCTGCGTGCGGCCGTCCGCACGCGCCGTCATTTCCGCGCACATAGGGCAGTTGCGCGACACATTCAACCGAGGAACGGCGAAGCGGGCCTCAATCGAGGTCTTTGACGTCCACCGGGCCGCCGCCCTTCATGCGGCGGGCGAGGGCTGCTTCAATGAATTTGTCGATGTCACCGTCCAGCACCGACTGCGGATTGCCGCTTTCGACGCCGGTGCGGGTGTCCTTCACCATCTGATAGGGCTGGAGGACGTAGGAACGGATCTGGTGGCCCCAACCGATATCCGTCTTGGCGGCGGCTTCGGCGGCGGCCTTCTCTTCCCGCTTTTTGAGCTCCATTTCGTAAAGCTTGGCCTTGAGGCGCTGCCAGGCGACGTCGCGGTTCTGATGCTGGCTGCGCTGATCCTGGGCGAGCACGGCGATCCCCGTCGGCTTGTGGATCAATCGCACGGCGCTTTCGGTCTTGTTGACGTGCTGGCCACCGGCACCGCCGGAGCGCAGCGTCTGCGTTTCCACGTCGGCGGGGTTGATCTGGATGTCGATCGAGTCGTCGATCACCGGATAAATCGTTACCGAGGCGAAGCTCGTGTGGCGGCGCGCGTTGGAATCGAACGGCGAAATGCGGACGAGCCGGTGCACACCGGCCTCGGTCTTCAGCCAGCCGAAGGCGTTGTGGCCCTTGATCTCGATGAGCGCCGACTTGATGCCCGCTTCTTCGCCGGGGCTGTCGTCGACGAGCTTGACGCTGTAGCCGCGCCGCTCCGCCCAGCGCATGTACATGCGCAGGAGCATCTGCGCCCAGTCCTGGCTTTCGGTGCCGCCGGCACCGGCATGGACTTCGAGATAGGTATCGTTGGCGTCGGCTTCGCCCGACAACAGCGCCTCGACCTCGCGGACGTGTGCGAGGTCTTCGATCCGGCGCAGCGTGGCTTCGCCCTCGTCGACCGTCGCCTGATCGTTCTCGGCCTCGCCGAGTTCGATCAGCGTCAAGGCGTCGTCGAGACCGCGTTCGATCTCCTTGACGTTGGCGATCTGGGTCTCGAGCGACTGGCGGTCCCGCATCAGCTTCTGCGCTTTGGCGGGGTCGTTCCAGAGATTGGGATCTTCGGCGCGCCGGTTCAGGTCATCGAGACGGGGAGCTGCGGTATCCCAGTCAAAGATGCCTCCGCAGCAGCGTCAGCGACTCGCGGATGGCGGCGGCGGACTTTTCGGCTTCGGCGCGCATCGGGCGGCTTCCTCGCGGAACGTGTCTCTCGATCGGGTGGTCGCTATAGGGCGGCGCGAAGGGCGTGTAAACCGGCGGCTCAATACAATCCGCCGCGGCCGATGCTGACGGCCCGCGGGGCTTGGCCGCCCGGCTGGCCGGTGTCCGCTTCCGACGTCACAGCCTCGTAGCCGAGGAAGGAGTTCGGATCATCCGGCTCCTCGAACGGCTTATAAGCTTCCCAGATCGCGTCACGATCCTGCGGTCCGGCGCGCAAGCCCGTCTTCGGGTTGACGCGGACCATCTTGATGCCGGGCGGCTGGCGGAACGGAACGGGCTTCTTTTCCTTCAGCGCCATTTTCATGAACTGGCCGAAGATGGGGGCGGACACCTGACCGCCGGTCGCCGTGCGGCCCATCGGGCGCGGCGTGTCGTAGCCGATGTAGACGCCGACCACCATGTCGGGCGAGTAGCCGACGAACCAGACGTCTTTCGACTCGTTGGTCGTGCCCGTCTTTCCGGCGAGCGGCACGTTCGGGACGATCTGCTTCACGACCGTCGCCGTGCCGCGCTGGATGACGCCTTCGAGCATCGACGTCATCTGATAGGCCGTGTGCGGGTCGAGGATCTGCCGCCGATCGTCGGGTATCTCCGGCTCGTCCTGGCCCTGCCACTTCTCGGCCCGGCAATTCGTGCACTGGCGCGCGTCGTGACGCCAGACGGTGCGGCCCCAGCGGTCCTGAATGCGGTCGACCAGCGTCGCCCGCACTTCCTTGCCGCCGTTGGCGAGGACGGCGTAGGCCGTCGCCATGCGCAAGAGCGTCGTCTCGCCGGCGCCCAGCGACATCGACAGAACCGGCAAGAGGTCGTCGTAGACGCCGAAGCGGCGCGAGTACTCGGTGATGAGCGGCATGCCCATGTCCTGGGCGAGACGCACGGTCATCTGGTTACGCGACTTCTCGATGCCGGTGCGCAGCGTCGAGGGCCCGTAGGACTTGTCCTTGTTGTAGTTGTCGGGGCGCCAGACTTCCTTGCCGGGGCCTTGGTCGATTTCGATCGGCGCGTCGAGCACGATGGAGGTCGGCTTGTAGCCATTGTCGAGGGCGGCCGCGTAGACGAGCGGCTTGAACGACGAACCCGGCTGGCGCCGCGCCTGGATCGCGCGGTCGAACTGGCTGATCGAGAACGAGAAGCCGCCGACGACGGCGAGCACACGCCCAGTATGCGGGTCCATCGCGACGAGACCGCCGCCGACCTCGGGGATCTGCATGAGACTCCAAGCGCCGGTCGGCTTCTCGGGATCTTTCGGGGCGACCCAGATCACGTCGCCGGGTTTGACCACGTCGGAGGGCGCGCGGGGCGCCGGTCCCTTCGGCCGATCGGTCGCCTGGAACTTGCCGGCCCAGCGCATCTCCTCGAAGCCGATCTCGACCGCCTCGCGCTCGATCGCGAGTTTGCCGTCCGGCTGCCGGCCGGGGCGCAGGCCGACGACGACCTTGTTGCGCTGAACTTCGAGGACGACGCCGATGCGCCACGGCTGAATGTCCGAGGCGATGTCGAAGCCGCCGAGGATCTGACCCCAGTCACCCGAGATGTCGATCTGATTGACTGGGCCGCGCCAGCCGCGATCGCGGTCGAAGGCCACGAGGCCGTCGGTCAGCGCCTTGCGGGCATAGCCCTGCAGGACGGGATCGAGTGTCGTGCGGACCGACAGGCCCCCTTCGTAGAGGCGGCTCTCGCCGTACTGGCTCAAGAGCGCGCGACGGACTTCTTCGGCGAAGAATTCGGCGGCGAAGATGTGGGCGCCGAAGGGACGGAGGTTCACGCCGAGCGGCTTTGCGCGGGCCTCGGTGGCCACCTCCTTGGTGATGTAGCCGTTCTCGACCATCTCGCCGAGAATCCAGTTCCGGCGCGCGAGCGCCGCCTGGGTGCGGCGGAAGGGATGATAGTTGTTCGGTGCCTTCGGCAGCGCGGCGAGGTAAGCGGCCTCGTGCGGCTCGAGATCCTTCAGCTCCTTGTTGAAGTAGTTGAGCGCCGCCGCCGCGACGCCATAGGAGCCGATGCCGAGGTAAATCTCGTTCAGATAGAGTTCGAGAATCTTGTCCTTCGAGTAGGCGTTCTCGATGCGGATCGCGAGGATCGCTTCCTTGAGCTTACGCTCGAGCTTGCGCTCGTTCGAAAGCAGGAAGTTCTTGGCGACCTGCTGAGTGATGGTCGAGGCGCCCTCGGCGCGGCCGCTCGGGTTCTGAATGAACTTCGAGACGGCGCGGGCGATGCCGATGAAATCGAGGCCGCCGTGCTCGTAGAAGCGCTTATCCTCGGCCGAAAGGAACGCGGCCGTGACCGTCTTCGGCACCGTGTTGATCGGCACGAAGATACGGCGCTCGCGGGCGTATTCGGCGATCAGCGAGCCGTCGTGCGCGTGGATGCGCGTCATCACCGGCGGCTCGTAGCGTGCGAGGCTTTCGTAGTCGGGCAGGTCCTTCGAGGCGTTCCAGAGCAAGTATCCAGCGACGGCCGAGACGCCGAGGAAGACGACCACGCCGGCCGCGAAGCCGAAGCCGAGCAGGCTCAGCAGCAGGCTGCGGCTGCGTCGCTTCTTCCGTCGCTTCGTGGGCTCCGCCGGCGGCGGAAGGATCGGCGCTCGCATCGGCGCTCCCTGCTCGGGGCCCGGCCGGACCCCTTCGTTGGCTGTCGTATCTAATTCGGGCCCGGTCCGCCAGCAAGACAACGCCGGAAAGCGGGGAAGGATACTTGCGATTATGGCGTCAACCGGGAGTCTTCCGGCTCAGCCACCACTGGCCGTCGGACGGCGCGCGAAGTAGGCATCGATGGCGTCCGCGATCGAGGCGGCCACCTTTTTCTGCCAAGCGGGTGTCGTCATCAGGGCCTGATCCTGCGGATTGCTCATGTAACCGAGTTCGATCAGCACGGCCGGAGTCTGCGCCTGCCTCAGCACGCGAAACGCTGCCGAGCGTCGCGGTTCGCGCGAGAGCTCGATCGACTTGCCGAGTTCGCGCACGAGTAAGCCTCTGAAATCGGACGAAAACTTGGCGGTCTCGCGACCCAGCAGGTCGAACAGGATCTCGCGGACAGGATCGCTGTCGACATTGCCTGCGGCGCCGGCGCCAGCGAGTAGATCGGCCGCGTTTTCCTTATCGGCGAGACGGCGGGCCTGTTCGTCGGAGGCGCGATCCGAGAGCGTGTAGACGGTCGCACCACGAACGCGGGCGGCCTGATCCGTCGCCTCGAGGCTGTCGGCATGGATCGAGACGAAGAGATCGGCCGTCGCATCCTGTGAAATGACGAGGCGTTGGTCGAGGGGCACGAAGGTGTCGTTGGCGCGGGTCATCACGACCGCGTAGCGCTGACGCTGTTCGAGCAGGCTTTGCACCTGGCGCGCGACGGCGAGGACGATGTCCTTCTCGAGCACACCGTTGGCGCCGACGGCGCCCGGGTCCAGGCCGCCGTGGCCGGCATCAAGCACGACGACGGGGCGGCGACCGCGGGTCTCGCTCCTCCCCGCCGGGCCGACCGTCGGCGTCGCGGCGACGGCAGTGGCTGGCGCCGTGGGCTTGATCGTGCCGCGGGCTGCCTGCGCGCGGAAGGCGGCTTCGTCGACCGCGCGGAGCGTGATCCGCAGCGTGGCGCGGCCGGCACCGGCCGGTTCAAGAACGGCGCTCTCGATTGCCGACGGTTCGATCAAGTCGACGACGAGGCGGGAGCGGCCCGGCGCCAACAATCCGAACCGGACGCCCGAGACGAGGGAGGTCCGGAGGGCGGCCTCCGCGGGCGGGATCTCGAAGCGCGTATCGGCTGTGTCGATCATCAGCCGGGGCGGGTCCGCCACCAGGAAGATGGCCGGATCGAACGGCCCTGCGACCTCGAAGTCGAGGCGCGTCACGCCCGCCTTCTCGTCGGCTTTGGCCGAGCGGACAACGGCGCCCGGATTGGCGCTGACCGAAACGTGGGTTCCGGCCTGCGGTTGCGCGTGCACCTTGGCGGTCATCCCAGCTATGGCGAGCGCCATCCCGATAAGCAGAGTCGCCAAAGTGCGCACGACTGCGCGCACGATCCATGGACTGGGTCCCCTGGCCCGTCCCGGCGGCATCGATCCCCTCCAAGCACCTCAAATTTCGCTCGCGGCGCGACGCGTTAACCAAGGCGCAACCGGCAGCAGGCGACGGTCCTTGCGCGAGTCGTTTGGACCCGGGCGCAGGCAGCATAACATGCTTGCACTTGCCCCGGCGAAAACGGTACACAACTCGTGGACGCAAGAAGCTCTGCTTCCGGATCGCGCTGCCCGACGGTGGCTGCGCCCGTGCTCTGGCCGTTTCGGCTTTCTCGAACACGGACGCTGCGCCTTCGATCGTTCGAGGCCAAACCCCACGCGGGGGCCGACGGGTTGCAGAGCTAAATGGCAGGCGTCCAGCAGACAGCCCGATTGGCGCCTGGGGAAAGGGGCGACTTGACGGCTCACTGGTGTGACTTCCGTCACATCGCCCCGAACCCAGTGGTCGATGACACCACTCGAGCGCGCTATCGCTCGGTCGCCATCGATCCCGTCAGGACCACATGCGCCGTACCGTCCGACATCCGATGACGCCGGATCCGCTGAAGCGGGTCGGCCCCATCGATTCGGCGGTTGCGCGCGGTCGTTTCCACGCCCTCGCTGCTCACGAGCAGCACGGCATTTCCCTTTCCCGCCTGTTCACCCGCCTTCGGGCCCACACTCACGACGCGCCACTCACTCGCCACGCCACCGCCGGAGCGCCCAGGCGCCGGGACGGCCGCGAGGGCGGCGCGCAAGGAACACTTCATGTCTCACAACAAGATGCTCATCGATGCATCCCACCCCGAAGAAACGCGGGTGGTGGTGCTGCGCAATGGCCGGGTTGAGGAATTCGATTACGAATCCGCCGCCCGCAAGCTGCTGAGAGGCAGCATTTTTCTCGCCAAGGTGACCCGGGTCGAGCCGTCGCTGCAGGCGGCGTTCGTCGACTACGGCGGCAATCGCCACGGCTTCCTGGCCTTCAACGAAATCCATCCCGACTACTACCAGATCCCGATCGCCGACCGGCAAGCGCTGCTCGACGAGGAAGCGGCTGCCGAAGCGCAGGAGGAGGCCGAGGCCGACGCCCGCGCTGCCGCGATGGAAGCGCGCCGGAATCGCGGTCGTGGGGGTGATCGCAACGGTCCGCATCAGCGCCGGGCCGAGGAAGCGTCGGATGCCGGTGACGAGGCCGGTGACGAGCAGGCCGAGGCCGAAGCCATCGACGTCACGGACTACCTGCCGCCCGAGCCGGCGGATACCGAACCGGCCGACGACAACCCTTCCGACGGGACGCCCGAGGCGCAAACCGAGGCTGCGGGTCTCGAAACGGCGGCCGACGTTGTCCGCTCGGAGCCCGAAGCGCCGTCCGCGCCTGCCGAAGCCGCTGCTCCCGAAGCTCAGGAGACGACCGAGGCCGTCGATCTCTCCGACGCGCCGACGCCGATCGGCAACGTCGAAGACGTCGGTGTCGAGGAAGTCGAAACGCCCGACGCTGCCGGTGCCGCCGCGCCGGAGCAGGTCGAGAACGTCGTCTCCGAGGATGCGCTCGAAGAACTACCGAGCCGGCCCCGGCGCCGTCCGCGCAGTTACAAAATCCAGGAAGTCATCAAGCGCCGCCAGATCATCCTGGTTCAGGTGGTGAAGGAGGAGCGGGGCACGAAGGGCGCCGCGCTCACGACCTATCTTTCGCTCGCCGGCCGTTACACCGTGCTGATGCCGAACACGGCGCGCGGCGGCGGCATCAGCCGCAAGATCACCAACGCGCAGGACCGCAAGCGCCTGAAGGCGATCGCGGAAGAGCTCGAAGTGCCGGAAGGGATGGGCCTCATCATCCGCACTGCCGGCGCGGCGCGGACGAAGCAGGAGATCAAGCGCGACTTCGAATACCTGCTGCGGCTCTGGGAGAGCGTGCGCGAACTGACCCTGCATTCGACGGCGCCGAGCCTCGTCTACGAGGAAGGCGACCTCATCAAGCGGTCGATCCGCGATCTTTATTCGAAGGACGTGGACGAAATCGTCGTGTCGGGAGAAGCGGCCTTCAAAGAGGCCCGCGACTTCATGCGCATGCTGATGCCGAGCCACGTCAAGAACGTCATCAAGTACGAAGAGCCGGAGCCGCTGTTCGCCCGCTACCCGATCGAGCGGCAGCTCAACGCGATGTTCAGCCCGTACGTCCACCTGAAGTCGGGCGGCTATCTCGTCATCAACCAGACCGAGGCGCTCGTCGCGATCGACGTGAACTCGGGCAAGTCGACGCGTGAGTTCTCGATCGAAGAAACCGCGCTCGCGACCAATCTCGAGGCGGCCGACGAGATCGCCCGCCAGCTCAAGCTGCGCGACCTCGCGGGCCTGATTGTCATCGACTTCATCGACATGGAGGAGAACCGCAACAATCGCGCCGTCGAGCGTCGGCTCAAGGACGCGTTGCGGTTCGATCGTGCCCGCATCCAGGTCGGCCGCATCAGCCATTTCGGCCTGATGGAGATGTCGCGCCAGCGGCTGCGCACCGGCGTGCTCGAAGGCTCGACGACGCAGTGTCCGCATTGCCAGGGCACCGGCATCATCCGCTCGACGGAGAGCGTCGCACTCGCCGTCCTGCGCGGCCTCGAAGACGCGCTGCTCAACGGCACGCCGACCGGGCTCGTCGCCACCACGACGACGCAGGTCGCGCTGTACCTCCTCAACAACAAGCGCGCCTTCATCAACGAGATGGAAGCCCGCGCCGGCGTCTCGATCACGATCAGCGCCAGCGACAAGGTGCAGGGCGCCAACTTCACGATCGAGCGCACCGCGCGCCAGGCCGAGCCGCAGCAGCGGCGCGTCGAGCGCAGCGCCGTCAAAATGGACTGGGGTTTCGAGGGCGAAGGCGAAGCTGCCGTCGTCGAGGCCGAAGAGGCGGATGTCGAGGAAGCCGCGCCGCGCGAAAATGGCGAACAGCCGCGGGAAGGCGGTCGCCGCCGCAGGCGGCGGCGCGGTCGCCGCGGTGAGCGGGGCGAGCGTGGTGAACGCGCGCCGATGGCAGCGGCCGGCGGTCCCATCGACGATGCCGAAGGCGAAGAGAACGAGTTCAACGGGCCGGAATCGGTCGACACGTTCCGCGGCGACGTGACGGAAGACGCCAGTGCGGTCGTGGAAGCCGTCGGCTCGGACGATGACGACGAGACAGATGAACTGCCGCGCAGCGGCGGTGCCGAAGGCGAGAATGGCGAGCGTCGTCGGCGTGGCCGCCGGCGTGGCCGCAGAGGAGGCCGCCGCGGTCGTGATCGCGAAGGCCTGCCGCCGCACGGCGCCAATGGTTCGGATGACGGTCAAGCGGGTGCCGGTCTCGAAGGCGCGATGCCCGAAACGGCCGCCAACGACGACGAGGCCGAACAACGGCCCGACACCACTGAAGCGCGGGCTCCGCTCGCGGAGGCTGCCGAACCTGCGCCGGCCATGACGGTCGTCGAGACACCGGCAGAGCCCGAACCCGCTCCGATCGCCGCGCCGGCTGCCGTTGCAGCAGCTCCCGCTGCGGCTTCGACGCCTGCACCGACACCTGCCCCGGCCCCGGTCGCTGCGGCTGTCGAAGAGGCGCCGGCGGTCGATGCCCGCGCGGCCCGGACCGAACCGGTCTGGTCGGAGCCGGTCGTCGCCCGCGTCGTCGTCGGCTCGGACGGCGGCGCAGAGGCCGAGCCGAAGCCCGTCCGGCGCGGGTGGTGGAGCCGGAAGTAAGCCCGATTCCTCGATTAGAAGTTGAAAACCCCGGCGCCACAGCGCCGGGGTTTTTTGCTTCCGGCGGGCCGGATCGGCGCCGACAGCGCTTCCCGCATCGCTCAAGTTCTTGTACAGATTTTCATTGTAGTGATGTTTTCGTGCTCAGAACGCGCGACCGCGACCGGCCATGACGCGAGGCAGTGACATGCTCGACTCCATGCGAAGCCTCGTCCGCAAAGGACGCGCGGCGATCCCGAATTCTCCGGTCGTCGTCGGCTGGGCGATCCAGCAGGACAAATCCTCGGTCATCTGGGACGCGCCACGGCCCTATCTGCGCAAGCTTCCCGCACCCGCGTCGGCGAAGTCCGTGCAGCTCTGCCCGGCGGCGATCGACTTCGATTCGCGCCACTTCGTGGTCGACTGCCCGGTCGACTTGCATCTGCGGTTCAAGGTCGACGAGCAGCGCAAGCCGGTGATCGTGAACGTGCCGGGCGCCCAGGGCAGCATTCGTTCGAAGCACCTCGGCAACATGGTGCACGTCGTCGCGCAGAACGAGTGGCGCCACCCGGAGCGTCCGATCATCCAGGTCTCGACGCCTTACATTTTCATCACCGACGCGCCCGTCTACGTGAACCAGCTGCCGGCTTATCTCGACTACCATGACCCGCCGTTGCCCGGCGTGCTGATCGGCGGCCGCTTTCCCGCCGACGTCTGGCCGCGCCACCTGATGTGGGCGTTCGAATGGTTCGACGTCAGCAAGGACATCGTCATCCCGCGCGGCCGGCCCTGGTTCTACGTGCGCTTTGAAGGGCCCGACCCTGGCCGTCCGGTTCGCCTCGTCGAAGCGGACGTGAAGCCCGAGGTCCAGCAGTACATCGACAGCATTTCTGCGGTGACGAACTACGTGAACCGTACGTTCTCGCTGTTCGATCGGGCGCGCAGCCGTCGACCGAAGCAGCTTCTCTATCCAAAGTCGCGCTGATCCGCAGAGGCGACCCCTCGTCAGACGGACGCAATCGGCCTAACCTTCGTGCAACTTCACTAAGGTTCGGACGGGGATGGCCCGCGAAAAGCCGCTGCTTGAGATCACGCCCCAGGTGCTGCTGAAGGCCTACGCCTGCGGCATCTTCCCGATGGCGGAAAGCGCCGACGATCCGCAGCTCTACTGGATCGAACCGCAGGCGCGCGGCGTGCTGCCGCTCGATCAGGTGCGGGTGCCGAAACGGCTCGCGCGCACGATCCGGCAAAGCCATTTCGAAGTGCGCATCGACAGCGATTTCGATGCGGTGATCGACGGCTGCGCCGCGGCGCGCGACGGTCGGCTGTCGACGTGGATCAACAAACGCATCCGCAGTCTCTATCGGGAGCTTTACGATCTCGGCTACTGCCACACCGTGGAGGTCTGGCAGGAGGATCGGCTCGCCGGCGGCCTCTACGGTGTTGCCCTCGGCAGCGCGTTCTTCGGCGAGAGCATGTTTTCCGAAGTGCGCGATGCTTCGAAGATCGCGCTCGTCTACCTGTGTGCACGGCTCATTCGCGGCGGGTTCACGCTGCTCGATACGCAGTTCGTGACCGATCATCTCCGCCAGTTCGGCACGATCGAAGTCGGCAAGAGCGTGTTCCACCGCAAGCTCGAACACGCGATGCAGACGGAGGGCGACTTCTGGGCGCTGCCCGTTTCGGCGCCGCCGCAAGAAGTCCTCGACTGCATCGCCGGGGCGACGCGGGACATCGACTGAAGCTCAGCGGCGCACGCGGCGACGCTCCAAGGCGTCGGCCGGCTGGGCGTTGGGGTCGGGAGCGGCGCCGGCCGGGCGCTGCTGGCCGCGCTGCGCGACGGACTGAGAGCCAGCACACGAGGTCAGCCAGACGTCGAAGACCGGGTGCTCGACGGCATTGAGGCCGGGGCTCTCGGCGAACATCCAGCCCGAAAAGACCCGCTTTTCCGAGCCGTCGAGCTGGACCTCGTCGACTTCGACGAACGTGGTCGTCTTCGGCGGTTCGGTCGGCGGGCGGGAGTAGCAGACGCGTGGCGTCACCTTCAGCGAGCCGAAACGCACGGTCTGGTTCAGCGGAATCTCGAGAACCGAGATGCGGGCGGTCACCTTGTCGAGCGCCGAGAAGACGGCCGTCTGGTTTTCGAGACGCTGGGCGGCTGCCGGGCCCGCCAGGGCTGCGCAGCCGGCAATCGTCAGGCAGAGGCGTCGCATCCTGCGGGGTTCCCACTCGCATGTCGCCGGACCGCCGCCGGCGTCAGTCGTAGACGCCACGAATCTGGCCCATGGCTTGGGCCAACTCGTGGCGGACCGATCAACTCGGCTGCCAGGGCTTGTAGTCACCGGTTGCGCGCGGACGCTCGGCACCGGCGAGGATGGATCCCGACGGACGATACGCGTCGGGCGTACCGGTCATGTTCGGCCGGTGCGGCTTTTCCCACGGCCGGGCGACGTAGGTCTCGGCCGTCGGCGGGTCGTCATGGGTGTAATGCATCCAGCCATGCCAAGCCGGCGGGATGAGCGTCGGCTCCGACTCGTCCTTGTACATGACCCAGCGGCGCGGCTTGCCCTGCGGGCCGACCCCGGAGCGCTGCTCGAAGTAGCGATTGCCGAATTCGTCGCTGCCGACGTACTCGCCCTGCTTCCAGATGGTGAAGCGGGTGCCCCACGTGGCTCCGGTCCACCAGGCGAAGACTTCGCTGAGAATGCCCATGGTCGCTCGCTGCGCGGCACGGCGGCCACACACCCCGCGTGTCGTGGAGCCGGCGCCTCCGGTCCCGGTTAGCGCAGTCCCCCCCACGTGTCCAGACCGACCAAAATTGATGCCCGAATATCACACTCGGTCATCCTCCTGGTCACCGTTCGCACACGGGCCGGCGAACGGCGGGGCGAACCACGGGTCGGCCGACCGGAGACGCCACAAGCCACCCCCGTTTTGTCCCTTGGTTTTCCCTGAGAAATTAACACTTCGCTAACCAATGGGGTGAACACTTACTACATCTAGTAGGGTTGCAAGGCGAACGATACAAGCTGGTGACGAGGGGGCCGAATCGCATCAGTTTCGTGACATGCGGCACCGCCATGAGGGCGGGGTTGTGCGCCGGCTGGCGGGGCGGGGGGATTGATGCCTCGTCGGTACAGGCGCGAGGGTGGATCGGCCCTGAAGGGTGGGGATCGGGGTCGATCGAGTAAAGCCGCGGCAGCGGCATGTGGCGTAACAGCAACAATCGACTTTTCACTCATTCGTCGACGGCCATCGCGAGAGGGCGGGGCCGGCGTGATGGATTGTCGACCGAGGGACAAGCGTGCGCCCTAGTTTCCGCGTCGGGCGCGCGACGACCAGAACCAGACGTACAAAAACACTGGGGCTCATATGAAGATCACGCGGCGCTTCACGACGGCAGGACAATCGGCCTACGAAACAATTCCGTTTCGCCGGGCGACGAGCGAGATCAAGAATCCCGACGGCTCCGTCGTGTTTCGCCTCGAAGGCTTCATGGTGCCCGAGCACTGGAGCCAGGTCGCGGCCGACATCCTCGCGCAGAAGTACTTCCGCAAGGCCGGCGTGCCGAGCCGCCTGAAGCGCTTCGAGGAGAACGGCGTGCCGTCGTGGCTGTGGCGGCACGTGCCCGACGAGGCGGCGCTCGAGAAACTCGAGAAGTCGGAGCGCACCGTCGGTGAGACCGATGCCCGCCAGGTCTTCGATCGTCTCGCCGGCACCTGGACCTAC
>Ga0073934_10008504_pt1 | contig 13655 bp, 13 predicted proteins | sample LarsenN4metaG_FD_76834 | JGI IMG/M metagenome (GOLD analysis project Ga0073934, IMG submission 76834) | Hot spring sediment bacterial and archeal communities from British Columbia, Canada, to study Microbial Dark Matter (Phase II) - Larsen... ...
ACGGCGAACGCACCGAGCTCGGCCTGATGGTCGATGCCGTCAGCGAGGTGGTGGATCTCGCCGACGACGCGATCGAGCCGCCGCCGAACTTCGGCACCTCGGTGCGCCGCGACTTCATCCGCGGCCTGGGCAAGCTCGGCGCGCGATTCGTCATCCTGCTCGAGCCGGAGAAAGCCTTCGACATGGACGAGATGGCGCAGCTGTGCGCGGTCTCGCAGGAGGCGGCACCGGCCTGACGGCGGCGAGCATCCGGTGATGCGGGTCTCGCGTATCGTGGCCGCATGTCGACCCTGCTGCGCCCCATGCTCACCGCCCTCGCGCTCGCGGCCGCGCTGTACGCCGCGCTGCTGGCCCTGCTCTGGTTCGGCCAGGAGCGGCTGATCTTCCTGCCCACGCCGCTGCCGGCGGACCACGCGCTCGCGCGCGAGCCCGACGTGCACGAGCGCTTCGTCGAGGTCGACGGCGCGCGGCTGTCGGTGCTGGAGCTGCGCCTGCCCGAGCCGAAGGGCGTGGTCTTCTTCCTGCACGGCAATGCCGGCAACCTGGCGAGCTGGTTCGTCAACGCCGACTTCTACCGCCGCGCCGGCTTCGACCTGGTGATGCTCGACTACCGCGGCTACGGCAAGAGCAGCGGCCGCATCGAGAGCGAGGCGCAACTGCATGCCGACGTGCGCGCCGTGTGGCGCGAGGTGGCGCCGCGCTACGCCGGACGGCGCGTGGTGCTCTACGGCCGTTCGCTGGGCACGGCGCTGGCGGCCTCGCTCGCCGCCGAGCTGCAGCCCGACCTGACGGTGCTGGTCTCGCCTTACGAGAGCATGGCGGCGATGGCACGCGAGCATTACCCCTGGTTGCCCGCCGCGCTGCTGCGCTATCCGCTGCGCACCGGCGAGCACCTGGCGCGCGTGCGCGCGCCGGTGCTGCTGCTGCACGGCGACCGCGACGAGCTGATCCCGCTGGCGCACAGCCACGCGCTGCAGGCCGTGGCCCCGCATGCACGGCTGCACGTCGTGCCCGGCGGCGGGCACAACGACCTGCAGGAGATCAGGAGCTACCTCGATGCGGTGCGCTCGGCGCTGGATTCGCTCTGAGCCAGCTTCGGCAGCAGCTCGCGCTGGCCCAGCGGCGTGACCGTCACAGCCCGGCCCGTCTCGCGGCGCAGCCAGCCCTGTGCGATGCAGTGCGCCAGCAGCGCATCGGCCAGCGCGCCGGCGAGGTGGTCGCGCCGCTCCGACCAGTCCATGCAGGCGTAGGCGTAGCGGCGCTTCGCCGAGGGCGGCGGCGATTCGAAGCCGAGCCCGGCCAGCCAGGCCCGGCCCGTGTCGGTGAGCGCCAGGCCGTCGCCGCGCGCCTGCAGCCCGCGCTGCGCGACCAGGGTGTCGAACAGGCACACGCCGAGCCGCCCCGCCAGGTGGCCGTAGCAGCAGCGCGCCTCGCGCAGCCGCGCCCGCTCGGGGCGTGACCAGGCCGCGTCGCGCGCGCCGGCCTCGGCGACCAGGGCCAGCGCCTCGAGCGCATGGGCGACGTCGGCATGCGCCAGCCGGTAGTAGCGGTGCCGGCCGCGCGGCTCGCAGGCGACGAAGCCGGCATCGAGCAGCTTCGCCAGATGCCCGCTGGCGGTGGCGGCGGTGACGCCCGCCGCGGCGGCGAGCTCGCCTGCCGTCGCGGCCTCGCCGGCGAGCAGCAGGCTCAGCATGCGCGAGCGCGCCGGGTCGGCCACCATCGCGGCGGCGCGGGCGAGCCGGGGTTCGTGGTCGCGCAGGGTGGCCCTCGCCGTCATGGCGCCAGTGTGCCTCGGCCGGCGGGTGCCACGCTTCGGCTCAGGCCGAAGCGAGGTTCAGCGCGGATCGTCGGAATGGATCTGCAGCGCCTCGAGGAAGCGCGACACCATGTTGTACGAGGCGATGGTACCCACCAGCTCGACCAGCTGGCGCTCGCCGAGCCGCGCTCGCACCGCCTGCACGAGCGCCTCGTCGACGTGCACCTCGCGCGTCATCGCGTCGCACAGCGCGAGCACCTCGCGCTGCAGCGGCGTGAAGCGATCGCTGGCCGCACGCCAGTCGGCCAGCGCATCGAGCTGCGCCTGCGCCAGGCCCTCCTTCAGCGCGATCGGCGCATGCTGGTCGGCCTCGTAGGGCGCGCCGTTGAGGTGGGCGACGCGCATGATCACCAGCTCGCGCAGGTCACCCGGCAACGAGAGCCTCTGCCGCACCTGCGTCATGAAGCCCAGCCAGCCCTCGGCCAGCGGCGGGCTGTGCATCAGCATCTGGTACAGGTGCAGCACGCTGCCGCGCTCGGCGACGATGCGCTGCACCAGCGGCTGCGCCTCGGGCGCGGACAGGTCGGCGTAGGAAATGCGGGCCATGGCGAAGCCTCAGACGACGAGCGCCGGGTCGAGCTGGCGCACGCGGTGGTCGACGTAGTAGCCGCCGACCTCGGTGTACTGCAGGAAGGCGCGACCGCAGGCGGCGCAGGCCCACACGTCGCAACGGTTGTACGGGAAGTGCTCCGGCGAGATCGGCGTGTCGGCGGCCCAGAAGCGGCTGCCGGGCCACTCCTCGACGGTCGGCTCGTCGACCGACGGATCGCGCAGCGTGCCGATGCGGCGGAATGCCGGCTCGGCCAGCGGCGCACCGATCGACTCCCAGCCGGCGCACTGCAGCCGCGCGCAGGCGCAGCCAGCAGGCCAGGAACCAGGCGACGGCAAGGCGCGCAGATCCTCCGCCGTCAACACGCCGCCATCGAGCGGCCGCCGCGGAGCCGGCTCCGCCGGGCCGCCGGCGGCGCCCCCCTGGGGGGGAGCGCCGGAGGGGCTACGGGGGGGAGCCATCAGTCGGCTTTGATGTCGTTGGCCTTGACGACCTTCGCCCAGGTGTCGAGCTGCTGCTCGATGAAGGTCTGCGCCGCCGCCGGCGTGCCGACGTGCGTGACGATGCCCTGCGCCGCCAGCTTCTCGGCCACCTCGGGCTGCTTCAGCGCGGCGTTGATCTCCTCGTTCATGCGCTTGACGATGTCCGCCGGCGTCTTCGCCGGCGCCAGCACTGCCCACCAGGCCGGCGCATCGAAACCGGCGAAGCCGCTCTCGGCGATGGTCGGCACGCCCGGCAGGTTGGCGCTGCGCTGGCTGGTGGTGACGGCCAGCGCACGCAGCTTGCCGCTGTCGATGTGCGGCTTGGCGAGGAACACCGAGCCCACGGCCAGCGGCACGTGGCCGGCGATGGCGTCGCTCATCAGCGGGCCGCCACCGCGGTAGGGCACATGCACCAGGTCCATCCTGCCGGCCCTGGCCAGCATGGTCACCGCCAGGTGACCGAGGCTGCCGTTGCCGATGCTGCCGTAGCTGATCGAGCTGCCGGTCTGCGAGGCCTTCACCACATCGCCGAAGGTCTTGTAGGGCGACGAGGCCACGGTGGCGATCACCATCGCGCCGGTGCCGATCAGCGAGACGGCGGCGAGGTCGCGTTTCGTGTCGTAGGCCAGGCTGGGCTGCAGCGCCGGGTTCACGCCATGGGTGTCGAACACCACGGCGAAGGTGTAGCCGTCGGCCGGCGCCTGCGCCACCGCGGCCGTGCCGATCGCGCCCGAGGCGCCGCCCTTGTTCTCGACGACCACGCTCTGGCCGAGGCGCTGCTGCAGCACCGGCGCGAGGATGCGCGCCACCTGGTCGACCGAGCCGCCGGGCGGGAACACCGCCACCAGCTTGATCGGCTGCCTGGCGGGCCAGGCCTGGGCGTGCACGGCCGGAGCGCCCAGCACGCCGGCCAGAACCGTGAGGGCGAGCAGCGGGCGGACGACGGTGGTGCCCAGGCGGCGGAACGACAGGTTCATGGTACGTGCAGGTGCGAGTGAGGGTCGCACGAGTGTGCGCGAGGCGCCCTCCGCTGTCGTGCTGGAAAGCCCGCAGTGCCGACGGCCACGATTCAATCGACGCGCGGCACCGGCATGCGCGCCAGGCAGCGCCGGTGGCGTTCGTCGACGCGCTTCGCGAACCATTCGGTCGTGAGCTTGCGCGTGAACTTGGGGCTGTGCAGGTCGATCTTCGGCAGCACGGCGCGCGGCAGCGTGCGGCGATCGAGCTGCTCGGCGTAGGCGAACACACGCTCGTACAGCGCCGTCTTCTCGAAGCCCGCCTGCTCGCCGCGCTGCAGGTCGCGGCGGATCGCCGATTCACCCAGGCCGAGGCGCGCGGCCAGCGTCAGCGCGGCGCGCTCGGTCTCGCCGCGCGGCGCGTCGGCGGCGCGAGGCAGCAGGTCGCCGTCGAGCGCGACCGGCAGGCCCGAGGCGACCGCCAGGGCGTTCTGGAACGCCGCGTTGCGGCTGGCCCAGCGGCCGGCGTTGAAGTCCGCGAAGCGATGGATCGGCTGGTCGTAGGGCGCCTCGTAGGCCAGCAGGTGCGCGGCGCCGAAGTACAGCCCACCGCGTCGCGTGAACACCTCGCGGCGGATCGACTCCTTCACCGCATACGGATAGGGCCGTGCCTTCGCCTGCTCCTCCGCGAAGGCGATGCTCACCTGCATCGGCCCGCCGGTGCGCACCGGGTTGCGATCGGCCAGGAAGGTGCGGCCCAGCGGCACCATGGCGATGAAGTCCTCGAACACCTCGCTGAGCTGGCGCTCGGTCTTCACCGCATCGATGCGCTCGGCGTAGCTGCGCCCGCCGGTCGACGGCAGCGCCAGCGCGGCGCGCACGGCGAGCATCGGCACGCCGGCGTCGTCGGCGCGGCGCTCGATCTCCTTCCAGGCGATCGCGGCCAGCCCGGGCACCGCCGGGTCGGCCCGGTAGCCCGATTCCTGCTCGGTCACGGCCATCACCGCGCAGAGGTTCTCCGGCGTCGAGGGCAGCTCCAGCGTGGCCAGCGCGGCGTGGATGTCGGCAGCCCAGCCGGCGCGGTCGTCGAGCTTCTCGGGCAGCACGCGCAGGATGGCCTCGCGCGCCTCGGTCGGCCCCAGGCCCTGCGGCTCGGCCATGCGGCCGGGGATGGCGCAACCGGCGAGCAGCGCGGCAGCGAGGGTGGCGGTGATGCCGTGAAGACGCATGGCCGCGATTGTGCGGCCGCGCGTTCAGCGACCTGGTGCGAACCGATCGTCGCGCGCCGTCACGCGCTGCATGAACACGTCGAACGCGACGATCAGGCCGGCACCGAGCGCGACCACGATCACCAGCACGCGGAACTCGTCGCCGTAGAGCAGGCCGTGCATCCGCTCGAAGCGGTTGGTGGTGGTGCACACCACGTCGGCCGCGGCCATGCCGGTGTAGTGCATCGCGCAGACCGCCGCGGCCATCACGAAGGCGGCGGCGACGCGGTGCAGCGTGCGGCGCACGTGGAAGGCCAGCCACAGCGCGGCCGTCGCGGCGGCCACGGCGATCAGCACCGCCGCCAGCACCACCGCTCCGTTCCAGTCGAGGTAGCCGCCGAAGCTCATCGAGGCCATGCCCATGAAGTGCATCACCGAGACGCCCAGCCCGGCCACCGGGCCGGCCACCGCCAGGCGCTGGTACGAGAAGCGCGCGCTGGCCATGTAGCCCAGCGCGAAGGCCGACACGCCCACCGCCACGGCGAGCGACAGCAGCGTGCCCGCCAGGCCGTAGCCCACCGCCATGCCGGTGTCCCAGGCGAGCATGCCGAGGAAGTGCATCGACCAGATGCCCACGCCGCCCAGCGCCACGCCGGCGAAGGCCGCGTTGAGCCGGTTCACGCCGCCGCGCTCGCTGCGCACCAGCGTGCTCGCGGCCAGCGCCGCGTACGCGCCGAACGCGGAGATCAGGAACGAGACGACGACCAGCGTGAGGTCGTAGGTGGGGGAGATGACTTCCTGGACGGCCATGACTGCACTCGCGGTTGAAAGGAGGCGCGATTGGAGCAGCGGTGGCGAGACTGCATGCGCGCGCGCCGAGCGCGCCCCAGGATGGCGCTCGGTCTTGCGTGCAGAGCGCACGACGCCCCGCGAAGCACCTGACGGCGCCACGCTGACCTGATGCCTGCGCTGACAGATGAGCGCGACTGAATCGCGCTTGAAGCGGAAACGGCTCAGCCGCCCTGCCGCGCCGCCTCGGCGAGCTTGACCAGCGCGTGCAGCGTGCGGTTCACCGGCGTGGCCACGCCGAGCTCGGCACCGCGCCGCGCGATGAAGCCGTTGAGGTGGTCGATCTCGCTGGGCTTGCCGCGCGCCAGGTCCTGCGCGGTCGACGACATCTGCGCGGGCATCGCCGGCGCGAGCTTGTCCATCGCCTGCAGGCAGGCGTCGAGGTCCAGCGGCTGGCCGTCGGCATGGGCCACCGCCACCACTTCCTCCACCACCTCGTGCATCACCGTGCGGATCTCCGGCTGCGCGGCCATGCGGCCGTAGGGCTGCTGCGCGATCGCCGAGATGGCGTTGTAGGCGCAGTTGAGCATCAGCTTGCGCCACAGCTCGCCCATCACGTCGGCCGACACCATCACCGGCACGCCGGCCGGGCCGAACAGCGCCGCCACCGCCTGCAGGCGCGGCTGCAGCGAGGCCTCGGGCGAGCCGATCACCAGGTCGCCGCGGCCGAAGTGCGCCACCGTGCCCGGCGCGGGCATCGCCGTGGCCACGTAGACCACCGAAGGCACCACCGCGCAGCGCACGTGGCGGGCGATGGTGGCGACGTTGTCCACGCCGTTCTGCAGGCTCAGCACCAGCGCGCCGGCGTCGAGGTGCGGCGCCATCTCGCGCGCCACCGCGTCGGTGTCCGGCGACTTCACGCAGAACAGCACCAGGTCGGCGCCGCGCACCGCGGCGATGTCGCTGGCGGCGTCGATCGCCACGCGCTCGGTGCGGCCCTTCATCTGCAACTGCAGCCCGTCGCGGCGGATGGCTTCCACATGCGCCGGCCGACCGACCAGCACGACGCGATGGCCGGCGCGCGCCAGCATCGCGCCGAAGAAGCTGCCGACGGCACCGGCGCCGACCACGGCGATGGATCGAAAGTCGTGGTGTGAGGTCATGGCGCCGCAGTATGACGCGGCCAGGCGGGCGCCGCTAAGCTGCGCCGCCATGGACCGCAGACGCTCCCTGATCACGTTGTCTTCGCTGTTTGCTCCCGCCTGGGGCATCGCGCAGCCGCAGGCTCAGCAGCCGCTCGTGCTCGGCACCTCCACCGCCGGCGGCGGCTTCGCGCTGTACGGCGAGATGCTGGAGCGCGTGCTCAACCGGCGCAGCGGCCGCACGCTGCTGCAGGCCCGGCGCACGCGCGGCACGGCCGAGAACCTCGAGCTGCTGGCGCGCGGCGAGCTCGACGCGGCGCTGATCCAGGGCACCGCAGCCGGCGAGCTGCTCGCGCAAGGTGCGGCCAGCGGCCTGCGCATCCTCTTCGCGATGTACCCCAGCCCCGGCCTGCTGGCCGTGCCGGCCGCCTCGGCCGCGCAGCGGCTGGAAGACCTGCGCGGCCGGCCGGTGGTGTTCGGCGTGAAGGCCAGCGGCCTGGTGACGCTGGCGCGCCAGGTGTTCGACGGCATCGGCCTGGACATCGACCGCGACTTCGAGGCGATCTACGTCGAGCAGGCCGCGCAGTCGCCGGCGCTGGTGATCGACGGCCGCGCCGCCGCGCTGTGGGGCGCGGGCGAAGGCTGGCCGGGCTTCGTGCGGCTGGCGCAGTCGGCCGGCGGTGCGCGCTTCCTCGGCCCGGCGCCCGAGCAGATTCCGAGCATCCGCGCGAAGTACCCGCTGCTGCAGGCGATGGAGGTGGCCTCGGGCAGCTACCCCGGCATCGCCGCGCCGCTGCCCACCGTGGGCTCGGTGAACTGGATCCTCGCCCGCGCCGGTCTCGACGAGCCCCGCGCCGCCGCCTTCGTGGCGGCGATGCGCGAGGCCGCGCCGGCGCTCGCCGCCGAGCTGCCGCAGGCTGCCTTCAGCACGCTGGACAACACCCTGGCCAGCGCACCGTCGGCCGAACTGCTGCACCCGGCGCTGCGCGGCCTGCGCTGAGCGCCGGCCGCGCCCGCCTCACAGCGGCGAGCCGAGCAGCCGCGTGGCGGCCAGCTCGCCGATCTGCCGGCCCATCGCCTCGCCCGCCTCGGTGGCCGCGCGGAAGTGGATGCCGCCGTAGATGCGCGCCATCGACACCTCGCGCACGAAGTCGTCGAGTCGCGTCCAGCGCCGCGTCGCGCCCTTGGCGCTCGGACTGCTGGTGGCCAGGCCGTTCACCCCGTTCGTGCCCACGTCGGCGCGGATCACGGTGGCCACGGCCGCAGCGAGGATGCTGTGCCCGCTCGGGTACTCGGGGTGCATCGGCGCGTCGATCAGCGGTGCCCAGCCGGGCTCGCGCGGCGTGGCGTCGTTGCCATCCTGGTCGCCGTTGCGGATCGCCGTGGCGGGGCGCCAGAAGTGGTGGTGGTACTTGGCATCGAACACGCCGATCATCGCGTCGTCCATCGCCTGCGCGGCGGCGGCGAACAGCCGCGCGTTGCGCCTCAGGTCGCGCCCCGGCTGCAGCGCCACCGAGCGCAGCACGCCGTGGTAGATTGCCGGCAGCGAGTACTCCCAGAAGCGCGCGATGTCGGTCTGCTCGGCACTGCGCTGCGTGCTCGTGCGGCCGCCGAGCTCGCGCACCTCGTTGAAGTCGCGGGCCCAGCGTTCGCTGACCAGCGCCGGCGGCGGGCCGGGGCGGAACTGCGCGGCGCTGGCCATCAACCAGGGCTTGCGTTCGCGCCACTGCGGGATCGCCGGCGCGGCGGTCGGCACGTACTGGCCCGGGCTGGCCAGCGGCCGGTAGGCCTCGGGCCGCGCCGGGTTGTCGTCGGCGCGGCGCGCCAGCAGCGCGGTCGCGGCCTTCTCGCCGGCGGCCAGGCCGGCGGACTTGGCCGCGCCATCGGGCAGCTTCGCGAGCGCGGCCTGAACGGCGGCATCGACGGCGGCCTGCTGCGCCGGCAGCAGCTTGCCGAGCACGACGCGCTGCGCGCCGGCGATCGCGGCCTCGGCCGAGGCCGCCTCGGGCGTGGCGGCCACGGCCTCGGCCGCGGCGGTTTGCGCCAGGGCCATCACGCGGACGGCCGGCGGCGTGCCGAGCTTCGCCTCGGCGACGAAGCCGTCGGCGAGCTGGTTCCAGTCGGTGATCGCGTCGGCCTGGGCCGGCACGGTGAACAGGGCGGAGACGGCGAGCGACAGCGGCCCGCGCAGGAATCGTTTCATGAGAAAGGCTCCAGAGGGTTTCATTGCTTGGTGACCACGATCTCGAGGTACTCGCCGGGCACCACGAGCGAGGCGGGGCCGGCCACGTTCATCTCGTCGAGCAGCGCGGTGACGTCGCGCGCCAGCGCCGCCTGGCCGGCCGCATCCAGCGCGCCGAAGGCCTTGTGCGTCGGGCCGTAGTAGTCGCGGAACACCTGCAGGAAGTGCGCCGCCGAGCGGTAGCGGAAGTTGAACATCCGGCGCTCGGCGCGCAGCGCCGCGGCGTTCGCACCGAACATCTCGCGCAGGTGCGCCTCGGTGCCCCACAGCGCGGGCGACTGCAGCCCGGCCGGCGGCGGCACGTGGCGGCCGATCACCTTGAAGAGCCGGCCGATGAAGCCCTCGGGCGTCCAGTTGGCCATGCCGAGGCGGCCGCCCGGGCGCAGCACGCGCATCATCTCGCCGGCGGCACGGCGGTGCTCGGGCGTGAACATCGCACCGAAGGTGGACAGCACCACGTCGAAGCGGCCGTCCTCGAAGGGCAGCGCCTCGGCGTCGGCGACCTGGAAGCGCACGTCGAGGTGCTCGGCCTCGGCGCGCACGCGGCCCTTGTCGAGCAGCGCCGGCACGTAGTCGGTGGAGACCACCTCGGCGAAGCGGCGAGCGGCGGCCAGCGTCGCGTTGCCGTTGCCGGCAGCGACGTCGAGCACGCGCTCGCCGGCGCGCACATCGGCGGCTTCGGCGAGCGACTCGCCGACGATCTGCAAGGTGGTGCCGACGATGGCGAAGTCGCCGCTGGCCCAGGTGGCCTGCTGGCGCTGCTTGATGGCCACGAAGTCGGGGGCGGCGGTGGCGGGAGAAACAGTGGCAGTTGTCATGATGTGATCGTTCGAAGCAAGGGTTGATGAAGAGGCCGCCGGCAGAAACCGGCGCATGGAGAGATCGCAGGCCCGCCCGCGAACCCGACATTGCGTTCTAGGGGGGTGGCGGTCGCACAATCCGCGCATGGCCGATGACGACGATGTCGAGCTGCAGCCGCTGAGAGACGCGCTGGCCGCCGCGCAGCGCGGCGACGCCGCGGCAACGCAGGCGCTGTTCGCCTCGCTGTACCGCGAGCTCCATCGCCTGGCGCGCAAGCAGCTGCACGTCAACGCGCACGGCCTGACGCTCGGCGCCACCACGCTGCTGCACGAGGCCTACCTCGACCTGAGCGGCCGCGGCGTGGCCTTTCCCGACCGCGCGCGCTTCTTCGCCTACGCCGCGCGTGCGATGCGCGGCCTGATCGTCGACCACGTGCGCGAGCGCCGCGCGCTCAAGCGCGGCGGCGAGTTCCAGCTCACCACGCTGGACGCCGACAAGGCCGACGCAGTGCAGCCGATCGACGACCTCGCGCCGCTCTCGGACGCACTCGATGCACTCGCGCAGTCGGACCCCGCGCTGGCCGAGCTGGTCGATCTGAAGTTCTTCTGCGGCCTGAGCTTCGCCGAGATCGCCGCGATGCGCGAGGTCTCCGAGCGCACCGTGCAGCGCGACTGGGCGAAGGCGCGCCTGTTCCTGCACGAACTGCTGCGCGACGACTGAGCGCCTGTCGGGTTGCGGCGCGGATTTCCGATCTCACCGGGATGGACGCCAGCACCCTGCAACGCCTGCTGCGGCTGAGCCCGCGCCTGGACGAGCTGCTCGAGCTCGACGCGGCCGCACGGCGCGACTACCTCGCGCGGCTGCGCGAGCACGACGCTGCCACCGCGGGCGAGCTGGAGGCGCTGCTGGCGCGCCAGACCGACATCGAGCGCGAGGCCTTCCTCGAAGACGTGCCGCAGGCGCTGGCCGGCGCCACGCTGGCCGGCCAGCGCCTGGGCGCCTACACGCTGGTGCGGCCGCTGGGCGCCGGCGGCATGGGCAGCGTGTGGCTGGCGCGGCGCAGCGATGGACAGTTCGAGGGCGAGGTGGCGATCAAGCTGCTCAACCTCGCGCTGCTGGCGCGCGGCGGCGCCGGCCGCTTCGCGCGCGAGGCGCAGGCGCTGGCGCGGCTCGACCATCCGAACATCGCCCGGCTGCTCGACGCAGGCGTCGGCGCGGCCGGCCAGCCCTACCTCGTGCTGGAGTGCATCGACGGCACGCCGATCACGCGCTGGTGCGACGACCGTGCGCTCGACGCCGCGGCGCGATTGCGCCTGATGCTCGACGTGCTGCAGGTCGTCGAGCACGCCCACCAGCGCCTGGTGCTACATCGCGACCTCAAGCCCGACAACATCCTCGTCACGCCCGAGGGCCGCGTGAAGCTGCTCGACTTCGGCATCGCCAAGCTGATCGACGACCAGTCGCAGCCGGCCGCGCCGACGGCGCTCACCGAACTCGGCGGCCGCGCCTTCACGCCCGACTACGCCGCGCCGGAGCAAGTGGGCGGCGGCGAGGTCACCACCGCCACCGACGTCTACGCGCTCGGCGTGCTGCTGTTCGAGCTGCTCGCCGGCACGCACCCGACCGCGCGCGCAGGCGACACGCCGGTGCAGCGCCTGCAGGCCGTGGGCACGCGCGAGCCGCGTCGGCTGTCCGACGCCGCGCCGGCCGCAGCGGGGCGCGCGCTGCGCGGCGACCTCGACAACATCGTCGCCAAGGCGCTGAAGAAGGCGCCGGGCGAGCGCTACGCGAGCGCGGCCGCGCTGGCCGAAGACCTGCGCCGCCATCTCGCCCACGAGCCGGTGGCGGCGCGACCCGACTCCTGGGCCTACCGCAGCGGTCGCTTCGTGCGCCGGCATCGCGGCGCGGTGATGGCGCTGTCGATCACGCTGGCGGCGCTGCTGGCTGGCGTGATCGGCACCGCCTGGCAGGCGGTGGAGGCGCGGCGCGAGCGCGACGCAGCGCTGTTCCAGGCGCGCCGCGCGCAGGCCAAGTCCAACCTGATGAACCTGGCGCTCAACGTCACGCAGGGACCGGACGCGCCGCTCACGCTGCGCGAGGTGCTCGATCGCAGCGTGCAGCTCACCGAACGCCAGTTCGGCGACGACCCGCGCATCGCCGTCGATCTGCTGGTGACCCTGGCCGGCCAGTACGAACACGCCGGCGACGCCGCGATGGACGCTGCGTTGATGCAGCGCGCCGAGACCATCGCGAAGGCCAGCGGCGATGGGCAGCTGATCGCCGACGTGGCCTGCAACCGCGTCTCCACCGAGCTCGGGCTGGGCCGGCTCGATGCGGCGCGGGCGCAGCTGAACAGCGGCGTGGCCGCGCTGGCCCAGGTGGAGCGGCCGCCGGTGTCGACCGCCGTGGCCTGCCGCCGCGCCGAGGGCGAGATGGCGCGGGCCGAGGGCGACCTTCCGCGGGCCATCGATCGCGTCGGTGCGGCCATCGCCGCCATCGAGGCGCGCGGCGACCGCAGCGCGGCGCAGTACGCCGTGCTGCTGTCGTTCCTCGGCCAGCTGCTGGCCGACCACGGGGAGCTGCAGCGTGCACACGACACGCACGTGCGGCTGGCCGAACTCGATGCGCGCCTGGGCCGGGGCGACTCGCAGGGCGACCTGCGCAACCGCCGCGCCATCGCCGCCATCCTGCTCGACTGGGGCGAGGTGCGCGACGCCTCGGCACAGCTCGAGGCGATCGCGCCGCGCGTGCGCGACATCGCCCCCGGCGCGGCGCCGCCCGATTGGCTGGAGCTGCCACGCAGCGCGGCGCTGGCGCGCCTGGGCCGCTTCGAGGAGGCGGAAGCCGCGCTGCGCGACCTGGCGCAGCGCTCGCGCGCCAGCGCCGCGCTCAAGGCCGCGTCACGGGCCGACTACCTGCTCGCGCAGGTGCTGGCGGCGCAAGGCCGCTTCGACGCGGCCGAGGCCTTGCTGGCCGGCCTCGGCGAGCAGTTCGACCCGGTGCAGCGCCAGTGCACGCCAGCCACCTTGCGCGCCCGCATCCGCCTCGGCCAGGGCCGGCTGGAGGAGGCTGCAACCCTCATCGAGGCCGAACTGCAGCGCCTGGCCGGCGCGCCGCCGACGCCGGCCGCCGTGGCCGCGCTGCGCGTGGCGGCGCAGGTGCGCCTGGCCTCCGGCGATGCCGCCGGCGCGCGGGCGCTGGCGGGCGACGCCGTGGCCATGGCCGAGCGCGTCGCGCGCCATGCCGAGCGCAGCGCCGATGTGGGCGAGGCGCTGCTGCGGCAGGCGCAGGCCGAACGTGCCGCCGGCGACCCGCGCGCGCATGCCACCGCGCAGCGTGCCGCCGCCATGCTGGCGGCGGGCCTGGGCGAGGCGCACGCGCTGGTGAGCGAGGCGCAGGCGTTACGCTAGGGCCTGGCCCACCCGAACGTCGCCCATGCCCGCCACGCCCGATTCGACCGAAACGCCCGACACCCGCAAGCCGAAGATCAAGCAGCCGCCGGTGCTGTTCGCCAAGACGCAGGCGGTGATCGCCAAGCTCTCCGAGCGCCTCGGCGGCCCGCTGGTGAGCTACTGGAACAACCCGCGCGGCTCGGTGTGCCACTCCGACGTGCTGGCGCTGTACGACGTGCTGGGCCGGCTGGGCCAGCACGACACCATCCACCTGTTC
>Ga0073934_10008506_pt1 | contig 13654 bp, 9 predicted proteins | sample LarsenN4metaG_FD_76834 | JGI IMG/M metagenome (GOLD analysis project Ga0073934, IMG submission 76834) | Hot spring sediment bacterial and archeal communities from British Columbia, Canada, to study Microbial Dark Matter (Phase II) - Larsen... ...
ATGTGGTGGAACAACGTCGAGACCAAGCCGTTTGGCGGCTATCCGGCACATTGGGATTCGAAGCTGTTGGCGATGCTCGAAGCGGCCAACCCGGGCGGGCAGGTCTGGGACGCCGCCAAAACCGATGCGCAAAAACCATTTGGAACATTCAAAGGCAAAACGATCTTTGAAGCCGTCGATACGCACGCCGGCCCCGAAGGTCCGCAGACGGCGCTCGGGTATCTGCCGACCGAGGCCGAATGGCGCACGCCGAATCTGCACGAGGACTCGGCCACCGGGGGCAAATGGAAGGCGGGGCATTTCAACGGTACGACGTCGTTGCCCGAGCATCGCGTGTGGTTTTTCTACCTGGCGCGTATTTGCAACCATTGCACCTACCCGGCTTGCCTGGCGTCCTGTCCGCGCCAGGCGATCTACAAGCGGCCGGAAGATGGCATCGTGTTGATCGATCAGGAACGGTGCCGCGGCTACCGCAAGTGCGTGGAAGGCTGCCCCTACAAGAAGGCGATGTATCGTCCGACGACCAATACCAGTGAAAAATGCGTCGGCTGCTTTCCACGGATCGAAGGCAAGGACCCGGAGCTGTGTCCCGATGGGGCGCCGGTCGAAACGCGCTGCATGTCGGTTTGCGTCGGCAAGATTCGTTTGCAGGGACTGGTCAAGATCGCCGACGACGGCAAGTGGGCAGTCGATCCGGAAAACCCGTTGTACTTCCTGATTCGTGAGCGTCAGGTCGCCTTGCCGCTGTATCCGCAGTTCGGCACGGAGCCCAACGGATTCTACATCCCGCCGCGCTGGGTGCCGCGCAGCTACTTGCACCAGATGTTTGGACCGGGAGTCGAAAAAGCAGTCGAGCAATATGTCTGCCCGGACCGCGAACTGCTGGCCGTGCTGCAGTTGTTTCGCGCCCAGCGGCAGATCCTGTTCAAGTGCAAGATCGAGAAAGGCGCCAAGGTGGCCGAAGTGCCGGTCAAGATGCCGACAGGTGAGATCAAGGTTCAGCAGATTTTCAACGACACAGTGATCGGCTTCAACAAGTTCGGCAAAGAGGTCGTTCGCGTCACAATCGACGAACCGGTGATCCGGCGCTCGAAAGAAAAGCACCAGAATTCGATTTGAGAGTTTTCAGGAGCAATCCATGTCCCGCAATGAGACGTCGCTGGCTCGTGAATGCCTGTATCGGTTCTTTTCCCTGGCGATCACGGAACCGGACGACCTGGACTGGTGCGGATTGCTGGATCCGGCAAGTCAAGAAATTGCAAAGGCCAGCGGCGACGCTCTCGACGTCGAACACGACGACGCAATAGGACCAGCCGTGGCAGCCGTCCTGGTCGCGTTGCGACAGCCGATGGACGAACTACGCCTGGAATATCAACGCGTATTCGGTCTGACGCCGGCGCGGGAATGTCCGCCGTTTGAGACGGAATACCATGGCAACGCCGAGCCGTTTTATTGTTCCCAGCAATTGGCCGATATTGCGGGTTTCTATCGCGCATTCGGGCTCAATCCGGGGCCGATGGCGACTGTGCGGCCGGACCACCTGGCGCTGGAGTTCGAATTCATGGCCTTTTTGCTGATGAAGCAGCGCTTGCTGGAGGGACACAACACCGAGGCACTCGAAGTGTGTGCGAAAGCGGAGCGAGACTTCTTCTGCGAGCACATTGCCTGGTGGACTCCCGCTTTTGCAGCGGGGCTCATCAAGCGGGCCGGTAGTGGGATTTACGAAGCGCTGGGCCGAGCAATTCGCGCGTTGATTGTATCGGAGTGCCGGCGCTTTGGGGTGACACCGATACGGACGCCGCTTGCCGTCGTTGCCGCCGAGGAACGAGAAGAACCGAGCGAATGCGCCGGTTGCGCGGCGAATTAACGTCTTGCGAAACGGCCAATGTGGTTCCTACATTGGCCCTGGGAGAACCTTCACTTCCCGTTCGCAGGAGTATTTGACATGATCGCATCGAAACTACCCAAGGCGTACGAGGCGTTCGTCCAGCGCTTTCCAAAAATCGGCGAAGCCTGGGAAACGCTGGCGCTGGCCGGTCAGGACGGTCCGTTGGACAACAAGTCCGCCCGTTTGATCAAGCTGGCCGTCGCCGTCGGCGCCATGCGCGAAGGCGCCGTCCACGCCAACGTCCGCAAGGCGTTGTCTGCCGGCATCACTAAAGCGGAGATCGAACAAGTGGTTGCGCTCGCCGCCAGCACGCTGGGGCTTCCGTCGGCGGTCGCCATCCATTCCTGGATTAATGACGAATTCGAGAAGTAATTGGCGTTCACGCTCCCAACGGTTCCGGGAAGCCGGCCATGAACATCAGCGAAAGTCTGGACCAGATTCTGCGCCGCTCCGATACGCTGGCAGACCTATTCTACCTGGTCTTCCTGAAACATTCGCCGCATGTGCAGGAACTATTTCGCGGCGTGGACATGAAGCGCCAGAATCTTCTGTTGACGATGTCGCTGATTGCCGTGGAACGTCACTATGCACGCGGCTACGAAGCGACAAAAGCTTATCTGGAAATGCTGGGGCATCATCACAAGCAGCGCGGCGTGGGAATGGAACTATTTCCCATCTGGCGCGATGCGTTGCTCGCGACCCTGGGACGCTTCCACTGCAGCGATTGGAGCGACGACCTGGCGGCGGAATGGGGTTCCGCCATCGATGCGGCGATTCGCTGCATGTCCGTCGCCTTCCAATGGAAGTGATCCATGCTGCCTTTCCGTTACGCACTGACGCCCGCCGAGCGCGAGACCTACTTGCGCTTTTCGAGGCTGGCGTTGCCGCGGCACACCTCGTACCCCATCGCTCCGGTTTGGACAACCGCTTTTGGAGCAGACGAATACCGATCGACCTTGCAGCAGGTTCGCGACGAAAACCGCGACTTGTCGATCTACGTGCATGTCCCGTTCTGCGAACGCCTCTGTTACTACTGCGCCTGCACGAAGGAAATCGTGCCCGCCGGAAAGCACGCGGATGCCGACCCCAGCATCGCGTTTCTGGACACACTGGAACGCGAAATCGAGCAAGTCTCGAACATCGTCGGCAAAAACGCGGTGCGACAGCTTCACTTCGGCGGCGGAACACCGACGTTTCTTGAACCAAAACTGCTCGGCCGCCTCGCGGCGATACTACGAAGCGCTTTCTCGATTTCGCCGGATGCCGAATTGGCAGTGGAGATTGATCCGCGAGTGACGACGCGCGACCATTTGACGGTGCTGCGCAAGGCCGGCTTCAATCGCATTAGCATCGGCGTACAGGATTTTGACGAAACTGTTCAGCGGACGGTCAATCGAATCCAGCCATTTGAAATGGTCCAACGATTCGTCGCAGAATGCCGATCTCTCGGATTCACTTCGGTCAACTTCGACCTGATTTACGGCCTTCCGAATCAGACGCTGCGCTCGATGGCCGAAACGCTGGATCAGGTCATCGCGCTATCGCCTGATCGGATCGCATTCTACCGATTGGCCGTCATTCCCGACATCTTTCGCTGGCAAAACACGTTTCGCCATGCCGATCTGCCCAGCGGCGACGCCTGCCTGGAACTTAATCTGCTCGGCATCAACACGTTGCTCGCGGCAGGATATGAATTCATCGGCTTGGATCATTTCGCCAGACCCGGCGAATCACTGGCGGCCGCCGCACGCGAGGGGAGCGTGCGCCGCAACTTTCAAGGAATGACCACCGGCAAGGCGCTGGACGTGGTGGGGCTGGGGCCGTCCGCGATCAGCCAGTTGCGCGATGCATTCGCACAGAACGCCAGGACCAGCAGTGCCTGGAAACAGGCGTTGACCGAAGGCTTCGCCACCGAATGCGGCTGGCAATTAAGCACCGATGACCGTATTCGCAAGGAGCTCATGCAACAGTTGTACGGCTATGGGACAATCGATAAACGCGCATTGGAATCCGAATTCGGCATCAATTTCGACGATTATTTCACGGACACGATGCCTCGGCTGCGACATTTGGAACTCGAAGGAATCGTAACGACGGACGAGAATTTCGTCCGCGTGACGACGCCTCTCGGTCGATTATTGGTTCGCGTCGTCGCCGCAGCGTTCGATCGATATTTGCCGGCCGACGCCTATTTCCGGGGCATGCAGGCGGAAGCATTCTCGCGAGTCGGCTGATCGACGACGCCCAGCGTCAAGCGGGTTGCGGCCGGATGGCCGATCGCGGAGTTGAGCGTTTTCAGGATTTCACCCGAGTTCAATCTTAAATAACGGCAGGCTTGGTCGATCGTCACGGTTTCGGCAAGAACGCGCCGTAAAATCGGATTCGCCAGCGGCCGGAACCCCAGCAGGACGAATGTCTGTAACAATTCCGGATGATGTTCCAGTACATCACCGACGACGTGATTGGGGGCAATCGGCTCGCCACGATAATACGGGCGGGCGCGTCCTTGGGTGTCGGGTCGCGCTCGCACCCTGCCGTCCATGACGCCCCAGATATGCGCGCCCCAAATGGCCAGCGCCGTCACTTCGAGGAGGCCGCTGATTCCGGCAATCCGGTACGCGAACGGCGTGAAATCCGTCAAAGTTTGAAAGAGCACGCGGGTCGCACAGCCGGCATTCAGCAGGAGAAACGGCAGCCACAGTGGCCGTAGTCCGTGCACGTCGATGCCGTTCAGCGTCGGCGCCATTTTGCCGGCCATGCCGACGATCATCATGCTGACGAATCCGACCGTAATGGCGTGCCGAATCGCGCCGTAGTACGCGTGCGAAAAGCCCATCGTTGCGGCCTCGCTTTGCGGCGCCAGTAGTCGCAGCGCGCCGAACTGGTACGCGGGCAACAGCGCCAACATGGCCAGCGAAATCAGAAGCCAGACGTACGCCGCTCGCAGAAACTTCAAGTTGCGATCGGGCAGTTCCGATTTGCCGAACACATTCCAATCGCGCACCAGCAACACGACGGCCACGGCTAACACCAGGGCCGAAACGTACCAGAGCCCGGCCCAGGCGTGTCCAAGCTGGCGCATGAGGATCAGGCCAAGCACTTCGCCGACGATCGCCGCATTGAGAACAACCAGCGCGATCATGGCCAATCGCCTTTTCGGCTCGCGCAAGCCATAAAACGGCGCGAACACCCGCTGGCTCACGCCGAGAATCATCAGCAGCGCGAATCCGTGAATCTGCATGTCGCGCAAGGCGCCCTGCCACGTCGCCACCAGGCCGACCAGTTGTTCCCGGCTGGAAGCAGTGAGCGTCGCAGCCAGATGAACGGTCTCGTAGACTGACTGCAGAAAGAACCAAACGATCGCACTGAGGACGTAATAATCGTAAACCGCCATTCCCTTTCCGGCGGCCTTCCATGTCGCGATGATCAGTGCGGCGAATATTCCAATCGCGACGATTTCCAACAAGGATGCAACGACAGCCACTGGAATCAACGGCGGCCAGGTTCCAGCCAAGGGTTCCGCCAGCGAGCGGACAATGATGCCGGTGAGCATCATCGCCAGGCTGGCGATCGCCCAGCGCGGGCCGACCAGCGATGTGTGCTTGAAGCGCGGAAAGGCCTGATACGCTGCCCCCATGACGAACAGACCGACCCAGCCGAAGATCTGTGCATGCCCGTGCGCGTTGATTTCGTGCAAACCTGCCGCTCGAAAATCGCCCTTGAAACCGATTCGCAGCAAAAGATAAGCGCCCCATGCCGCACCGAGCGTCAACACAATCGCAATGCCTGATTTGAAGAACGGCCGATAGATCGTGTCCGCCAGACTGGGTTTGCTCGCGACCGCTGGCACAGCGGCCGGAAGATCCTGAGCGACGTTCAGTTCGCCCAGCAAGTGATCCAGTTTGACATCGTGTGCCCTGGCGAAAAACTCAACGGACTCGACCGGCCCCAATAGACCGCCGCAGCCCTGCAGACCGTATCGGTCCAGAACCGGCCGCAGATGCGGTGCAGTCCGAAGTAAATCGGGAATCATTGTCTTGCCGTCGATGTGAAGCCGTGCAGCAACCATGTGCGAACCCCCGCAACGATGACGCGTTTGCAAATGCGAAAAGCATGCCGGGAGTAAAGTCCGGCAAATATGCAGGCCAATAAGGGATTTCGCGCCCAAACCGCACACCGGTATGAGCGGGTTGGACACAGCTGAAATCGTGAACTTTTCGGACACGCCACATCAACTAATCGCACCTGCCGGTTCTACTTCAATCCGAATCCGAAAATGGCGCTGGGATTGTTCGCCGATTTTCCTCGGTTGGATTTGCCGTCGCTTTTCAAAAACGCGAAAGTGCCCATCCTTTGCATCAACGCTTCGACGGACTTGCCATTGGCCGTGCCGACGGAGCGCGAATTCAATGAGAAGCTTCGCGAGATGGTGAAATCGCTGGACCGAAGAAATGAATTCTCTTCACAAGGTGCTTCGCATTCGGAGCATGCCGCGGGTTTGTGCTCCTCTTTTTCGGTTCGCCGTTGACAGTCGCACATGTTTGTGGTTTCAATGACAATTCGACAGCGCTACAAAATTCGTAAATGCAAAAGTGACATGGTTAGTTTCGCTGCCGGGCGCCGATTCGCCCGGAGCGTGCTTTTTTGACTGCCGGGAGCAAGGGCCCTCGGCAACACCGGAGGCTGCATTGACGCGAACGGCCACGAAACATGATGACGTCCATTCGAAGATCGAAGGCTCGTCGGACTATGTCTCGAATGCGGCGCCGGTCGCCGTTTGGGAAACGAATGACGAGGGGCGCTGCACGTTTCTGAGTCGCGAGTGGTACGAGTTCACCGGGCAAAAATTGGACGCCGGACTGGATTATGGCTGGATCGATGCCATTCACGCGAGCGATCGAATCCCGGCTCGAGAGATATTTGCTGCGGCGAATCGCCGGCGCGAGCGCTTTCATCTCACTTACCGGTTGCGGCGGTGGGACGGCGAATACCGGTGGGTGATCGACACGGGACACCCTCGATTCGACGATGACGGCCGGTTTATGGGCTATATCGGTTCGGTCATTGACATCACCGAATGGCAGCGGGCGGAGGAAAGGCTGCGCGCCAATGAAGCCAAGTACCGCGCCATTTTTGAAAATGCGGTCGAGGGACTGTTCCAAACAACGCCCGAAGGGGCTTTTCTCAATCTCAATCCCGCATTGGCGCGAATCTACGGATACGAAACTCCGGAGGAAGTCATCGCGCATTTCAACGACATTGCCTCGCAGCTTTACGTGGATGCCAATCGAAGGGAAGAATTCGTGCGCTTGATGGAACGACACGGAAAAGTCCAGGCGTTCGAATTTGCCATCCGCCGTCGCGACGGCAGCCAGGCATGGGTTTCCGAAAGCGCTCGGGCCGTGCACGGCGCGGATGGAAAACTGCTCTGGTACGAAGGGACCGTGGAGGACATCACGGAACGCAAGCGGGCCGAAGAGTTGATGCGTGCCTCGGAACAGCGGTATGCCAAACTGGTGGCCGATTTGGACAGCATCGTCTGGGAGGCCGATGCGAACACGTATCAATTCCTGTTTGTCAGCAGGCAGGCGGAACGAATCCTCGGCTATCCGCTGGAACGCTGGATGAACGATCCGACCTTCTGGCGCGATCATATCCATCCCGAGGATCGCGATTACGCGGTCAATTACTGCGTGCAGAGCACCCAACGCGGCGAGTCGCACGATTTCGAATACCGAATGATTGCCGCTGACGGGCGAATCGTCTGGCTCCACGACGTGGTCAGCTTGGAGATGGCCGGCGGAAAGCCGGTCCTGCTTCGCGGCGTGATGGTGGACATCACCGAGCGAAAACGCGTCGAGCAGGCTCTGCGCGAAAACGAAGCGTTCCTGCGCATGTCGCAACGCGTCGCTAAAATCGGCAGCTGGCAATGGGACCTGCGAACCAATGCCGTTCGCTGGTCGGATGTGATGTACGACATTTACGGCATCTCACCGGGCGATTTTGACGGCACGCTTGCGGGCGCCATTCGAACGACGCATCCCGACGACCTCCCCGGCATCCAGACGACCATCGAAAAGATCATGCGCGAGGGCAAGCTGTGTCCGGTCGAATACCGCGTATTCCGGCCGAACGGCGAGATACGCCACTTGTGGGGCGAAGGCGAAGTCACACAGGCTGTGGATGGACGACCGGTGCTTGTGACCGGCATCGTCATGGATGTTACCGAGCGGAAACGCGCCGAGGAAGAACGCCGCAACCTCGAAGCACAGATTCTGCACACCCAAAAACTGGAAAGTCTCGGCGTCCTGGCCGGCGGCATTGCCCACGATTTCAACAATTTGTTGACGGCCATCCTGGGGTTCTCCAGTTTGGCTCAATCGCAACTGCCGGCCGATTCGGGCGCCGTTCCGATGCTGCGCGAAGTGGAAAAAGCCGCTCAGCGGGCCGCCGACCTGACGCGACAGATGCTCGCCTATTCGGGCCGGGGCAAATTCGTTATCGAAGTGATTCGACTCGATAGCCTCGTGGACGAAATGGTCGGCTTGCTGGGATCGGTGATTTCCAAAAAAGCCAAACTCCAACTCGACCTGCGCCCGGCCTCGATCGAGGGCGATGCCACGCAAATCCGCCAAGTCGTGATGAACCTGATCACCAACGCTTCCGATGCGTTGAACGGTCAACCCGGCGTCATTCAAGTCCGCACCGGTGTTCGCCGCGCCGAAGGCGCCTCGCTGCGATCGCGCTTTGTTCCAGACGAATTGCCGGCAGGCAATTACGCCTACGTGGAAGTGGAGGACGACGGTTGCGGCATGGACGAAGACACCCTCGCCCGAATCTTCGATCCGTTTTTCACTACCAAGTTCACGGGTCGCGGTCTCGGACTCGCCGCCGCGCTCGGCATCGTGCGCGGACATCGCGGCGTCATTCATGTGCACAGCCGATCCCAGGCGGGCACGTGCTTTCAAGTGCTGCTTCCTTGCTCCGACCAGACGGCGCGGCCGGCCGCAGCGAATGAACCCGCGCCGCACGCGATGAAAGGCCATGGTCTGGTCCTGATCGTGGAGGACGAACCGAGTCTGCGGACATTTACGCGACGCGTGCTCGAACGTTCCGGCTTTCAGACGATGGATGCAAGCAACGGCAAGGAGGGATTGGAACGGTTTCGAAAGTGCCAGGGCCAGATTGCCGCGGTATTGCTGGACGTCACCATGCCGCACATGGATGGGCTGGAGATGCTGCGTGAATTACGCCGGCTTGGACCCGAGGTGCCGGTGTTGGTCATGAGCGGCTACAGTGATGCCGAAGTTACCAGCCGCTTCGACGGCACCGGCGCCAGCGGCTTCATTCAAAAGCCGTTTCAGCCCGGCGAATTGATTGCCCGCCTCTGCGCCTTGTTGCCACAGTCATCGAATGGCGTAAACGGCGATGCCACTTAGGCGGGCGACTTCGTTCTAGCCGGCACAAAATCGCACCGCTACGAGCGCATACAGCGCCGCCACGCGAACCAGATCGTCGATCTCCACCCACTCGTTGACGGTGTGCTGACCGCCGGCTTTGGCGCCGTGCGTAATCGCCGGCACATCCGCGAGCCGCCAGAAGCTGTTGCCGTCGTCCACGAACGGCTTGGGGCCGACGGGCAGCGTCGTTTGCGTTATGTCCCGGTAACTTTTCTGAAACGTGGCCACGAACGGATGCTTCAAGTCGAGCCGAAACGCATTGCGAATGACGTTGTAGTCCGCCTGCACTTCGACCTTCCAATCGCGTGCGAACACTTGCAGTCTTTCGCGAAAGTCTCGCTCGACCGACGTCGGATCGTTGTCGGGCAGCCAGCGCCGCGTTCCCTCGAGCCAGCACTCCTGGGGATACTGATTGTAAATCTCACCCGCATGCAGTTGGCCGACGAACAGGCTTTCTTCACCCGCCTGCGGGTCGCGCATTGCCGACAATTGTTGATCGCGAGCCAAAAGCCGCGATACCAGGTCCGCGCCGGCGCCGATGACATTGGGTTGATCGAGCGGCCGCATTACTTCGTGGACCGGCGGCGCCGACCGGCGGATGCGCACCTTCCACGTCGCGTTGCCGCGCCCGATCGCCGGCAAGTGCCCGGAGAGCGGTTCTGGGATCAGGACTGCATCGCCGTGCAACCCGGAGCGAATCAAGCGGTCCAGTTGAGCGCCGAAACCCCATGGCGCTTCGTGCAGGTCGTGCGCCGTCAACAGGATTGAGCCGGCTGTCAGTAGTCCGGAGTCGCGCACTGCCCGCAGCGCCTCGACCATGGCGGCGACGCCGCCTTTCATGTCGCAAGCCCCGCTGCCGGTTAATTTGCCGTTTTCGACTTTTGGCGGCACGAACGGCAGATGCACCACGTCCAGATGGCCGTTGAACTGCAAGACCGGCCCCGGCTTGCCGGACGAAAAGCGCACGGCGACGGAGGGCGCTGCCGGATGCCCCCCATCCGGGCGTTCGACGGCGAACCCATCGGCCGCCAGGATGTCGGCCAGACGATTGGAAACGTCGCCGGCATTTCCGGTCCAACTGGGGACTTCCACGAGTTTGACGGCGGTATCGAGCAGGCGGTCCCGGTTCACTGCTTGGCGAATGCGTTGAATGGCGTCCATGCCCAAAATCATACCGCAGCGATTCGCCAGCCGTCAAAGATTGTTTTATTTGCGCAAGTTTCCAGCGTGCAAGAGTAGCCCTCGATGTGCGACTCTGGCGAATCCATGACAGCTCTATCGCCGCCGACAAGGACGTAACCACGTTCGAACCAGCGCGAACGGCTTAATCGCTGAAGTGGGAACTCAGGGCAACCGAAACAGATTAGCGTGACCTGGTAATGCTGCCCGAGTCGAATGAGACAATATTGACCTTTGACTCCCTAACTGGTGACCCAATGATGTCGAGGAATCTCACGCACGGATGGCGTTTCCTGCCGGCCCTTTTGCTGCTGGCGTGCTTGGAACGGGCGATCGCCGCCCCGCCCACGCCCGAGCAGCTAATGCCGGCGAATACGACGGAATTCGTCGCGGTTTCGGACCTGGCCCGCATGGAACGTGGCTGGCTGCAAACCGGCTATGGCCGCATGGTCAACGACCCGGCGCTCAAGCCATTTATCGCCCACTTAACCCCCGCCGTCAAAGGCTCGAACTATCTCGTCAGCACCATCGGCATCAGCTGGGACGCCGTCCGCGCGTCCTGCAGCGGCGAGTTCGGCTGGGGCATGGTCCCGATCGAAGATAAGGAAGTCGCTCACATCCTGACCATGGACCTGGCCAATCGTGGCCAGCAGGCGAAAGTACTGCAGGACGAGATTATTAAAGCTCTGCAAAACCAGGGCGCAAGATTTGAGTCGCGGCAGATCGATGGAGTCCAGGCACTCGTCGTCGAATTGCCGAAACAAAAACAGATCGTCTACTCAATCAAAGACGGCGTGCTGATCGTCACCGACCATCTGCCGACCTTCCAGGGCATCCTGGCGCGATGGAACGGCCAGGCCAACAACAGCCTTGCCAACCACAAGCCGTACCAGGTCGTTCAGGAACGTTGCAAAGCGAGGCAAGGCGAACAACCGACGGTTGCTCGCTGGTACTTCGACGTCATGAACCGCTTTCGCACGCAGTTGATCTTCGACAAGAACCTGCGCAAGGCCAAAGGCGACAACTTCATGGAAGTCCTCAGTCAGCAGGGCTTCGACGCGGTCAAAGGCGCCGGCGGCGCCATCAACTTCGCCGAAAACGGCCTGGATGTCATCGTTCGCGGTTCCGCCTACGGCCCTCCGCCCTATCGCAGCTCGATGCGGATGGCGAAGTTCGAAAACGCGACCCCGCTGAATCCGGAACCGTGGGTGCCCGGAGACGTGTACTCCGTCGTTACCCTGAACATCGATCTGGCGAACGCATTCGACGCCTTCGACACGCTGTTCGAGCGGCTCGCGGGCGAACCGGCCGGCACCTACAAGGAAGTCATGGAATTCCTCGCGAAAGATCCGAATGGCCCGATGGTGAATCTGCGGAAAGAGATCTTCCAGAATCTCGAAAATCGTGTGACCGTGATCAACGACGCGGTGCAACCGGTTTCGGCGAAGAGCGAGCGGTTCCTGGTCGGAACTCCGATCAAGGGCGGCCCCGACGCCGAAAAGGAAGTCGCGGAGGCCTTGAAGCGCTGCTTCGAGACCGACAAGCAGTTCAAAAAAATCGAAATCGCCGGTCAGACGGTCTGGCAATACCACGAGCGCGTGCGCAAGGGCAAGAACCAGCAGCGCGTGCAGGTCGCCAGCATCGTGTTCGCCGTCGCCAACAGCAACCTCTACATCGCGACCCATGCCGAGATCCTGGAAAAAGTGCTGCTGCACAAGAACCAGGCCGGCATGGCCCGCTCGCAGGACTACCAGCAGGCGATGAACAAGCTGGCCAAAGATCTCGACTTTGGCCCGGCATTCAGCCGCAGTTTCGTCCGCGTAGGCGAAAGCGCTCGCAACACCTACGAAATGACGCGGGCCAACAAGCTCGTCGAAGCCGAATCGCTGTACGCCTGGGTCCTGACCAAGGTCCTGCGGACCGACGAAAACGGCAACAAGGTATGGTTCAATGGCGGGTTCCTGCCGGAGTATGGCCGAATTGAACGATACCTCGGCAACGTCGCGATTGCATCCGTCGCCCATGACGACGGCTGGAGCGCCACGGCGATCGTGATGCCCAAATAGTTCCAGTGATGCGTTTCCATGAGCCGCCTGCGGTACGCCGCAGGCGGCTCTTTTTCGTACAACTTCCGAAATGTCGAGTTTCTTGCCGTTATTGGATGTCGCACCTGCTCGTATTCGACCGCCGATCGCCATCGTGCTCGGTGCTCCGCGATCGGTTGTCGAAATCGTTCGCAAGCTCAATACGCAGCCAATCACCTGTTACCAGATGGACTTGTTTCAGGCGGAGCGGCTGCGCGAAGAAATGACGGCGGCAAGCCTCTCCGCGGACGTTCAGGCCGCCCCCGACTTGTGGGATTTGCCGGCGACATTTCAAACGGTGCTGTTTCCCGCGCCGCCGCGCGGCGAACGGGAATTGAAACTCGACATGGTGGACCAGGGATTTCACTTGCTTGTCAACAAGGGCACGTTCGTCGTCCTTTCCACGGTGCGGAACGATCAGCTTTTTCCCGGGTGGATGAAGAAAGTTTTCGGAAAATCGGCCCCGGTCTACACCGACGACGGCAGCGTCATCTGGAGCGTACGCACCGGCGACCGCGAACGGCGCCGGCACGAGATGATCGTGCAAGCGCGCATCGACGAGGGCGAACCGTTGCGATTCATCACGCGGCCGGGCGTATTCACGTTCGGCCGGATGGATCTGGGCACTCGGGCCCTCCTGGCGGCGGCGGAAATCAAACCGGGCGATCGCATCCTCGACTTGGGCTCCGGCGCCGGAGCGGCTGGTCTGGCGGCATCGCGCAAGGCCGGGCCCGGCGGCCATGGAACCTTCGTCGACAGCAACTTGCGAGCGGTCGCGCTGGCTGAGGAAAACGCTCGACAATGCGGCCTGGCGAATTACCGAACGCTGGCAGCGGTCCGCCTCGAGGGGCTGGAAGAGGATTCATTCGACGTGATCCTGGCCAATCCGCCTTACTATGCGCAGCAGGCGATCGCGCAAATGTTTATCGAACGGTCGAAAGGCCTTTTGCGAAAAGACGGCCGGTTTTACCTCGTGACGAAACAACTCGACTTCGTCGAGCCGATTGTTCGTCGCGCATTCGATGAGCCGGAGCTTTTCGAGA
>Ga0073934_10008508_pt1 | contig 13651 bp, 14 predicted proteins | sample LarsenN4metaG_FD_76834 | JGI IMG/M metagenome (GOLD analysis project Ga0073934, IMG submission 76834) | Hot spring sediment bacterial and archeal communities from British Columbia, Canada, to study Microbial Dark Matter (Phase II) - Larsen... ...
TAAAAATAAAGAAAAGCCCATTAGCAGATAAAGTGTTGTCCATACCGGACCAAACACCCAACTGGGAGGATTGAAAGAAGGTCTGTTCAAGGTTGCATACCACGCCGGTACTGCGTTTGCAGTAAACAAACCCGCAATTGCTCCAAGACCTAAAGGCAAGTCAAGCGAAACAATTAGTTTAAATATTTTTGATTTATTCATATATAATTTTTAGTTAGAAATCTGCTAACCCTTTTGAAATCTACTCCGACCTTAAAAGCATTGGTTTTTATCGTGATTAAGTGAGATATGCACCAATATGCATATCGCTGATAACCACAATCATATTTCTATCAATCCCCCCATTACTAAACGGGAATATTTCCTCATCAGGTGAAGCAGCCAAATCAGATTTCTCGCAAACGGTAATTAATCTTAAGAGTAACAACATAAAAAATACATTCGTAATTCTGACTAATGTTTTCATTATATTCTTTCTTTTTTTTTCCTACTCATAAGGCTTTTCGGATTCGCCCCGTTTTTGAAATGGTTTCTGGCCTCCATTTTTTGATTAAAATTTTCACTTAAAAACCCGCTATGCCCTTACAGCATAATCTAACGCCCTATAAAAAAGTGCGTTTTCTTGTTGTTTCATCTTTCATTTGCAAAACTCTGATTATTTCAAACGTTAAGCAAACTCTACTCGAATAAAAGTATGTAATTTCATTATAAATTGATACAGAAAATTTAATCTGTCATATTAAATTGGTACAGTTATCGTAGATATTTTTCCTTTTTCTATCTGCAATAATTTTATATCCCTGAAATAAAACCAACGGAATCAGGGCAGACAAAATAGAGACAACCCAAATCTCAGAAGGCAGAACAGCTAAACCTAAAACCAAACGCATTTGTGGTATAGCGAAAACCAGCACCATAAGAATAGTACAAATCAAAAGAGCAATCCAAACAAATTTATTTTTTGTTATTTCATTCAAAATCAATTTTGAGTGTGCTGATGACATATTGAATACGTGAAAGAGCTGTGCAAAAACAAGAGTAATAAATGCTACATTGTTTAAAACTCTGCTATCAGAAGAGATAACTTGCTTGCAATAAATAACTGCAACAATTATTGAAATGGTCATAGCGGCGGCATATAAAGAAACTGTAATCCAATCTCTGTTTGATACGATAAGAGATTTTGGGTTTCTTGGTGGTCTGTCCATAACGGTTTTATCTCCACTGCCTAAGCCAAGCGCCAACGCAGGAAATACGTCCGTTACCATATTTAGGAACAAAATTTGCAATGGCAGTAAAGTATAAGTCTGGACCAAAAACCCTAACGCAGTCACAATAAATATTTCGCTTAAATTACAGGATACCAGATCTATCACAAATTTTTGTATGTTCTGAAATATCTCTCTTCCATGAGATACAGCCCTTGCAATGGAAATAAACGAATCATCCTTTAATACTATGTCGGCAGTCTCTTTGGCAACCTGTGTACCTCTCATTCCCATAGCAATACCAATATCCGATTTTTTAAGTGCAGGCGCATCGTTAACGCCATCACCTGTCATTACAACAATGTTGCCCGCATTTTGAAAAGTACCAACTATTTCTAATTTTTGTTTAGGTGTGGTACGGGCAAAAACAGAAGTAGAGAGTATCTTACTATTCCATTCATCTGAAAGCGAATCCATTGAGGGTATGTCAATTCCCGTTATTGTATTTTGTTCATCCTCATCTACCAATCCTACTTTTTTTGCAATGTTAAGAGCAGTCAAAGGATGATCTCCGGTAATCATTACAATCCTTATACCGGCTTTTCTACAGGAAAGAACTGCTTCTCTAATATCCAACCGCGGCGGATCTAAGAAACCAATCATAGCTACATAAACCAATGAATTCAAATAATCTTCCTTGTTAATTTCAGTCTCATCTCTATAAGCAAATGCCAATACACGCAAACCATTCGAAGCCATTTGTTCAGAATCGAGCAGGATTTTTTTTCGTTCGTTCCCGCTCAGCTCTTTGATAGTTTCCCCAAATTGAATTTTACTGCATTTTTCCAGCAAATGCTCTACAGAGCCTTTCGCCACAACAAAGTACCTGCCTAAATTTTTGTGTAAAGTCCCCATAATTTTAGTTTCAGAACTAAAAGGTATCTCGCCAATCCTTTCATATTTCAATTTCAATTCTTCAACAGATGAACCAGAAGAGTTTACAAGTTGAACAAGTGAAATTTCTATTGGGTCGCCCATCAACTCCTTTTTCTCGTCGCCATTTTTCGGAGAAGCATTATTACATAACGCACCGATTAATCTCAATTTTTTAAATGCTTCTTCACTTTTCACAATATTTCCCTTATCAAAACTCAGAATATTGTTTCTAAAACTAACTTTTACTGTTTCTTCGGGAAAGGAAAAAGTATCTACATATATTTTGTTTTCAGTTAAGGTGCCTGTTTTATCGGTCAATATCATATTGGCACTTCCTAAAGTTTCTACAGCCGATAAATTTTTTACGATGGCATTTCGCTTAGCCATTAGAATCATTCCATAAGCCAAAGCCACTGTAACAACAATGGGAAGCCCTTCCGGAAAAGCCGCTACTGCCAAAGCAATAGAAGTTTCTAAAATCAATACCCAATTTTTACCCTGAATAAAACCGGTAATAGCAAATATGGTTATCATAACCAAAGTTATCCATATCAGTTTTTTACTTAGTGCACTTATTTTTTTATCTAACGGTGTTTCTTTTTCAGGAGAACTTTCAACCAATGAAGTTATTGTGCCCAATTGAGTATGTTGAGCGATACCTGTAATGACTGCTTTCCCATTCCCATTCGTTACGGAAGTGCCTTTAAACACCATATTAAATTGGTCTCCAAGTATAGTGTCTTTTGAAAGTTTATCAGTATTCTTTTCCGAAGGAAGTGACTCACCCGTAAGAGAGGATTCGTCACACTGCAACTGATTTGATTCAATTAGACGTGCATCTCCGGGTATGACATCGCCGGCTTCTAATAAAATTATATCACCCGGCACTATCTTTTCAGAAGGTATCATTTGAATTTTTCCATCCCGGATTACTCTCGAATGAATAACATCCATTTCCTTAAGCGCCTTCATTGAATTGCGAGCCTGCAGTTCCATAATAAATCCTATGATAGCATTTATAAAAATCACCGCCAGAATTGCAAGAGATTCAATATAATCCTGAAAATAAAAAGTAACCGCTACAGCAAAAAATAACAAATAGACGATTGGACTTTTAAATTGCAGAAGCATCATAAGCAAAATACTTTTCTGCTTTTGAGCATGATATACATTAAGCCCAAACTCTTTTGTCCGATTTTCAGCTTCGGTTTGGCTTATCCCTGATACGGAATCAGATTGAAGTTCTGTTTGAATTTCTTCCACTGAAAAAGTATGCGGCTCTGCTATTGGAAAATTAACTTTCATTTGTTTCAGGTTTTCTGCTGCTTTCCTGTGTTTTTACGCTTGATGTAACCCGGATACCATTTCGTAAATAAGGCTGCAACTATCCTCAAGGAGTAGCTTATAATTTCATAACCAAACTCAGCAGACCAAACCGGAGATTCATCAGCAAATTCAACATACTTCCATAAATCAAAATTATTGTTAAGATATTTTTTCATTTTATTACAAAATTTCATAGCTACTTACAGGCATAGGAAAATTTAACCTGTTAAGTATCTTCTCAAGTAATATTCCCTGGTTTTGGTCGTAATTGTATCCAAAAGTTGCCCTTACACCACAGGAAATAAAATGAACTGCCCTGTCGAGCGATACCGGTAAGCTATCGCCCTGCAGTAATGCCCCGGTGAGCACACTGGTAAAACAGTCGCCGGTTCCCGGAAAATCAGCCGGCATATAATCTATAGGAACTTTCCAGAAATGGGAGCCGTTCCTGTCATAAGCAATTACAGAGAATTTTTTGCCGGGAGATTTGTCCGGAACACCTGTAATAACGACTATTTCCGGTCCCATATCCGATAATCTTAATAACCATTCTTTAATTTTGTCTTCATTAATATACGACTGAAAAGGTTCACCAAGCAACAAAGAAACCTCCGTTAAATTTGGTGTAATGATATCTGCCTTTTGAATAAGAAACCTCATTTCAGAAACCATCATAGTGTCAATTGGTCCGTACATTTTGCCATTATCTCCAAGTACAGGATCAATAACAACTAACCGGCATTCATTCCCAAAAGTATCTATCATTTCCTGAACGATGCGAATTTGCTTATGTGAACCAAGAAAACCGCTGTAAATAGAATCAAAAGATATTTTTAATTTTTTCCAGTGGTCAATAATAGGTTGCATATGATTGGTAAGATCAACAAAATGGTACCCCTCGTATCGACTGTGAGCTGATAATACTGCAGTTGGAAGCGGGCACACTTTAATTCCCATAGACGATAAAATGGGAATAACAACTGACAACGAAGTACGCCCACAACCTGAGAGGTCGTGAATGGCAGCAATTTGTTTTACGGTTGATTGTGACAACATTTTATTATTGTTTTATTAAGGTATCTTTTTTATAATTTTCTGTAAAAAATAAACGACAGCATTAGCACAATTTTAATCGTAAGCTAATCTTGTTTTTTCATCTGATAAAGTGGGATCAATTATCTCTTTCCATTCTGCATCTCTCCAAGTACCAAGTTTCTCATGTACCAGTATATATTTCTGCGGAATTGGGTGTGTACCAACTACAACCGGAATTTTAAATTTTTCTTCGATAAATTTTTTAAAGTAAGAAATGTAAGGGCATGGAGGATAACCAACCACAAGTCCGGTTGCCAGATGAATAGCTTCAACCCCGTTTTTAATCATTTCTTCGGGAGTATATTCAATATTCCCGCCCGGACAACCGCCGCAAGATGTATATCCTAGCAAGTCTAAATTAGTATCTTTATCATAAATACTAAACGCACCTTCACGGTTTTTCATTGAACGAAAGCATTTTCCACCGGCACAACTCCGATACCGGTCGCAAATAATGATTCCAATTTTTTTTGAATTTGACATATCGCTTTATATATTTTAATTATTGATTAAACACTTATGTTCTTTTAAAATAATAGAACCGTCTGCTACGCCAATATGATTCGAGATGATTGGACATTTTGTTTTAAGCAGAAAAAATACTTGTCGGTTGCAATCAGATAATCCCTCAAAATTTCCCTGCCCTTTACTAATTACAAGACCTGAATCGTTGAAAATTTCAAGAAATTCAGGAATGCTCTGATTTAGAATAATTCCGGGTGACTTACATCCCGAATCAATTAATTCCGATACTTCATCTAATCCTGAAGCAATGGCGTCTTCCATTGTAACATCATTTATTATTGGAATTGAACGCACGGCATATTTTACCGGTTTTTTCAATTCTTTTATCAATATTTTATCAAAAACCGATTCACCAACATTATCACCTATATAGAGAATGTTTTCAGATTTTTCTAATTGGATTTTAAATTCGACGTAATCAAAAATAGCAAAGTCCTGTTTCAAAACACTTTTCACATCCTGTATGATGTTAAACGATTTCGTGACTCCGAGATTAATAACATTACCGGCAATAGCTATTCTTATGGCTGTTAGCAGTTTATCTTCAGAATTAGCCACAATTTTTTCTAATTCGGGATAAATAAATTTTGTTTCAGCAATATGCTGTTGCTTCATTTCCTTATAAGGATCGCAAACACCGGTAACTTCACTTACAATAGGATAAACTCTCATTCCTATTTCAGCAGGTGTTGCTTGCATTGAAATGGTTTTTATCATTTCACCTATTTTATCCAGAATTTGCTTTAATTTTCTCTCGTCCGAAGTAGCCATTCGCCCTGTACGGAGTGCCTGTTGCATAAAACAAGGAATGCAATCAAGGTATAGTTTCATTATTCGCCTGTTTTTAATTCAAAATGAGTGCCGGGATTATATAGTCTGATTCTTTTTTATATTAAGCTTCCCTAAAGTCATATTATACTATTCTATCATCAACATTTTTTTTCGTAAAAATCTCCTGATTTTATTTCACCTTCTTCGCGTTTCACGTTTTACTTCTCCATTGCAATACTTTTCAAATTCTTTGGCATTTTTTCTATCGCATATCTCAAAGCTGTACGGGGCATTGCAGATTTGTGCTCTATTACATAATCAAAAACTTCTTTTTGATGTGCCTCACTTGCGGCTTTTCAGCATCCAGCCATAACCTTTCTGCACTAAATCATCTTTATCTAAAAGTAAAATATCTGCTATATCAAATATTTCTCGCAGAAATTTTCCCTTTCTTGCAGGAATAATCAAAGTCACTGCAGAAGCCCGGCGCATCCACCTGTTTTCTGATTTAGCAAAGACTTTTAATCTATCTAAAAAGTCAGGATACATCATTATGAATTCACCAATCGTATGATTACAAAGTGTATCACTAGAAGCCCAATTATTTACATATCTGTCAACCCATTTCTCAAATACTTGAAAATCTTCCGGTTTGTAATTTTTATGAATATAATAAGCCCAATGACATGCAATGAAAGACTCCTCAATAAAACCGGATTGCCATAAACTATCACAAAGGTCGAATAGTTCTGAATTTGACTTAAAATCAACAAGTTTGAAATATTCCTTACTTATCCTATGAACAACAGGAACCTTAACCCCATAAAACTTTATCTTTTCCTTGAAAAAATATTGACTGTTTTTCCTGGTATTCTCATCAATACTTTTTCTTAGCTCTATCCGAATATTTTTAATTATATTTTTCATACAACCACGCTAACCAATTTGCTTAATGGCATTTATCAATACATAAGGGATACTAAGATTAAAACCACCGGATATGCGAGCTTGCTCATTAAGACGCGATTCGATAATATCAAAAATTTGTTCCATTTTATCATCCGGTAAAAATTTAATCCAGGAATCCATAAAAGCTAAGCGAATAAAATAATGATTGAAAAATGCAGAACCATTGGCGAATTTATAATTAAAGCGGTCGTGTACTAAACCCTTTATAGAAAATCCGTGCTTTTGGATTAATGAAATCATATAATCAACAGGCGGACGTTTTTGCGAAATATGCTCACGCATTAAATCAACTTCATTTTCCAAATTCATTTCCTTTAAAACCTTTTCTAACTCTACATAAAACTCAAACATAGTCAAATCCGTATTCATAGTTTGAATAAACTGACCGCCCGGTTTAATTATCCTTGCACACTCTGAAATAACTTTTTCAATATCGCTGACATTATTAATTCCATTATTACTTGTAATAAGTTCAACCGAATCATTATCCAGAGGTATTGCTTCCGCAACTCCCTCAAAAATCCTGACGTTTGTTAAACCGAAATACTCAACCTTTTTCTTAACCCTTTCAATTGCTTCTTTCCATGGGTCAATTCCATAGACAGTAGAACTATCGCCAAGTCTCAAAGCAATCTCCGTCAAAGGGAAACCGGTACCAAAGCCAATATCAATAGCAGAGATGCCGGTTTTATAATCAATATTTTCAAGCAGTTTCAAACCAAATGTTGCAGACCAAATCGGAGTCTCGTCAGCAACTTCAACATACTTCCCTAAATCAAAATTATTATTGAGATATTTTTTCATTTCTTTTAAAGTGAATTTAAAAATTTTTCGGCATTTTCTAAATGTGCCTTCTGCTTTATGTCCGCCATTTTATCAAAACTCCTTACCAGCATTCCCAATCTCGGATTTTGCATAAAGAACGTGCGGTGCGTATGTATAAACCTCCAGAATAACCCATCCCATACTTTTTGCCATTCACCTTTTTTATAATCACTCATCTTCATCAAATAGTTACTGCCGCTTATATATGGCTTTGTTGCCATTATTCCACCATCGGCAAACTGGCTCATTCCATATACATTAGGTACCATCACCCAATCGTAAGCATCTATAAACATTTCCATAAACCAGCGGTAAACTTCGTCCGGGTCAAATTCGCATAGCAGCATAAAGTTTCCTAAAACCATTAACCTCTCTATGTGATGACAATATCCTGTTTCTAAAACTTTTTTAATGGTAAAGTCTATAGGTTCAATGCCTATATTTCCGTTCCAGAATGAATCAGGAATTTTTCGTGTAAATCCCCAGTAGTTTTTAGTCCTTTCTTCGTTGCCTTTCAATTCATAAACAGCCCTGATAAATTCTCTCCAGCCGATAATCTGCCTGATAAATCCTCCGAGAGAATTTAACGGCACTTCATTTTTTCCTGCATACTCCAGTGTTTTATTGATAATATACTCAGGCGTGATTAAACCTGTATTCAGCATTGGAGTTAAAACACTGTGATGTAAAATGTTTTGATTTAAAACTATAGCATCTTCAAACGCACCAAACTCCGTAAACCGTGTTTTGAAAAATTCCTGTAACCATTTTTTGCTTTCGGTAAATGTTGTTGGATAAATAAAATCAGTATTGAGTTTGCCATAGTTATCCGGAAAATGTTTTTGCGTGTAAGTAACGGCTTCTTTATAAAAATTATTTGGTTTTGGAAAAATAACTTCAGGCGGTGTTTTTCCTTTCGTGTATTTCAACCGGTTTTCATCATCATAAGTCCATTTAACGCCAATTGGATTTTGGCTGTCATCTAATAATATGTTTCTGGTTTTGCGTTGATGCTTGTAAAAATCAGTTTGAAACATACGCTTTTTATCCGAGAAGTATTTTGCAATCTCTTCGGGAGTATTTAAGAATAAATGAGAACGATTTTTATAGGCTTGAACATCATAAGCCTTACAAGCCTTTTCAATCCTTTGTTCCAGCCAATAATCGGTTGTATCAATATATTCAAAGGCAGTAATTCCTGTCTTCTTCAAATGCGGGATTAATTTCCTAACATCGGCTAATTCATTGAAAGAATCAATATAAACCACCTTAATATTTTTCGAATGAAGATAGCTTTCGTAAAACTTCATGCTTGCTCTGTGAAAAGCAATTTTCTGTTTGTGAAAATTGTACTGCTTAAAGAACAGCCATTCTTCAACTAAATAAATGGTATCGCATTTTCCGGTAAGAGCATTTTCTTCGAATAACTGATGAGGAAATATTATTCCTGTACTACACATATCAGGCATTTCATTTTAGCAAGTTTTCTATAAATTAGGTTTTTAATGAAGACATTCCGCCATCAACATGTAAAATTTGTCCTGTTATCCAGCTTGCTTTTTCTGAAAGTAAAAAAGCCGCCATATTTGCGATGTCTTCGGCTTTGCCTATTCTTTTCAGAGGATGACGCGCTGCACCTGCTTCCCTCTTCTGTTCGTTATTTAATAATGAAGCCGCTAAAGGCGTATCCGTCAAAGAAGGTGCAATGCAATTTACTCTTATAGCGGGTGCATATTCAGCCGCCAGTGCTCTTGTTAATCCTTCAATTGCTCCTTTAGAAGCCGCAACCTGTGTATGGTAAGGCAAACCTGTTTGTACGGCAACCGTGGAAAATAAAACGATTGAAGCATTTGCAGATTTCTTTAATCGAGGTATTACTGCCTGAAGAAGTTTAATGGCACCGATAACCAGAAGTTTATAATCTGATTCAAAATCAGGCGGTTTAATTCTTTCAAAAGGTCTTAGGTTAATACTGCCCGGGCAGTAAACAAAGCCCGACAATTCATCCGGTAAAAAATCTAAAGCTATAGTATCTTCCAATACATTCAAATGATGAAAGCTGATATTTGGTATTTCATCAGTCGGTTCATTTTTATTGAATGTTCCCGATACATGATTTCCTGCTTCGGCAAGTTTTCTTGCCAGTTCATTCCCGATTCCTCCTGAAGCTCCTATTATTAGATAATTTTTCATATTTGTATCCGATAAAATTTATTTTTATCTTAAAAACATATACAAATATTGAAAAACATACAATTCAGAAATTTTTTGAATAAATCAGTTTTTTGCATTTCAATATAAATTTGTTTTTATTTAATTAACATAAACAAAAACTTATTGAAAATATGTCTGAACCTAAAATCGCTCAAAAAGCTCCGGTTGTTCTTGAGATGAAACCGGGTAATTATTACTGGTGTGCCTGCGGTTTATCCGCTAATCAGCCTTTCTGTGACGGCTCTCATAAAGAGTGTGATATAAAACCCGTTGCAGTTGAAATTTCAGAAGAGAAAAAAGTTGCATGGTGTGCCTGTAAACATTCAAAAAACGGGTGTTACTGCGACGGGACACATAAAACTCTCTAACTTAAAATCCTGAATGGGTTCTTTTAAATCCGTTTTTGCTGAAAAAGATTTCAGGTTTTTTATTTCTGCAAGACTTTCATTTACAATTGCGATTTTAATGCAGTCAGTTGTCATTGGCTGGCAAATGTATGAACTTACGAAAGATCCTCTTGCTCTTGGTTTTATAGGGCTTTCAGAAGCTGTTCCGGCAATTATATCTGCTATCGTATCCGGCTCTATTGTTGATAGCAATGACAGAAAAAATGTTTTGCTGTTTGCATATTCACTGATGTTTATTTGCTCAACAATGCTCTTTTTTGTTTCTTCTGATTTAATTCTACTCTCTAATACTACTAAAGTATATACAATTTATTCTGTCGTTTTCATCACAGGAATTTCAAGAGGATTTTATATGCCTGCCGCTCAGGCATTGCTTGGACAAATTGTAAAAAGGGATTTATATGCTTATGCTGTTAGCTGGAATGCTTCTGTCTGGCAAATCGGAGCTATTACCGGTCCTGCAATCGGCGGTTTCATTTACGGATTCTTTGATGTGAATATTACTTATGCCGTTATCATTAGTTTTATATCTATTGCTATCTTATTTCTTTTTTTGGTTAAAGGAAAAGGTCTGCCCGTAAATACTGTAAAAAATTTATCAGTATTAGATAAGCTGACAAGCGGTATTAAATTTGTATTTAATAAGAAAATTGTTCTTGGCTCGATGACTCTGGATTTATTCGCTGTTCTTTTTGGTGGTGCTACAGCACTATTGCCTGTATTTGCTTCTGATATTCTTGATGTCGGTCCGAAGGGTCTTGGTATTTTAAGAGCCGCTCCTTCTGTCGGTGCAGTTTTAGTTGCTTTGTATCTGACAAAACGTCCTCCGCTTAAAAGAACCGGAGAAGTGCTTTTTGCCTGTGTTGCGGCTTTTGGCATTTGTATGATTGTATTTGCTTTGTCAGCAAATTTTTATTTGTCAGTTGCAGCTCTTGCTCTCAGCGGCGGTTTTGACAGTGTAAGCGTTATAGTAAGACAAACTATTCTTCAGATTTTCACTCCCGATGAAATGAAAGGGAGGGTCGCGGCTGTTAATAGTATATTTATTGGCTCTTCAAACGAAGTTGGTGCGTTTGAATCCGGTTTTGCAGCAAAATTACTTGGCGTTGTTCCTTCAGTTGTATTTGGCGGAATTATGACTATTGTAGTTGTTATATCCGCTATGTTTATTTTCCCGGATTTGAAAAAGATGGAGCTGAAAAATTAAACCTGTGATAAAAATTCAGAAAGGTATTTGTTAAATATTTCCATATTTTCTATTGGAGTCAGATGGCCTGATTCAGGAATTATTCTCATAACTGAGTTTTTTATAATCTTATGCATTCGCTCAGTATTTGGCAGTGGCGAAAATGTATCCTGCTCCCCTACCATTAAAAGCACGGGAATTTCAAGTTCTTTCAATTGCTCAGTCGTAGATGTCCGTGTTGCCATAGCAATTGAAGCACCGGCAAGCGACTTTTCGGATTGCTCATTTATTATACCCTTGATAAATCTATACAACTCTTTATTATTGTAATTCTTTTCGTATAAAAGACGCTTCATAAATTCATCTGCAAAATTTCCTATGCCATAGTTCATTAACCTGTCAATAAATCTTGAACGACTTATCAGCCCCTTGTCATCGTCTCTTTCTGATTTTGAGTCTGCTAATATCATAGAAGCAAATTTATCTGGTGATTTCAGAACTGCCCTCTGTACTATATATCCGCCCATTGATAAGCCACATATATTTACATTTTCCAATCCAAGTGATAATATAATATTTAATACATCATTTGCAAAGGTTTCCATTGTGTAAATATTCTTAAATGAATCAATACTTTTACCAAATCCGCGAATATCGTAAGTAATAACACGGTAAGTATTTCTGAACATTTCTACCTGATTATACCACATCTTATTATTCATCGGGAATGCATGAACAAACAGGAGTGTTTTACCATCACCTTCGTAATCGAAAACAGCAATATCATTAATTTTATATTTTTTCATACCTTAATTTCATTTAAAAATGTTTCGATTGTTGAGTTAAAATACTCAGGCGATTCAAGGTTTGAAAGATGACCTGCATTTGGAATAACCACTAATTTTGACCCGGGCAAATGAGAATGCATTGTTTCTGCAACAGGCGGAGGCGTAAGTATATCAAGCTCACCAACAATAAAAAGTGCAGGATTTTTATATGCCGCTAATGTTTCAAGCGTATTCGTACGGGTTGCAAGAGCTATCATTGCAGCACAGATAGATTCATCAGAATTTCCGGAAATAATTTCTTCGAGTTTATTTCTGAATTCGGGATTATCAAAGTTATGAGGTGCCACAAGATTTTTTGTAAACTGCTCAAGGTATTCATTCCGCTTTCCGGATTTTATTGTTTCTATTGCGTTTGAGCGTGTTATAATTGCTGCATCTGCATCGCGTTCGGCTCTTGTATCTGCAAGTGTAATTGATGAAAATAGTTCAGGGTGTTTCCCGATTGCCCTTAAAATAATATAACCTCCCATAGAGAGGCCAACAGCATTGACTTTTTCAAGTTTCAGACCGTTAATTACGGAAATTAAATCATCTGCAAATGTCTCCATTGTGTATTGATAATCTTCAACCTTGCTTTCACCAAGACCTCTTACATCATAGGTTACTACCCGGAATTTGTCTTTGAAATAATTTACCTGTGGTTCCCACATCTTTGAACTCATCGGGAATGCATGTACAAACAGTAGATTTTTCCCTTCGCCGCCAAAATCGTTGACGGATAATTTTCCGATTTTTAGTTTTTCCATTATAGCTCTGCTTTATATTCTCTGTTAATTGTTATTATTCTTATTACTATATGTCTTGATTCATCTGAATTTATTGTTCCCCATAACAATGCCAGTTGCTGTAACTGTACATCAGGGCGGTATTTTGCAGAAAGACCAATTACAACTTCTCTTACATTCAGGTTATAAGCCGTATTCATTATAGCATAGAATGCATTGTTAGTAGGGACTACTATAGTATGTACCGGTTTGCCGATTTCCTCCGCAGTATCCACTACACGGCTGAATAATTCCTGTTCATCGCGCTCTAATTCTTCAGAGACCTCAGTTGACAATTTATCTTTAAAAACTCTTGCTGTCATTACAATTATATCCGTCTTTTCAACATCTGTGTCATTAATAACCTTTCTCAAATGGTTTAAATTCCCGGGGTCCTTAACAGCCACGAGTACTTTATCCTCTAAATCAGTTCCAACTGATTCTGCAGAAATTTCCGTCTCATCTTCAACATTAAAATGTTCAAGTATCTTATTATGTTTCTCCTGCTCAAATTCATCTTCTGTAATGTTTTGTTCCTTCATTATATTACGCTTGTTGATAATTGAAGATACTGTAA
>Ga0073934_10008509_pt1 | contig 13649 bp, 12 predicted proteins | sample LarsenN4metaG_FD_76834 | JGI IMG/M metagenome (GOLD analysis project Ga0073934, IMG submission 76834) | Hot spring sediment bacterial and archeal communities from British Columbia, Canada, to study Microbial Dark Matter (Phase II) - Larsen... ...
GCCATGCCGACGATCGGGCGGTTCAACCTCATCGCCCCCGTGGAGCCGTGGAAGGCCGCGTCGCCGAAGCTGAAGATGCCGCCGTCGTCGGCGACGAGCCAGTAGCCGTTGCCCGTCGGCGTCGGTGCCATGTCGACGATGGGACGGTTGAGGCGGATGCCACCGGTGGAGCCGTGGAAGGCCGCGTCGCCGAAGCTGAAGATCCCGCCGTCGGCCGCGACGACCCAGTAGCCGCGCCCGCTCGGCGTCGCGTCCATCCCGACGACACGCGCCCGCAACGGCTCGGGCGGGTCGCCGTGGTGGTGCGCGGCGCCGAACGCCGCGATCGTCGAGACGCTGTCGAGGCAGGGTGCGTGGTGCAGCGCCGTGCGGTTCGCAGTCGCGCTGGTCGTCGTGCAGCTCGGGTCGAACTCCCACGGCGGACGGCACGTGACGACCCGGCACACGACCGGGCCGACGCACGGCAGCTCCTGGTGGCACTGCCCGTAGCGGAACTCGTTGCAGCAGTGGCGGCGCTGGTCGCACGACTCGGTGCCGCATCGGCACGAGCAGTCGTAGCAGCCGGGCGCGCAGATGCCGTTGCGGCCACACCCGCAGGATCCGCACAGCGCGTTGCAGTCGAGGTAGTAGCGCGGCCCGCGCTCGCAGAACGGCGAGTTGTCGGCCTTCCACCAGCCGGCCGGGATGGTGTTGGGCGGGCACGTGTTCGCGCCGTTGTTGACCGAGCAGCAGAACACCGTCCACCCCGCCGCACACGCGGCATCGGGCCCACACACCGACGCGTAGGCGGTTCCCGGCCGCAGCAGGTAGCGCATCGGGGTCACCGCGAGCGCGGAACCGACGACTGCCGTCTTCGCGAGGAAGCTGCGCCGCCCGAAGCGCGTCGCGAGACGCTCGGAGATCACCGCGACCGCCCGGTCCGCGAGCTTCACAGCACGAGCTCCAGGCGTTCGAGGACCGCGTTGACCTCGGCGATCGTGCGCGGCAGGTAGGCGCGGCTGCCGGCGACCACGTAGAGGCAGAACGCACGACCGCCTTCGGTGAAGAAGAGCTGGCAGCCGAGCTGGCCGGGGAGCGGACGCTGCAGCCGCTTCGAGCTGAACAGGTCGGGTTGCAGGCGAGGGACGCCCTGCGCAGCGAAGAGCGGCGTCCCGACCGCGTCGGGGCCGTACTCGAACAGCGCGACGAACACGTCGGGTGAGCGCATGAGCTCGGTCACCCCCGCGCCGAAGTCGCCGCGCGCCTCGGGCATCGGGAAGGTCGCGAGATGCAAGACGGTATGGGTCTCCTCGCCGGCAGTTGTGGCCGGTCGGCGAAGGATGCGCCCCTCCCATCCCTGGAGCAGTGTGACGGCGAGACCGTGCGCCGCGATGCGCGTCACGCGACCGCCACCCCCAGGATCGTGGCACCCGCGACCTGTACGGTCGCGGTCGCCCGCGCGACGACCGGCCGGGCGCGCTCGAAGGTCCGCACGACTGCGTACAGCGACGCGGGCTCGTGTGCGCGCGCGTTGCCGAGGATTGGGATCGCCCGCGTGGCGCCGAACAGCGCGCCGATCGCGGCGCCTGCGAACGGCGAGCCGCTCGCCGCCGCGCACGCGAAGGCGACCCACGTCGCCGAAGCGGTGACGATGGTGGTGAACCCGAGCCCGAGCTGCGCGCCGAAGCCCACCCCGTAGACCCATCCCCGGTACGTCACCAGCCAGTTCTCGTCGACCTGCCGGCGCGGGCCTGGGACGCGCAGCCCGACGACGCCGGCGTCGGCGACGAGACCCGCGAGCGCGAGCGCGACGACCACGGCGGCGGCGCCCACGCCGGGTCGGGTGAGCGCGCCGGCGGCGCCGAGCAGCGCACCCAGCAGCGCGCCGGCCGCAGTGGACGCCGCGACATAGGCGGCGACGGTGATCGGATAAGACTGACCGCGGCCCCGCTCGCCGAGGGGGCTGATGCTCGCGAGCATCGACTCTCCTCAGGGCGACCAGGTGCTGCGGACCGCGGCGAGGACGGCGAGGACGCAGCCGAACACGGCGACCGGTTCGTTCATGACCTCGTCTCGTGCGCGATCTGTTCGGCGGTGCGGTAGAGGCTCGGATCGCCGGGTGCAATGCCGTGCGCCAGGAGCTCGGCGTCGATGCGCGCCTCGCGCGTCGCGTCGATGACGTCGTCGCCGCCCGCTTGGAGGATCAGGTTTCGGACCTGCGGCCACGTGAGGCCCGTGCCCTCGCCGTGGATGCGGCCGCTCGCGCCGTCGACCAGCACGAAGTACGGCGAACCCGGAACGCCGTACGACTCCCACGCGGCCGATGACATGACCACCGGAAGGTCCGCGGGTGCGAGGTCGCGCAGAGCGGAGATGCTCTCTTCCGCGGGGTCCTTCGTCACCGCGAGCACCCGCACGTCGGCGGGAAGGCCGAGCGAGTCGTGATGCGCGAGCTGCTCCCAGAACGTGCGGCAGGTGAGGCAACCGCTCGACAGGAACGCGAGCAGCGTCCGGTGGCGCGTCCCGACGACCGGGACGTGCAGCACGTCGTCGTGCAGCCCGGCACCGCCGACGTCGTGCCCAGTCCCGAGACCCCCGCTCCGGGGCGCATCGCCGCGGGGCCGCAATGCGACCGGCGCGCCTCCTGGCGCCTGCTCGAGGTCGACACCCATGTCGTGCAGCCGGCGCAGGATCTCCGCGTGGCTGCGCAGCAAGCCGGCGACGAGCAGTGTCAGCAACGCGACGACGATCGTTTCGATCGCGACGAGCACGGCCATCAGCGATGTCCTCCCGAGGAAGCGCGCAGGTCGGCATGCGCGCCGAGTACGAGCGCGGCGAGCCACGCGCAGCAGACGACGAGCCCGAGGAAGGGGAGCGCCGCGAGGGGTTGATCGGCGAGCTCGCTCGCCGGCGGGACCCCGAACGCCGCAGTCGCAGCCGACGCGCACGCGGCGACGTTGACGGCGAGGTGCGCGCCGGTCACAGGAGCCGACGCCGCGCCGAGGCAGTCACACGGCGTTCCGGGTGCCGTGCGCAGGAGATGGACCACGTACGCGGCAAGCAGCGCGTACGCAGCCGCGACGACGAGCGCCGCGACGCCGCCGACGGCGGCGCCCGCGGCCCCGACCGCGATCTCCGCCGCGCCGAGGATTGCGCGACGGCTGCGTAGTTTCGCGATTCCCGCGATCACCAGCAGCGAACAGGCCGCGAGGTACGGCCCGGTCGCGAGGCTCGCGAGCTGCTCGGCACGGCTCACCGATGGGTTCAATCGGCGGACGTGCCTTCGAAGTGAAGAGATCCCCGCTAGACGATCGCGCCCACAGTGCGCAGATCGGCCCGGAGTGCCGCGACGTCGACACGCGCGACCTCGCCGTCGGGAGCGCGCGCGGCGGCCGCACCCGCGGCCTCGCCGGTCGCCATCGCGGCAGGGATCTCCTTCGTTGCCTGGTGTACGTAGCGGCTCGTCGAGATGCATCGACCTGCGACCAGGAGATTGCGGACCGCCGCGGTCGTGAGGCAGCGGTAGGGCACGTCGAACACGACGGCACGCCGCGTCCAGTGCCCGGTCCGCGCGACCGCGTCGGGGAAGCGGCGGTCGCCGTCGGACCTCTCGAGGACGTAGTTGCCGACGAGCCGGCGGCTCTCGGTGATGCCGATCATCTTCGCGACGTCGTCGAGCCATGCGCCGGGGTGGGCGGCGACCCGCCGTGCGACCTCGCGGCGCACGACGTCGCGGCACTCGAGCTCGGCCGCGGTGAGGTCGTCGGGGTCGATCGGGTCGACCCGGCGGCTGAGCGGCCCCCACGGCACGAGCACGCGCGACGCCGCCGTCGTGCGGAAGCCACCGGGCCCCGGCGCGTCGACACCCCCGAGCCGGAACCACAGCCACGGGGGGATCGTCACGTGCTCGTACGCCGCGCCGGCCGCGACCAGCACGTCGCCGTCGCCGGTCGCGTCGACGACGACGCGTGGCCGGACCACCTCGCGACCTCGCTTCGACTCGAGTACGACTGCGTCGATGCGGCCGTCGGGGGCGTACGCGTGCGCGCACCACGAGTGGAGACGTAGCCGCACCCCCGATTCGCGCACGAGATCGAGGGCAACGTCGACGAAAGCCTCGGGATCGAACGCGACCGAGTAGCGCACGACGTCGGGCGGAGCACCCCAGATCAGGCCGTACGCGCGCCACCGCTCGACCGCTTCGACGTCGAGCGAGCCCCATTCCGTTGCGTCCGGATGGATCCCTGCCCCCGCGGCGTCGAGCCGGTCGACCGCCTCCTGGCAGAGTCCGGCGACGACCTGCGTCCCGCACCCGTCGTCGAGGGTGAGCAGCAGGTTGATCAACCCGAACGTCGCGAGGCCTCCGACGAAGCCGTACCGTTCGACGAGCCACACGTCGGCGCCTCGGCGCGCGGCGGCGACCGCCGCCGCGATCCCCGCACTGCCCGCCCCGACGACCAGGACGTCGGGCGCACCGATCACCGGCAGGTCCCGTGCCGGCTCGTGCCACACCTCGCTCACGCGTGGGACGCTATCGACATGGTGGACGCGGGGGGACTGCCGCTTGCCGGCAAGGTCGTGATGATCACGGGCGCGACGAGCGGGATCGGCAGGGAGACGGCGCGGGCGCTCGCCGTGCTCGGTCCCCGGCTGTACCTGGTCGCACGGAACTCCGCGCGGGCCGATGCGACGGTGCGAGAGCTCGCCGCGGCGACCGGCAACCGCGACGTCCACATCCTGCTGGGAGATCTCAGTGCGCAGTCCGACGTGCGACGCGTCGCGAGCGAGTTCCTCGCACGCGGTGACCCGCTCCACGTCTTGTGCAACAACGCGGGCGCGGTCGGCCGTCTCCGGCGTCAGGAGTCGGTCGACGGAATCGAAGCGACGTTCGCGCTCAACCACCTCGCCTACTTCCTGCTGACATTGCTGTTGCTGCCCCGGCTGCGTGAATCGGCGCCCGCGCGGGTGGTCAACGTCGCGTCGGACGCGTACAAGGACGTGAAGGGACGGTTCCCCTTCGACGACTACCAAGCCGCGCGGAAGTACGCACCGATCCGCCAGTACGGCGTGTCGAAGCTCGCGAACATCCTGTTCACGCGCGAGCTCGCACGACGTCTCGACGGATCCGGTGTCACGGTGAACGCCGCGACGCCGCCGCGCCTGACGGGCACGCGCTTCGCGCACAACGTCCACGCCGGCGCGAAGATCGCGCTCACGCTGTGGAGGCCATTCGCGCTCTCACCGCGCAAGGGAGCCCGGCCCGTGGTGCACCTGTGCAGCTCGCCCGAGGTCGAAGGCGAGACCGGCACGTACTGGTCGGGCATGACCCGGCCGGCACTGCGCGACGCGGCGACGAACGACGACGACGCGCGCCGGCTGTGGGATCTGAGCGCCGCGTTGACCGGGGTCGACCTTCAGCCGCCGAGATAGCTGGCGAGCGCGTGTTCGTGGGCGTCGGACGCCCGGCCGTGCCAGGCGATCTCGCCGTGGCGCATGACGACCGCGGCGTCGGCGAACGCGAGCGCGCGCTCGACGTACTGCTCGACGAGCACGATCGTCACGCCCTGCTCGCGGGCCCGGGTGAGGCCGTCGAAGACGAGGTCGACCATCATCGGCGCGAGCCCGAGTGACATCTCGTCCGCCACGAGCAGGCGCGGTGGTGCCGCGAGCACGCGTGCGAGGGCGAGCATCTGCTGCTCACCCCCGGACAGCGTCCCCGCGTGCTGATGGCGTCGCTCCCCGAGGATCGGGAAGATCTCGACGGCACGCTCGACCGCGGCGGAGCGCTCGGACGCCGGGACTGCGTAGCGCAGCATCGCCCGCAGGTTGTCGGCGACCGAGAGATGCGGGAAGATCCCGCGGCCTTCGGGGACGTAGGCGACGCCGAGGCGGGCGACGCGATGCGGTGGCCACCCGGTCGCGTCGTGCCCTGCGATGCGAATGCGTCCGGCCGCGGGCCGCACGGCCCCGGCGACTGCGGCCGCCAGCGAGCTCTTGCCCGCGCCGTTGGCGCCGAGCACCGCGACCGTGCTTCCCGGCTCGACCGCGAACGAGACGCCGAACACCGCGCGCGCGTCGCCGTACGCGACCTCCAAGCCGGTGACCTCGACCGCCGCGCTCATGAGGTCGTTCCCAGGTACGCGGCCTGGACCGCTGGGTCGGTGCGGACTTGACCCGGCGTACCGTGCGCGATCGGTCGGCCGAAGTCGAGGACCGTGACGATGTCGGCGAGCCCGAGGACCATCTCGACGTTGTGTTCCACGAGCACGAGGGAGATGCCCCGCTCGCGACGAAGGGTGGCGAGAACGCCGGCGAGCGCAGCCGTTTCGTTGGCGTCGAGTCCCGACGACGGCTCGTCGAGCAGCAGCACCCGCGGTCGCGTCGCGAGCGCCCGGGCGATCTCGACGAGCCGGCCGGTGCCGAGCGGCACCGTCGCGGCCGGGACAGGCGCGATTCGCGTCAGTCCGAGCAGCTCGAGGATCCCGTCGATGGTGTCGTCCTCGCCCGGGAGCGGGCGGCTCCCGAGCCCCACGAGGTCGAGCGCGAGCCGCACCGCGGGGTGGCGGCGACCGACGCGGTACGCGACGACGAGGTGCTCGCGCACCGTCAGCTCCTCGAACAGCTCCAGGCGCTGGAACGTGCGCGCGAGTCCGAGGCGAGCGCGCCGTTGTGGTGACGCGCCCGTGACGTCGTGGCCCGCGAGGTGCACCGTCCCGGTGCGCGGCCGGACGAGCCCCGACAGCACGCCGAACATCGTCGTCTTGCCGGCGCCGTTGGGGCCGATCAGCCCGACGATCGCTCCTTCGGGCACGCCGAGCGACACGCCGTCGAGCGCGACGAGGCCACCGAAGCGGACGGTCACGTCCCGTGCGTCGAGGAGCGCAGGCGCGTCGTTCACGTCGCGGCGACCGCCTCGACCTGCCGTGCCCGGCGGCGGGCCTCTCGCTTGCGCCGCCGGTCGCGGTGCCCGTAGACGACCTGGTGCACGACGCCCTGGGGGTCGCGGGCGAGCCCGATCGCCCCGAGGCCGAACAGGATCGTCGGGAGCTCCTGCCAGCCGTCACCGGTCAGGTGCTCGGCGACGAGTTGCGGGAACACCGCGAACGCGAGGCCGGCGAGCAGTGCGCCCGCGATCGACCGTACGCCCCACGTGACGACCACAGCCAGCCAAACGACACCGATCAGGACGTTGTACTGGTCGGGGTCGGCCACCCGCCCGTAGGTCGCGTACAGGCCCCCGCCGATACCGGCGACGAACGCGCTGATCGCGAACGCGGCGAGCTTCGACCATACGATCGAGATCCCGAGCGTCGCCGTCGCCGTCTCGCTCGTGCGCATGGCGCTCAGGTTGAGACCGGTGGTCGACCGCTTGATGTTGCGCACTACCAGGGCGACGACGACGAACAGCGCGGCGAGCAGGTAGAAGAACGGCGTGTCCTCGCCGAACCCTTGCGGCCGCGGCACTCGGACACCGTCGTCGAAGTTCCGCACCGATGGAACGTTGAAGTACGTGTACTGGACGAGCAGCGCGAACGCGAGTGTGGCGAGGCCGAGGTACAGATCGCCGAGCCGGAGGCTCGGCAACGCCGCCACCATGCCGATCGGCACGACGATCAACGCGGCGAGCGGGATCGCGAGCAGGACGTCCATGCCCTTGTTCGTCGCGAAGTCGGCGGTGATCGCGGCGGCGACGCCCGCGAACGTGATCTGCGCGAGCGAGATCATGCCGCCCTCGCCGGTCACGATCGTGATCGACAGGAAGATGATCGCCAGCGCGAGGCCCTTTGCGACGATGCTCTGCCACAGCCCGCTGAGGTAGACGGGCGCGAGCAGCACGCCTGTGAGCAGGACGGCGATCGGCAGCAGACGGCGCCACAGCGGCAGGTGCCGCTCGTCGGTCGCGTGCAGTTCCGGCTCGGCCGCCGCGCGAGTGTCGACCGAGAAGCGCTCCCTCCCGAGGCCACGGTATGCGAGGAGGAAGACGATCATCACGACGAACGGGATGCACGCCGGGAAGTTGTTGACGACCACACTCCAACTGCTGTCGCGGTCGATCACGTCGTAGAGGGCGTCTTGCACCTGCCGCGATTTCGACAGCTCCTGCGCGAGCCCGAGGAGCAACGAGCCGCCGAACGCGAGCGGCAGGCTGTGCATGCGAGCGATGACGACGGCCGCGAACGAACCGAGCACGAGGAACGTGAACTGCACCTCGTTGAAACCGCGGTAGGTCCCGAGGAGGACCCCTGCGACACCGGCGAGCATCATCCCGATCACCCAGGCGCCGGCGTTGACGAGCGCGGTGTTGAACCCGACGATCCCGGCCATGCGAGGCGCGTCGACGGTCGCGCGCACCGCGAGACCGAACGGTGTGAAGCGGATGACGACCGTCATCAGGATCGCGACGACGATCGCGGCGCTCAGGATCGCGACCTGGTCGGAATCGATCGGGACGTCGAGCCAGCGGTATTGGTGCGGCGGCGAGAACACGACGCTGGGGCGTTCGAAGTCCCGCTGCTCGTGGCCGTAGATCACCTTCGTGAGCGCCGGAACTGCGACGAAGAGGCCGATCGTCGACACCAGCCGCACGGACGGCGGCGTGTCGGCGAGGCTCCGGAACAGCACGGCCCACAGGAACACGCCGAGCAGCGGCGCCACGACGAACACCGTCACCAGCCCTGCAGCCCGCTCGTCCCAACCGTGGTCGACGACCAGCTCGTAGAACGTCACGCCCAGGAAGAACGCCAGCATCCCGTGCGCGAAGTTGAAGATCCGCGTCGACGCGTACGTCAGCACGAGGCCCAGCGTCGCGATCGCGTAGACGCTCCCGACGACGAGACCGGTGACGATGTACGTCGTCATGGCTCAGCGCGGATCAGATCTCGATCGGTTCCCCGCAGAAGGCTTCGCCGTCGAAGAGCGGCGTGAAGGCACCGTTGGTCACCTGCACGTAGTACGCGCACGGGAACTCGTCGCCGAAGTTCTCCGAGAGGTCGACCGGGTCGAACGCGCCGCCGCCGTCGTAGCCGTCGACGAGCCGTAGGTTGGCGATGAAGGCCTCCCGCGTCGGGCACTCGACGCCGGCCTGCTTGATCCCTTCGATGAACATCTCGGCGCCGAGCCAGCCGATGTACGGGATCTGGCCGCGTACCACCTCGGCCGGCGCCCACTTGTCGAACTCGAGGAACGACGGCGGGTCGAGCTCGAACGGGATGAACTCGAGACCGAACACCGCGCCTTCGACGCCGGGGAGGCCCGTGATGCGCGGGTCGTACCCACCCGGGAAGACGATCGCCTGCATCTCTGCCTGGGCCTTGGTCAGCGCGTCGCTCAGCGCCGCGTTCTGGACGAAGTCCATGCCGGTCAGCACGCCGTCGGCGCCGGAGTCCTTGATGGCCTGCGCCTCGGCGGTGAACTCACGCTGGTCGGTGGTGACGGTCGTGTTCTCGTAGACGATCTCGAGGTTGCCGATCTGTTCGATCGAGCGGCGCACACGTTCGATGAACAGCGCGCTCGACGCGTTGCCGCCGCCGATCAGTGCGACCTTCGTCGCCCCGAGCTCCTCGAACAGCTCGGCGTTGCGGGTGGTGTACTCGTTCTGGGGATCGTCGGCGGTGCCCTGACGGAACGTGAACATGTTCGGGTGGGTCGACCATGCCGGAACACCGACGTGCCAGCCCGCGACCGGGATGCCCTCCTGGTTGAGGTACTCGGCGGAGCCGGCCGCTGCGCTCGACGCTTCGATGATCCCGAACACGTTCTCCTGCTCGACGAGGTCGCGAGCGACCTCGCCGTTGCGGGTCTGGTCGCCGGCGTCGTCGCGGGTGACCAGCGTGATCGTGCGGTCGCCGAGCTCTCCTTCCTGGTTGGCCTTCTCGATGCGCGCCTTGATGCCGTCGAGCGCCGCCGCGAACGAGGTCGCGCTCGGGCCGGACTCGATCGCGATCGTCCCGACCCGGATCTCGGTGTCGCTGACACCGGGGTCGTTGACGCACGGGTCCGGGGCCTCGATCCGGGTGAGGCCGGCGAACGGGTCGGTGCTGTCGTCGGCGGGCTCGCCGGTGTCGTCGGTCGACGTGTCGTCTCCGGCGGGTTCCTCGGTCCCCTCACCACCGGCGTCGTCGTCGCCCTCGTTTCCACACGCCCCGGCGACGAGCATGACGGCGGCCAGCAGCGCGACGACCATCCGGCGCTTCAGCATCTCGGTTCCCCCGTGTGTTCCCGCGCTCGCGCGGTCCCTGACACCGGCGTCATAGTTACCACGTTTTGTCGGAGGCCGGGTGGCGGCGCGAACTTGTGCGGATGCAGTTCGCGCTGTTCTACGAGATCCCCGTCGCGCGCCCGTGGTCGCCCGACAGCGAGCACCAGGCCTACAAGCACACGCTCGAGCAGGCGGTCGCGGGGGAGGCGGCCGGCTTCCACGCCTTCTGGACCGTCGAGCACCACTTCCTCGAGGAGTACTCGCACTGCTCGAACCCCGAGGTGCTGTACGGCGCGATCGCCGCGCGCACCGAGCGGATGCGCATCGGCTACGGCGTCCGCCTGATGCCCAAGCCCTACAACCACCCCGTCCGCACGGCGGAATCGGTCGCGGTGCTCGACCTGCTGTCCGACGGCCGCGTCGACTTCGGGACCGGGCGATCGGCGACGCGCATCGAGCTCGAGGGTTTCGGGATCGACCCGAAGGACACGCGCGACATGTGGCGCGAGGCGATCGAGCACGTCGTCGGCTGCTGGACCAACGATCGCTACGCGTTCGAAGGGCGCCACTGGTCGATGCCGGAGCGGCGCGTGCAGCCGAAGCCGCTCCAGGCTCCGCACCCGCCGATCTGGGGCGCGACGACGAGCGACGACGGGCACCAGCAGGTCGGCGAGCTCGGCCTCGGGCTCTGCTCGTTCGCCGTTGGGATCCCGCCCGAGCAGGTGAAGGCGAAGATCGACATCTACCGCGACGCCGTCGCCAAGTGCGAGCAGCCGATCGGGAAATTCGTCAACAACCGCGCCGCCACGTTCACGATGGCGGTGTGCGCGCCCGACCGCGACGAGGCGTGGGCGACGGCGCGCGAGTCGTTCGAGTGGTACCCGAAGGTCGGTGCCCGCCAGATCGCGCAGGTTGCCGAGTGGATGGAGGAGCGGCAGCAGGCGCTCGGCAACTACGACTACGCCGCCGACATGCGCAAGACCTCCGACGACGGGTCGCTCGATCTCCTGAGCCTCGAGTACCTCGCAGAGAGCGGGGCATGCGTGCTCGGGACGCCCGACGACTGCGTCGAGGCGTGCCGTCGGTACGAGGCGGCGGGCGTCGACCTCCTGCTCTGCCTCGTCAACCCGTACCGCATCCCCCACGACAAGGTGATGCAGACGATCGACCTGTTCGGGAAGTACGTCATCCCCGAGTTCGCGTGACACTCCGGGCACTCTGCCCGAACGGGGTGAACGCGCCATTGCACCGGCGCTCCCATTCCCAATAATGGATGGTTCGACACGCCTCCAGGGACGGGAACGACATGCACCCCATTTCGGTCAACGCGCCGGTCGACGACGGCGCGCGGCGGGCGCGGCTCTTCGCCGGTGAGCTGTTCCTCTACACGCCGAACGCCGCGACCACTGCGCTCGTCGACCTCGCTCGTTCGCTGCTCGAGGAGGCGTTCGCGCCGCACGACCCGGTGACGGCCCAGTACGAGATGCCGGTCGAGGAGTACGCCGCCATCTACGCCCGCGTGAAGCCTGCGTTCATCCACCACGAGAAGGCGCCGGGGCTCATCCGCGACATCCTCGAAGAGGTGGGATGCGACCTCGACGAGACGTACCAGGACAAGCCCCGGATGCGGGTCAACACCGCGCACGGCTACCTGCGCTCGGGCGCCGCGTACGCGCTGCACCCGCACCGCGACACCTGGTACTCCGCGCCGATGGCGCAGGTGAACTGGTGGCTCCCGATCTACGAGTTCTCGTCCGAGAGCGGCATGTCGTTCCACCTGAACTACTGGGACCGCGCGGTCGAAAACGAGTCGGAGACGTTCAATTACTACGAGTGGAACGCGGTCGGTCGCATGGAGGCGGCGAAGCACGTGAAGTCCGACACACGCAAGCAGCCGCACGCGACGGAGGAGCTGGCGCTCGACCCGCAGGTCTCGGTCGTGTGCGAGCCGGGTTCCCTGCTGATCTTCTCCGCAGCCCACCTCCACTCGACGACGCCCAACACCACCCATCGCGCCAGGTTCAGTGCCGACTTCCGTACCGTCAACCGCACCGATCTGGAGCAGGGACGAAGTGCGCCGAACCTCGACTCCCACTGCACCGGCACGAGCCTGCGTGACTTCCGCCGGTTCTCCGACGGCGCCGGCGTGCCGGAGGATCTGGTCGCCCGCTACGACAGCGGATCGGTCGACGGCTTGTTGGTGTTCGACGCCGAGAGCGCGGCGCGCGCGCTCGGGCAGCCGGACCCCGCGCGCTGACGGCGTGTCACTTCGCGACCGCCTCGTACGCCGCTTCGAGCTGGGCACCGACGACGGCCGGGGCGACGAGATCCTCGACGAGCCGGCGCGCGGCGCGGCCTGCGCCGGCGGCGCGCGTCGCGTCGTCGCAGTAGGCGGTGAGCGCGTCGGCGAGCGCGCGGACGTCGCCGACGGGTACGACGGTTCCCGCGCCGCGCCCGGCGACGAGCTCGGCCATGCCGACCTTGTCGGAGCACACGACTGGCCGGCCCGACGCCGCGGCCTCCCACGCAACCGTCGGGAACATGTCGAGGCGGCTCGGGATCGCGACGACGCGCGCCTGCCGGTAGAGGTCGCGCAGCGCATCGCGTTCGAGCTCGCCGCGGAACTCGACCGGCGAGCCGAGCGCGGCGTTGCGGGCGAACACCGCGGCGGCCCATCGCCGGCCGTCGCCGCCCGACGGATAGCCGCCGGCCACAACGACTCGCGTGCCCGGGACACGCGCCGTGAGCAGCCGCGCCGCGTCGACCAGGACGTCGACTCCCTTGGTCGGTTCGATCCTGCCGACTGCGAGCACGACCGGCTCGGTCGTGTCCGCAGGGGTTGCCGACCAGCTCGTCGCGTCGAACGGGTTGTGCACGACGACGGGTTCGCGGCCCGACAGCCATCCGCACGCCGCGAGCGTTTCGGCGAGCAGTTGCGACGGCACGACGAGCGCGTCGGCGTGGCGCGCGCCGAAGCGATCGAGCCAGTCGGCGACGCGGCCGCGTACGGTCAGCCGGCCCCACAGCCGGGTACGCAGCATGCCGGGGCCGTGCACCGTCATCGCGACCGGTGGGTGCCGGCGCAGCAGGAAACCCAGCGCCATGCCGTCGCTCTCGTTGGTGGCGACGACATCGGCTGCGAGACCGAGCCGGCGGTACTCGACGAAGCAGGACGCGGCCTGGTTGAGCCGGCGCACGAGCCCGTCGCTGGGATGATCGCGCCCCCGCGACAATCGCAGCAGCGCGCGTACACCGAGGCCGACGACCGGGATGCGTTGCGAACGGCCCGGGCCGGAGAGCAGGGTCGGGCGGCGGTGGACGAGCACGCCGTCGTGTTCCTCGTCGCTCGCCGGCTGGTGCGGTACGCAGCTCAGCACGTGGACCTCGTGGCCGCGTGCGGCGAGCGCGCGGGCCATCTCCGAGGTCGCCGCACCGACCCCGTTCCACAGGACCGGCGGGAATTGCATGGACA
>Ga0073934_10008510_pt1 | contig 13649 bp, 10 predicted proteins | sample LarsenN4metaG_FD_76834 | JGI IMG/M metagenome (GOLD analysis project Ga0073934, IMG submission 76834) | Hot spring sediment bacterial and archeal communities from British Columbia, Canada, to study Microbial Dark Matter (Phase II) - Larsen... ...
GAGCTGCGCGAGGTCCTCGATGGAGTAGATGTCGTGGTGGGGCGGGGGCGAGATGAGGGTGACGCCGGGCACGGAGAAGCGGAGGCGCGCGATGAGCGGCGAGACCTTGTGGCCGGGGAGCTGGCCGCCCTCGCCGGGCTTGGCGCCCTGCGCCATCTTGATCTCGATCTCGCGCGCGTTGGCGAGGTATTCGGCGGTGACGCCGAAGCGGCCCGACGCGACCTGCTTGATGGCGGAGTTGGCGCTGTCGCCGTTTTCGCGCAGGCCGAAGCGCGCGGGGTCCTCGCCGCCTTCGCCGGAGTTGGACTTGCCGCCGATGCGGTTCATGGCGAGGGCGAGCGTCTCGTGCGCCTCGGGCGAGAGCGCGCCGAGTGACATGCCGGCGGTGGTGAAGCGGCGGCGGATGTCCTCGATGGGCTCGACCTCGTCGAGGGGCAGGCCGCGCTCGGGGAAGCGGAGCTTGAGGAGATCCTTGAGCGTGACGGGCTGGTGCTCGTCGGCGGTCTGGGCGAAGACCTTGTAGTCGTCGGTCGCGCCGCCCTTGAGGAACTTGTGCATGCCGGCGACGACTTTGGGATTCCAGCCGTGGAACTCGCCGTCGCCTTTCTTGGCGACCTTGTAGTAGCCCTCGTTCGGCAGGTCGGCGGACGCGGCGGCGGCGGCAAGGGCTTCGGCCTCGGAGGCGGCCCCGCTGGTGCGGGGGAAGGCACGCTCATGACGGCGCAGGGTTTCCTCGGCGATCTGGCGGTAGCCGATGCCGCCGATGGGCGAGGGCGTGCCGGCGAAGCATTCCTCGACGACCTTGTGGCCGAGCCCGATGGCCTCGAAGATCTGCGCGCCGCGGTAGCTGGCGAGCGTGCTGATGCCCATGCGGGCCATGACCTTCAGCAGGCCGGCCTCGATGGACTTCTTGTAGTTGTGCTCGGCGTCTGCGGGCGCGAGCGGCGAGGGGAGTTTTTTCTTCGCCGCGAGTTCGCGCACGGAGGCGAGGGCGAGGTAGGGGTTGACGGCGTTGGCGCCGAAGCCGACGAGGCAGGCGATGTGGTGGACCTCGCGCGCTTCGGCGGTCTCGGCCACGACGTCGCACTTGAAGCGGAGGCCGGCGCGGATGAGCTGGTGCTGCACCGCGCCGACGGCCAGGAGCATGGGGATGGCGGCCTTGTCGGGGGCGAGGCCGCGGTCGGAGACGAGGATGAGCTTGGCGCCTTGCTCGACGGCGGCCTCGGCGCGGAGGGCGAGGTCGCGCACGGCGGTGCCGAGGGCGTCGGGGCCGGCGGCGATGTCGAAATGCGCGCGCAGGCGCACGACGCCGTTGCGGAAGAACGGCACGGAGAAGAGCGCGGCGACCTCGTGGTCGAGGAGGATGGGCGAGTCGAGCGTGAGCACGCCGCTGGTGGCGAGGGCGGTGTCGAAGAGCCCCATGCGCGGACCGAGCGAGGCGCCGAGCGACATGACGGATTTCTCGCGGATGGAATCGATGGGCGGGTTGGTGACCTGCGCGAAGAGCTGCTTGAAGTAGGTGTAGAGCAGCCGGGGCTTGCGGGAGAGGACGGCGAGCGGGGTGTCGTCGCCCATCGAGCCGGTGGGCTCGAGGCCCTCGGCGAGCGGGGTGAGGATGAGCTCCTGCTCCTCGGCGTCGTAGCCGTGCGCCAGCTGCTGCTGGAGGAGGCTGGCGGAAAAGGCCGCGGGCGGCTCGATGAACTCGGCGGCGGGCGCCGTGGCGGCGAACTGCTGGAGGTTGATGAGGTGCTTGTCGCACCAGTCGCGCCAGCGGGGCTGCTCGCAGATCTCGCGCTTGATGTCCTCGTCCATGAGCAGGCGGCGCTCCTGGAGGTCGACGGCGATCATGCGGCCCGGGGCGAGGCGGCCGGTGCTCACGACCTGGCCGGGCAGGTCCACGAGGCCGTGCTCGGAGGCGAGGATGACGTAGCCGTCGTCGTAGATCTTGTAGCGGGCGGGGCGCAGGCCGTTGCGGTCGAGGGTGGCGGCGACGACCCGCCCGTCGGAAAAGACGAGGGCGGCAGGGCCGTCCCACGGCTCGAGGAGGAGCGAGTGGTATTTGAAGAAACCGCGCGCCTCCTCGCTCAGGCGGGGGTTCTGTTCCCAGGCGAGCGGGGCCATCATCATCATGGAGTGCAGGGCGGAACGGCCGCCGAGGGTGAGGACCTGCAGGACGTTGTCGAAGCTGGCCGAGTCGGACATGCCCGGCTGGATGACGGGGTGCAGGTCGCCGAAGCGCGTGCCCCAGACGCCGCCGGCCATGGCGCGCTCGCGGGCGGTCATGCGCACGCGGTTGCCGCGGATGGTGTTGATCTCGCCGTTGTGGGCGAGAAGGCGGAAGGGTTGCGCGAGGTGCCAGGTCGGAAACGTGTTGGTCGAGTAACGCTGGTGGAAGATGGCGAAAGCGGTCTGGAAGCGCGGGTCGCGCAGGTCGGGGAAGAAGCGGCGGACCTCGGGGGCGTTGAGCAGGCCCTTGTAGACGATGGTGCGGGGCGAGAAGCTGCAGACATAGAAGCCGTCGAGGCGCGCGTCGGCGCAGCGGCGCTCGGCGACCTTCTGCGCGAGGTAGCAGTGGCGCTCGAACTCGTCGTCGGTCGAGTCGTCCACGCGCGCGACGATGGCCTGCACGATGGCCGGGCGGGTTTCGGCGGCCTTGCGCCCGAGGGTGGCGACGTCCACCGGCACGTCGCGCCACGCCACGAAGCCGAGCCCCTCCTCCTTCACGGCTTCGATGACGATCTTCTTGATCTGGGCCTGCACGAGGTCGTCGCCGCGCGGCAGGAACAGCATGCCGACGGCGAGGTCGCGGTCGCGCGGCACGGCGCTGGCGCGAGTGGATTCGAGGTGGGCGCGGAGGAGTTCGTAGGGGAGCTGGGTCATGACGCCCGCGCCGTCGCCGGTGGAGGAATCGGCGTCGATGGCGCCGCGGTGCGCGAGGCCCTTCAGGGCGGTGAGGGCGTATTTGAGGACGTCGTGCGTGCGCGCGCCGTCCGTGCGCGCAATGAAGCCGACGCCGCAGGCGTCGTGTTCCTGGGAGAAATCGTAGAGCGGGGAGGGGCGGACGGACGGGTGCATAGCAAAGGCCATCAGTAGCACCTCCCGTGCCCCGCGCCCTCCCGGTGTGTGGCATATCGGGTGTGTATAAGCAGTTTGCCGCTGCCTTCGGGCCCGGGGAGCAAGCCGGTTGACTCCATGTGTTGAAGCCGGTTCACGCACCGAGTCACGGGCCGGTAACTCAACGGTCAGTTCCGAGTCCCGCAACGCGGGACGACAACCGCCGCCCGCCGGCGGTGCCCGGGGGACCAGTTTCCTGCGCTACGGAAGAGGCTCGCCTCATCGCCGCCGGGGCCCAAATTTCCGCTGCAGTTTACGGGCCGGTAGCTCAACGGTCAGAGCAGGGGACTCATAATCCCTTGGTTCCGGGTTCGAATCCCGGCCGGCCCACCACGCACCAACCATGTCCGCCCGAGAACCCCACACCGCCTCTGCGCCCACCGCGGCGGATGTGTCGCGGCGGGTCGACGCCGAGCTGGCCCGGCTGCTCTACCGGCAGGCGGGCTTCGGCATGTTCTCGAACATCACGCTGGCGCTCGTGCTGTTCTTCAGCGTGCTCGATCAGGTGCCGCGGCGCGAGGCGTGGTCGTGGCTGGTGCTGCTCCTGGCGGTGTCGGCGGCCCGCATGATTCTCAACCGGGCGTATTTCCGGCAGGCCCCGCGGGACGAGGACATGGCGTGGTGGGGCCGGGCCTTCGGCGCCGGCACGATCCTGTCCGGTTGCGTGTGGGGTTGGGCGGGTTGGCTTTTCGTGGCGCCCGACGATCTGCTCGCCCGCAGCCTGACCATCTTCATCCTCGCCGGCCTCAACGCCGGCGCAGCCCGCACGCTCGCGGGCGCGCTCTGGGTGTATGGCGGCTACCTCGCGGCCTCGCTCGTGCCGCTGGCCGCGCGCTTCGCCGTCCTGCCCGAGCCGCAATGGATCCTGACCGCCATCGTGCTCACCTACGCGCTGTTCATCTACAACACCGCGCGCATGCACCACGCCGACCTCCGCAAGCTCCACCGCCTCATCTTCGAGAACGAGGACCTCGTCGGCACCCTCTCGCTGGCCAAGACCCGCGCCGAGGCCGCCAGCCAGGCCAAGAGCGACTTCCTCGCGACGATGAGCCACGAGATCCGCACGCCCATGAACGGCGTCATCGGCATGCTCCAGCTCCTGCGCGATTCCCCGCTCAACGCCGAGCAACGCGAGAACGTCGCCATCGCCACCACCTCGGCCGACAACCTCCTGCGCCTGCTCAACGACATCCTCGACCTGGCCAAGATCGAGAGCGGCAAGCTCGAGTTCGAGTCCATCGTCTTCTCGCCCGCCATCGCGGGCGAGGAGGTGGCCGCGCTCCTGCGCCCGCGCGCCGAGGCCAAGGGCATCGTCCTCAACTTCTACGCCGACGCGCGCCTGCCCGCCGCCGTCACCGGCGACCCCGCCCGCCTCAAGCAGGTGCTGCTCAACCTGCTGGGCAACGCCGTCAAGTTCACCGAGCGCGGCGAGGTGGCCCTGCATGTCGAGACCGTGCTCAGCGACCGCGAGGCCGCGCTCACGCGCTTCCGCGTGCGCGACACCGGCATCGGCCTCGACGCCGAGATGCGCGCGCGGCTCTTCCAAAAGTTCACCCAGGCGGACAGCTCGATGGCGCGGCGCTACGGCGGCAGCGGCCTCGGCCTCGCCATCTCCCAGCAGCTCGTGCAGCGCATGGGCGGCGAGATCACCGTGCGCAGCGCGCCGGGCAAGGGCTCGGAGTTTTCCTTCGAGCTTTCGCTGCCCGTGGCGCAGGCCGCGGAGATGGCCGCCGACGCCCCGGCCGCGCGCCGCAAGCCCCTCCGCGGGCGCGTGCTCGTGGTCGAGGACGATCCGGTGAACCAACGCGTGCTCGAGTGGATGCTCCAGCGCCTCGGCGTCGAGGTGGTGGTGACCGACAACGGCCTCTCCGCCGTCGCCCTCGTCACCGAGGGCGACTGGTCCGCCATCCTCATGGACCTGCAGATGCCGGGGCTCGACGGCTACGAGGCCACGCGGCGCATCCGCCAGAAACTCAACGGCCGCCCGCTGCCCATCGTGGCCGTGACGGCCAACGCCCTGCCCGCCGACCGCGCCGCCACCGTCGCCGCCGGCATGGACGGCTTCATCGCCAAGCCGGTGAAGCAGGAGGAGCTGCGCGGCATGCTCGAGCGCTGGCTGCCCGCCGCGAAGTGACGGTCCGCCGATGAGCCGCGCCCTGCGCATCGCCGTCCTCGCCGACACGCACGACCGCTACCCGTCCGCGTTGCCGGCCCGGCTCGACGGCGCCGACGAGATCTGGCACCTCGGCGACGTGTGCGACCCCTCGGTGCTGGTCGAGTTCGAACAGCTCGGCAAACCGCTGCATGTTGTGCTCGGCAACAACGAGGCGCACAACCTCTGGCCGCTCGCGCTCACCCTCGAGCGCGCCGGGCACGTCTGCCATCTCACGCACATCCCGCCGCGGACCGCGCCGCCCGGCACCCACCTGCTGCTCCACGGGCATACGCATGTCCCGCGCGACGAGACCGACGCCGCCGGCGTGCGCTGGCTCAACCCCGGCTGCATCTCCCGCCCCAGCCGCGGCGCGCCGCCCAGCTTCGCCTGGCTCGAACTCGCCCCCGGCCGTGTGCGCTGGCGGATCGTGCCGTTGTGAACGCGGGTGCGCTCCCGGCCGGGTTCGTCGCGGGGGTGATGCGGTTGGCTGGAAGCCGGCCGGGCCGGGATTGAAAAGAGGCCGGCCGCGTGCGAGGGTGCGACCCTCACCGACACAACTTGGAAACCCGCGAGAAAATCCCGTGGCTCTGGATCACCGCCGTCTGGCTGGCGGCCGGTTTCGTGCTGACCGGCCTGCTCTACCTCGACCTGTGGTTTCCGCTCAACGTCGAGCGCTGGCACGAGCTGCCCACCAGCTATGTGATCTACACCCAGATGGCGCGGGCGCTGCTCTGGATCCCGCTCACGCCCGTGGTGTTCGAATTGCGGCGGCGCATCCCCGTGCGCGGCTGGTGGCTGCCGGCGGGGCTGGCCCTGCACACGGCCTTCGCGCTGGTCTTCCTGGCATGGCTGCTGATCGTGCGGGTGACCGTGGCGGTGCCGCTCTGGACCCCGGACTTCAATTGGGCCGAGTTTTCCGTGCCGCTCGTGCTCGAATCGGCCACCGTCGTCACGCTGAAGGATTTCTTCATCTACTGGCTGCTGGTCGGAGCCGGCTACACCATCGACACGGTGCGGCGCCAGCACGCGCTCGAGCTGGCGCAGTCGCGCATGCAGACGCACCTGCTCGAGGCCCAATACCACGCGCTGCGCCAGCAGGTGAACCCGCATTTCTTCCACAACGCCCTCAACGTCATCGCCGAGCTGGTGCGCGACGGGCAGAACGCCGAGGCCGTGGCCGCGCTCGTCAAGCTCGGCGCGTTGCAGCGCACGCTGCTCATGTCCGGCGGCGTGCGCGCCCAGCCGCTCGACGCCGAGATCGCCTTCGTCGAGAAATACCTCGCGCTCGAGCGCCTGCGCTTCGGCGCGCGCCTGCGCGTGCGCATCGAGGCCGACGAGGCTGCGCGCGCGGCCGAGGTGCCGCACCTGCTGCTGCAGCCCCTCGTCGAGAACGCGGTCAAGCACGGCCTCGCGCGCCGCGTCGAGCCCGGCGAAATCACCATCCGCGCCCGGCGCGAGAACGGCCGTCTGCACCTCGAGGTCTGGAATGACCCGCCCGATTCCGACAGCGCCGAGCCGGTCGAGAGCACCGGCACCGGGCTGGCCAACCTCCGGCAGCGCCTGCAGGCGCTGCACGGGGCGGATTTCCGCCTCGATTTCCAACCCGACCGCGACGGCCGGGCCTGCGTGACGGTCGAGCTGCCCGTCGCCGCCGCCGTCGAGGAGGTGGTCGCATGAAGGAAACGGGCAAAGTGACCGTGCTGGTGGCGGACGACGAACCGCTGGCGCGCCGGACCATCGTGCGCCTGTTGCAACGCGACCCCGAGGTCGAGATCGTCGCGGAGGCGGGCGACGGCCGCGCCACGCTGGCGGCCATCCGCGAGAAGCAGCCCCTGCTGGCGTTCCTCGACATCCAGATGCCGGGCCTGAGCGGGGTGAACCTGCTGGCGGCGCTCGCCCCCGAGGAGCGGCCCGCCGTGGTCTTCGTGACGGCCTACGACGAGTTCGCGATGCGGGCCTTCGATCTCTGCGCCATCGACTACCTGCTGAAACCCTTCAGCGACGAGCGGTTTGCCAAGGCCCTCGCGCGCGGCAAGGAGCAGGCCCGCTGGCGCGACCAGACCGGGGTGCGCAAGCAGTTGCAGGGCCTCATCGACCTGACCGCCCGCCTCCGCGCCAAGCCCGCCGCGCCGCGCGAACCGGTCGTCATCCGCGACGGCGGCGAGACGCACATGCTGCGCCCCGAGGAGATCCGCTGGATCGAGGGCGAGAGCGACTACGCCCGCGTGCACGGCGTGAAGCGCACGCTCTTCGTGCGGCACACGCTGGCCAAGTTCATGGAGCGCCTGCCGGCCGACCTCTTCGTCCGCATCCACAAATCCACCATCATCAACGTGCATTGCATCCGCCGGATGCGCCCGGCCATGTCGGGCGACTGGGTGCTGGAGCTGGACCGGGGCGAGACCGTGCGGGCCAGCCGCAGCCACCGCAAGGCGCTCATGGCGGCGTTGCCCGGTCTGACCCCGCCGGGGGAGTAACAGGCACGGGGCCTGCTTCCGCGCCCGGCATGCGGATCGAATCCTTGGAGACAATCTCACCGCCGGATCATGAGGATCTGCGGGCCCTGCTCATCGACGCCGTGGAGCACGGCGCCTCGGTCGGCTACCTGTGGTCCGAGGTCCGGGCCGAGGTGGACGATTACTGGCGCGGCGTGGGGGCGGACCTCGCCGCGCGCCGCCGGGTGCTGCTCGCGGCCCGCGGCCCGGACGGTCGCATCACCGGCAGCGCGCAGCTCGCGCTCGAATCCCGCAGCAACGGCCGGCACCGCGCCGAGGTGCAGAAGATGCTCGTGTGGCATGCCGCCCGCGGCCGGGGATTGGGCCGGGCCTTGCTGGCGCGGCTCGAGGCCGAGGCCAAGGCGCGCGGACGCACGCTGCTGTTCCTTGACACCACGGTCGGCGCGGCCGGCGCGGAGGAGTTCTACCTCAAGGCCGGCTACCGGCGCGCGGGCGGCATCCCGGACTATGCGGCCAACCCCGACGGCCGCCTCGAGGCCAACGTCATCTTCTACAAGCGGCTCTAGTTCTTTCCGCGGGCGTCGGCGGTCACGGCGCCGGGGAAGGGGTGCAGCGAGTTCAGCCCGATGGCCGTGCAGTAGCGGATGAGTTTCGGCGTGCTGTGGATGTCGAGCTTGCGCATGATGGCCGAGCGGTGCGTGGACACGGTGGCGGGCGTGATGTCGAGCCGGCGGCCGATCTCGTCGTCGGTCAGGGAATTGCCGATCCAGACGAGGATTTCCTGCTCGCGCTCGGAGAGCACGCGGTTGAAGGCGTCGGGCGCGCGCTTGAGGCGGTCGCTCACGGCGAGGTAGTGCGGCGAGAAGAACGCGCCGCCCCGCGCCACCTGCTCGATGGCGCGCTGCAGGAGCGGCAGGCCGTCGGTGACCTTGTCCACGAAGGCATGGATGGTGGTCTCGGCGAGGCGGTGGATGGTGTAGTCGTTGCAGAGCGACGAGAGGACGATGATCTTGGTGTCGGGCACGCGCTCGCGGACCTTCCTGACAAGATCGACGCCGGCGATGTCGGGCAGGCCGAGGTCGGCGAGCAGGATCTCGGGCTGGTGCTGCGCGCACTGCTCCATGCCGCCGAGGCCCGTGTGGGCGACAAAGGCGACCTCATGCCCCCACAACCGCACGCACATGTCGCGCAGCATGTCGGCGAGGCTGCGGTAATCCTCGATGATGCCAAGGCGCACGGACCGGGGTTGGCGTCGGCTCCGGCTGATGGCGGGTTGCCTGCGGTGGTGGTTCGGCATGGCGACTGGGCGGGAGTAAAGTTGTCCGACCGTTCGGGTGCAACCCGGGCGAATACAGAAAATTCTGTAGAACCAATTATCCGGGTCCGGTCCGGCCGACGGGGTCTCCGGCCGGGAAAAAGCTCTCGATGGTGTTGCGCAGTTCGGGCAGCCGGAACGGCTTCTGCATGATGCGGCAGGGTTGGAGGGCCTGCAGCCGGGCGAGATCGGGCACCATGATGGAGCCCGTGAGCAGGATGAGCGGCAGCCCCGGGATGATTTCCCGGAGTTTTCCCGCCAGTTCGATGCCGGTCATGCGGGGCATGAGGAAATCCACCAGCGCCACGTCGGGCGGGGGTTGCGCACCGGCCGCCCAGTCCAGCGCCATCTGCGGATCCTGGCGCACCGTCGGCTGGTAGCCCTGTTGTTCCAGGGCGAGCCGCAGAAACTCGACGACGGGGGTGTCGTCATCCACCACCAGGATGGAGCGGGGGTTTCCGTTCAAAGTGTTTCCCATGCCAGCAAGGCTGAGGCGCCGACCCGAGCAGGCAAGCCGCGCAAATACAGAAATTCTTGTAGGCCCGAAGGCGGATGGCGGCGCGGCCGGCGTCTTTGCGGTGGATTTATTCCGGGGGTCCATTAAGCCGGCGGCGATGAACCAGCCGCAGGCCGGCAGCGCATGACCGCGGAAGCCCTCCAGTCCGACGGGCTGGTCTTCGTGCGCAGCGCGCGGGCCCGGTACTACCGGCTCTCGCTCCGGCGCGACGGCGTGGCGGTGGCGACGATCCCGCTGCAGGGCAGCGAGCACGAGGCCCGGCGCTTTGTGGAGACAAACCGCGGGTGGCTGGAGCGGGCCCGGGCCCGCCAGGCCCGGCGACCCCGCGCGGCGGAATCCTGGAGCCCGGGCACCGCCGTGCTCTGGCGCGGGGAGATGCACCCGATCCGCGTGGTGGCCGGCGACCGGCCCCGGGTGTGCCTGGCCGCCGATGTGTTTTCCCTGCGCTCGCTGGAGGGCAACCTCCGGCCGGCGCTCGAGGCGCAGTTTGCGCGCCGCGCCAGGATCGAGCTGCCTGCCCGCGCCTGGGAACTCGCGGCCGAGACCGGCGCCGACCTCCGCCGGGTCGGCGTGCGCAACCAACGCTCGCGCTGGGGCTCCTGCTCGGCCGGCGGGGTGGTGTCGCTGAACTGGCGTCTCATCCAGACGCCCGACAACGTGCGCGACTACATCATCTACCACGAGCTGATGCACCTGCGGGAGATGAACCACAGCGACCGCTTCTGGCGCGCGGTGGAGCAGGTCTGCCCCGGTTGGCGCGCCGCCGAACGCTGGCTCAAGCACCACGCCGGCCTCGTCGGGCTCTGAGCCCGGCCCGCGTCACTGGATGTCGACCAGTTCGACCTCGAACACGAGGGTGGCACGCTGCGGGATGCGCGGCGGGCGGCCTTCGACCCCGTAGGCCAGCCACCAGGGCACGATCAGGGTGCGCTGCTCGCCCTTCGTCATCTGCGCGAAGGCCTCGTCCCAGCCCTTGATCACCTCGCCGGCGCCGACGCGGAAGGAGAACGGCACGCCGCTGTCGCGGGAGCTGTCGAACTTCACCCCGTCGAGGAAGGTCCCGTGGTAATGCGCCAGCACGAGGGCCCCGGTCGCGGGCGGGCTGCCGGCGCCGGGCCGGCGCACGACATAGCGGAGACCGCTGGGGGTGACGGTGGCTTCGGGCCATTTTTGCGCGATGGCGGCCGCGTCGCCCTCGCTCAGCTTCTGCGCCTCGAGCATCTGGCGCATGTATTTGTTGGCGGGTTCGCCGGGATTGGCGCGGCGGAAGATGCCGGTGCGCGCCTGCCACGCGATGAAGGCGAGCAGCAGGCCGAGGGCGATGAGGACGGTGAGGGAGCGCATGGCCAAAAGGGAGCCACCAAGGTAGCCCGGTCGGGCCGCCGGCCAAGCGTTATTGAGCACGGCTTGTGCGGCGATGTCGTTTCCGGGGCGCCGGGCCGACTATTCGGCCGGATTATTTGGCCCTCCAAGCGCCCTGATGCTTGCCGGCGCCCCGGCTTTTGCCTTGGTTCAATCCCCTGTTCCCCCAGAACCCCGCCATGCAAACCTTCAAGCTGCCCGCCCGTCTCGCCGCCGAGTGCGTCACCGGCCCCGAGATCGAAAAACGCTTCAAGATCCCCCGCAACGAATTCGGCCCCGAAAAAATCTACCGCATCTACGACCCCGCTGATGACGAGACCTGGGGCTATGTCGGCGTGGACAACCTCGTGCGCGGCCGCGGCCTGGGCGGCGTGCGCATGGCGCCGGACATCACCGCCGACGAGGTCTACGGCTTGGCGGCCGCGATGACGCTCAAGAGCGCCTCGGCCATGCTGCCGCTGGGCGGGGCCAAGAGCGGGTTGCGCGTCGACCCGCGCGTGTTTGCCGACCGCCCGGAGGAGAAGCGCGCCCTCGTGCAGCTGTTCGCCGAGGCGCTGTGGGACATCCCCGAATACATCCCCGGCCCCGACATGGGCACGAACGAGACGGACATGCAGACCATCTACGAGGTCTTCGCCCGCCGCCACGGGGGCGCCCACCACGGCCGGGGCGGCGTCGGCCGCCCGCCCGCGCAGGGCGGCTTCCCGCTCGACGAGTGGGGCATCACCGCGCACGGCCTCTTCGCCGCCGCGCAGGCCGCCGAGAAGCACGTGCTCGATTTCCGCATCAAGGACTCGAGCGTCATCATCCAGGGTTTCGGCAACGTCGGCGCGCCCATCGCGCAGAAGCTCGCCAGCCTCGGGGCGCGCATCGTCGGCGCCTCCGACATCAACTGCGCGCTCTACCACCCCGAGGGCCTCAACGTCGACGAGCTCTGCGCCATCCGCCGCACCAAGACGGGCCTCGCCGGCTACACCGGCCCCGTGCGCCAGCGCTTCGACGGCGAACACCTCGACCGCCTGCTCGAGATGCCCTGCGTCATGCTCGTGCCCGCCGCCCGCCCGCACGCCATCCACGCCCACAACACGCCGCACCTCAACACCCGCGTCGTCCTCCAGGGCGCCAACAACCCGGCCGACCTCGTCTGCGAATATTTCCTCCAGCACCGCCGCGGCGTCTTCAGTCTCACCGACTTCATCGTCAACTCCGGCGGCGTCATCGCCGCCTACGTCGAGGCCAAGGCCGACGTGGACGCCGCCTTCCGCGAGCGCGTGATGGCGGAGGACGGCACCGGCCGCGCCTTCCTCGAGAAACTCTGCACGCGCATCATCACCGAGAACATCGACGAGATGTTCGGGCGCCTGCGCGACAGCCGGCGCAGGGACATCACGCTGCGCGAGATCGCCTACGAGATGGCGAAGGACCGCCTGCGCCCCGGCCCGGACGGCCAGCTCAAGGTCATCCCCGAGCTGCTCTGAGCGCCGCTTCGCCGCCCGCGATGTTTGTCATATAATGTATGACAAACGCAGCGGCTGCCGCGGTTCACCTCTTCGCCATCAGGTCGAGGACGGCGGCGCTCATGGCCTTGACGGAGGCCTTCATGGTGGGCTCGGGCACGGGGGCCCAGAACGGGCTGTGGTTCGACGGCCACGGCTCGCCCTTTTTCTGGTGCGCCGCCATCACGGCGGGATCGCTGCCGCCGACCCAGAAGATGCAGATCGGCACCCTGTGCGTGGTGCGGCCGAACTCCGAGAAATCCTCGCCATAGGTGGCGGGCTCCTGCGCCTTCACCTGCTCGGCGGGGAACCAGGCCCGGAAGGTGCCGGCAAGGCGGCGGGTGAGCGCGCCGTCGTTCACCACCACGGGCGTGCGGTCGTAGGGCATGGTCACCTCCGGCAGCAGGTGGTCGGGCAGGCCGGCGGCGCGGCCGAGATTCTCGCAGATGCGCTTGATCGAGGCCACCAGGTGGTCGCCCACCGCCTCGTCGTAGCAGCGGAGTGTCAGCTCCATCGTGACCTCGGAGGGGATGATGTTGGAACGGCTGCCGCCGTGGATGCTGCCGATGGTGACGACGGCGGGCGTGCCGGGCTTCAGTTCGCGGCTGACGATGGTCTGCAGCGCGCCGATGATCTGGCCGGTCAGCACGACGGGATCGCGCGTGGTGTGCGGGCGCGCCCCGTGCCCGCCGATGCCGCGCACCTTGATGATGACGGCATCGACATTGGCATAGACCGGCCCCTCGACATAACCGACCTCGCCGGCCGGGATGTCGCCGCCGACGTGCAGGGCGATGGCGGCGTGCGGGGTGGGGAACTTCGTGTAGAGGCCGTCCTGCAGCATGGCGCGCGCGCCGCCGATCATCTCCTCCGCGTGCTGGCCGATCATGATGAGCGTGCCCGACCAGTGCTCCTTCAATGCGCTGAGCACCCGCGCCGTGCCGATCAGGCCGGTGACGTGCATGTCGTGCGCGCAGGCGTGCATCGCGGGCTGGTCCTTGCCGGCAAAATCCTTTGTCACGACCTTGCTCGCGTAGGGCAGGCCGGTCTCCTCCTTGATCGGGAGCGCGTCCATGTCGGCGCGCACGAGGATGACGGGTCCGGGGCCGTTCTTCATCACGCCGACCACGCCCATGCCGCCGACCTTCTCGGTCACCTCGAAACCGCAGGCGCGCAGCTCCTTGGCCACGAGGGCGGCGGTGCGCGTCTCCATGAAGGACAGCTCGGGGTGGGC
>Ga0073934_10008511_pt1 | contig 13646 bp, 17 predicted proteins | sample LarsenN4metaG_FD_76834 | JGI IMG/M metagenome (GOLD analysis project Ga0073934, IMG submission 76834) | Hot spring sediment bacterial and archeal communities from British Columbia, Canada, to study Microbial Dark Matter (Phase II) - Larsen... ...
CACCCGGCACCTCGATCTGTGTCTCGACTGCCGCAGTTGCGAGACGGCGTGCCCGTCCGGCGTGCAGTACGGCCGGCTGATCGAGCCGTTCCGGGTCGAGATGCGGCACCCCTCCCCCGGCGTGGCAGCGCCCCGCGGCTGGTTCGAGCGCTGGGTGCTGTACGGACTGTTCCCCTATCCGCGCCGCCTGCGGTGGACGCTGATTCCCGCGGCCATTGCCCAGTGGTTGCGTCTGGACCAGTTCGCGGAACGGATGGGACTCCTCAACCTGTTGCCCGAGCCGCTGCGCCGCATGCACCGCCTGCTGCCGCGCCTGCGGTTTCGCGAGCCCGCGCTCCCCAGCGTCTTGCCGGCGATCGGCCCGCGTCGCGCCCGGGTGGCGTTGTTCACCGGCTGCGTGGCCGACGCGCTGTTCCATCACGTCAACTGGGCCACCGCGCGGGTGCTGCAGCAGAACGGCTGCGATGTGCTCGTGCCGCAGTCGCAGGTTTGCTGCGGGGCGATCCACTACCACAGCGGTGCCGGCGAACCGGCCGTGCAATTGGCAAAACGGAACCTGGCGGCGTTTCCGCTCGACGATCTGGACGCCGTGATCGTCAACGTCGCCGGCTGCGGGTCGATGCTGAAGGATTACGGCCACATGGCCCACGAGGTCGCCGCCGAGGACGACGACCTGCACCGGGCCTGCGGCCGCTTCGCCGGCAAGGTGCGGGATGTCTCGGAGTTCCTCGACGATCTGGGGCTCCTCCCGCCGACGCATCCCGTGACGTTAACGGCCACGTATCACGACGCCTGTCACCTGTGTCACGCGCAGAAGGTCCGCGAGCAGCCGCGACATCTGCTGTCGCAAGTGCCCGGGCTGAAGCTGGTCCCGCTGGCCGAATCGGACATCTGCTGCGGCGCCGCCGGGAGTTACAACCTCACCGAGGGGGAGATGGCGGACCGGCTGGCAAATCGCAAGATTTCGCACATCCGGGACAGCGGGGCGGACGTGGTCCTCAGCGGCAACGCCGGCTGCACGCTGCAAATGCAGTCCGCCCTGCGCGACGCCGGCCTGAACATCCCCGTCGTGCATCCGCTGGAGGTGCTGGACTGGAGCTACCGCGGCGTGATGCCCAAAGAGCCGCGCACGAAGTAAGCGGCGAACTGCCACCGACGTTGAGAACAAGAGCCACTTACTTCGTGCGCGGCTCTTGAGGATCTGCGATGACCATCCCGATTCGTGCCGTCTGTTTCGATCTCGACGGCCTGATGTTCAACACCGAGCACGTCTTCTTCGAGGCCGGCGGCGAACTGCTGCGGCGGCGCGGGAAGGAGATGACCATTGACGTGATGAACGTCCTCATCGGCCGCCGGCCGCTGGAGTCGTTCAAGGCTCTGGTCGATTACCTGCAGCTCAGCGAGACGCCGGATGCGCTGCTGGCGGAGTCGCGGGAGATCTTCCACGCGATGCTGGCCGAGCGGCTGGCGCCGATGCCGGGGCTGTTCGAGCTGCTGGACCGGATCGAGGCCCGCGGTCTGCCGAAGGGGGTGGCGACGTCGTCCCCGCGGTATTACCTGCACGACGTGCTGAACCAGTTCGCGCTGCTGGAGCGGTTTGTGATCACGCTGACGTCGGAGGACGTCACGCACGGCAAACCGAACCCGGAGATTTACCTCAAGGCGGCGGACCTGCTGGGTGTCGAACCGGCCGAGATGCTGGTGATGGAGGACAGTGCGGCGGGCACCGCGGCCGCCGTCTCCGCCGGGGCGCACGTGGTCTCCATCCCGCATGAGTTCACCGCCGGCCACGACTTCACCGGCGCCAAGCACATCGCCGGCAGTCTCGCCGACCCGTACATCCACGGTCTGCTGCGGTAAAGCCGGGAAAGAAAACCGCGCAGGCTCGAAGGTCGCGAAGAAAAGCGAGAAAGCAGGAAGGTTGGCCGCAAAAAGGCGCAAAAAGCGCAGAAGAAATCAAAGAGGTTTCGCCACAAGAGGCACAGAAGACACAAAGGTTGAAGAAGTGCCTGTCCGAACTTCTCTGTGATTTTTGTGCCTTCTGTGGCTGAACCTCTTTCCTCTCTCTCTCCCTCTTGCGACTCTTTGCGGCCAACCCGCTTCGTGTCTTCCTTCGCGGCCTGCGAGTCTTCGTGGTTCTCCTTCAGCCTTACCCGCCGAACCACGCCGGGTCGGCGAGCCAGCGGAGGGAGCCGGCGCCGACGGAGATCGGGCCGGTGAAGACCACTCCGGCGCACAGTCCCGGCGGGATCAGAATCCGGCTGCCGCCGACGAGGTCCGCGAGCGCCCGGCCGATGTCCGGCTGATGCCCCACGCAGACGACGCGCGTGACCGCCCGTTCGGCGAGGGCTGACACCAGTCGGTCGGCCTGCAGGCCGGGGGCCAACAGCGATTGCTCCTGCAGGTCCGACAGCATGCCGTACTCGTCGGCGATCAGCTCCGCCGTCTCACGCGCCCGCCGCAACGGGCTGTGCCAGACCAGGTCCGGTGCGGGAACCCGGCCGGCCATCCAGCGGGCGAACTGCCGCACCTGCTGACGGCCCCGTTCGGACAGCGCCCGCTCGCCATCTGAACCGGCGGAATGCTCCGCCTCGCCGTGCCGCATCAGCCACAGTTCCAGATCCGCATCCATTCCCGACTCCGCACCGCGAGTACTCGGACAAGTCGGGCGTGAGCATCGCAGGACGGCGGCGGAAATCAACCCCGGATCGAGGCTCACCGCTCTCCCTGCAGGTGCGCTTCGAGGAACCAGAGCTGCTTGTCGATCTCGCGCGAAATGCCGGTGAACAGGTCGGCGGTCCCGGCGTCTCCCAACTCGGTGGTCCGGTCGATGTCGGCCCGCACCGCCTTGCCGAACAACGCCAGGCTGTTCGCAAGCGCGGTGACGTGGTCGCGGCCGTTCACCAGCTCGGTGGGATACGCCGGCAGATGCGACCGGGCAGACACCGCTGCCAGCGTCCCCTCCGCGATGCCGCCGAACGCCGTGATCCGCTCGGCGATCTCGTCGACCTGGCCGTCGATAATCCCGGCGATCGAATCGAACAGCTCGTGCAGCGCGATGAACTGCGGGCCCTTCACATTCCAGTGCGCCTGCTTGGCCTGCAGGCCCAGGTGGATGGCGTCGGCCAGACGGTCGTTGAGAATCACAATGATCTGCCGGCGTTTCTCCTCCGGCAGGTCGATTTTCGTCGAATGCACGTCGTGCTCCTTGCAGATTCCCCACGCAAGACGGCCCGGATTGGACCTACAACGTATTCTATCCCAGCCAAACCAGGGGACTACCGCTACGGCTGTCCAGACCGCCCGGCGTCGCGCCGACTATTCGAGATCAAACCAGAGCACTTCCGACGGCCCGGCAGCCGCCACGGTGAGCAGCGTCTGCTCCAGGACGCCAATTCCGTCCCCCGCGACCAATTCGTAATCTCCGACGATCACGCGACCGCGCAACAACTGCAGCCAGCCGCGGCGAGCCGGCGACAATGCGGCCGTCAACGACTGTCCGCTCGACAATTCGGCCACCGAGACGGTCGCGTCCGTGTGGATCCCCAGCGAACCTTCGCGGGCGTCCGGGGATGCCAGCAACTGCCAGCGACCCTGCCGTTCTGCCTGCGGAAACGCCCGCTGTTCATAGCGCGGTGTATGACCGGCGCGGTCGGGCAGCAACCAGATCTGATACAGATGCGTCGGCGTTGTCGGGGACGGATTGAACTCGCTGTGCCGGATGCCGGTCCCCGCAGACATCCGCTGCAGTTCTCCGGGTCGCAGAACCTGTTCGTGCCCCAGGCTGTCCCGGTGCGCGAGTTCCCCGTCGAGCACCCACGTCAGGATCTCCATGTCCCGATGGCCGTGCATCCCGAACCCCTGGCCGGGGGCGATGCGGTCGTCGTTCATCACCCGCAGCGGACCGAACTGCATCCATTGGGGATCCTGATACTCCCCGAACGAAAACGTGTGATACGTGTCCAGCCAGCCGTGCTGAAAATGCCCGCGGTCGGCACTGCGACGAACGACGAACATGCGTGGCATCCCTTTCCCAACGCGTGCGGCGCGATCTCGATCCGAACTCGAACTCCCCGACCCTTGGGGCACGGCCACGAACGCCGGCTCCTGGCCGCGCACTCCAGCCCGCTCACGGCTCGGGGATGGCGATGCGGTTTTCGGCTGCGGCTTCCCGGGGATGCCGCAGCAGCCGTCCCCATCATGCCGCACGACGGCCAATTGGTCTACCGCGTCAGTTCGGCCCCGCCTCCCCTGCAGCCGCAGATCGTTGCGTATCCAGTCCGACAACCGGACCTGCTCGCGCACAGGTTGCTGTTCATCCCGGTCACACTGGTCGGAGTGGGTTCAATGAAATAGCAGTTCGGCCGTCTCATCCTCGATGGAGTCCATCAGGATCTGCAGACAGCCCGCAAGGCATTGCACAAGGACGTTTCCTGTCGTGCGGACGATGACCGCTTCCTCGGCATGGTGAAATCCACCACCCCGCAATTGGGTGGAACCACCACGAACGAACCATGGGTTGCCTGATCCACGCTTCGGGGTACTTCGGGCAGAATGCGATTCATTGGAAGTCAGGACTGTACTGGACCGACCAGTTGCACGGAACAAGCGAGTTTGTGCTGTCTGTCAACACGGGTCACAACCAGTCCTGGCAGGCTCGTCAATCGGAACAGATCTTTCCCAGCACTGCGAGCCGAAGCATGAGCATTCAATTCCTGATCGCTGATAGCGACCCGCAATTCCGAGAAGGGTGTCGCCGCTTTCTCGTGGCGCGCGGGTTCGAGGTGGAGGTCGCCAGCGACGGTCTCCAGTGCCTGGACCAGCTCCGGCAGGCGACTCCCCAGATCCTGGTGCTGGATCCCGGTCTGCCGTGGGGGGGCGGAGATGGCGTCCTGGAGTGGATTCACGAACAGGAGCCCCTGAACCCGCTGACCATCCTGCTCACCGACGGTCATTGCTGTCCAACGCTTCCGGAAGCAGTCCGCAAACGGGTCACAGCCCGTCTGGAGCGGCCGCGCAATCTGCAGGAGCTGCAGCAATTCGTCAATCAGCTGGAGAAAACGGCCCACGCGCCGTGGCCGATGTGTCCGGAGACCGAGTCGCTGGCTGTGGAAAGGGTTTATTGATGACCTGCCTGGCGTCATGCAACCGCGAACAGGATGTCCTGACAGTGCTACGGCAGGCGTCGCACCCGGCGCTCCGTAAAGTAACATGCCGCATTACGGAACACCGTCTGGTGCTGCGCGGACGAGTTCCCAGCTTCTATCTGAAACAACTGGCACAGGGACTGTTGATGCGCCAATTCGGCAGCAGTCTGCGTGTGGAGAACGAACTGATCGTGTGCTGGGACACCGGCGTTGCCGGCCCGGTGGATGAGAAATAATCACGTCAACGAGCTGCGGGATCGACATGCGTGGGGGGGACCTGCGCGGAGGGTCGCCGCCTGAGCAGGGAGGGTGTGAGATGCTGGTTCTGACGCGCAAGTCTGAGGAGGGGATCATCATCGGCAATGACGTGAGGGTGGTGGTGCTGTCGATCCGCGGCAACCGCGTGCGGTTGGGGATCACAGCGCCATCGCGGATGCCGATCACGCGGAGCGAAATTGCCCACGAAGGATGCGAGAGCGCCAACCAAGAATTCGAGGCCGAACTGGTCTGCGGTCCGTGCTGAAACGACGCGGATCCGTGCGGATCTCGGCGGTGGCCAACGGCCGTTTGTCTCAACGACGCGGCCGAACGACCCCGCATGGCCAGAATGGACTGGGAATCGGCAGGTTCCAAGCAGAAAGGAGCCCTCGCAGCAACGGCATTACCCCGCGCGACGAGCATCAGCCGCGTGGCCGTGCAGCCCCACCAGTCGTTCAGCCGACCGGGACTGCGGCCGTTGCTGCCGCCAGAATACCGCAGCGGGCTGGGGATGTTGAATCCCAGTCTACGGCTGACCGCATCGACGGTGGGCCGGCGACCGTCGCAGACCCGGCGGCGGTCGCACTGCGGTTCTTTCCACCGGCTCTCCCACCGCGCTGCCCCGGTGGCTATCATAGTCACTGGTGGTCAAGGAGTTGCCCATGTTTCGCATCCAGACGATTCTGCTGCCCACAGACTTCTCGACGGCTGCCGAGCAGGCCATTGACGTCGCCCGGTCCCTGGCCCGAGACCATCAGGCCAAGGTGATCCTGCTCCATGTCATTACCCCCCCTCCGGTCCGCGAAGTGGTCCTGCCGGAGTCCGATCTCGACGGCCTGAAGAACGCGGCCCAAGGGCAACTGGTCGCGTTGGCGACCCGGTTTCCCGAAGTTCCCGTTGAGCCCCGGGCGCTCGTCGGCGCAGATGGCGCCGCGATTGTCGAGGTCGCACGGGATTGCCATGCCGATCTGATCGTCATGGGAACGCACGGCCGGAGCGGCCTTTCGCGACTGTTGTTGGGGAGCACGTCGGAATACGTGTTGCGGCACGCCCCTTGCCCCGTGCTGACCATCAAGCCTGGAGCCGAACAGCATCTCCCGCAGGAGCCGCCCGGACCGTAATCCCGGGCAGCATCGCTGAGATCCCGTCGAGTCGAGCGGACGCGGGGACGATTCACTGGCCCTTTGTTGGGAAACCCCTGTTATGACGAACGCAACGCCAGTCGATTGGGTGTTGGTGGCGGACCGCAGCCGGGCCTGCCTGTTTCATGCGCTTCCGGATGGACTTCGCCCCTGGCCGACCGTGGCGAGCTTTGTCCACGAGCAGGGACGGTTGTCGGATCGGGACCTGGAAAGCGATGCGCCGGGCCGACTGGCCCGTTTCGGGGGGGCCAGTTCCGGAGTCGAGTCCCAGGAGGACCGCGCCCACGTCGAGGCTCGACGCTTCGCCACGCAACTGGTCGACTATCTGGACCATGCCCGCCACAGTCGCCGCTTCGACCGGCTTGTGTTGGTGGCGCCGCCCAAGTTTCTGGGCGTGCTCCGCGAAGCCAGCCCCGCCCCCTTGCGGGCGCTGACTGCGCTGGAAGTCAATCAGGACCTGATGGCCCTGACGGAGGCGGAATTGCAGCAGCGTCTTCCCACCATCGTTTCCTCGCTCCCGGCCTGACAGAAAGAGTGCTCACCTTCGGACTCTGCGGGAGACAAGACGGTGTCTGCGACGGATCGACCGAGTTCCGTTCCGTTCCTCGACGCCCTGCCGGCGGCGACGCGACAGCAACTGGAACGACTGGCGACCACCAGGGATTTCCCCCCCGGAACCAGAATGTTCCAGGAAGGGACGCCGCACGATGACATCCACCTGATCGTCGCCGGGCACGTTCGCCTGGAAATGTTTGTGCCGGGGCGGGGACGGCTTCCCCTGCTGACGCTCGGCCCGGGCGACTTGGTGGGCTGGTCCCCCCTGTTTCCCGGATCGACCATGACTGCGACGGCGGTCGCCCTCGAGCCGGTTCGCACGTTGTCGCTGAATGGTCGCGGCGTCGCGGATCTGTGCCAGTCGGATCACGAGGTGGGCTACCACGTCATGCGACAAATCGTGCGGGTGTTGAGCAACCGTTTGCTTGCCACCCGGCTGCAGTTGCTCGATCTGTTTACCGATCACCAACCCTCGACGGGGAACCCCCTCGACTCGGAATGCTGAGGGACCACGTTCCGGCCAGCCAGCGATGTCCCAATGCCGCCCGACCCAGCTCGATTGCCGTTCATGTCCAACACCGGTCACCCTGAAGTCGCCGAATCCCTCCCACCTCCGCTGTGGTTGTCGCCGAAGGACCGATTTCAGCAGGTGATCGACGAACTTCGCCAGCAGGGTTACACCGTCGTGGGGCCGACGATTTCCCAGCAGGCGATCGTCTACGACGAGATCGACCGCATCGAACAACTCCCCCGCGGATGGACCGACGTGCAGGGGGCCGGCGTTTATCGCCTGCAACAGAGACAGGACGAGTCGTGGTTCGGCTACGTGGTCGGTCCGCACTCGTGGAAGAAGTTTCTCTATCCGCCGATCCTGCGGTTGTCCGCAGCCACGCCGACGGCCAGCGGCTGGCAGTTCGACCGCCTGACCGACGACCCGCCGCGCTATGCGTTTCTGGGCGTGCGAAGCTGCGAAATCGCCGCGATGGAGGTACAGGACCGGGTGCTGATGCAGGGCGCCTACATTGACGACGCCTATCGCCGCCGCCGGGAGGAAGCCTTCCTCCTGGCGGTAAACTGCACGCTGTCCGGCGCGAACTGCTTCTGCACATCGATGCAGACCGGGCCGCGCTGCACAGCGGGCTTTGACCTGGCGATCACGGAAACGCCGGAAGGATTTGTCGTCGAGACTGGCTCGGCCCGGGGTCGCGACGTAGTGGCCGCCTGCGACGTGCGTCCGGCGACGAAGGCCGAGTTGGCCGCCGCCGCCGCCGCGCAGCAGCAGGCCGTGGATCAGCAAACCAAGCGGCTGGACACGGCGGACCTGCCCCGACTGCTGATGGCGAACCTCGACCATCCCCGCTGGCAGGAAGTCGGAAATCGCTGCCTGTCGTGCACCAACTGTACGATGGTCTGTCCGACCTGCTTCTGCTGTTCCGTGGAGGAGGTCCCCGACCTCAACTCCGGTCGCGTGGAACGCCAGCGGAAATGGGACTCCTGCTTTCACGAGGAGTTCAGCAATCTCAACGGCCGGCCGGTTCGCCCCGATATTCCCTCCCGGTACCGGCAGTGGCTGACCCACAAGCTGGCCACCTGGCACGATCAGTTCGGCACGTCCGGCTGCGTCGGCTGTGGACGCTGCATTACCTGGTGCCCCGTCGGGATCGATCTCACGGAGGAAGTCGCCGCCCTTCGGGAGACCACCGCGTGAATTCCGGCGCGCCGCCTGTCCCTCCGTGGCAGATCCATCCGATGCGGATTGCCGGCATCCAGCGCGAGCTCGAAGGTGTCGCCACGTACAGCCTGGTCTTCGCGGGGCCGCCACCGCCACGCGGCTATCAATCGGAACCGGGGCAATTCAACATGCTGTACCTCCCCGGCGTGGGGGAGGCAGCCATTTCATTGAGTGGCGATCATCGCCGGACCGATGGCTGGCAGCACACCATCCGTCTGGCCGGTCGCGTGACGCGAACCCTCTCCAGGCTGGACGTGGGAGACCAGATTGGCGTTCGCGGACCGTTCGGCCGGGGCTGGCCCGTCGATGACTGGCGCGGCAATGACGTGGTCCTGGTGGCCGGGGGAATCGGCCTTGCGCCGATGAGGCCGATCATCTACGAGTTGCTGCGCCGAAGATCGGAATATGGCCGGCTGACGCTGATTTATGGGGCCAGAACGCCCTCCACGCTGCTGTATCACACGGAATATCCCGCATGGGAATCGCAGGGACTGACGGTACTGGCCACCGTGGACCGCGCCACGCTGGACTGGACCGGCCATCTGGGCGTGGTGACGCTGCTGCTGGACCGGCTGCATCTGCCGCAGCCCGAAACCACCGTCGTCGCCGCCTGCGGCCCGGAGGTGATGATGCAATACACCGCCGCGAGCGCCGCAGCGCGGGGGATTTCCGCAGATCGCGTGTGGATCTCGCTGGAGCGGAACATGCAGTGCGCGGTCGGGTTCTGCGGCCATTGCCAGTTGGGGCCGCAGTTCATCTGCCAGGATGGTCCGGTGCTGCGATACGATCGCGTGTGCTCCCTGCTGAAGGTGGAGGCGTTGTGATGGCCCGCAAGCCCCGCATCGCCGTGCTGAAGTTCGCCTCGTGCGATGGCTGCCAGTTGTCGCTGCTGGACGCGGAGGACGAACTGCTGGCGGTCTGCGATCAGTTCGATTTCGTTCATTTCGCCGAGGCCAGCAGCGCTCTGCAGCCCGGCCCCTACGACATTGCCGTCGTGGAGGGGTCCATCACCACGACGGACGACGAACAGCGCATCCGTCGGGTGCGGGCCGAGTCGCGCTGGCTGGTGACGATTGGGGCCTGCGCGACGGCGGGCGGGGTCCAGGCGCTTCGAGCCTGGGGAGACATCGACCACTGGGTCCGCACGGTGTACCCCTCGCCTGAGTACATCGAGACGCTGGCCACGTCGACCTCCATCTCGCAACATGTGCAGGTGGATTTTGAACTGCACGGCTGCCCGATCAATCCGAAACAGTTGATCGAGGTCTTGACGTCGCTGGCCGCGGGGCGGCGACCGAACATCCCGTCGCATGCCGTTTGCCTCGACTGCAAGCGCCGTGGAACGGTCTGTGTCATGGTCGCGCAGGGGCAGGCCTGTCTGGGGCCGGTCACGCAGACGGGCTGCGGTGCGCTCTGTCCGGGTTACGATCGCGGATGTTACGGCTGCTTTGGGCCGGCGGCCGGCGCCAACACCGCCGCGTTGATCGCGGAGTTCCAGCGGCAGGGACACGCATCCGGGCAGTTGGTGCCGCTCCTCAGAAACTTCCATGCCACGGCCCCCGTGTTCCGAGCGGCCGGTGACTCTCTGGGCTGAAACGGCGGGAATGATGTCGGCCACGAACAACAACACCATTCACGTTCCCATCCTCACCCGTGTGGAGGGGGAGGGAGCGCTCACCATCCGCCTGCAGGATGGTCAGTTGCAGGACGTGCAACTGCGGATTTACGAGCCGCCGCGATTGTTCGAAGCGCTGCTGCAGGGACGCCCGCTGGAAGACGCGCCGGACATCACGGCCCGCATCTGCGGCATCTGCCCGGTGGCGTACCAGATGTCGTCCGTGCACGCGCTGGAACAGGCGCTGCAGGTCGAGATCACGCCTCAGATTCGTCGTCTCCGGCGGCTTTTGTACTGCGGCGAGTGGATCGAAAGCCATGCCCTGCACGTGCACCTGTTGCATGCCCCGGACTTTTTTGGAGCGTCCAGCGGCATCGAGCTCGCCCGGACGCATCCCGGCGAGCTGCGGCGGGGATTGCGCCTCAAGAAACATGGAAACGAACTGGTCGCCGCCATCGGCGGGCGGGCCATCCATCCGGTCAACGTGACGGTCGGCGGGTTCCATCGCTGGCCGCGGCGGGACGACCTCCGGCGTTTGATTCCGGACTTCGAGTGGGGTCTCGAAGCCGCCGTCGAGGCCACGCGGTGGGCCGCTGACTTCCCCTTTCCGGATCTGGACATCGACGGTGAGTTCGTCGCGTTGTCGCACCCCGACGAGTACCCGATGAACGAGGGAGTGATCGGCTCCAGCGTGTTGCCGGCCGTCCCGGTGAGCGAGTTTCGGCGGCATTTTTCCGAAGTGCACGTGCCGCATTCCACGGCCATGCAGGCCGTCCGGCTGCCGGCCGGGGAGCCGTATCTGCTGGGCCCCTTGTCACGGGTTCTGCTCAACCGGGATCGTCTGTCGCCCCGCGCGCGGGCGTTGGCCGACGAGATTGGTCTCGCGGACAGCGGCCGAAACCCCTATCGAGCCCTGCTGGCGCGATGTCTGGAAGTGGTTCACGCCTACGAGGAGAGCCTGGACATTCTTAGACATCACGATCTGAGCGGCCCCTGTCGCCAGAACTATGCCCCCCGAGCGGGCGTCGGCTGCGCTGCGACGGAAGCCCCGCGCGGCTTGTTGTTCCACGAGTACGAAATCGACGATCGCGGCCGCATCGTGCGGGCCGTCATCGTGCCGCCGACCTCGCAGAATCAGGGGCAGATCGAGGCCGACCTGCGGCGGCAACTGCAGGCGCAGCTCGCGCGCGGCATGAGCCGCGACGAACTGGCGTTGAAGGCCGAGCAGCTCGTCCGCTGCTACGACCCGTGCATCAGCTGCGCCACGCATTTTCTCCGCGTCCACTGGGAGGAACGGTGACGAGTCCCCCGCTGATCATCGGGCTGGGCAGCCCACACGGCGATGACCAGGCCGGCTGGCTGGTGATTGCGCGACTGCGCGCGCTGGGCCTCCCCGCATCGCAGGCGGTTCCCGCCCGGACTCCCGCCGACCTTTGGGACTGGTGTCGGTCCGACAGGGCGCTGACGGTCTGCGACGCCTGCGTGGACGTGGGTCCTCCGGGGACGCTGAAACGCTGGGTTTGGCCCGAGCACTGCCTGCCGAGCACGTGCGGCGGAACGCACGACCTCTCGCTGGGAGTCGTCCTGTCGTTGGGGCGGGAGCTCGGTTCGTTCCCGGCGAACGTCGTCGTCTGGACGATCACCGGGGCGAGCTTCGCTCCCAATGCTGCTGCTTCAGAAGTGGTCCTGTCGGCCTGCGAACACCTGGCTGGGCGGCTGACCGAAGCGCTGCGCGTGAATTGACGCCCGGTCAGTTCTTGAGCGTCGGACGCTGGCTGCGAATGTACTTGTGACACTCCACGCAGGATTTCACGGAATCGATCCATTGCAGAGTCGCATTGTCGAAGTTCCCCTTCTCCGCCGCATCCTTGAGTTTCCGGACGGACGAACGGAAGTCGCGGTTGAACTCCCGATAGTCCTCGTCGGTGATGACGTTCCACATCTCGGCCTTGCTCATTTCCAGCAGCGCGTCGGCGCCGGCTGCGATCAGGGCGTCGTCCTCGGTGGTGATTCCCTCCAGAATCTTTGACGACGCGTCGAGTTTCTTGCGCATGAACGCCGCCAGCGTCTGAACCTGCGCCTCGTTGCCGGTGGCGGGCGGGACCCAGAGCAGGGACGCCGCCGTCCCGGCACAGACGGCCAGCAACAGCACGATCAGCCCGAATGACCGCCGGGAACTCGCTCGAAATCCGTCCATGTTCCTGCTTCCTTTCGCAACATCAGGATTGTGAAGGCTTGCCACGGCCGGCCCGTTGCTCGGCCTCGACAATCTTCGGAATGGTTCGCACCAGCGAATCGGGATTGAGGGAAATGCTGTCGATTCCCTGTTCGACCAGAAACTGCGCGAATTCGGGATAGTCGCTGGGCGCCTGCCCACAGATGCCGATCTTGCGCCCCCTGGCCCGGGCCCGTTGAATCACCGCCGCAATCATCGTCTTGACGGCCTCGTTTCGCTCGTCAAACACGGGGGCCACAATCTCCGAATCGCGGTCGACCCCCAGCACCAACTGCGTCAAGTCGTTCGAGCCGATGGAAAAGCCATCAAACACGTCGGCGAACGCGTCGGCAAGGAGGACGTTGCTGGGAATCTCGCACATCACGTAGACCTCGAGTCCCTCCCGACCGCGCACCAGGCCGTGCCGCTCCATTTCCGCCAGCACTTTCCGGCCCTCGTCCACCGTCCGGCAGAAGGGGACCATGACCTTGACGTTCGTCAAGCCCATTCCGCAGCGAACCTTCAGCAGGGCCCGGCATTCGAGGCCGAACGCCTCGCGGTATCGGGGATTGTAGTAGCGCGAGGCCCCGCGAAAGCCGATCATGGGATTCTCTTCGTGCGGCTCAAATGCCCGACCGCCGATCAGGTTGGCGTATTCGTTGGTCTTGAAATCGCTGAGCCGGACGATGACGTCCTTCGGGTAAAACGCCGCCCCGATCATGGCGATTCCCTCCGCCAGCTTGTCGACAAAGAACCCGGCCTTGTCGTCGTAGCCCACGGTCAGCTCGGCGATCTGCGCCTTCACTTGCGGATCGGAAATCTGGTCATACCCGAGCAGCGCCTGCGGGTGAATCTTGATGGTGTTCGAGATGATGAACTCTTCCCGCGCCAGTCCGACGCCGTCGTTCGGCAGGAACGACAGCCGGAATGCCTCCTCCGGGCTGGCGACGTTCATCATGATCTTCGTTCGCGGTTTGGGGAG
>Ga0073934_10008512_pt1 | contig 13646 bp, 10 predicted proteins | sample LarsenN4metaG_FD_76834 | JGI IMG/M metagenome (GOLD analysis project Ga0073934, IMG submission 76834) | Hot spring sediment bacterial and archeal communities from British Columbia, Canada, to study Microbial Dark Matter (Phase II) - Larsen... ...
AATTGGTAGGCTTGAAAGGCCAGTTCCAGCCGTTCCACCGGCGACATGCGCTGCCAGATCAAGATCTGCTGCCGGTCGTAGACGCCGAGCCGCCGGCGCAGCGCTTCAAGTGATAAATGATGAGTAGTGAACGGTGGATTTGCTTGAATTGACTCATCATTCATTCTTATGACTTCATCATTGTTCATCGCTTCATCCTTGCTTATTCACGAGTGAGGTGAGTTTAGGTATAGATCAACGCCATTTATGATCAGGAATCAATTTTGAGATTATACCACACAAGTGGGGCGATCAGCGAGATAGGAAGAAGAACCCAGATCGTTGAGATGGGGTTACCAAGAACCAATTACCCATTACTCTCTTGAAATCTGCAAAGTTAATCTTGGACAATTCCTTAGAGATGTCTTTATCTTAGCAGAGGGGCTGGTGTAGTTCAAGTAGCACTATAGTCCTGAGTAGCTAGAACAGGATTGCCAGGATGGGCGGATAGTTTTGCATATTGACCTCAGATCGAGAGTTCATCGACGGCCCCGCTTGTGTCATTTCAACCCACAGGGGAGAAATCCTAGTATCGTTAAATCACTCAGGAGGTGTCGGGGGAGAAAGTAATCGGTATGGGTATGGTCACCGGCGAGCGATGAAAAAGAACCTGGATTACTCGGATGGGCGGATTTGATTTTTGATATTGAAGGTGATCTGTCTCATAACCAAGGTCAGCGATAGACCGGTAAAGAAGGAACCATGGATGGCACGGACCCTAGGGCACGGATTTTTCAGCAAGCGCTGCGAAACGGCGAGCGTAGACCAGGCAAGCTTGAATATCGGCCAACTCTAGCCAGGGATAACCTTCCAGAATAGTCTCTGGGGTGTCTCCTGCAGCCAGCATACTTAAAATGTGCTCAACCGCCAATCGCCGCCCTCGAATAATAGGTTTGCCGCCGAAGATGTTAGGGTTAACGGTAATTCGTTCCAGCAGTTTGTTTTCGTCCATGGGTCATTCTCCTTCGCTAACGCTAAAAACCGATTGGGCGTAAATATCTCATCACTGTTTATTCTACATTTTGAGATTATACCACACAAGCCTCACCCTCGAATGAATTCGGGGCTGGTACGGGAAACTCGTTGAAACGAGTTAGGGTTGTAATTTGGGGAGGAGGTTTAGGGGGTTGGCAGCCAGGGAAGCGCAGAATTTGCAGGATGATAGAATTTATCCCTCAATTTGCTCCCTTCCCAACCGTTGATCGCCTTGCATCCGGCGAATGACGCGCCACTGGAGTTCCTCCTCCGATAGGTCAGGATTGCGCTGCCGTTCGGTCAGGCGGACGGCCTCCAGGGCAAATTGGTAGGCTTGAAAGGCCAGTTCCAGCCGTTCCACCGGCGACATGCGCTGCCAGATCAAAATCTGCTGCCGGTCGTAGACGCCGAGCCGCCGGCGCAATGCTTCAAGTGATAAATGATGAGTAGTGAACGGTGGATTTGCCTGATTTGACTCATCATTCATCCTTCTAACTTCATCATTATTCATCAGCGATCTCCCGCTGCCCAACCGGTCGAAGTTGGGTCGGAAATAGGGAAACTACCGCCACCGTTTCGCCACTAAGGGTGACAAATTCCACCTCATAGCCCTGATGATCCCCATGTACTAACACGACCGTGCCAAGATCGCCCGCCTGCAGGCCGTACTTCGGCAGGTCGGTGGTCAAGACCACCCGATCTAACTCCTGAATCACGGGTTGCTCCTTATCCATTTGATCAAGCCTTGATTTTGAGATTATACCATGGATTACACAGATTTTCTTTTAGATTTCTGAGTAGGGCTTCATTCCTCGGCAGCGAGGATAATCTTTACAGCCCCAAAATTTGCTGCCTTTATGAGCTCCTTCCTTCTTCACCGTTCTGAGCACCATCAGTTGTCCACAGTGGGGACAGTGGGGTGTAGTATCTACGGTTGGAGATGAGAAGGGGAGACTGCTCTCAAATTTTTGAGGGCTGTAAGCTGTTTCGACAGCTTTGGGCTTTTGGGCGCTCACTGCCTCAGGTTCAGTGGCTGCTCCCCTTCCGGCTTCATTGAAGCCGACCTGTTCTCGTAGCGTCGCGGTTAGCTCATGGACATTGTAGGTTGAGCGAACCGGTTGCCGGTAGAGCGGCAGGCCGGCGGCAGCAAAGACCTGTTCGACAAATCGATCCCGTTCCTGCCTGGCGCGGCGCTGGTGGCTGGAGTCGTCCAGTTCAATGCCGAGCAAAGGTCTCATGGTGCGCGGCTGGCACAGCAGAAAATCGACGTGTTTGCGGTCGATTTTATTGGTGTAAGCCTGATTGATGGCTCGCTGGCCGCTCTTGGCGTAGAAGAGGTCATCCAGCGATATCTTTGGGCAAACGACAGCCCAGTCACCGACGGCCTGCTGGAGCACATGATAAAAACTCAGCTCGGCAAAGGACAGAAAATCTTCCCGCAGGCGATAGGGGAGCGGTTCTTCCGGTAGGGCGATGCTTGGCTCACTCGCTCCAGAAGAGACGCCGAACAATTGTAAGAATGCTGCCAGGCAGCCTGGTTTTCTACTGGTTGTCATTGATGGCAGTTACTCCTATTGCATAAGCGATACAGAATAGATATTGAGGTGTAAAGAACAGGGTGGACGCCATTACTTGGTCGAAGGGATGATCAAAAACCCGGCTGTGTGACAACAGGGGTCTCTCTACATTTACCAGTATATCATGACTCGACCTGTGCTGACAACCCTTTCAAAAAAGTCGGTTATCGTTAAGGAATGAGAATTAACTAACTTCCCCATTTGCTCCCGCTGGATTGACAAATCAGCAGTTCGGAGCCTGGATTTGTCAATAGTGCAATTTCGCAGGTGGGTCACTGCTACGCTCTCGCCGGATTGGGGCCAGGATTTGCCAATCCTGGCGAGCTATGTGAAGCCTACCTGCAATTTCGCACTACTGATAATCCAGGCTGAGCGAAATGAACAAGTTATTTAATCCACGATCCTAAATTACGGGTCAGGCTTCGCCGATAGGAGTAACATCGGATTGAGGAATGGAACGAATTGGAATAGTTTTCAAGCAGGTTTCAGACATGAACGATCCGCCCATTCCATAAATCCGAGCTATAGATTTGTGTTGGTTACGGTTTTGAAACCGTAACCTATTCTAACAGGATTTTAATCCACCGCACGTTTGAGAGGATAGTAAACATATCTTTACTCGGTCCTGGTCCGGTGGCTTAGGCCGGTTGAAGGATAGATGGCGATTACATAATCGCCACCATCAAAAGTGGTTCAGAAATGTTGTGTTCATTAACAAGTTAAATTTCACCATCCGGCCAAGGCGCGAGGCTAAAGCCGTCGCCCTCAGAGAGCCAAGCTCTGCGAACTAAACCAGCCCATCAACTAGCCCAGCGGGCTTCGCTCTTTCAGCCTGACGGCTTTAGCCTCAGGTCCTTAGCGCCGGAGTAGTCAATTTAACCTCTTAGCGAACACCGCAGATTTTTATTAAATCCTAATTATCCTCGGCCATCAGTTGCCTGAACCTTTGCCCACCCCTCTACCAATTCTTCCATTTCGACCGGTTTTATTCCTAGCTCAATCAGATGGGCTGTAGTCTCGCTTTGGAAGGTATAGACGGGCTTGCCCCAGGTGATGAAGTCACGGCATAACTGTTCGGTTTTGCCGCCGGGGGCGGCGTAGGCGATGAAAATCGCGCCGGCCAGGGCGCCGACCAGGCGGTTTCGCTGCCGGGCCATGGCCGTATTGGGGCGGCGCTGGCCTGGGGCGAAGGGAGAAAGAAGGAGCAGGCGGCCCTGCTCCAGCGGCGCCCGCCATTCGGCCCGCAGTTGTAGCCCAACCAGGCTGCGAGCCGGGCAGAGGATGAGGGGATTGCGCCCTCGCAGCAAAATGGTCAGGCATTCTTTTTCGATGGGGGAGTGGAAGCTGCTGATGACCGGCACATTGGCCTGGCGCAACTGTTGGGCCAAATCGTGACTCTTCAGGATCAAACTGCCGGGGCACCGGACCGAACAGAAGAGGGCCAGGCTGCGTTGGCGAAGCAACACCTGGTTGCCCAACGCCATCAGGCGATTTGGGGCTTCTCCGGCCAGGTAGGCGTCCAGGGAGAGGGGGTAGGCCGGTGTGTCTGGGGTGAGGTCGATCAACGCCATGGGGTTTTACAACTCTTTATGAGACAATGGTCCGGGCTTGAGCAATCTCCCGCTGCCCAATCGGTCGAAGCTGGGTCGGAAATAGCGAAACGACCGCTACCGTTTCTCCGCTGAGGGTAACAAATTCCACCTCGTAGCCCTGATGATCCCCATGTACTAACACGACCGTGCCAAGATCACCCGCCTGGAGGCCGTGCTCCGGCAGGTCGGTGGTCAAGACCACCCGGTCTAACTCCTGAATCATAGCTTGCTCCTTTCTAGAAGATAGGCTGTGACCAACCTGGCCCTATCCTCACCATCTTCTATAAACCAAACGGTTCGAATTTGAGGGGTGCGACCATCCGGCGCCGATATTATACCTTCAATCACATAGCGCATGCCAAACGGCGAGGGTTCAATTTTGGTGATTTCATGCGCAGCCGCATGCGCCAACAGCGCCTCGGCCAGGGTTTGCCACTGTTCGACAGTAAAGCCAAAGCTCATAAAGAATCTGGCCTTGCTCCGCCCATCCTCATGGTTGAGCGAGAGCAGATAAGCCGTGATTTTGGCCTGGGGCACAAGCGCCTGCTCATAATTCGGTAGTTTCATCCTTGCTCCAGGTAAGTTGGTCGGCTGTTGTTAGGCTTCATCCTCGTTCTCGTCCTCATTCTCCCCGCTACTATTGCCCAGCCCCATCCGATATTTAATGTCGTAGTTGATGATAAAATCTAGCTCCCCCTGAGTGAAGTCGTAGTACCGGGTAAGAAGATGATCTATTTCATCAATCACAGCCTTTGACTTCGAAACATAGAACTCAGCGTAGGCAATTTCATCACCTTCTTTAGTCCGAATCGATTTTTCCTGAGCATTCGCCTGTAAATCTACCATTAGCTGCTTATTAAGCTCTATCAATTTATTGTCTTTGATCAACTGTTCGCTTATCGGGAAGCCAGAAACGAGTTGATGACTAAGATGAAAACAATCGCTATAGGCAATGAAGTAGAGGTAGAATAAGCTACTGTAAAGAAGAGCACATACCGAATGGGCAGTCTTTTCTTGGGGAAAATATAAATATCGCCCATGTGCGGGAGCTCCGACTACGCCATTTTTTGCGTAGTGGGGTAATCCCACAGTGGCTTTGACCCAATACTGAGTTGCTTCTTGGTAAAAAATAAATTTCTCTGTCGGTTGAGGCTCAAGAACTCGTGCAACGACCTGTCTTCCTTTGGTTTTCACCTTATCAAAAATCGATTCCTCAATGCTACCTGCATATTTTGGAAATTGGTCAGGATAAAGAGTGTCTTTGGACAATTGAGTATATTCCAACTGTTCAAATAGATTGGGACGTGCCTCAGTAAACCATCTTTGATAACGTGTGGTTGCAAGTGAGGTTGAACTAGGTTTCATACCTCCCTGTGAAATAAAAATTGTACTCCGACAGTGCTGCAGTCCGTCGAATAGTTTTCCTGGCCGATCATCGAAAGGAGCGACAAAGAGATGCTCATTTTTCTCCCTGAGCAATTTTCGAGTCGAGATCATTCGTGATGAGCTCGTTAGTGGAAGCTGAACAATAAAACTAAATAGACCATTTCTCTTCCTTAGGTTTATAGCACGCTCCGCACATAACGCATAAAGATTTCCGGATTTTTCAGTAACATAACCATATACTTCGTAAATTTTCTTGATTTGAGAGTACTCTTTCCAAGGTGGATTCCCAATAATTACATCAAATCCACCTTGCTTCAAAATGCCAAAAAACTCGATAAACCAATGAAATGGCTGGTGGCTTTCCAGCCATTTTTGGTAAGCTTTAGCCTTCTTTGAGTCAACCCCATAGTCACGGGCCAGATGTTCATTGAGCTCATCCTCCAAACCTTTGAGACGGCGGCGGAGTTCCTGCTTATCGGTGGCAGTGACCTGGCCGCCTAACTCGGTCTGTTGCTGGCGGAAATGTTGGAAAAGCCGGTCCACGTCGGCAGCTTTTTCTTCAAACCGGTCCATAGCCGTAAAGTCCGCATCAGAAAGTAATTTCATCTGGTTGCCCTGCGAAGTCAGGGCGCGTTTAACTTCTTCATAGGTGGCATAACCGACTAGGGTATTACCCGCCCGGATGTTGAAATCGATATCGGGCAGCGGCTCGACCTGTTCGATGCGCTCTACCTGGGCCACCAGCTTGAGAAAGAGGCGCAGCTTACAAATCTCGACCGCCTCGGCCATAATATCAACCCCAAAGAGGTTGTTGACGATGATCGATTTGAAAATGAAGTAACGGCGGTTGGGGTGCTGCTTGATGCGGGCCAGCGTTTCCCGAAAATCTTTGAAGCGGGCCGGGTTGGGCCTCTCGGCCGCTAGCTCATAATCCGCGACAAAGGAGGCCATGCGCTCGATGCAGGCTTCGTACAGCGGTTCCAGGATATTCAAGGCCGCAAACAGAAACGCGCCGGAGCCGACCGTCGGATCGAGAATGGTCACGTTTTCAATGGCCTTGTAAAAGGCGCGCAGCAACTCCGGCCCTTCACAGCTTTCGATCACATCCTGGGCAAACTGGCGCAGGTTGAGGTTATAGGTGATAAAGTCGTTGATGCTGCGGATCTCGCCCCCGGCTAATTTGGCCTTGACCTCCTGGTAGCGCCGGCGGCGCTGCACCACCTCGCGCCAAATCTCGGTAGGCAGGGCAAATTCTTCCGGGGCAAGCGTGTTCCAAAGGGTCCGCTGCGACACGTCGGCCACCCCAACTTCGATTTCAGATGGGAGGGGATATTCTACCCCTTTTTTAAGGGGATCGTAGATGTAGCGGTCGGGATCGGCCGGAAGTAGGTCCCAAATCGAGGACTGGCCTTCAAAGGCGATTTTGACCTGTTTGCGCGCTTCATCGAATAGGAAGGGGATGATCGTGTTTTTGGCGATATATTCGGTAATGTCTTCTTTGGTGTAGTAGGCTCCCATCTGTTTCTGGTTGATGTATTTCTCAAAGATGTAGCCCAAGACATCCGGGTTGATCTCTCGATCATTGCGGAGGGGCCGCTCGTCCAGGTGCCAATGCCATTCGTCAAAAAATTTGAAGAGCCGTTCAAAGGCGGCGTCTTTGATCTGAATCTGCGACCCGTAGCGATCCTCGATTTCGTGCGGCGAGAAGAGACTGCCGTTCAGATAGGGCACGGTTCCCAATAACTTTTTGACCTTGGCCGGGCGTTCGGCCTCTTTCTTGGCAAAGCCCTCAAAGAAGAGGGGGCGGAGAAAGTCGCCATAAAAGCGGTCCTGGCCCTGGCTCTCGGCCAGTTTATCCCGCAGATAGTTTTCATTGCCGTTCAAAAAGCCTTTGCGCTGGAAGAAGTAGATAAACATCAGCCGGTTGAGCATGACCGAAACATACCAGCGCTGCATCTCGGGGGCGGGGATGCCGCTCAGGAACTTGTGAAAGGCGTCCCGCTCCTTTTTGAACAGATCGTAAAAGCGCCGGGTGACCCGCTCCACATCAAAGGCGGCCCGAGCGCCGCCGATCACGTCGACCAGGGTTAAGCCCTCTTCCTCTTCAAGGCTAAAGGCGATGCCCCGCAATTTCTGGATGAGAGCTTCACCGGATTGGTTAACGTGGTAGTGATGCTCCCGGCGGGCCTGGAGTTTCCCCGGCTCTCGCCGGACCCACTGCCAAATCTGCGTGGTTTGGGCGCCATCGACAAAGATGATCAGATGTTCGCGCACGGAGCGATTGACTTGATGCTCGATTTTACCACGGATAGAATGGACTGGCGGCGCGCCATCCGGTCCAGGTGGGCAAACATAGGCGACAAAACCCCGCTTTTGGGCCACCGCCCGGAGGGTGTAGTCGTGTTGGTTGACCATCACATTTAGTGGCGTGCGATAAACGTCCCAGCCCAGTTCATTGATAAAAAGTTGTGCAAAGTCGAACGATTTAAGATATTGGCGGATTCGGTTCGGATTGAGCTGCATGTTTCATCTCCATGCGTCTGAATAGCGGTTAAGCTTGGTGGGATAAGCCAAGGGAACAAATGATTTTTGGCTCCTGGACCTCAGGTTCATCTTGGATCAAACAGAGCCGGTCCTCTTCGCGCAGGTTCATCGCCAACTCGGCCAGGCGCTGGTTGGAAATGCCGCTGCGCAACTGGCGGTTGATCGTATCGGTTGCTGTCTGGCGGAGTGGATAACGGTAGATTTCTTCGATAACCTTGTGCAAAGCCGGAGTATCAAAGAGCGTGCCCTGGACTGACGCCGCGTACTGCTTGAGCCGTTCATACGTCCGAAAACGCGCTCCGGAAGGGCGGCCCAACTGCCCGCCGACCGTTTTCTGCTCCTGGAGAATATGCTTGACCCCCTGTTCGACCAACTCGTGGTGCGCTGGTTGGCGGGGAAGCGGCGGCGTACCCGGTTCGCATTCAGCCGTCTTCAAAATGGCCAGTTGCGACTCGGTGACGCTGTTACCGTCTTGATCGATCCAGGCCAGCGCGTCATTGCCCTGGCCGGTTTGGAGATAAACCAGCACGCCAGGCGGGGTTTGGGGGCCGGGCTGATGGGCTTTGGTGGCATAGACCACCGGCGGCATCGCGGAAATCTTTCTTTCGAGCGCGGGATCTCGCTCGATGGCATTTTTCCAAATTTGATAGGCTTGGGAAGCTAAATCAACCTCGGAATCGTCGTCGCCATCCAAAATACCGGCTTTCTCGTGATATAGGTTCATGACAACCCGGTTATCTCGGTCGTCATCAAAAAAGGCTTCGTCGGTACCAACCACTTCGGCATTTTGTTGCAAGCGGCGGCGGACTCGTTCCCTTAGGCGAATGATCCGCTCCACGCCATCGGCGGGCAGGAAAGAGTAACACAAAATCTCCCTGGCCGTCTGGCCGATGCGGTCCACCCGGCCGGCCCGCTGGATCAGCCGGATAATGGCCCAGGGTAGATCATAATTGACCACAATAGCCGCATCTTGCAAATTTTGACCTTCACTTAAAACATCGGTGGCAATCAGAACACGCAACTCAGCTTCGGGGGCAATCTGCAGCCGCTTGTTGTTGCTATTTGGGCTAAAGCGCCAGGCCAAAGCGGTCGGGTCGGCCGATTGGCCGGTGACGCCGGCGAGATGGGTCACCCCTCGCCGCTCCAGTTCAGTCTCCAGGTAACGCACCGTATCGGCGAATTGAGTAAAGATGATAATCTTCTGGTAGGGATGTTTTTGGGTAATCAGGTTAAAGAGGGCTTCCAGCTTATCATCCTGGTCCGGGTTCCAGGCGCCGCAGACGCGCAGAATTTGAGTCAAGGCTTTAGCATCGTGTTTGAGGTCTTGAGCCAGTTGGCTTGTAAAGAGGTCGGACCGCAACCACCTGAAACGGCGTCTGTACCTGGTTTGGTAGAGTTGATAGACTTCAGCCGCCTGCTGCTTAAAATCGACTTCACTCTGTAGATTAAGGACGGCCGCCGGCTCGGTTGTTTCCTCATCTTGATCGTTATCTTCGTCAAACAAGCCGGCCTGGCTCAACTCGCCCTCATCCTCGTCGCTGATCCGAGGATCGAGCAGTTCCGCTTCCTGGGTGCCGATGGGAATGGGTAGCTCATTTTCCAGGGCGTGCAGAAAGATATAGTTCCGCAGGATATGCCGTTCGACCGAAAGCATAAAGGCCTGGCCGCTGCTTTCCAACCGCTTGAAGAGGTTGGTTCGAGAGAAGCCCATCAGCCGCTTGCCGGCCCGGCCAAGGTTTTCCAACTGCTGCTTGTCGGCAGGAGTCGGCGGCGTCTTTGGTTTGGCGCTGATGTAGTTGCCCAGGCCATAGCGGGGCAGCGACAGGTCGTTGATAATGTCCACGATTTGGGGCGCATATAAACGGGCGTATTGATCGGCGGGATCGGCCTCATCGATCTTGAAGTCGACCCGTTTCGGAATACGATCAGGAAAATAGGAGCGAGCCCCGCTGGCAAAAGTAAGATACTTACGCCCGATTTCGGGATCGGTCTGGGCATAATTATCTTTGATAAAGGAGCGGGTGCGGCGAACCAGGAAAAGGCGCATCAATTCGCGCCAGTCGTCGGCGTATTCGCTTTTTTCAAAGGCGGCCAAGGTGCGCAGCCCGGCCTGATGCCGTCGGATAAATTCGGTTTCGGTCAGATGGCGCAATAACTGCTCAGGGCGAATGCCCAAATCGGTTTCTTCAGAGATGAACAGGCGCAGTTGATTGGAAAGGTCCAGATAGGTTTTGTTATAGGGGGTGGCCGAGAGGAGGATGACCCGGCTATCATTTCTCTGAATATATTCTTGAATAGCCCGATACCGTTTGCCCTCCCGGTTGCGCAGATTATGGCTTTCATCGATTAAAACGATCCGATAGCGAGGCAGCTTATCGGGCAACTGCTGCATTACCTGGCTGAGTGACAGGACTGTGGCCCGCAACCGGTATCGATGCCGGTAATCTTCCCACATCTTGACCAGGTTCTTCGGGCAAATGATCAGGGTTTCCAGGTGATAGTCATCCTCGAAGATGCGGGCCAAGGTGGTGGCCATCAAGGTTTTACCCAAACCAACCACATCGCCAATAATCACCCCGCCGCGCTTGTTGAGATGGTGGGCGGCGATTTTGACTGCGGCCACCTGAAACTCGAGCAGTTCATTCTCAAAATCTTTGGGCAGGCTAAATTCGGCCAAGCCGGTGCGAGCCTCAAGCGAGAGATGATAGGCGATCTTGAGGTAGATGTGATAGGGTTGGATGAGTTCTTCCCTGGCCCAGCTTTCCTCGATAATTTCAACAAGCTCATCGGAAATATCGACACAGAGCCGGTCATCCCAACGATCATTAAACCAGCGGGCCAGCTTCTGCGTCGCGTCGTGGTCAAGCACGTCAATATTGAGTTCACCTTGTTTGGATAAGCCGGAGAAGGTCAAATTACTGCTTCCCAAAAAGCCGACGATGGGGCTGACCAAATCTTCCCGAAACAGCAGATAAAGTTTGGCATGCAGAGGGTGGCGTAAAAACAGCTTGACGATGACTTTTCCGGCCTTGAGTTGGGCAGCCAGGCGGCGCAGGCCGGCTTCGTCGGCGTTGGTCGGCGCGCCCACGGTTAATTGCTCTCGAAACTCTTCGGCCAGCCGCTTTTTGAGGCGGATGGCCGTTTGTTGGTCAACCAGACCATCGGCCTGATCGGTCAAACTCAACAGTTCTCGCAATTCATCCTGGGGCAACCGCTGCATCCCGACCAGCAAGCGGCAGCAATGGCCATCGCCGCCGGCCCAGGCTTCGATGCAGGTGTCGATTTGCTTCCAACCGCGCAGGTTGAAGTAGCCGACACAAAAATCAGCCCGATGGGAGAGTTGAAGCGTGGTTTTTAGGGTAGGTAACAGGTGTTGGTCGATATTATCAAAGACTCGTGGCATTTTGTTTTACTTTCTGAATTTCGCGCTGTGGATGACATTGGATAATTCAAGAAGACGCAGGCATTGGACAGAGTCGCCTCTGGTTGTTTTGAGTCGTGGGTTATTTTTTGTTAGGGAATGATAAAGGGCTGGCCAGATGAGACCTAAGCCGAGCAGGGTATTTACGATCATCAAGTTCTATTTTTAGAGACTAGGCTGACATCAGGCGGTGAAGAGATAGCTTGTCGTTGATCGCCAGCAACAAATGAAGAAATTCGTTTACCAATGATGCTTCCATTTTATCATATTTTTGGGCTTATTACAATGACTTTGCTTATTTTTGAGTGCGTTTCAACTTTTTGCCGAGCTTTGCGGGAGGCGAGGCGGTTGTACAGACTCTTGAAAGGTGGAGCCAAAGACATAGCCCGGATCGCCGGAATAAACGGATCATTGGGCTAAAAATCCGTTCATTCTGCTAATCCGGGCTATGGGTCGGTCCTGGTCCGGCGGCTTAAGCCAGTTGAGGATGGGTGGCGATGATGTCATAGCCACCAGCGAACAACAGCGGATGGAGGAATGAAACGGATGGGACAGGGGAGCAGGGGAGCAAGGGGGCAGGGGAGAGGGGGAGTGGATTGGGTTGGTTTAGCTTTAGCCCTGCTTGGAGGCTGTTCATTCTTCTATCCTGACGATTCTGCTCTTGAGTGTGGTTCAAATTTTTGCCGAGATTTAGAGGAGGCGAGGCAGTTATACAGACTCTTGAAAGGTGGAGCCAAAGACATAGCCCGGATCGCCGGAATAAACGGATCATCGGGCTAAAAATCCGGTCATTCTGCTAATCCGGGCTATGTCTTTGAGAGGATAGTAAACAAATAGTTACTCGGCCCTGGTCCGGCGGCTGAAGCCGGTTGAGGATGGGTGGCGATGACATCATCGCCGCCATCAAAAGCCGGGAATGGAGTCGAGGCTTTAGCCGGTCCCCCGCCTAAAGGCTCGACTCCATACGCCCCTGATGAGCGGGGTCTTGATTTTTATCCGTCCATCCGAGCGATCCGTGTTCTTAAGGCTTAATCACCGCCAATCGCCAGCACCAGCTTCTCCCGCCAGTCCAAATCACAATAAGCCGTAAAGGCAAAATCGGCCTGGAGCTGCTGCAAGGCGCCTAACTGCCCGGCCCAGGCCGCCCCGTTGGGATAATAATCCACCGGCGTATCGGTATAGCCCCGCGCGGTGATGCTGTTTTGGGGCGTGGAGTCAGGCGAGGCTAAAAAGAAGAAATAGCTTTGCCCGGCCGAGTCCGGCAGTGGCTCAAAAAAGAAATCCCTTTTTTGAAAATCGGCGACGCTGCCGCCCTCAAAGCTTTCCGAGAAGATCACCTCCTGCCCGGCCAGATCTTTGGCCAGGTAAAAGGTCACCGGCCGGTCGTGCTGGGGGTTGAGCAGGCCCAGGACGATCTGGATATGGTGCAGGCCGTTGCAATCCATCTCAAAGGTTTGCCCCAAGACGCCGGCGCCGGCCAGGGGCGGGCCGAGATAATGATCGATCGTCTGGGAAACGTCTGAGGCCAGGTGGTTGGCCCGGAGCCACAGCCCTACGGCCGCCAGATAAAGGGCGATCAGGGCCAGGATAGGGTAGGGGATCAGCCCCCAACCGGGGCGGTTACCGGCGGCGCTGTGCCTGTTGTCCGGCCGGCGCAGGTTGACCCCGGCCAGGCCAATAAACAGGACAATAAACAGCGCCAGGCCGGGCACGACAGGATAGAGTAGGAGTAAACCAATCAAAGCCAGCCAGAACCGTTTTGAACGGCGGCGGCGCCAGGCCGGGGCGGCGGCCAATAGCGCAGCCGCCGCCAGCATCACCAAGGGCGCAAAGGGTAACCGGAACCGGAGCTGCACAAAAAAAAGGATGCTGGTTACACTCAGCATGCCGTAAACCAACCCCAGCAGCGCCAGTCGCCGGGGAGAGGCGGCTTCCGGCGCGGCCAGCAGTAACCCCAGCAGCGCCGCAATGGCCGCCGCTTGCCATTCTACCGGCAGCCAGCCGATCGTCGTGGACTGGCCGGCCGAAAGCGGAAAGAAAGGCGTGACCAGCCGCTCGTCCTCCTCGCCAAACCACAGCCAGGTTTTCTTGGCGGTCAAGGCCAGCCAATCG